>Ga0067045_1027594_pt1 | contig 83826 bp, 82 predicted proteins | sample TerdegcTABiofilm_FD_59184 | JGI IMG/M metagenome (GOLD analysis project Ga0067045, IMG submission 59184) | Combined Assembly of (Gp0054472, Gp0054536) Wastewater bioreactor microbial communities from Singapore -Terephthalate degrading... | reverse complement strand
GCTGCCCAAGGTCGCCTTGGTCGCTTGCATGCGCAAGCTGCTGACCACGCTCAATGCCATGGTCCGAACTGGCAAACCTTGGGACAAATCGCTTCACAGCGCTTGACTTCCAAGACGGTTACTCAGTCGAACACGATTTCGGCGCGCCGCTCGTGCGCCTGGGCCATCCAGCTGGCCAGCGCGGCGTCCGACGGGAAGAACAGCGCCCGGTCATCCAGCGCCATTTCGCATTGCGCACCGGGGCGCTGCAGCGCCAGCCGGACCGGCAATCCACGCACCAGATCGCCCTGTTCGGTGTCTTCGCGGCGCGGCGGGAAATCCCGCACCAGTTGCGCCACCGCCGGGGCGTGGCCGTTGACCGCCACGCGAAGGTACTTGCCGAAACGGCAGCGCGCCGACGGCAGGTCCCAGATGTGCTGGATTTTCAGGCGCAGCCCGCCCGAAAAGCGGTCGGGCTGGGCCAGTGCCTGCACGATGATCAGCTCGTCTTCCTTGAGCAGGTTGCGGTGCAGGTTGATCAGGTTCTCGTCGGCACTGACCTCGAACACCGCCGAGCGGTCATCGAGCTTGAAAAACGCCAGCTTGCCCCGCTGGCCGTTGATGACCCGGAAATCCGACACGATGCCGGCCAGCAGCACCGGGTCGCGGCTTTCCTTCACGTCGGCCAGCGCCGTGCGCACGAAGCGGCGCACTTCGGCCTGCACTTCGTCGAACAGGTGGCCCGAAAAGTAAAAGCCGATGGCGGTCTTTTCGTGCGACAGGCACTCCTTGACGCCCCAGGGCACGGTGGTCACGAGGTCGGGCTCCTGGGTGCTGGAGCCGTGCCCGTCGTCGCCCAGCATGTCGAACAGGCCACCCTGGTTGGCGTTGGCCTGGGTGGCGGCGGCGTATTCGAAAGCGACGTCGATCGATGCCAGCAGTTCGGCCCGGTTCAGGTGCAGGGCGTCAAACGCGCCGGCCTTGACCAGGGCTTCCACCGTGCGCTTGTTCAGACGCGAGCGGTCCACCCGCAGGCAGAAATTGAACAGGCTGGTGAAGGGGCCGGTTTCCTGCCCGTTGGGGCCTTCGCCCCGACCTTCGCGGGCCGCCACAATGGCTTCGATGGCCTGCTGGCCCGTGCCCTTGATCGCGCCCAGCCCATAACGCACCACCTTGTCGGTCACCGGCTCGAAGCGGTAAACCCCGCGGTTGACGTCGGGCGGCTCGAAGCTGATGCCCATCTTCAGCGCGTCTTCCCACAACACCTTGAGCTTGTCGGTGTCGTCCATTTCCACCGTCATGTTCGCGCAGAAGAACTCGGCGGTGTAGTGGACCTTGAGCCAGGCCGTGTGATAGGCCAGCAGCGAGTAGGCGGCCGCGTGCGACTTGTTGAAGCCGTAGCCCGCGAACTTTTCCATCAGATCGAAGACCTCGTCGGCCTTCTCCTGGGTGATGCCGTGGGTGGCCAGGGCACCGGCGCGGAACTTCTCGCGGTGCTCGGCCATTTCTTCGGCCTTCTTCTTGCCCATGGCGCGGCGCAGCAAGTCGGCGCCGCCCAGCGAGTAGCCGCCCAGGATCTGCGCGGTCTGCATCACCTGTTCCTGGTAGACCATGATGCCGTAGGTCTCGCTCAGCATCTCGGCCACGGCCGGGTGCGGATAGTCCACCGTCTCGCGCCCGTGCTTGCGCGCCACGAAGCTGGGGATCAGGTCCATCGGGCCCGGCCGGTACAGCGCGTTCAGCGCGATCAGGTCTTCCAGCCGGCTGGGCTTGGCGTCGCGCAGCATGCCCTGCATGCCGCGGCTTTCAAACTGGAACACGGCTTCGGTCTGGCCCTTGGAGAACAGCGCGTAGACCGCCTTGTCGTCCAGCGGGATGTCCTCGAAGCGGAAGTGCTCCTGGCCCTTGTGGCGCTTCATGATGAACTCGCGCGCGATCTCCAGGATGGTCAGCGTGGCCAGCCCCAGAAAGTCGAACTTCACCAGGCCGATGGCTTCGACGTCGTCCTTGTCGTACTGGCTCACCGCCGATTCGCTGCCCGGCTGCATGTAGAGCGGACAGAAATCGGTCAGCTTGCCCGGCGCGATCAGCACGCCCCCGGCGTGCATGCCGATGTTGCGCGTCATGCCTTCGAGCTTCTGCGCCAGCTCGATCAGGGTCCGGACTTCCTCCTCCTTCTCGATGCGCTCTGCCAGGATGGGCTCCATCTCGATGGCGTAGTTGTTCTTGTCGCCTTCTTTCTTGGGCACCGGCGGGTACTGCAGCGTCACGCTCATGCCCGGCTTGTTGGGCACCAGCTTGGAGATGCCGTCGCAGAAGCCGTAGGACAGGTCCAGCACGCGACCCACGTCGCGAATGGCCGCGCGCGCGGCCATGGTGCCGAAGGTGGCGATCTGGCTCACCGCGTTCTTGCCGTAGCGGTCCTTCACGTAATCGATCACCCGGTCGCGGTTGGCCTGGCAGAAGTCGATGTCGAAGTCGGGCATGGACACCCGCTCCGGGTTCAGGAAGCGTTCGAACAGCAGGTTGTACTGCAGCGGGTCCAGGTCGGTGATGAGCAGGGCATAGGCCACCAGCGAACCGGCACCCGAGCCCCGGCCCGGGCCCACCGGGCAGCCGTTTTCCTTGGCCCACTGGATGAAGTCCGACACGATGAGGAAGTAGCCCGGGAACCCCATCTTCAGGATGGTGTTGAGCTCGAATTCCAGCCGCTCCACGTAGCGTGGGCGCTCTTTCTCACGCACCGCCTCGTCGGGGAACAGGTGCTTCAGGCGCCCTTCCAGCCCTTCGAAGGAGACGTGGCGGAAATAGTCCTCGGTGGACAGCACCTGCCCGTTGACCGGCGGGATCGGGAAGTTCGGCAACTGCGGCTTGCCCAGCACCAGGGTCAGGTTGCAGCGTTTGGCGATCTCGGCCGTGTTGGCCACGGCCGATGGCAGGTCGGCAAACAGCGCGGCCATCTCGGCCGCCGGCTTGAAATACTGCTCGCGCGTGAACCGGCGGATGCGCCGGCTGTTGCCCAGGATTTCCCCTTCGGCAATGCACACCCGCGCCTCGTGCGCCTCGTAATCGTCGGGCTCCAGGAACTGCACCGGGTGCGTGGCCACGACGGGCAGGCGCAGGCGGGCTGCCAGTTCCACGGCGGCGGCCACATGGCGCTCGTCGTCGGCGCGACCGGCGCGCTGCAACTCGATGTAAAACCGGTGAGGAAACAGGCCCGCCAGTTGCAACGCCACATCGGCGGCGCGCGCGGCGTCACCGGCCATCAGCGCCTGCCCGACCGGCCCGGCCTGGGCGCCCGCGATCAGGATCAGCCCGGCGCCCAGCTCTTCAAGCCATTCCCGCTTGAGCAGCGGCACATCGCGCACCACGTTGCTGGTCCAGGCGCGCGCAATCAGCTCGCTCAGGTTCAGGTAGCCCTGCTTGTCCTGCACCAGCAGCAGCACCCGCGGCGGTGGCAGTTGCGGGCCGGCCGACGGCAGCCCGGGCGGGCCGCCGACTTCGATGCCGAACCCCTGCAGTGCCACTTCGGCGCCCAGCACCGGTTTGACGCCCGCGCCCCGGGCGGTTTTGTAGAACTTGACCCCGCCAAACAGGTTGTGCAGATCGGTCATGCCCAGGGCGGGCTGGCCGTCGGCTGCGGCGGCGGCCACCACCTCGTCGATGCGTGTGGTGCCATCGACCACGGAAAACTCGGTATGCAGACGCAGGTGAACAAACATGCCGCGATGATGCCACCGCACCGTACCGGATGGCGGAATGCCGCAGGTATTATCCGGACAGATCGCCACCTCCCAAGCCACCGATGACCGCCTCCTCCCCGACCGACCCGGCTCCTGCGCACGCGCCCCAGCCTTCTGCCAGCCTGCCCTGCGACGTGCTGGTGATCGGAGGCGGCCCGGCCGGTTCGACCGTGGCGGCCCTGCTGGCCGAAAAAGGCCACCACGTGGTGGTGCTCGACAAGGACCGGCACCCGCGCTTCCACATCGGCGAATCGTTGCTGCCGGCCAACCTGCCGCTGTTCGAGCGCATGGGCATCGCCGACGAGATCCGGGCCATCGGCATGCACAAGCCGGGTGCGGAGTTCGTCTCGCCCCACCACGAACACACCCAGACCTTTCTGTTCGCCGAAGCCTGGGACAAGTCCATGCCCGCCGCCTACCAGGTCAAGCGCGCCGAATTCGACCAGGTGCTGCTGCGCAACGCGGTGCGTCGCGGCGCCGAGGTGCACGAGGGCACGCGGGCCACGGCGGTCGAATTCGACGCCCGGCACCAGGCCCGGGTGACCGCGCGGCGCGACGACGGCAGCGAGGTGGTCTGGCAGGCACGCTTCCTGATCGACGCCTCCGGGCGCGACACCTTCATGGCCAGCCGGCTGCGCATCAAGCACCGCAACCCGCGCCACAACAGCGCCGCCGTCTACGCGCACTTCCGCCACGCCCGCCGCCACGAAGGCGCCAGCGAGGGCAACATCTCCATCTTCTGGTTCGAGCACGGGTGGTTCTGGTTCATCCCCATGACCGACGACACCACCAGCGTGGGCATGGTGACCTGGCCCTACCACATGAAGACCCGCCAGGGCCGCAGCCTCGACCAGTTCCTGATGGACAACATCGCCACCTGCCCCAAGCTGCAGCAGCGGCTGGCGCAGGCCGAGCGCATGACCGCGGTGGAAGCCACCGGCAACTTCTCCTACGTCGCCGAGCGCAACCACGGCCCCGGTTATCTGATGCTGGGCGATGCCTTCGCCTTCATCGACCCGGTGTTCTCCTCCGGCGTGTGGCTGGCCATGCACAGCGGCGTGATCGGCGCCGAAACGGTCGACACCTGCCTGCGCCAGCCGGCCCAGGCGGCGGCCGCGATGCGCCGCTTCGACCGCGCCATGCGCCACGGTCCGCGCGAGTTCTCGTGGTTCATCTACCGGGTCACCACCCCCATCATGCGGGACTTCTTCATGTACCCGAAGAACGTGCTGCGCATGAAGGAGGCGCTGTTGTCGGTGCTGGCCGGCGATGTCTTCGGCACCACCCCGATCTGGCGCTCCCTGTGGCTGTTCAAAGGGCTGTACTACAGCTCCAACCTGCTGCAGCCGCGCCGCGCCTTCGCGGCCTGGCGGCGTCGGCGCGCCAACATCCGCCCGGTCGACGACCCGGCCGTCTCCACCTGAGGCCTGAAGCCCCATGAAGCGTTCATCTTTTGCCTGTGTGCTGGTGGCCCTGGCGCTGGCCCGCACCGGTTTTGCCGCCGAGGACAAGCCCCTCTGGGAAGTCGGCCTGGGCGTGGGCGCGGTCAGTTTCCCGGCCTACCGGGGGTCCGACCAGTCCCAGCAGTACGTGCTGCCGACCCCGTATTTCATCTACCACGGCCGTTTTCTCAAGGCCGACCGCCACGGCGTGCGCGGGCAATTGTTCGCCTCGGACCGGGTCGACCTGACCGTCTCGGGCGCGCTCTCGCCGCCGGCCCCGAGCCGCCGCATCGACGCCCGCGCCGGCATGCCCGACCTGGAAGCCAACTTCGAGATCGGCCCCGAACTGGACCTCACGCTCTGGACCGCCGAGAACCAGCGCCGGCAGCTCAAGCTCCAGTTGCCGCTGCGCGTGGCCCACACCCTGGACCGCGACGTGCGCAACATCGGCTGGGTGTTCCACCCCAAGCTCAATCTCGACCTGCAGGACCTGCCCGGCCTGCCGGGCTGGAACGTCGGCCTTCAGGCCGGCCCGCTGTTCGGCGACCGCCGCCAGCACCAGTACTTCTATGGCGTCGATGCCGCCTACGCCACCCCCGACCGGCCGGCCTACCGCGCCGGTGCCGGGTTTGCCGGCATGCAGTACCTGGCGGCCATCTCGCGGCGCTACGACCGCTACTGGATCGGCGCATTCCTGCGCTACGACAACCTGTCCGGCGCCACCTTCGCCGACAGCCCACTGGTGCGCACCCGCCATTACGTGGCGGGCGGGGGGGCCATCTCCTGGATCCTCGGCCAGTCGTCCACCCGCGTCGTGGCCGATGACTGAGCGCGCCCGGCAGCGCGGGCCGCTGTGGCCGCTCTACGAACGGCTGGCCATGCTGGTCGGCCTGGGCAGCCTGGCGCTGCTGTGCCTGACCTGGCTGCCCTTCGCCGCGGTGCTGCACCCGCTGCTGCCGCGCCGGGCCGGCCAGTGGCTGGGCCGCCGCGTCATCGCGTGCGCCTTCCGCTTCTACCTGGGCCTGCTGTCGCTGCTGTGCGCCTGCCGCTTCGAACTCGATGCGCTGGACCGGCTGCGCGACGAAAAGTCGCTGATCATCGTGGCCAACCACCCCTCGCTGCTCGACGCGGTGCTGCTCGCGTCGCGCCTGCCCAACGCGGTGTGCGTGATGAAGGCCAGCCTGCTCGACAACCTGCTCTTCGGGGCTGCGGCCCGGCTGGCGCGCTATGTCGGCAACGGCAGCGCCCACCACATCGTCAAACGCAGTTGCCGCAGCCTGGCCGAAGGCGCGCAACTGGTGCTGTTTCCCGAAAGCTCGCGCACGAAGCACTTTCCGCTCGACCCCCTCGACCCGACGGCGGCGCTGATCGCCCGCCGCTCCGGTGTGCCGCTGCAGACCGTGCTGCTGGAGTTCTCCACGCCCTACCTGGGCAAGGACTGGCCGCTCTGGCGCCCCCCGGTGCTGCCCCTGCGCTGCACGGCGCGGCTGGGCCAGCGCTTTCAGGTCACGACCGAACACCATGCCTTCACCGCCGGGCTGGAGCAGTACTTCCGCGCCGAGCTGGCCACCCCCCGCCATGACTGAGCATCCGCCGCCGCAAGCCACCCCCTCCACCAGCCACCTGGTGCTGATCCCCTGCTACAACCCGGGCCGCACTGTCGTGGACACCGTGCGACAGGCCCGCCAGCAGTGGAACCCGGTCTGGGTGGTGGTGGACGGCAGCACCGACGGCAGCACCGCCCGGCTGCGGGAGCTGGCCGCCGACGACCCGGGGCTGCAGGTGCTGGAGCTGCCCGTCAACCAGGGCAAGGGCGCCGCCGTTCTGGAAGGCATCCGCCGCGCCCAGGCCCAGGGCTTCACCCATGCGCTGACGATGGACGCCGACGGCCAGCACCCGGCGGCCCTCATTCCCGCCTTCATGGCCGCCTCGCAGCGGGCGACCGGCGCCATGGTGCTGGGCAAGCCCGTGTTCGGCCCCGAAGCCCCCGCGCTGCGCGTCAACGGCCGCAAGGTGTCCAACGGCTGGGCCAACCTGGAAACCCTGTGGATGGGCGTGGGCGACTCGCTGTACGGGTTCCGCGTCTACCCCATCGCGCCGCTGCGGCGGATCATGGACGGCACCCGCTTCATGCGCCGCTTCGACTTCGACCCCGAGGCCGTGGTGCGGCTGTGCTGGGCCGGTGTGCGACCGATCAACATCGACGCCCCCGTGCGCTACCTCAGCGCCGAGGAAGGCGGTGTTTCCCACTTCAAATACCTGCGCGACAACGCGCTGCTGACGGGGATGCACACGCGCCTGTTCCTGGGCTTCGTGCTGCGCCTGCCCCTGCTGATCGCCCGGCGCCTGCGCCAGGCGGGCCAGAGAACCTGACATTCACCGAAGGGAGCCCGAACATGAACGATTCCCGGCGCTTGGGCGCCATGGTCGACACTGACCGCCTGCGCGGCTATTTCGAGGGCGAAGACGAACGCCGGCGCGTCACCCGCGCCCTGTTCGACGAAGGCGCCAGCGGCTACGACCACGCCGAAAGCCTCACCGCTCTGGGCAGCGGCGCCTGGTACCGGCGCCAGGTGCTGCAACGCGCCGGCTTGCGCGAAGGCATGACGCTGCTCGACGTCGCCGCCGGCACCGGTCTGGTGACGGTGGCCGGGCACGCGCTGACCGGCCCCAGCGGCCGGGTCATCGCGCTCGACCCCTCGCCCGGCATGCTGGCCGAGCTGAAGAAGAAACTGTCGGTCGAGACCCTGGAGGCCTACGCCGAGGCGATTCCGCTGCCCGACGCGGAGGTCGACTTCCTCTCCATGGGTTACGCGCTGCGGCACGTGGGCGATCTGGACCGCGCCTTCGCCGAATACCGGCGCGTGCTCAAGCCCGGCGGGCAGGTCTGCCTGATGGAAATCAGCCGCCCGGCCAGCCGCCTGCAGCGCGCCCTGCTGGGCTTCCACATCGGCGCCGTGGTACCCGCCCTGGCCCGCCTCAGCGGGCGCCACGCCGACATCAAGCGCCTCTGGCGCTACTACGGCGACACCATCGAAGCCGCCCTGGCCCCGCAACCGATCCTGGACGCGCTGCAGCGCGCCGGTTTCACCGACGTCAAGTGCTCGGTGACCCTGGGCATGTTCCGGGAATACACCGCCCGAAAACCATGAGCGCGAACGAGGTCTTCCTCGTCGCCATGCTGATCATCTTCAGCCTGCCGTGGCTGGTCTGGCGGCTGTGCCGCACCGACTACTTCGCACCGCTGGTGGTGGTGCAGATCGTCATGGGCATCCTGCTCGGCCCCGGCGTGCTGGGCCGCTGGTTTCCGGACTACCACGCCTGGGTGTTTGCGCCGCCCGTGGTGCAGGCGCTCAACGGCCTGGCCCTGTGGGCGGTGATGCTGTTCGTCATGATCGCCGGCACCGAACTCGATCTGGGCCAGGCCTGGCGGCACCGCCGCGAAAGCGGTATCACGGCCGGCCTGGCGCTGGGTGTACCGTTGCTGCTGGGCTGCGCCGCCGCCGGCGTGCTGCTGCACCTGCCCGGCTGGGTCGGCGAGGCGGCGCAGGGCTGGCAGTTCGTGCTGGGCATCGGCATGGCCTGCGCGGTGACCGCGTTGCCGATCCTGATCCTGCTGATGGAAAAGCTGCAGTTGCTGCGCCAGCCACTGGGCCAGCGCATCCTGCGCTACGCCAGCCTGGACGACATCGCCGTCTGGGGCCTGCTGGCCCTGATCCTCATGGACTGGAACCGGGTCGGCCGGCAGGCGCTGTTCCTGGCCGGCTTTGCCCTGGCCGCCTGGGGGTTTCGCCGCCTGATGGTGCGGCTGCCCGAGGCCGACCGCTGGCACGTGGCCCTGATCTGGCTGGCCCTGTGCGGCTTCACCGCCGACTGGGCCGGGCTGCACTACATGGTGGGCGCGTTTCTGGCCGGTGCGGTGCTGGAAGCGGCCTGGTTCGACCAGGCGCGGCTGGACCAGTTGCGCCACCACGTGCTGCTGGTGCTGATGCCGGTGTTCTTCCTGTCCACCGGCCTGCGCACCGGCTGGTCGGTCGGTGGCGGCGAGGTTTTCGCGGCGGCGGCGCTGCTGCTCGGGGCCACGGTCGCCGGCAAACTGCTGGGCGTGCACCTGGCCGGCCGGGTGCTGGGCTGGCCGGCGGGCGAGGCGCCCATCATCGGCTGGCTGCTGCAGACCAAGGCGCTGATCATGATCATCTTTGCCAACATCCTGCTGGACCGCCAGATCATCACCAGCGCCAGCTTCACCGCCCTGCTGCTGATGGCCGTGGCCAGCACCATGCTCACCACGCCGATGGTGGCGCCGCGTCTGGCCAACCGGCGGGCACCCTGAGCCCGGCCGGCGCCGTCAGAGCATGGCGCCGTTGATCGAGATCACCTGGCCCGAGATGTAAGCCGCCTGGTCCGAGGCCAGAAAAGCCACCAGGTCGGCCACCTCGCGGGGCTGGCCCACGCGCTGCATGGGCACCAGCCGCTTGACCGCGTCGGCGTCGAACTGGCCGTCGATCATGCCGGTGGCGATCAGGCCCGGGGCCACCACGTTGACGGTGACCCCGCGGCTGGCCACCTCCTGCGCCAGCGACTTGCTGGCCGCGTGCAACGCCCCCTTGGCCGCCGAATAGTTGACCTGCCCGCGGTTGCCGGCCAGCGCCGCCACCGACGACAGGCTGATGATGCGGCCCCAGCGGGTGCGCAGCATGGGCAGGGTCAGCGGCTGGGTCACGTTGAAAAAACCGCCCAGCGAGACATCGACCACCCGGTCCCACTGCGCCCCGCTCATGCCCGGAAACACGGCGTCGTCGTGGATGCCCGCGTTGTTCACCAGGATCTGGATCGGCCCCGCAGCCAGCACGGCTTCCAGCCCGGCCGCGGTGGCGGCGCGGTCGGCCACATCGAAGGCGATGGCCTCGGCCCGGCCGCCCTGCGCCTGGATGCGCGCGACCAGCGCCTGGGCCCGCTCCAACCCCCGGTGCGCGTGCACGATGACGTGGTGCCCGTCGGCCGCCAGGCGCTCGCAGATGGCCGCGCCGATGCCGCCGCTGCCGCCGGTGACCAGCGCGCGGCGGACAGGAGCGGGAGAGGTCGGGGCGGTGGCAGCGTTCATGGCAACAAAAGGAAATGCGGTCAGGTCAGACGGGCCGCGTCCAGCACCACCGAGGCGCGGCCTTCGAGCAGGCAGCGGCCCGCAGCCGACACGGTGAACTGGTAGAGGATGACGCTGTCGTCGCCCGAGAGGCGTTCGGCCTGCACCAGCAAGTCGTCGGCCACGTCGTCCAGGCGGTCCGCGTGCAGGCGCACTCCGCGCACGCTGGCCAGGTAGCCCACGCCCAGCGGCGCGCCATCGGCCGCCAGCAGCACGCCGTGCACGGCCATGGCCTGGGCCGCGTATTCGATGCCCGCCGCCACGCCCAGGCGCCCCGCCTCGCGCAGCGGGTGGTCCGGGGCGGTGTGGCCGGTGGCGCGGCAACGCACGCGCTGGGCGTCCCAGTCGAGCACCGCGTCCAGCAGGCACATGCGGCCCTGGTGCGGAATGTGGGCGGCGATCCAGTCGCGGTTCAGCACGGCGCGATCTCGACGTCCAGCGGCTCGCCCGGCAACTGTTCCATGACCAGGCTGGCCGCCTGGCCCTGCGCCAGCGCGGCCAGCGCCGGCAGCAGGCGCAAGGCGGGAAACGCCTGGCGCAGCGCTTCGAGCCCCGCCTGCGGCAGGCGCGCCACGGCGGCGGCGCTGTCCGCAGGCCCCACGGCCAGGCGGGCCAGCGAACGCCCGGTGTGTGCCGGGGTCAGCAGCAGCGCCAGCCCGGCCGCGTCGGGGAACGGCCGCGTCGCGTGCAGCGGCTCGGGGTATTCGCTGTCGTAGCACACCAGCAGCACGGGCACCTGGTCGACCTGGACCTGCGCCAGCGCATCGAGCAGCCCCGCGCCCAGGCTGGCGTCGTGCGCACACAGCACCTGGCACGGCGCCATGCTGCGTGTGGCGATGCCCCAATACCCCGCGGCCGCGTTGTGCACCGAGTTGTGAAAACGGGTGGGCGAGACCTGCCGGTCGTCACCGGCCAGTTGTTCGCACAGCGCGTGGCAGTTGTGGCCATCGGCCTCGGAGGCGGCGAACACCGTGGCCAGCGTCGCCGCGTCGGCGCCCGCGTGTTCCACGGCCTGTTGCCCCAGCGCCAGCGCCAGGCGGATGACGCGGCTGGCACGGCGGCGTTCGGCCGGCGGCAGCAGCGTCGGGGCCGGCAGCACCGACGGCGCCGGCGCGTGGGCCTGCCGGCCGGCGAGCACGGCGGCGGCGGTCGGCCAGTCGGGCAGGCCGGGGGCGATCAGGCCGATGCCCTCGATCCAGCCCTGCAAGGGCGATGCGGGGTTCATGCGGACCTCCCGAGCACGAGCGCGCAATTGCTGCCGCCAAAACCGAACGAATTGCTCAGCACGGTGCGCAGCGGGGCCGGCGCGCCGGCCAGGCGGTAGTCGAGCGCCGCCGCCGGGTCCACCACCTGGGTGCCCGGGCTGCCCGGCAGCCAGCCTTCGGTCAGGGCCAGCCAGCCGATCACGGCCTCCACCGCGCCGGCCGCGCCCAGGGTGTGGCCGGTCGCGCCTTTGGTGGAGCTGCAGGGCACACCGCTGCCGAACAGGGCCGCCACCGCCAGGCCTTCGGCCGCGTCGTTGGCCACCGTGGCCGTGCCGTGCAGGTTGATGTAGTCGATGGCCGACGCCTCCAGCCCGGCCGAGCGCAGGGCGGCGGCCATGGCCTGGCGCGCGCCCAGCCCTTCGGGGTGGGGCGCCGACATGTGGTACGCGTCGCTGGACTCGCCCACCCCGAGCAGGTGCACGCCGCCGGGCGCTTCGCTGGCGCCCGGGCGTTCGAGCAGCGCGAAGGCCGCGCCCTCGGCGACCGAGATGCCGTCGCGCGCCGCGTCGTAGGGCCGGCAGGGCTGGCGCGAAGTCAGTTGCAGCGACGCGAAGCCGTACAAGGTGGTCAGGCACAGGCTGTCGACCCCGCCGACCACGGCGGCGTCCAACTGGCCCAGCGCGATCTGCCGCGCCGCGGCGGCAAACACCTTGGCGCTGGACGAACAGGCGGTGGAAATCGTCAGCGCCAGCCCCTCGGCGCCGAGGTAGCGGCGCACCGCGTCGGTCACCGAAAACGGGTTGTGCGAGCCGTGGTGCACGAAGCCGGACGGCAGCGCCCCGGTGGCGGGATTCCGCTGGCGGTAGGCGATCTCGGTCTCGAGAATGCCCGAGGTGCTGGTGCCCAGGAACACCCCGACACGGTGGGCACCGTGGCGGCGCACCGCGTCGCGCACGCGATCGGCAAACCCGTCGGTTTCGAGGGCCAGCACGGCCAGCCGGTTGTTGCGGCAGTTGTGCTCGCGCAGCGCGGGCGGCAGGTGGCAGGCGTCCACGCCAGCCACCTCGCCGGCCCAGGTGTCGAGCACCACGGTTTCGAACTGGCAGGGGCGCAGGCCGCTGCGCCCGTCGCGCAGGGCCTGGCGGTGGGCGTCCAGACCCTGTCCGAGACAGGTGGTCAGCGTGCAGGCAGATAGCTGGAGAGGCGACACGGAAACTCGCTGGCAAAAACGGCGCGCCCCTGGGCGGGACGCCGGAGACGCCCCTCGGGAGCGCGGTGACAGGGAGGCGATCTTAGGCGATGGCGGGGGCGGCGTCTTCGGGCAGGGCACGGCACACCAGCATCACATTGGCAAACGGCAGCGCGCCGTTCATGTCGAGGCTTTCCACCGCAAAGCCCTCCTGCTGCAGCAGCGCGCGCCAGTCGGCCAGCGGCCGGGCATAGAGGCGCGGCAGCCGGTGCCCGCGCAGGAAGGTCACCACGTGGTCGACCCAGGTCGACAGTGCGAACGGCCAGCCGGCGGCCTCGTCGCCGACGCGGGTGACGAACAGCCCGCCGGGCCCGATCGCGCGCCGGATGCGCCGGACCACCTGGCGCTGGCGATCGTGGTCGAAGTAGTGCAGCGCGTCGAGGATGGTCACCACGTCGCAGCGGCCGAAATCCACCGCGTTCATGTCGCCCTGCTCCACCCGCACCAGCGGGTGGTCGGCGCCGAACGCCTGCCGGGCACGCCACACGTCGCGTGGCATCAGTTCCACGCCGCGCAGCCGCACCGGCTGGGGCGGTGGTGGCCAGTCGGCCGGCCAGCGGCCGTCGGCGTGCTGTTCGGCGGCCGCGAGCAGCCACGCGAACAGGCTGCCCTGGCCGCAACCGAGATCGAGCACGTCGGGCCGCGCGGGCAGCAGCCCGCGGCGCAGCAGTTCCGCGAAGATCGCGTCGCCGCCGAGCTTGCCGCGCGCGTAGTGGTAGGCAAACCGGTCGGCGCGGCGAAAACGCTCGCAGGCGCGCGCCAGCAGTCCGTCAGGAATGGCCGAAAACGGGGTCAATCCAGCTCCTCGTGAAGGGTGGCGGTCGCCAACCCCTGGGTCTGCAGCCGCTCGGCCAGCGCCGGCAACAGGGCCAGCAGCAGGGGCTGGCCATCGGCCGTGCGGGCGGCGTGGCCGTCGTGCAGCAAGAGGATGTCGCCATCCCCGAGCCCCCGCGTCAGGCGCGCCAGCACCGTGCCCGCGTGGGGGTTGCGCGTGTCGTAGCCACGGCGCGTCCAGGACGCCAGGCGCAGCCCCAGGCCGGCCAGCACCGGGTCGAGAAAGGGGTTGCGCAGCCCGGCGGTCGGGCGGAAAAAGCGCGGCGCCTGCCCGCTCAGGTCCGACAGCACGGCCTGCGCCTGCGCAATGTCGGCGCGCATGCGGCCCGGGCCGAACAGCGAAAAGGCGTGCGAATGGCTGTGGCCGTGGTTCTCCACGCGGTGGCCGCGGGCGACGATCTCCCGGCACAGCGCCGGGTGGCGCTGCGCGCGGTGTCCGATGAGGAAAAAGCTGGCGCGCAGGCCCAGGGCATCGAGCTGGTCGAGCACCCGCGGCGTGACCTCGGGATCGGGTCCGTCGTCGATGGTCAGCGCGACCCGCCCCGCTCCCGCCGTGCGCGGCGGCAGGTGGGTGATGTTGGCCCCCAGCCACGAGGAGCGTGGCAACAGGCTCGCCGTGGTGATCAGTGCGTGGTTGGCGGCCACCGCACCCAGCGCCCAGGGCCAGGCCGACGGCACCGCGACGACACCCAGCACGGCGGCGCCATGGACCACGCCCGAGAGCCGCAGCAACGGGCTGGGCGTCCAGCGGGACGGCGGTGCCGGGCGCACGTTCACCGCCAACCCGCCAGAAAGCGCTGCCACAGGGGCAGCCAGGCCGACCAGTCGTGCCCGCCGTCGACCTCGTGCGCCACGGCGCGCGGCAACCGCGCCACCAGGTCGCGCATGGCCCCGGCAAACCGGTCGTCGCGGCCCCAGCCGACAAAACAGGGCAGGTCCGGCCGGCCGGCACGCAGGTCGTGCCAGAGACAGAACTCCGGGTCGGCCTGCTGGGCGGCGCTCGGCTGCCAGGCGTCGAGCCCGCCGGCCTGGGCCAGGGCGTTGTGGGTCAGACGGCTGCCGGTGTACGGCGCGAGCAGGCACAGGCCCGCCAGCCCGTCGGGCTCGCGCTGGGCTGCGCGCAGCGCCAGCAGCCCGCCCAGGGAAATGCCGCCGAGCCACAGCTCGTGATGCCGCCGCCGCAGCGGCCGCAGCACCGTGTGCACAAGCGCTTCGGTCGCGGCATCCCCGGTGGTGGGGTCGAGATGCAGGTCGGGCACATGCAGGGTCAGCGGCGAGCGGGCTTGCGCCAGGGTGGCCGGCAAGCCGGCCTGCTCCACGTGTTCGGGCGACATCTGCGCCCCGGGCAGCAGCACCAGCGCGCGCGGGGCGTCCGGCCCGAAGCTCAGGCCCTTCATGCCGTCTGCCCGCCGCGCGGGGGTGGCATGAAGGCCGCCGAAAGCAGCAGGGTCAGCAGCACCCCCGGCGCCACGGTGACCCCCATGGCGCGCAGCACGGGCACGTGGGACACCGCCAGCGCGCCGAAACCGATCACGGTGGTCAGCACCGCCACGCTCATGGACAGCCACAGGTCGGGCGTCAGCCCGCCTTCCTCCTGGACCTGATCGAAGAACAGCGCGTAGTTGGACCCGATGGCCACGATCAGCAACAGCCCGACCAGGTGCATCAGGTGCAGCGGGGTGCCGGTCGCGTGCATCGTGGCGGCCACCAAGGCCACCGCCAGCAGCAGCGGCGTGACCACCCGCGCCAGGCGCCGCAGCGAACGCAGCGTGAAGGCCAGCAGCGCGATCACCGCCAGCACGCCGCCCAGCGACAGGCCCATCGCCTGGTCGAGGTAGCTCGCATAGATGCCTTCGAACTCGCCCTTGAGGTCGACCAGCACCGCGCCGGTCCCGGCGAGGGCCTGCGCCAGGCGCTCGACCGGCACCTCGGCCTCGGCCGCGCCGTGGGGCGGACGCAGCGGCAGCACCGCGTTCCAGCGCCCGTCGAGGGTGCGGTTCATGAGCGCATCCACGGCCATCGCCATGGCGGTGCCGTCCAGATCGGCGCGGGTCAGCGGGCCGGCCTGCCGGGCCGCTTGCACATCGTCGAGAAAACCGCCCAGGCGGGTGGCCGACAGCGGCGCGTCGACCAGGGCCTGCGCCAGGGCCGGTGCCAGCACTTCACGCGGCGGCAGCGCCGCCAGGCGCGCGGCCTGGGTGCGTTCGCTCGGCAGGAAACGGGCCGGGCTGTCGTAGCCGCCGATCAGGCCCTGCGCCACCAGCGCATCCAGGCGCTGGCCGGTCTGCTCGGCCGCCTGCAGGACCGCTTCGCGGTCGGCGCCCGAGAGCAGCACCAGGTAGCGGGCGTCGGGGGCGCCGATGTCGGCGCGCAGGCGGGCATCGGCCTGCGCCTCTTCGGCGCTGACCGTGGACAGCGCCGACAGGTTGGTGCTCCACAGGCGCGGCCCCTGGAACGCCAGATAACCCAGCGCCACCAGGGCGGCCACCACCAGCGGCCAGCGCAGCACCGCCGCCTGCGAAAGCCAGCCCTGGGTGGTGCGCGCCAGCGCCCCGGGCGGCGGCACTTGCAGGCGTTCGCCCGCCAGCACCGGCAGCACATGGCGCGTGACCACCGCGGCCACCACCACCCCCGTCACCGCGTACAGCCCGAGCTGGGCCAGGCCGGGAAAGCCGGCCAGCATCAGCACCGAGAAACCGGCCGCCGAGGTCAGCACCCCGAGCCGGATGGTGGGCCAGAACCGCTCGCGCCAGCCCTGCACGCCCACCCGTCCGGCCTGGACGAAGTAATAGATGGCGTAGTCCACCCCTTCGCCGATGAGGGCGGCCCCGAAACCGAGCGTGATGCCGTGGATGCTGCCGTAGGCCAGCGCCACCACCGCGGCCGCGACGATGGCACCACTGACCACCGGCAGCATGCCCAGCGCCAGCATGCGCGGCGAGCGGCAGATCACCAGCAACAACAGCCCGATGCCGATGCCGCTGATCAGCGAAATGCGTTCGATGGCGTCGCGCACCGTCGCGCGCGCCTGCACGGCGAACATCCCGGGGCCCGACAGCACCAGCCGCAGGCCCGACAGGGCCGGCTGCGCCTGCAGGCGGGCAAAGGCGTCCTGCACCGCCGCGATGGCCTGGGCCTGACCGTCGGTGTCGGCGCCGCCGGCGCGGGTCTGCGCCAGCAACAGGGCGCGCTCGCCGTCGGGCGACGACCAGACGCCATGGCGGGTCGGGGGTTCGCCACCGGCCTGCATGCCGGTGAGCACCTCGACCAGTTCGGCCGTGGGGTCGCGCAGCACATAGGGTTTGAACAGCTGCCCCATGGGCGACGACACCAGGTCGATGGCGTTGGCCACCGCGTCGCGCAAGCCGGCCACCTCGAAACGCCCGGGCGCGACCCGGGGGCTGAGGTGGTAGCGGAAGCGCAGCAGAAAGTCGCGCTCGGCCGACAGGCCGTCGAGCTCACCGTTCTGCACGCTGGCGTAAAGGTCGCTGGCGGTCAGTGCCTGGCGCAGGTCCCTGGACGCCTGGGCGCGCTGATCGTCGCTGCCGCCTTCGATCGCCACCATGAGCAGGCGCGAGACCGAACCATCCTTCATCTGGTCGACCAGCAGGCGCTGCTCGGCCGTCGGCGACGACGGCAGGAAAAACGACATGTCGGCCACGAAGCGTGTCTGCGTGAGCACGGCCAGGCCGGCCAGCATGGCCATGGCCCAGAGCACGAGCTTGAAAACGGCGGCTTTCACGGCGTCACGGTCCGGTGATGGGCTCGATGCTCAGCTCGGAGCGGTCGCCATCGGCCTGCAAGTACTCGATGCGCCGCACCTGCTGGCCCTTGCCCTGCACGGTGATGCGCTGCAGCAGCGCCGTGACCGCCGGCGCCAGCGGCGTCAGTTGCAGCGACCATTCGGCCGGCGTGCCGCTGAGGGCGAGCCGGAAATGGCGCTCCAGCGCCGCGCGGTCGCCCGCGAGTGTGCTGCGCACGCTTTCCACGAAGGCCTGCGCTTCCGGGCGGCTGGCCACGTTGAGGGTCATGCGGCGGCCGTCCATGCGTTCGAAGCTCACGTAGTCGCCGTCGAGGATCACGGTGTCCGGCCGCGGCGACAGCGTGCGCTTCTCCAGCCGCGAGGGCGGCGTGAAGCTCATCTCGCCGCTGGATTGCACGGGCTTGTCCAGCAGGGCCACGGTGCGGGTTTCCACGAAACGCGCCTTGCCGCCCTTCTGCTGGGCCAGGTTCTTCATGAGGTCGTCGATGTCGAACGCAGCATGCGCCGCCAGCGAGAGGCTGGCGAGACACACGGCGAGCAGGATTCGGAAGGTCATGGGTGGCGCCAGAAATCGTAGAAATTGAACCAGTTGTCGGGAGCGGCCCGGGTGTAGCGCTCCAGCGTGGCCACGTAGCGGTCCAGGGCCTGGTCGATCGCCGCCTGGCGGCGTTCGCGCGGCACGTCGCTGAAGTCGGCCAGCGGCTCGAAATGCAGCCGGTAGCGGTTGCCGCCCAGGTACAGCCCGGTCATGAAGAACACCGGCCGCCGCAGCATCGCCGCCAGGCGCCAGGGTCCGATGGGAAAGCGGGCCGCCTCGCCCAGGAACGGGCGCAACGCGCCTGGCTCGTCCCCCACCGACCGGTCCGCCAGGATGCCCACCAGGCAGCCTTCATCCAGCCGGTCGCGCAGTGTGATCATGGCGTCCAACTGGCCGAGCGGGATGATATCTTGCACCGCCGCCGGGTTGATGGCCTGCAGCGTCGCGTTGATCTTGCGGGCGTTGTCCTCGAACATGGCCATGGCCACGCGCAGGCCCGCGCGTTCGCGGCCCATGGCGCGCATGACCTCGAAGCTGCCGAGGTGAGCCCCCACCAGCAGGGCACCGGGTCCGGCGGCGCAGGCCGCCAGCAGGGCTGGCGCGCCGTGCACCTCCACCGCAAAGTCGCGCTCGCGCCCGCCCAGCAGGAACACGCGGTCGTGCACGGTGCTGGCAAAACTGAACATGTGGCGGTAGCGCTCGGCCCAGGTGGCGGGCCGGCCCAGCGCGCGCGCCAGGTAATCGCGGCTGGCGCGGCGGGCGCGACCGGCGAACAACAGGTAGTAGGCGGCGATGCCGCGCAGGATCGCTCGACCGACGCGGCGGCCGAAGGTCCGCGACAGCCAGACCATCAGCCGCAGCACCCAGGCATGGCTGCGCTCGCGCTGCTGCGTCCAGTCGGGTCCGGCCGCCGCCTTCATGCGCCGGGCGCTTGCAGCACGCCCGAAGCCACGGCGTCGGTGCCACAACGGATGTGGAATGCCCAGGCGCCGGTCGCGGTCGGCTCGCAACGCAGTTCCAGCGTCTCGCCGGGCACGACCGGCCGCAGGAACTTGGCCCGCACCACCTGCCAGCCCGGCTGCCTGCCTTGGGCCTCCTGCAGCAGCAGGATCACGCGGTCCAGCAGCACGACCCCTGGCACGATGGGCCGCCCCGGAAAGTGCCCGGCCAGGGCCGGGTGGTCAGCCGGCACGGTCCATTCAGCGTGTGGCATCCGGCGCCTTTCCCGACACGTGCTGCCCATACAGCTGTTCCAGCGCGCTGCGCGGCAGCTTGCCGGCGCTGTTGCGGGGCAGGCTGTCCAGCAAGACCAGGGGGCGCGGCAGGAAGACAGCGTCCAGGCGCTCGCGCAGCGCGGCCATGATCGCTTCGCGCGTGCGCCCCGGCGCCACGACGAAAGCACTCAGGCGCCCCACCCGGTCGACCTCATCGTCGTGGGGCAGGAAGAAAGCACCGTCCAGCACCCCGTCGATCGCCGTCAGCTGGTGATTCAGGTACGCCAGCGAGGTGCGCTTGCCGGCCAGGTTGACCATGTCGGCGTGGCGGCCGAGCAGTTCGAAGCGGCCGTCGGGCTCGCAACGGATCAGGTCGGCCAGCGGCACGCGGCCTTCGACGTGGCCGCCATGCGCCCAGGTCAGGCTGTCACCGGCGGTCTGCGCCAGCGCCACACCGGTCATCAGGCGCCAGACCGGGCCGTCGGTGGTGCGCCGCGTGGCCAGTTGCGACGATTCGGTGGAGCCGTAGATTTCGTGCACCGGCGCGCCGGTCAGCGCCTCGGTGCGCGCCGCCAGTTCCGGCGCCAGCGGCGCGGTGGCCGACAACCAGAGGTCGACGGCCGGCAGCGCCACCTCGGCCGCCATCACGCTGGCCAGGTGAAAGGGGGTGGTGACCACCATGCGCGGCCGCGGCACGGCCGCCAGCGCCTCGACCAGGTCCTGCGGAAAAAAGGGTTTGCCACTCCAGAATCCGCAGCCGCCGTGCAGGGCCAGCAGAAAGGTCGATTCGAACCCGTAGCTGTGCTGCGCCGGCACCGTGCCGACCAGCGCGTGCGGACGCTGGTCCAGCCCCAGGGCCTGCGCCTCGGCACGCCCGTTGGCCACCAGCTTGCCCCAGGTCTTGGCGTGCGGCTGCGGCAGGCCGGTGGAGCCCGAGGTGAACAGCACGGCGACCGTGCGCTCCACCGGGATGAGTGGCATGGCGGGCTCGGCCGCCAGCGACAGCCCGTCCAGCGCCGGCCAGGCCAGCGCCGCCATGCCCGGCACCGTCGTCGGCGTTTCACCGACCAGCAGCGCGCCCGGATGGCTCTGCGCCAGTTGGCGCAGGGTTTCGGCCGACTGCGACGAAGGCTGCAGGCTGACCCGCCCGCTGACTGCGCAAGCCCCCAGCAGCACCGCGAAGTGGTAGCGGTCTTCGCACAGGTTCACCACCCAGGGGTGGCCTTCGGGCAGCCAGGCGGCCAGCGCGAACACATGCCGCACATAGTCCGCCACGGTGACGGGGCCCTGCGGCCGCCAGGCCAGGATGTCCTGGGGCGAACGGTCGGACACCAGGGGCCAGGAGGAAGCGGGGGAAGCACTCATGAACGGGGCGCGTCGTGGGGGGCGGGTTGCTGGCCCAGGCGGCCGCGCTCGCGGTACGCGCGCACGATCGCCTGCAGCGAAGGCCGGTCTTCGGGCGGCAACGCGCGCTGGCGGACCCCCATTTCAACCAGGAACATGAGGCCCACCAGCGGCCCGGTCAGCAGGTTGGCGTGGACCGACCAGACTTCGGTCGGCGCCCAGGCGAAGAGCAGCGTCGACACCAGCGCGTTGACCACGAAGAACACGGTCCAGGCCCAGGTGACGCCGCGCGTGTAGCGCTGCTTGCGCGGCGAGATGCCGTGGCCGAAGATCAGGCGCGCCATGCCGGTGACCACCGGCTCATGGCCGGGCAGCAGCGAACGCCCGAACCAGTGGGCGAGCGCCAGATGGGCGCCCAGGTGTTGCAGGTAGTACAGCCACGCCAGGTTGCCCCGCAGCCAGTGCCAGTGCCGCAGCAGCAGGGCGCCAGTCAGCACCACGACACCCACCACGGCCGCGCTGCGGGCCCAGCGCGGCAGGGGCCATTGCCAGGTCAGCAACAACAGCGCCAGCCCGAGAGGGGCCACTGCGACCACCGCATGCAGATCGGCCGGCCCGATGCCCAGACTGGCCAGGTGGGCCGACAGCACCCAGCCCAGCAACAGCAGGCCCATCAGCGGCGCCTGCCACCTTGCCGAACCGGCCGAAGCGCTCATTGCGTGCGGTGTTCGGCAATGTGCGCCGTGAGCGAGCGCAGCGAGGCGAAGATCTGCTGGTTCTGCTCGTTGTCGGACTTGAGCTGGAACCCATAGCGCTTGGACACCACCAGCGCCACTTCCAGCATGTCGATCGAATCGAGCCCCAGACCATCGCCGTAGAGCGGCTCGTCCGGATCGATCTCGGCGGGCTGGACGTCGAGATTGAGCGCCTCGATCACCAGGGCCGCCACTTCAGGCAGCAGCAGGTCGACGGAAGGGAAAGGGGTGTTCTGCGTCATGGCGGATTCAATGAAGGGAGGCCGGCGCGGCACGGAACGCCAGCACGGCGTTGCTGCCACCGAAGGCAAACGAATTGGACAGGGCGGCCCGCACGCGCGTGCCCTGCCGACCGGTCAGCACATGGTCCACGCCTTCGCAGGCCGGGTCGATGCGGCCGGCCAGGTGGGCCGTGGGAGGCAGCGACTGGCGCGCCAGGGCCAGCACGGTGACCAGTGCCTCGATGGCGCCCGCCGCCCCGAGCAGGTGGCCGTGCATGGATTTGGTGGCGCTGACCGGCAACCGGGGGGCGTGCGCGCCGAACACGTCGCGCAAGGCCGCGATCTCGACCGGGTCGCCTTCCTGGGTGGCGGTGCCGTGGGCGTTCACATAGTCCACCTCGTCGGGCTGCAAGCCACCTTGCCGCAGGGCCTGGCGCATCGCGCGCGCCTGCCCGAGTGCATCGGGCCGGACCAGGTGGCTGTGATCGCAACTGCCGCCATAGCCCACCAGTTCGGCATGGATGCGCGCACCGCGGGCGTCCGCGTGGTCCCAGGATTCGAGCACCAGCGCCGCAGCGCCCTCGCCCAACACCAGGCCGCCGCGATCGGCGGCAAACGGTCGGCAGGCCTGTGCGGCCGCTTCGCCCTCGCCCGGCGCGATCATGCGCATGGCTTCCCAGGCCTTGGCCACGCCGTAGGTCAGCGTGGCGTCGGAGCCACCGGTCAGCATGACGTCGGCATCACCCGCCCGGATGCGGCGGAAGGCCTCGCCGATGGCGATGCTGGCCGAGGCGCAGGCCGCCACATGGCTCGAACTCACGCCCCCGAGCCCCAGCTGGATGGACAGGTGGGCGTTGACCGCATTGTTCATGCCCAGCACGACAGACAGCGGCGACAGCCGGGTGCGCCCCTTGATCCACATGTCGCGGTAACCGCGTTCAAACGCCTGCACCCCGCCCAGCGAGGTGCCCCATTCGCAGCCCCAGGCGTCGCGCTCGGCCGGGTCCTGCGGCTGGCGCTCCAGGCCGGCGTCGGCCCAGGCGTCGAAGGCGGCCGACACCCCCAGGTGCGCAAACCGCTCCATCATCGAGGCCAGCGGTTTGCCCAGCGCTGCCTCGGGACTGAAGTCCTGGCAGCTGACGAAGGGCATCGAAATCGGTTGGGGCTGGTCGTCGGTGACCACGTGGCGGATGGCCGACTCTCCGGCCAGCAGGCGATTGAAGAAATGGTCCAGATTCCCGCCATACGGGCTGACCAGTCCCAGGCCAGTCACCGCGACACGGCGCGGCAGCATCACGTTCCCACGGCCTTGGCCGCCAGCACGCGGTCGATGACGCCGCGCATCTCGCCCACGGTCTTGGGCAGCACATCGGGCGAATCGATGGAAATGTCGAGACGGTCCTCGGCCTCGAACATCAGTTCGGCCAGCATCAGGGAGTCCACACCCAGATCGGCCAGCAGCGCGTCGTCCACCACCCGGGTGGCCTCGACGCCGAGACGGTCCTGCAAAAAGTTACGAATGATTTCCGTTGAATCCATGGTGAATGTGCATCCAGTTCGTGAGCCAGGACCGCTGCGTCACACCCTGTTTGGCCGCCTCCCGTTCCTGGTTTCATTGTATCTGGCACGGGTCGGCGCACCGGGCGTCAGCGGCGCCGATATGATGCGCCACGACCTTGGCCCGCCCGCCTTCACAACCATGCCCGACCGCTCTGTTCCCCGCGCCGTCTCTGCCACCTGGCCTACCGAGCTGGGCCTGCGTGTGGCCCATCTGTGGCTGCTCAAAGCGGTGGGCACCACCCTGTTCATGGTGCTGTTCTTCCAGGCCTATTTTTATGTGCTGCAGCACCCGTCGCGCGCGCCCTGGGTGATGCCCGAGATCTGGCTGGACCGGCTGGTGCCCTTCACCCCGGCCGCATTCCCGGTCTATGCCTCGCTGTGGGTGTACGTGTCGCTGCCCCCAGCTCTCATCGGCAACCTGCGGGCGCTGCTGCGCTTCGGGGCCTGGGTGGCCCTGCTCTGCGGCAGTTGCCTGCTGGTGTTCTGGCTGTGGCCCACGCGCGTTCCGGATTTCGGCATCGACTGGTCGAACTACCCCGGCCTGTCGGCGCTCAAGGGCATCGATGCGTCCGGCAACGCCTGGCCGTCGCTGCACGTGGCCACGGCCGTGTTTTCGGCCTGGTGGCTCTACCACCTGCTGCGGCAGATGGGAGTACCCCGCGGGTGGCACGTCGTCAACGCGGGGGTCTGCGCGGCCATCACCTGGTCGACGCTGGCCACGCTGCAGCACGTGGCCCTGGACGCGATCACCGGGGCGCTGGTCGGCGCGCTCTTCGCCTGGCTGTCCCTCACGCCGGCCGATCTCCGGCTGTCGCAACGGCTGCAGCAGCGCCTGGCTCAGTCGCGCAGCACCTGAAGCACGTCGGAGCGGAACTCCCGGCTGTAGAGGATGGCCACCACCACCAGCGTGGCCAGCACCATCGCCACCGGCGACACGAACCAGGCCAGCAGCGCGAACGCGAAGTAGTAGGCCCGCAGCCCGTCGTTGAAGGTGTCGGCCGCCGAAGCCACCAGCCTGGCGGCGCGGTGGGCAAACCGCTCGCGGTCGAACTCGCCGCTGTCGAAAGCTTCCGGCGGCGGCATCGAACCGATCAGCAGCGCCACGAAGGTGTACTGCCGCATGCACCACGAAAAGCGGAAGAAGGCGTAGATGAAGATCGCCACCAGGACCAGGATCTTGAACTCGAACACGATCAGCGTGGTGGCCTGCGCGAACGGGATCTCGCTCATCAGCTCGGTGGCCTTGTCGGTGGTGCCCAGCAAAGCGAACAGCCCCCCGATCACCAGGATCGAGGTCGACGAGAAGAACGCCGGCGTGTTCGACAGCGTCTGCGTGATCAGGCCGTCGAGCATGCGCGGATCGCGGAACGTGGTCTGCAGCATCCAGTAGCCGCGGTAACGGTTGGTGGTGACCAGCAGCGACGACTGCCGCACGCCCCACCCCTTGGCGAAACCCGCGTAGCCCACCCAGAGCGCAAAAAAGCAGACCAGCGCCAGCCAGTCTGCCCAGGGAAGGATGCTGAAGATCTTCATGCCGCGGATGCTAGCGCGGCATGAAGCCGGCCTGCCTCAGCCCTTGAATTTCTTCGTCACGGCGGCCACGCGCTCGCCGAAGAGGCGGGCGGTTTCGAGGTCGCCAGGCAGCATGTCGGCGGCCCCTGCATCCGACGGCGACTGCGCGATGGCCCCGCTGTACGAAACCAGGTAGTTCACGTCGTTGCGCTGCGCACCCTGGGTGTTGCTGGGCATCAGGCCCTGGCTGACCCAGATCATGCCGTGCTGCATGGCCAGCGTGAACAGGGTGTTCAGCGTGGCCAGCTTGTCGCCGTTCATGCCCGCGCTGTTGGTGAAACCGGCGGCCACCTTGTCCTTCCACTTCTGCGAGAACCAGGCCTTGCTGGACGCGTCGGCGAACTTCTTGAACTGCCAGCTCACGCTGCCCATGTAGGTGGGCGAGCCGAACACGATGGCGTCGGCCGCGTCCAGGGTCTCCCAACCGCCTTCGGGCAGGTTGCCGTCGGCGTCGATGGCCAGGAGTTCGGCACCGGCACCGTCGGCGACCGACTGCGCCATGCGCTGGGTATGGCCGTAGCCGGAATGGTAGACAACAACGATCTGGGACATGCGAAGACTCCTGGGTTGGGGGATATCACGGAAGGGGGGTCACCGGGCGCGCTTGGCGTCCAGGCTGAAGGCACCGGCACCGAAGGCGGCGAAAGCCAGCAGGCCGCCGGTGATGGCGATGTTCTTGAAGAACATCAGTTGCTGGACCATCTGCTGCTCGGCCGGCACAGCCCAGTAGGCGTGGAAGAAGAAGCTGGCCACCAGGGTGAACACGGCCAGGGCGATGGCCGCCACGCGGGTGCCGAAACCGACCAGCAGCGCCAGGCCACCGACCAGCTCGATCACCAGCGCGATCGCCACCCCGACGGTGGGCAAGGGCATGCCCATGGCGGTGGCGTAACCCACGGTGCCGGAGAAGCCCGCGATCTTGCCGAAGCCGGCCGGCACGAACAGGATGGCCAGCAGGACGCGGCCGATCAGGGACAGGGGAGATTGGAGAGCGTTCATGAAAAAACTCCTTGCGGGGGAAATTGACGTTACAGGGTGAGGGAAAAACCTTCAGGCGGCAAGGTCAAAGACCAGGACCTCGGCGTCGCGGCCCTGGGTCAGGGCGATCTGCGACTCGTCCGCCAGCACGGCGGCATCACCGGCCTTGAGCGCCTGGCCATTGACAGCCAGCTCGCCGCGCACCAGGTGCACATAGCCCTTGCGACCCGGTGCCAGCGCCAGTTCGGCGGACTCCGCGCCGTCGAGCAGGCCGGCGTACAGCGATGCGTCGGCATGGATCTGCACCGAACCGTCGGCGCCATCGGGCGAAGCCACCAGGCGCAGGCGGCCCCGCTTGTCCTCGGCCACAAAGGTCTTCTGTTCGTAGCTCGGCGGGATGCCGGTCACGTTGGGTTCGATCCAGATCTGCAGGAAATGCGTGGTCTGGTCGGGCGCGTGGTTGAACTCGCTGTGGCGCACGCCGGAACCGGCGCTCATGCGCTGCACGTCGCCGGGCGGGATGCCCTTGACGTTGCCCATGCTGTCCTTGTGGGCCAGATTGCCCTGCAGCACGTAGCTGATGATCTCCATGTCGCGGTGGCCGTGGGTGCCGAATCCGGTCCCGGGCGCGATCCGGTCTTCGTTGATCACGCGCAGGTTGCCCCAGCCCATCCAGGCCGGGTCGAAGTAGTCGGCAAACGAAAACGAATGAAAGCTCTTGAGCCAGCCGTGATCGGCATAGCCTCGGGCGTCAGAGCGGCGAATGTGCAGCATGGGGTCTCCTTTCCGATGCTTGGGGGCCGCACAGAATGTGACGGCATGGGCAGTATTCTGGGCACCCAACCGTGCATTCGGTTTGCATGAATTTGATGGCATCATTCAATTCAATCGAATTCAAAAGCCATGCCCCCAGCCCATCCCACCTCCACGCGCAGTGCCCTCTCGCCCGAAAACCTCGGCCTCGTCGAAGCAGTAGCCCGCCTGGGCAGCATGGCCGCGGCGGCCCGCGAACTGGGCATGGTGCCCAGTGCCCTCACCTACCGAGTGCGCCAGATCGAGGACGCGCTCGACGTGCTGCTGTTCGACCGCAGCGCGCGCCGCGCCCAGCTCACCCCGGCCGGCGCCGAGTTGCTGCGCGCCGGCCAGTACCTGCTGGGCGAACTCGATGCCGTGGCCCAGCGCGTGCGGCGCGTGGCCACCGGGTGGGAGCCGCAACTGACCATCGCGGCCGACGCCATCGTGGCCCGCGCCACCCTGTTCGAACTGTGCGAGGCGTTCTACGCCGAAAACCCGCCGACCCGGCTCAAGCTGCGCGCCGAAACCCTCTCGGGCACCCAGGAGGCGCTGCACAGCGGCCAGGCCGATCTGGCCCTGGGCGTGGTGGGCGAAGGCGCCCATCCGGCCGACATCCGCACCGCCCCGCTGGGTACCATCGATTTCGTCTTCGCCGTCGCGCCCCACCATCCGCTGGCCCGGATCGCGCACCGGCTGACCGAAGAAGAGCGGCGCCAGCACCGGGCGGTGGCCGTGGCCGACAGCACCACGCGCGGCCAGGGCATGACCCACAACCTCGCCCCGGGGCAGGACGTGCTCACCGTGCCCACCATGCAGCACAAGCTGGAGGCCCAGTTGCGCGGGCTGGCCGCCGGCTTCCTGCCTCAGCCGCTGGCCCAGCCGTTCATCAACGCCGGGCGGCTGGTGGTCAAGGACGTGCACCAGCCCAATCGCGGCCTGAAGGTGGCCTACGCCTGGCGCCAGCCCCGCAGCGCCACCGAAACCGGGCGCGCCCTGCGCTGGTGGCTGGAGCGCCTGCAGCACCCGGGCACGCGCGAAGCGCTGCTGAACCACCATCATCAGAACTGAGTGCGGCACGTCCGCGGGCAAATCCGGCCCCGGGCCCCGGTCCGGCGCTGCTACAGTGGCCCCATCGCCCTCGCCGGCTTCACGCTCCTTACCGAGACCGCGCCATGCCCCGTCCCGCCGCCCGCCGCCGCTCCACAGCCCGCTCCCCGTCTTCGCGCCCTGCCGTACCCCGCCATGTGGCGGTGATCGGAGCCGGCATGGCCGGCGTCGTGTGCGCGCGCACCCTGGTCCAGGCCGGTCACCGGGTGACCCTGCTGGAAAAGAGCGCAGGGTTCGGCGGCCGCATGGCGACCCGCGACACCGAGTTCGGCGGCTTTGATCACGGCGCCCAGTACTTCACCGTGCGCGACAGCCGCTTTGCCCGCATCCTGTTGGGCGTGCAGGACCTCGTCCGGCCCTGGAGCGTGAGCACCGTGCGCGTGCTCGACGAACTCGGCCACGTGCTGGCCAGCGCACCGCCCCCGACCGAACCGCACTTCGTGGCCAAACCCGGCATGAACGCCCTGGTGAGCCACTGGGGCGAACCGCTGCTGATGCCCGAGCGCTTCGGCGGCCTGACAGCCCAGACCCGGCTGAGCCACCACGTCCACCGCATCGAACCCGATGCGCTCGAACCGCGTCAGTGGCAGCTGCGCGCCGAAGACAGCGACGGCGGCCAGCACGTGCTGGGCGGCTTCGACCAGGTGGTGCTGGCCATCCCCCATCCCCAGGCGCACGACCTGCTGCTGGCCTCGGGCCTGGCCCCGGCGCTGCGCCAGCGTCTGACGGCCGTGTCCGTCGCGCCCTGCTGGGCGCTCATGCTGGCCTTCCCCAACGCCATGCAACCCGGCCTCGGCACCCTGGGCCCGCACTGGAACGCCGCCCGCAGCACGCACCACCGCATCAGTTGGCTGGCGCGCGAGAACAGCAAGCCCGGCCGCAACCCGGTGGAACGCTGGACCGTGCAGGCCAGCCCCGCCTGGTCGAGCAAGCACCTGGACGATCCCGAAGAGCGCGTCGCGGCCAAGCTGCTCAAGGGCTTTGCCGAAATCACCGGCATCCGCGCCACCCCCAGCCATGCACAGGCCCATCGCTGGCGCTTCGCCCAGACCCAGACCCCGCTGGGCGAAAGCCATCTGTTCGATGCCGCGCTCGGCATCGGCCTGTGCGGCGACTGGTGCCTGGGCCATCGCGTCGAAGACGCCTTCATTTCGGGACTGGAACTGGCACTGCGTGTGATTGCCGAACGGTCGTGACACCGGTCACCGCCGCCGGGTTGCCCCAAGACAGTGACAGCCCCCAGAGAGGGCCGCAATCCGCGCCGCGGCGGAGCGAGGCCCCTGGGTACCGCGGCCGTTTCGCGCCCTCGCCCACCGGCCTGCTGCATGCCGGATCGCTGGTGGCCGCACTGGCCAGCTGGCTCGACGCCCGCGCCCACGGCGGCGCCTGGCTGGTGCGCATCGAAGACGTCGACACGCCGCGTTGCGTGCCGGGCGCCGACCGCCTGATCCTCGACCAGCTCGCGCGCTGCGGCCTGGTCAGCGACGAGTCCGTGTGCTGGCAATCACAGCACGGCACGCGCTACCAGCAGGCACTCGACACACTCGCGGCCACCGGCCGCGCCTACCCCTGCGCCTGTTCGCGCAAAGACATCGAAGCCGCGCTGCTCGCCCAGGGCCTGCAGCGCGAGCGGCACCACGCCGCCGTCTACCCCGGCACCTGCCGGCCCGAAAACGGCGGACTGCGTGGCCGGTCGGCCCGCGCCTGGCGCTTTCACGTCGGGGCTCCTGCCCCGCTGGCCTGGACCGACCGCCGGCTCGGCACACAAACACAGGACGTGGCCAGCGATGTGGGCGATTTCGTGCTGCGGCGCGCCGACGGTCTCTGGGCCTACCAGCTGGCGGTGGTGGTGGACGACGCGGCCCAAGGCATCACGCACGTGGTGCGCGGTGAAGACCTGGCCGACAACACACCCCGCCAGATCGCGCTGCAGCGCGCCCTGGGCCTGCCCACGCCGGTGTACCTGCACACGCCGCTGGTGCGCGGCGCCAACGGCGAAAAGCTCAGCAAGCAGAACGGCGCCCAGGCGCTGGACCTGAACGACCCGCTGGCCACGCTGAATGCCGCGGCCCACGCACTCGGCCTGCCCACGCAGGCCGGCCAAGCGCCCGAGGCCCTGGCCCGGTGGGTGCAGGCCTGGCGCCTAAAATACCCGCCCGCGCCCGTTTCCACCTCGCCATGACCGATCCCCGCCACGCCACGCGCCAGCCGCCCGAAGAAGGCACCTACCTGCGCCAGATCAAAAGCTATGTGCTGCGCACCGGCCGCGTCGGTCCCGGGCAGCAGCGCGCGTTCGATCAGTTCGGCCCGCGCTTCCTGCTGCGCTACGACGCGGCGCAGCCGCTGGACACCGCGGCCGCCTTCGGGCGCACCGCGCCGCTGATTCTGGAAATCGGCTTCGGCATGGGCGCCGCCACCGCGCAGATTGCGCAGACCCGGCCCGGCGACAACTTCCTGTGCTGCGAGGTGCACGAGCCCGGCGTGGGCGCCCTGCTCAAACTCTGCGGCGAACAGGGCATCGAGAACATCCGCATCTTCCAGCACGACGCGGTCGAGGTGCTGGAGCACCAACTGGCCGAAAACAGCCTGGACGGCGTGCACATCTTTTTCCCCGACCCCTGGCACAAGAGCCGCCACCACAAGCGCCGCCTGATCCAGCCCGCGTTCGTGAACCGGCTGGCGCGCCACCTGCGGCCCGGCGGATATCTGCACCTGGCCACCGACTGGCAACCCTACGCCGAGCAGATGCTTGAGGTGCTCAACGCCGAGCCGCTGCTGGCCAACACAGCCACCGACGCCGGCCTGGGCGGCTACGCCCCCAAGCCGGATTACCGGCCCCTGACCAAGTTCGAAAACCGCGGCCTCAAGCTGGGCCACGGGGTCTGGGACCTCGTGTTCATCCGCCGCTGACACCCCGCCTGCGCCCTCGCGGCCCGCCATGGCGCACGTCCCGAAAAACCCGGCCATCCCCATGCGCGAGGGCGTTTCGCCCAGCTGCGTGGCGCTGCCGCGCCTGCGGGTCGTGCCCTGGCCCGGCCTGCTCGACTTTCTGGCCGAACGCCTGCCCGCGGTCAGCCGCGAAGGCTGGCACCAGCGCCTGGCCCAGGGCAAGGTGGTGGACGACAACGGCCGCCCGCTGCCGCCCGACGCGCCCTATGTGAACGGCGCGCGCGTCTACTACTGGCGCGCCCTGCCCGACGAGCCGGCCATTCCGTTCGCCGAGCACATCGTGTTCCGCGACGAGCACCTGGTGGTGGCCGACAAGCCCCACTTTCTGCCCGTCACCCCCGGCGGGCGCTACGTGCGCGAGACCCTGCTGGTGCGCCTCAAGCGCACGCTCGGCCTGCCCGACCTGAGCCCGCTGCACCGCATCGACCGCGAAACCGCCGGGCTGGTGGTGTTCAGCGTGCGGCCACAGGACCGCGACGCCTACCAGCGCCTGTTCCGCGAGCGCGCGATCCACAAGACCTACGAGGCCATCGGGCCGGCGCCGACAGACTGGCGCGGACCGGTGTGGCGCCGCAGCCGCATCGAAGAAGACCCGCAGGCCTTCTACCGCATGGTCGAAACCGACGGCACGCCCAACAGCGAAACCCGCATCGACCTCCTTGAAACCCAAGGCACCTGGGCCCGCTTCCGGCTGGAGCCGGTCACCGGCAGACGGCACCAGCTGCGCGTGCACATGAACGCGCTGGGCCTGCCGCTGCACGGCGACCAGTTCTACCCCAGCGTGCGCCGCCAGCCCGGGGAAACCGAAGACTTTGCCGAACCGCTGGCCCTGCTGGCCCGCTCCCTGGCGTTCGACGATCCGGTCACCGGCACGGCACGGCGCTTCGACAGCCAGCGAGCGCTGGCCCCGCTGGCGCCATGAGCACGCCCCGGCAGCCGGGCATCGACCTGCTCAAGGTCCTGGCCTCGCAACTGATCGTGCTGCACCACCTGTCGGCGTACGGCCCGGTGGCCGAGGCCATGCACCGGCTCGCCCCCGCCCCGCTGGGCTGGCTCTACGGCTATGCCCGCATGGCGGTGCAGGTGTTTCTGGTGCTGGGCGGCTATCTGGCGGTACAACGCCTGGCGCCAGCCATGGCCGGCCACGCCGGGGCCCTGGCGCGGACCGTATGGCGCCGCTACCTGCGGCTGGCACCGCCTTTTCTGGTTGCCCTGCTGCTGGCTTTGGTGGCCGCGGCCTGGGCACGGCCCTGGCTGGGCGGCGACGTCGTGCCCGAAGCACCCACCTGGCGCCAGTGGCTGGCACATGCGGCGCTGCTGCACGAAACGCTCGACGTCGACGCCCTGTCGGCCGGCGTCTGGTACGTGGCCATCGACTTCCAGCTCTATGCCCTGCTGGCGCTGCTGCTCTGGCTGGGCCAGCGCGGCGGGCAGAGCATGCGGGCCATGGCGCTGGTGATCGGTGCGACCGCGCTCTCGCTGGGCTGGTGGAACCGCTACCCCGGCCTCGACGACGGGCCGCTGTATTTCCTCGGGGCCTACGGGCTCGGCGTGGCCGCCCGCTGGGCGGGCGAGCGGCCGGATCGCTGGCAACGGATCGGCTGGCTGGGCGCCATGTTGCTGGTGGGCGTGTTGGCCCTGGTGCTGGAATTCCGTACCCGCATTGCCCTCGCGCTGGCCGTGGCCTTCTGGCTGGCGCTCACGCAGGGCCGCTACCCGGCGCTGCCTTCCGGCCCCGCCCAACGGGTGCTGGGCATCCTGAGCCGTTCGTCCTACGCGCTGTTTCTGGTGCACTTCCCCGTGCTGCTGCTGGGCAACGCGCTGTTTGAACGCGCCGGCCTGCACGGGGGTACCGCCACCATCGCGGCCTTCGCCCTGATGGGCGCCGCGAGCGTGGCCCTGGGCTGGGCGTTCGAGCGTTGGGTCGAAGCGCCGCTGGCGCAGGGCATCGGCTCAGCCGGCCTGCGCCGCGCCCCGCCGCTGGCCGGCTGAGGCGGACACCCGCGCGAAACAGACCTCAGGCCCGCCCGGCCGGGCCGGGCGGCGGGCTCACACCCGTTCGGCCACCCAGCCAGGCACCGAAGCCAGCGCCTGCGGCAACCCCGCCGCGTCGGTGCCGCCGGCCATGGCCATGTCGGGCTTGCCACCACCCTTGCCACCCACCTGCTGGGCGACGAAGTTCACCAGCTCGCCGGCCTTGACCTTGCCCACGCTGTCGGCGGTCACGCCCGCTGCCAGCTGCACTTTGCCACCGTCGACCGCCGCCAGCACGATGGCGGCACTCTTGAGCTTGTTCTTGAGCTGGTCCAGCGTGTCGCGCAGGGTCTTGGCGTCGGCGCCGTCCAGGCGCGCCGCCAGCACCTTCAGGCCCTTGACGTCCACCGCCTGGTTCACCAGTTCGTCGCCCTGGCTGGACGCGAGCTTGCCCTTGAGCGCGGCGACTTCCTTTTCCAGCGTCTTGACCTGCTCCTGCACCTGCGCGATGCGGCCGGTGAGCTCCGTGGCGGGCGCCTTGAGCGCGCCCGCGGCTTCGTCCACCGTGGTTTCGAGCTGTTGCAGATAGGCCAGCGCGTTCAGGCCGGTCACGGCCTCGATGCGGCGCACGCCGGCGGCCACACCGCTTTCGGCCACCACCTTGAACAGGCCGATGTCGCCCGTGGCCTTGACGTGGGTGCCGCCGCAGAGTTCGCGGCTGGAGCCGATGTCGAGCACGCGCACGGTGTCGCCGTACTTTTCGCCGAACAGCATCATGGCACCGGTCTTCTGGGCCGCTTCGATATCCATCAGGCGCGCCTGCGTGGCCGCATTGGCCAGGATTTCAGCGTTGACGATGGCCTCGATGCGGCGCACCTGCTCGTCGGTGACGGGCGCGTTGTGCGCGAAGTCGAAGCGCGTGCGCTCGGCATTCACCAGCGAGCCCTTTTGCTGCACGTGATCGCCCAGCACCTCGCGCAGCGCCTTGTGCATCAAGTGGGTGGCGCTGTGGTTGCGCACGGTGGCGGCGCGCACGGCCGTGTCCACGGCGGCATTCACGCGATCACCCACGGCCAGCGTGCCCTGGGCCAGGGTGCCGTGGTGGCCGAACACGTCGGCCTTGATCTTTTGCGTGTCGGCCACGTCAAAACGCGCCGACGCGGTGCTGAGGGCACCCTGGTCGCCCACTTGGCCGCCGCTCTCGGCGTAGAACGGGGTGGTGTCGAGCACCACCACGCCGTCCTGCCCGGCCTGCAGCGTGGTCACGGGCGTGCCGTCCACGTACAGGGCCACCACCTGGGCGTTTTCCTGCAGCGAGTCGTAGCCCGTGAAGGTGTTGCCGGCGCCGGTGTATTCCAGCGCCTTGTCCATCTTGAACTTGCCGGCCGCGCGGGCCTGGGCCTTCTGCTTTTCCATCGCGGCGTTGAAGCCGGCCTCGTCGACCGTGACGCCGCGCTCGCGGCAGACGTCGTTGGTCAGGTCCAGCGGGAAACCGTAGGTGTCGTGCAGCTTGAAGGCGACCTCGCCGGGCAGCACCTTCTCGCCGCCGGCCAGGGCCGCGTCGAGGATGTCCATGCCATTGGCCAGCGTCTCGTAAAACCGCTCTTCCTCGGCCTTGAGCACGTCGGCAATGCGCTGGGCGTTGGCTGCCAGGTTGGGGTAGGCGTCGCCCATCAGCGCCACGAGGTCGGGCACCAACTTGTGGAAGAACGGGGTCTTGCGGCCCAGCTTGTAGCCGTGGCGGATGGCGCGGCGCACGATGCGGCGCTGCACGTAGCCGCGGCCTTCGTTGCTGGGGATCACGCCATCGGCGATCAGGAACGAGGTCGCGCGGATGTGATCGGCAATCACCTTCAGCGACGGGTTGGCCAGGTCGGCGCAGCCTGTCTCGAGCGCGGCGGCCTTGATCAGCTTGTCGAACAGGTCGATCTCATAGTTGCTGTGCACGTGCTGCAGGATGGCGGCCAGGCGCTCCAGGCCCATGCCGGTGTCGACGCAGGGCGCGGGCAGCTTCACGATGCTGCCGTCTTCCTTCATGTCGAACTGCATGAACACGTGGTTCCAGATCTCGATGAAGCGGTCGCCGTCTTCGTCCGGGCTGCCGGGAGGGCCGCCGGGGATGTGCGGGCCGTGGTCGTAGAAGATTTCCGAGCACGGGCCGCAAGGGCCGGTGTCGGCCATCATCCAGAAGTTGTCGGACTTGTACTTGCCGCCCTTGTTGTCGCCGATGCGGATCACGCGCTCAGGCGGCAGGCCGATTTCCTGGGTCCAGATGTCGTAGGCCTCGTCGTCGTCGATGTAGACGGTGGCCAGCAGCTTGTCCTTGGGCAGCTTGTAGACCTCGGTCAGCAGCTCCCAGCCCCACTTCAGGCTTTCGCGCTTGAAGTAGTCACCGAACGACCAGTTGCCCAGCATCTCGAAAAAGGTGTGGTGGCGCGCGGTGTAGCCCACGTTCTCCAGGTCGTTGTGCTTGCCGCCGGCACGCAGGCAGGCCTGCACCGAGGTGGCGCGGTTGTAGGAGCGCTTGTCGGTGCCCAGGAACACGTCCTTGAACTGGACCATGCCCGAGTTGGTGAACATCAGCGTGGGATCGTTGCCGGGCACGAGCGGGCTGGACGCCACCACGGTGTGGCCCTTGGAAGCGAAGAAATCCAGGAAGCTCTTGCGGATATCGGCAACGGTGACGGGAGCGGTCATGATGAAGGTCGCAGGGCGATCGTAGGGAATCGGGTGGCAACCGGCCAAGCCGGTGCGAAACCCGCTATTTTCCAACACTGTGCGGGCCCTGGGTGATCGGCGGTCATCCTTGGCCCGGCATTGGCCCTTATCGGGCTGTCCCGGGCGGCACTGGCCGGCCGCCAAGGCCGCCCGTAAGCTAGACAATGGCCCGCTGCCCGAACGCATGCGCTAACATCACGCCCACTTTATTTAACTTATTAAATAAATACCTTTTGCCCAGCCGCTTCGGAGACACCCTATGGACATGAAGACCTCGCCTCTGGCCCTGCTCAACGACTCCTCCCTGCTCAAGACCGATGGCCTGATCAACGGCCAGTGGGTCCCGGGCACCAGCCGCTTCGACGTGCTCGACCCCGCCACCGGCCAGAAACTCGCCGACGTGGCCAATCTCGGCCCGGCCGATGCCGAGGCCGCCATCGCCGCGGCCAACGCCGCCTGGGGCCCCTGGAAGGCCAAGACCGCCAAGGAACGCAGCATCCTCCTGCGCAAGTGGTACGACCTGCTGATGGCCAACCAGGACGACCTGGGCCGCATCATGACCGCCGAGCAGGGCAAGCCCCTGCCCGAGGCCAAGGGCGAAGTGGCCTACGGCGCGAGCTTCGTGGAGTGGTTTGCCGAAGAGGCCAAGCGCGTCAACGGCGAAACGCTGCCGCAGTTCGACAACAACCGCCGCCTGATGGTGCTCAAGCAGCCCATCGGCGTCTGCGCCGCCATCACGCCCTGGAACTTCCCGCTGGCCATGATCACGCGCAAGGTCGCGCCCGCGCTGGCCGCCGGCTGCCCGGTGGTGATCAAGCCCGCCGAACTGACGCCGCTGACGGCCCTGGCCGCCGCCGAACTGGCCATCCGCGCCGGCATCCCGGCCGGCGTGCTCAACATCCTCACCGCCGACAGCGACCGCTCCATCGCCGTGGGCAAGGTGCTGTGCGCCAGCGACGTGGTGCGCCACATCAGCTTCACCGGCTCGACCGAAGTCGGCCGCATCCTGATGGCACAGAGCGCGCCCACGGTCAAGAAGATGTCGCTGGAGCTCGGTGGCAACGCACCCTTCATCGTGTTCGACGACGCCGACATCGACTCGGCCGTCGAAGGCGCCTTCGCCAGCAAGTACCGCAACGCCGGCCAGACCTGCGTCTGCTCCAACCGCCTGTATGTGCAGGCAGGCGTGTACGACGAATTCGTGGCCAAGTTCGCGGCCAAGGTCAAAACGGCCAAGGTCGGCAACGGTTTTGAAGAGGGCGTGAACCAGGGCCCGCTGATCGAAGAGGCCGCACTGGCCAAGGTGCAGCGCCATGTGGACGACGCCGTGGCCAAGGGTGCCCGTGTGGTCGCCGGCGGCAAGCGCCTGCCGGGCCAGTTCTTCGAACCCACGGTGGTCGCCGACGCCACCGCCGACATGCTCTGCGCCCGCGAAGAAACCTTCGGCCCCTTCGCCCCGGTCTTCAAGTTCCAGACCGAGCAGGAAGCCATCGACGCCGCAAACAACACCGAATTCGGCCTGGCCAGCTACTTCTACAGCCGCGACATCGGCCGCATCTACCGCGTCAGCGAAGCGCTGGAATACGGCATGGTGGGCATCAACGTCGGCATCCTGGCCACCGAACACGTGCCTTTCGGTGGTGTCAAGCAGTCCGGCCTGGGCCGCGAAGGCTCGCACCACGGCATGGATGACTACGTCGAAATCAAGTATCTCTGCCTGGGCGACATCCTCAAGTAAACTATGCGGCTTCGCGGGTGTAGTTCAATGGTAGAACGGCAGCTTCCCAAGCTTCATACGAGGGTTCGATTCCCTTCACCCGCTCCAGACACTTGGCTGCGGCGCGCCACCTGATCGGGCGCCGCACCTCCCCATCGAAAGGGCACCTCCTCACGGCGGTGCCCTTTTTCTTTTCGCCCGGCGCGACATGATCCCGGCCGCGCCGGACCGATGCCGCTGCCTCATCGGCGCAGCCCCTCCGCGTGCAATCCTTGGCACCCTGCCCGGTTGCGACGCCGGATGCGGGTATGAAAGCCGTACACTCGGACCGGCCAATTTGTATCAATTGGTACTCCTTCCCGGCCTTCCGGACATTCCGGCCCCATCCCATCACCACCATGCCAGCAGACGCCGAGCGCTCCGCGCGCCTGTTCCGTGACGAAGCCCTGGACGCCCAACGCGCGTCCACCGTGGGCCGCATCGTGCTCACCCCGCGCCTGTCGAGCTTCTGGGTCAGCCTGCTGGCCGCCCTGATGGCCGTCGCGGTGGTCGCTTTCATGATCTTCGGCAGCTACACGCGGCGCGTGACCGTCAATGGCCAGCTGGTGCCCGCCGCCGGGGTGATCCGCGTGCACACCCCCCAGGCCGGCGTGGTGTTGGAAAAACACGTGACCGACGGCCAGGCCGTGAACAAGGGTGAACTGCTCTACGTGCTCAGCAGCGACCGGCTGGGTGACGGCGCGCGCGAGGTGCAGGCCGACATCGCCCGCGCCGTGGGCGCGCGCAAGCAGTCGCTGGAAGACGACATCCGCCGCTCGCGCCAGGTGCAGGCCGATGAAACCGCCGGCCTGCAACGCCGGCTGGACACGCTGCGGGCCGAAACGGCGGCGATCGCCGCCCAGATCGAACAGCAGAAAGACCGCGTGCGCATCGCCGAAGACACCGAGCGCCGCTACCGCAGCCTGGCCGACCAGGACTACATCGCGCGCGAAGAGCTGCTGCAAAAGCAGATCGATCTGAGCGAACAGCGCTCGCGGCTGCGCGGTCTGGAACGCGATGCCCTCGGTGTGCAGCGCGAAACCGCGCAGGTCCGCCAGGATCTCGACTCCGCCCGCTGGCGCCATGAAAACCAGCTCGCGCAGATTCAGCGCGAGGTCTCCAGCACCGAAGAACAACTGACCGAAGTGCAGGCCCGCCGCCGCGTGCTGGTGACGGCACCGGAAGCCGGCCGAGCCACGCTGGTGCAGGCCGAAATCGGCCAGGTGGCCGAAACCACCCAGGCGCTGGTCACGCTGGTGCCGCTGCACGGCGAACTGCGGGCCCGGCTGTACGCCCCGAGCAGCAGCATCGGCTTCGTGCAGCCGGGCGACACGGTGCTGCTGCGCTACCAGGCCTTCCCATACCAGAAGTTCGGGCAGCACGAAGGCGTGGTGGAGTCGGTGTCGAGCTCGGCCGTGGGCCCTGCCGAACTGGCCACCTTGCCGGCCACCGGCCTGGCCCCGGGCGAGCCGGTGTTCGCCATCCAGGTGCGGCTCAAGGCGGGCCAGGTCCAGGCCAACGGCCAGCCGCGCCCACTGCAAGCCGGCATGCTGCTCGACGCCGACATCCTGCAGGAACGCCGGCGCCTCTACGAATGGATGCTGGAGCCGCTGTTCAGCCTGACCGGGCGCATGGCCTCGTGATGCCCGCGCCCCACCGGAGCCCCCTGTGAACTGGACCGAACAACTGTCTTTCGGCTTGCGCCGCACCACCCCGGTGGTGCTGCAGACCGAGGCCGCGGAATGCGGCCTGGCCTGCCTGGCCATGGTGCTGGGTCACCATGGGCTGGCCACCGACCTGGCGGCGCTGCGCTCGCGCCACACCCTGTCGCTGACCGGGGTGACCCTGGCCACGCTGACCGACATTGCCGCCCGCGAACAGCTCGGCACGCGCGCGCTGCGGCTGGAACTGGACGAGCTGCCGCAACTGCGGCTGCCGGCGATCCTGCACTGGGACCTCAACCACTTCGTGGTGCTGCAGTCGGTCAGCGGCCGCCAGGCGGTGGTGCTGGATCCGGCCTTCGGCGAACGCCACCTGAGTCTCGACGAGGTCTCGCAGCACTTCACCGGTGTGGCGCTCGAACTCTGGCCCAACCCCGGCTTCCAGCCACGCGATGAAAAGACGCGTGTGCGCCTGTCGCAGCTCATCGGCCAGGTGTCGGGCTTCTGGCCCTCGCTCGCCCGCATCCTGATGCTGTCGCTGGCGCTGGAGGTGTTCGGCCTGGTTTCGCCCCTGTTCATGCAGTGGGTGCTGGATGAGGTCGTGGTCTCGCGCGACACCCAGTTGCTGACCACGCTGGCACTGGGCTTCGGCCTGCTGCTGCTGCTGCAAAACGCCACGGGCCTGGTGCGTTCGTGGCTGCTGATGGTGATCAACACGTCGGTGTCGGTGCAGTGGAAAGCCAATGTATTTGCCCACCTGACGCGGCTGCCGCTGTCGTACTTCCAGAACCGGCACCTGGGCGACGTGGTGTCGCGCTCCGAATCGGTGGAAGACATCCAGAACACCCTCAGCACAGCCCTGGTCGAAGCGCTGTTCGACGGCCTGCTGGTGGTGCTGACCCTGGTGCTGATGTTCCTTTACAGCCCGGTGCTGGCCGGCGTGTCGGTGCTGGGCGTGCTGCTGTATCTGGTGCTGCGCCTGCTGTGGTTCCGCCCGTTCTACGCGGCCTCCGAAGAATCGCTGGTGCGCGATGCGCAGCAGTCCACGCACTTCCTCGAAACGATCCGTGGCATGCGGGCCATCCAGCTGTTCGGGCGCCAGCAGCAGCGCCAGGGCGCCTGGCAGACCCTGCTGGTCAGCGCCACCAATGCCCACCTCAAGGTCGAGAAGATGCAGATCCTCTACGGTCTGGCGCGGGGCCTGCTCAGTGGCGGCTTCATGATCCTGATCGTCTGGCTGGGCGCGCGCCAGATCGTGTCCACCGAACTCACGGTCGGCATGCTGATGGCCTTCCTGGCCTACCGCAACCAGTTCGACAGCCGGGTCATGGCCCTGATCGACAAGGCCATCGACCTCAAGATGCTGCGCCTGCATGCCGAACGCCTGGCCGACATCGTGCTCACCCCGGCGCTGCCACGCGCCGACCGCCTCGACGCCCAGGCCATTGCTCAGCGCCAGATCGCCGGAGACGGCGAGACCGCCAGCCCCACCCTGCAGATCGACCAGGTGCGATTCCGCTATGCCGACATGGCACCCTGGGTGCTGGATGGCCTGACGCTGGACATCGGTGCCGGCGAGGTCGTGGCCATCACCGGGCGATCCGGCTGCGGCAAGACCACCCTGATCAACCTGCTGCTCGGCAGCTACGCCCCCACCGAAGGCCAGATCCGCGCCGATGGCGTGCCCCTGTCGCAACTGGGGATCGAGCGCTGGCGCGAAGGCGTGGCCACCGTGATGCAGGACGACAGCCTGTTCGCGGGCTCGATCCGCGACAACATCACCTTCTTCGACCCTGAGCCCGATCTGGACTGGATGGTCACCTGCGCCGACATGGCGGCCCTGCACGAAGACATCGAAGCCATGCCGATGGGCTACCAGACCCTGACCGGCGACATGGGCACCGTGCTCTCCGGTGGCCAGCGCCAGCGCCTGCTGCTGGCGCGCGCCCTCTACAAGCGGCCCCGCGTGCTGGTACTGGACGAGGCCACCAGCCATCTCGACCTCGAATCCGAACAGCGCGTCAACGACGCCATCTCGGCCCTGCCGGTCACGCGCCTGATCATCGCCCACCGCCCCGAAACCCTGCGCGCTGCACCGCGTGTGGTCGAACTGCGCGAGGGCCAGGTGCACTTCGATGGCACGCCCGCCGACTACTTCGCGATGGTGGCGCAACGCCGACGCGACCAGGAGCCCGCATGAACCACCGCCCCCTGCGCGCAGCCCTGGCCGTGGCCAGCGCTCTCGCCGGGCTGACCGGTCCTGCGGGTGCGGCCGACACACCGGACCCGGTGCTCCGGTTGTCGACCTGGCTGGGCCAGCTGCCCCTGGACCGGGCTCCTGGGGCCCCCCCCCCTGACGCCGAAGTGCTGAACTGGCTGCCCGGCAGCCCGGTCTGCCAGGCCCCCGGCCAGGCCCCCTGGGGGCACCTGACCGTGGGCGACGCCGTCGCACGCACGCTGTGTGCCAGCCCGGCCCTGCGCCAGGCACTGGCCAGCGTGAGCGAGCAGACCGCTGGCGTCGATCTGGCCGAGGTCGAATTCCGGCCGCGCTGGAGCGTGAGCGCCGGTTACAGCGCCGACCGCAACTTCAACGCCAGCGGCAGCCTCGGCCGCACGCTCGATGCCACCGTGGGCCTGTCCTGGGTGCTGTTCGACTTCGGGCAGCGCAGCGCTGCGCTGCGCGAAGCCCGCGCGGGCTTGTCGGCCGCACTGGCCCAGCAGGGCAACACCCTGCTCGACACCCTGCGCGAGACCTTGCGGCTGTATGGCGAAGCGGTGATCGCGGCAGCCAGCCTCGACGCCACCCGCGAGGCCGAAGCAACCGCCTCGCGCACGGCCGCCGCGGCCGATGCCCGGCACCGCGCCGAAGTGGGCAGCCAGATTGAGCGCCTGCAGGCCCAGACAGCCCTGGCCCAAGCCACCCTGGAGCGTGTGCGCGCTGAGGGCACCTGGGAAAACGCGCGGGCCGCCCTGGCCCTGGCCCTGGGCGCCGAACCGGCACAACCGCTGCAACTGGCCGACTGGGAAGCCCTCGTCCAGACCAACCAGGCCGCGCCGGACTTGGCCGTGCTGGGGCAGGAAGTGCGCCAGACCCATCCCCGCCTTCAGGCGCTGCGCGCGCAGATCGACGGCGCGGATGCCCGAATCGAGGCTGCCCGGGCCCAGACCCGTGGCAGTGTGACCACGGGCGTCGCCGCCGGGACCTCGCGCAACTGGGGGTCGGCCGGCACCGGCACCCTCCCTGCCGGCAGTGCCCAGATCCGTCTGAACATCCCACTGTTCGATGGCCGTGAAAGCAAAGCCCTGCAAACCCAGGCCGTGGCCCGGAAGACCCAGGCCGAGGCCGAGCTCGAAACCGCACGTCGCGACGTGGAAAGCCAGCTCTGGCAGGCTTTCCAGGCGCTGCAGACCGGGCGCCAGAGTCTCAGCGCCAGCGAACGCCTGCTCCAGTCAGCCCAGGCCACCCACCAGGTGGCCCATGGCCGCTATCAGGCGGGGGTGGGCTCGGTGCTGGACCTGCTCAACGCCCAGGCCGCGCTGGCCGAAGCACGGCGGCAGCGGGTGACCGCACAAGTCGAGCTGCTCAACGCCCGTCTGGGCCTGAGCCTGGCCAGCGGCCGCCTGGGCGCGCGCTGATCGCCCCAGGAAAAAAGCCCGAAAGCCAAAGGCTTTCGGGCTTTTCAGCATGTCGCTGCCGACGAGCAGATCAATACTCTTCGGGCGGCTCTACCGGCTCCACCGGGACCGGCGTGGGATTGCACTTGGGCTTCGGCTGGCACTTCGGCTTGGGCGAGCACTTGGGCTTCGGTTGGCACTTCGGCTTGGGCGAGCACTTGGGCCGGCAGAAGAAGAAACCACCGGCCACATCAGCCATCTCTTGTTGGGTCAACGTACGCATTTTGTACTCCAGGAAATAGAAGGAACCTTGAAAAAGGTACCAAAGTATAAAGTTCTAAAGCACTACTTGTAAATGAACGTATCGCCTTTAACAGCCGTTCCCGCGAGAACAATCGCACGCATGCCCGGGGTTTCTCGGCCGTTTTGATCAGAAAAAATAACCCGAAAGGACTCAGAAACAGCCGCTGACGGGCCATCAGCTCGGGTGCGCAATCACCAGAGCCGCTGCCGCCATGAAAGCCACCGCGCTGTCGCCAGGCTGCAAGGCGCAGGGATGCGCCGCAAAACCGACCCAGTGGTCACCCCCTTCCAGCGCCAGCACCACCTCGTCGTGCCGGGCCCCTGCCGCGATCCGCTCGACCCGGCCCTCCAGGCAGGTTCCAGGCTGGCGCGGCACACCGAGCGCTGGCGCCTGCCCGGCGCTGATGGTCACCGCAGTGGCTTTGCACAGCACCAGGACTGGCGTGCCCGCCGACAGCGCCAGCAGATCGGCGCTGTCCCAGGTGATCACCGACACCAGCTCGGCGCCGCCCCGCGTGCGCAGCCGGACCGCCACCATCGGATCTTCGGCGGAAGCCTGCTCGCAGACCACGACAGTGCAGGCGAGCTGGTTGCGCATGCTGGTGCGCAAACCGAGCCCGCCCAGTGTCGGCAGGGGGGTGTCCGCTGCCACCTGCCCGCCAAGGGGCAAGGCGCCGAAGCGCTGCAGCACCGACTGACGCGCCTCCGCCATGGCATCGGCAAGCACCAGCAGTTGCTCGCCTTCGGGTGTCAGCCGCGCCCCGCCGCCGCCCTGCCCGCCCACGGTGCGCTCCACCAGCGGCTGACCGCTCAGGTTGGTCAGGGTATCCAGGGCCTGCCAGGCCGCCTTGTAGCTGATGCCGGCATCGCGCGCGGCCTGAGATATGGAGCCCGTTTCGCCGATGCGACGCAGCACTTCCAGCCGCTTGTCGCTGATCGCATGGCCGAGCGCCTGGCCAAGGTTGTCGATGGGCAGAGAAGACATGGCGCCATTGTTTCACGGCGCCATGCCCGCCTTCCACACGTCAGAAGAAGCCCAGCTTGTTCTCGCTGTAGCTGACCAGCAGGTTTTTGGTCTGCTGGTAGTGGTCCAGCATCATCTTGTGGGTTTCGCGCCCGATGCCGGATTCCTTGTAGCCACCGAAAGCGGCATGCGCGGGGTAGGCGTGGTAGCAGTTGGTCCACACACGGCCGGCCTGGATGGCACGCCCCATGCGGTAAGCCAGGTTGCCGTTGCGGGTCCACACGCCGGCGCCCAGGCCGTAGGGCGAATCGTTGGCGATGGCCAGGGCCTCGGCTTCGTCCTTGAAGGTGGTCACGGCCAGCACCGGGCCGAAGATTTCCTCCTGGAAGATGCGCATCTTGTTGTGGCCCTTGAACAAGGTCGGCTGGATGTAGTAGCCGCCTTCGATGTCACCGCCGAGCTGGGCGCGTTCGCCACCGATCAGGACCTGAGCGCCCTCTTCCTTGCCCAGTTGCAGGTAGGACTGGATCTTGTCCATCTGCATCTGCGAAGCCTGCGCGCCGATCATGGTCTCGGTGTCGAGCGGGCTGCCCTGCTTGATGGCGGCCACACGCTGCAGGCAGCGTTCGATGAAGCGGTCGTAGATCGACTCCTGGATCAGGGCGCGGCTCGGGCAGGTGCAGACCTCGCCCTGGTTGAAGGCGAACAGCACCAGCCCTTCGATGGCTTTGTCGAGGTAGCTGTCGTCCTGGGCGATCACGTCTTCGAAGAAGATGTTGGGCGATTTGCCCCCCAGTTCCAGCGTGGCTGGAATCAGGTTGGTCGCGGCGGCCTGGGCGATCACGCGGCCGGTGGCGGTGGACCCGGTGAAGGCAATCTTGGCGATGCGCTTGCTGCTGGCCAGCGGCATGCCCGCTTCGCGACCAAAGCCGTTGACGATGTTCAACACGCCTGCCGGCAGCAGGTCGGCGATCAGCTCGGTGAGGATGAGCAGCGAAATCGGCGTGGACTCGGCCGGCTTGAGCACCACGCAGTTGCCGGCGCCCAGCGCGGGGGCGAGTTTCCAGGCCGCCATCAGGATCGGAAAGTTCCAGGGAATGATCTGGCCCACGACGCCCAGCGGCTCGTGGATGTGGTAGGCCATGGTGTTTTCGTCGATCTCGCTGATGTTGCCTTCCTGCGCCCGCACACAGCCCGCGAAATAGCGGAAATGGTCGATGGCCAGCGGGATGTCGGCGTTCAGGGTTTCGCGAATTGGCTTGCCGTTGTCGACGGTTTCGGCGTAGGCCAGCAGTTCAAGGTTGGCTTCCAGGCGGTCGGCGATCTTGAGCAGTACATGGGCGCGCTCGGCCGGCGAGGTCTTGGCCCACTGCGGGGCGGCAGCATGGGCCGCGTCGAGGGCCAGTTCGATGTCGTCGGCTGTGGAGCGCGCAGCCTGGGTATAGACCTTGCCGTTGACGGGCGTGACCACGTCGAAATACTGGCCGCCCAACGGGGCCTTCCACTGGCCGCCGATGAAATTGTCGTAGCGGGGCTTGTACTGGATCTTGGCGCCGGCGGCGCCGGGAGCGGCGTAAATCATGCTTGTCTTCCTCTGGGTGGTTGAGAGAACGGAATGCCTTGCAGGCGCCGAAGCCTTTTCAAAACCTGTGCCACCCCGGGCGGAAACGCCAACCTCTTGATTTCGCAGTTTTTTTCCCCACAAGCGACGGACACCGCCCCAAGCACGGACGTTCCAGGACGCCACACCTGTCACAGAACGAGACAGTCGGACAGGTCTGGCGCGTACCAGGCCCCAGGCGCTCCCGGCTCTGCCTATACTGGCCCCATCCACCGAGAGCCCCTTCCCGAAGGCCCGCCGCCGGCTCCCTGCCGGTCAGGAGACAAAACCATGGACATTCCGTCGCAGGCCCTGGCGCTGCGCAAGGCCCGCCGGCACCTGATCGAACACGGTCGCTGTTCGAGCGAGCACCTGGACGAACGCCTGGCCCGCTCCTGGCAACGCAGCCTGGCCGCCGGCCTGCAGCCCCTGGGCCGCTTCGACCCCGCGGCCACCCTCGACACCCAGGGCCTGAGCCTGCTGCGCGCGCGACACCACGAACTGCTCGCCCACTCGCTGCCGGTGATGGAATACCTGTTCGAGCAGGTGCGCCACAGCCAGAGCGTGGTGGTGCTGGCCGACCCGCAGGGCACGCTGATGCACACGCACGGCGACACCCACTTCCTGGGCAAGGCCGAACGCATCGCCCTCACCAGCGGTGCCAGCTGGCACGAGCAGGAGCGCGGCACCAACGCCATCGGCACCGCCATCGCCGAACTCAGTGCGGTGGCGATCCACGGCGGCGAACACTATCTCGAACGCAACGGCTTTCTCACCTGCGCAGCGGCGCCCATTCTGTCGGGCACCGGGCAGTTGCTCGGCATCCTCGACATTTCGGGCGAGCACCGTCCGGGCCACCCGCACACCCTGGGCCTGGTCAGCACGGCGGCGCGCATGATCGAAAACCGCCTGCTCGATGCCCACAGCCGCCACCTGCTGCGGCTGCACCTGCACCACCGGCCCGAAGGCGTGGGCACGGTGGCCGAAGGCATCGTCGCGTTTTCGGAAGATGGCTGGGTGCTGGGCGCCAACCACAGTGCCCTGCAACTGCTCGGCATCGGGCGCAGTGCGCTCGCCAGCACGCGGCTCGACGATCTGCTGCAACCGGGCCTGCAGCGCTGGCTCGACGCGCAGCGGCGGGCCCCTGACCAGATGCTGGTGTTGCAACGCCCCGACGGCAGCACCCTCTACGCCCGCCTGCGCTGTGACGCCCCCCCAGTGCCCGTGGGTCGGGCACCGCAGGCCACGCCGACACGGCCGGTGTTGGCCGACGCTGCGACCACGGACGCTTTGTCCAAGCTCGATACCGGCGACCGGCGCTGGCGCACGGCCGCCGACCGGATGCGACGGGTGCTGGGCAAGGGCATTCCGGTGCTGGTGCAGGGCGAGTCCGGCGTTGGCAAGGAACTGTTTGCGCGCGCAGCGCATGAGAGCGGGCCGCGGCAGAGCGGTCCGTTCGTGGCCATCAACTGCGCGGCCTTGCCCGAGTCGCTGATCGAGTCCGAACTCTTCGGCCACGCCCCGGGAGCGTTCACCGGCGCCCACCGGCACGGCCGCACGGGGCTGCTGCGCGACGCCCACCGGGGCACGCTGTTTCTCGACGAAATCGGTGACATGCCGCTGGCGCTGCAGACCCGGCTGCTGCGCGTGCTGCAGGAGCGCCAGGTGGTGCCTGTGGGCGCTTCGGCGGCGGTGCCGGTCGATTTCGCCCTGATCTGCGCCACCCACCAGAACCTGCGCCAGGCGGTGGAGGAAGGCCGCTTCCGGGCCGATCTGTATTACCGCCTCAACGGGCTCTGTGTGGAGCTGCCACCCTTGCGCGAACGCAGCGACCTGGCGGTACTGACCCAGCGCCTGCTGGCCGAGATCGAACCCGACCGGCCGATGGCGGTCGCGCCGGGGCTGCTCGACACGTTCGGCCGCCACCACTGGCCCGGCAACCTGCGACAGTACGCCAGCCTGCTGCGCACCGCCTGCGCCCTGATGCCGGACGAGACCACGACCCTGGACTGGGAGCACCTCACCGAAGACCAGCGGGAAGCCCTGCTCCAGCCCGCGTGGCAGGCACCAGCACCGGTCACCGGCAGCCGCCCACCCCAGAGCCTGCAGGAGCTTTCGCTCAGCGCCATTCACCGGGCGCTGGAGAACAGCCGGGGCAACGTGTCCCTGGCCGCCCGGCAACTGGGCATCAGCCGGCAGACGCTCTACCGCAAACTGGGGGCGTCCGAAAGCCGGCCCTGAAGCGCGGGGCTGCGGCCCTTCACGCCAAAGGCGCCATGACGGCCGCGTAGTCCGCCGCCGCGGCGGTGTAGAGGTGGGACGTCACCAGCACGTCGGCGCCCGTGGCGGCATAGGCGGCCACGTTGTCCTGCCGGATGCCCCCGGCCGCGTTGACCGTCAGGTGCTGCCCGGGCCGCAGCGCCCGCAGTTCAGCCACCAGCGGCGTCAGCGCCGCGGGCGCCATCTTGTCGATCTGCACACCATCGGCGCCTGCGCGCACCGCCGCCAGGGCATCGGCCGCGTTGACCACTTCAACCAGCAGAAACTTCTCGGGGCTGGCCCGCCGGGCCTGGCACACCAGGTCCGCCAGTGCCGTGTCGGGCATGAAGTGGCGGTGCTGCGCGAACACCAACAGGCTCTCCGAAAGGCCGGCCCGGTGCACCATGCCACCGCCGCACAGCACCGCGTACTGCTGCAAACGGCGCGCCCCGGGAAACGCCTTGCGGGTGGCCGCGAGCTGCACATGCGGCTGCAGGGCACGCGCTTCGCGCAGCATGGCCGCCGTGGCGCTGGCAATGCCGCTGAGGTGTTCGATGAGATTCATGCCCTGCCGCCAGAGCACGTGCAGGGCGTGCGAGCGGCCCTGCACCTGCAGCACCGCCTGCCCCGCCGCCACCGGTTCGCCGTCGGGCACCAGGCTGTGAACCACCAACCCCAGGCTGCGGGCCATCTGCGCACAGGGCGCCACCCCCGCGACGACGCCGGGCTGGCGCGCCAGGTAGCTCAGAGTGCCCGGCACATCGGGCATGCCGATGGCACGCGTGGTTTCGTCGTGCAACGGCAGGTCTTCCTGGATGAGGCCATCGATCTCGGCCTGGCTGAAATGGATCATGACAAGTTCCTTGAGCGGGGCTGGAAACAGCGCACCAACCCGAAAAGCAGCAGACAGAACGCCCCCAGGCAGAGGCTGAGCATCGCGGCCTGCCGGTAATCGCCGCCCGACACGGCATTGAAGATGGCCAGCGACAGCGTCTCCGTGCGCCCGAGGATGTTGCCCCCCAGCATGAGGCTGATACCGACCTCGCCCATGCCCCGTGCCAGCGCCAGCAGCACCCCGCCCGCGAGTGCGGCGCGGGCAATGGGCAGGTGCACCCGCCAGTAGGCCGCCAGGGGGCGGCAACCCAGGTCGAGCGCGGTTTCGTGCAGGTCGCGCCCTTGTGCCTGGAGGGCCGTCTGCAGGTTCTTGACCGCCAGCGGCAGGCCGGCGATGAAGGCCGCCAGCCACAAGCCGGCAAAGCTGAACACGAAATCGATACCCAGACGGGCCAGCCAGGGTCCCAGCAGCCCCTGCCGCCCGAGCAGCCACAACAGCCCGAAACCGATCACCACCGGCGGGAACGCAATCGGCAGCGTGACCAGAATGTCCAGCCAGGCCGGCCGCCGCAGGCCGAATTCGAGCGCCCAGGCCAGCCAGGCCCCCGCCAGCACATAGGCCGGCGTCACCGTCACGGCCAGCCAGGCGCTCAGGCGCAGCGCCGCCCAGGCGCTGTCGTCGGGCATCACAAACCGGCGCGGCGCAGCAACTCCTGGGCTTTCGGCGCGCTCAGGAAGCGGGTCCAGCGCTCGCGCGCAGCCTGGGTCTGTGGGTGCGCACCGGGCGCCGGCATGGCGGCCACGATCTCGATCGGGCGGTAGCTGCCCTCTCCCGCCGGCAAGGGCAGGAAACCGCCGAGCTGCGCCTGGGCACCCAGCGCTTCGGTGAGGTTCACAAAGCCCAGATCCACCTGGCCCGACGTCAGATAAGCCGACACCTGTGGCACCGTGCCGACGATCTTCAGCCGCGGCTGCAGCCCCTCCCAGAGCCCCTGCGCCTGCAGCCATTGCTGGGCTGCCAGGCCGTAAATCGCCTGCTGCGGGTGCGGCATGGCCACCGACAGGCCGGCCACCTCAAGCCACGCCCGGGCACCCGCCGAACCAGACGGTTCCGGCTGGCCGGGCAGATCGCGGCGCCAGGCGAGCGCCATCACGCCCTGGCCCAGGGGCAGCCGCTGCGACAGGTTCAGACCTTCGGCCTTGCGGATGAAGTCGGCATCACCGACCAGCACATCGACACGGCCACTGGCCCGGGCCTGGGCAAACACCTGCTGGAGATTGCCGTAACTGCGCTCCACCGCGATGCCGGTCTCCTGCGTGAATGCCTGGCACAAAGCCTCCAGCGGCCGCCGATACCCCGCCCCCGCCATGAGCAGCAGCGTGGCGCTGTCGCTCTGTGCCCCGACCCGCAGGGGCACGGTGGACAGCGCGGCCCACGCCAGCCCGGCGGTCAGCCATTGCCGGCGCTCCATCGCCGGCGCAGCGGCGTGTGGCACAGGGTTTGCATGAAAACGGTCGTCGAACGAAAACGTCATGGAACTCTCCGGCAGCGGGGTTTTGTTACACTCGCTATTCTATTATTGAATAGCGAACAGCCAGCGCTGTTTCGACCTTGCCACGGCATCCGCCACCCTGTTCAGGAGTTCCCCATGCGCCGATCCTTCGCCCGCCTCTCTACCCTGATGTTCGCCCTGGTCGCCCAGACCGGTGCCTGGGCCGCCGAAGCCCAGGTGGCCGTGGCGGCCAACTTCACCGAACCCATCAAGGCCATCGCGGCCGTGCTGGAAAAGACCACCGGCCACACCCTGAAGGTGTCGCTCGGCGCCACCGGCGCGTTCTACACGCAGATCAAGAACGGCGCGCCGTTCGACGTGTTCCTGGCCGCCGACGACGAGCGCCCCGCCCTGCTGGAGCGCGAAGGCCTGACGGTGCCCAACACCCGCTTTACCTACGCCACCGGCAAGCTGGTGCTCTGGTCGGTCGACCCCGCCCGGGTGGACGCCCAGGGCGACGTGCTCAAGTCCCCGGCGCTGCGCAAAGTGTCGTTCGCCAACCCGAAGACCGCCCCCTATGGCGCCGCGGCCGTGCAGGTGATGGAGCGCATGGGCCTGGCCGATGCACTCAAACCCAAGCTGGTGCAGGGAGAAAGCATCGGCCAGGCCTTCAATTTCGTGAAGACCGGCAACGCCGACGTGGGTTTCGTGGCCATGGCGCAGGTGCTGCAGGGCGGCAAACTCAAGGAGGGTTCGATGTGGGTGATTCCGCAGACCCACTACGACACCATCCGCCAGGATGCCGTGCTCCTCAAGCGCGGGGAGCAGAACGAGGCCGCCAAGGCCCTGCTCAAACTCCTGCAGAGCCCCAATATCAAGGACCTGATCCGTTCGTACGGCTACGATCTCTGATCCGATCCGCCGCCCCACCGTGTTTCTGACGCCCGACAACCTCCAGGCCATCTGGCTGACCGTCAAGGTCGCCGCCCTCACCACCGCCATCCTGCTGGTGCTGGGCACGCCACTGGCCTGGTGGCTGGCCCGCTCGCGCTCGTGGATCGCCCGGCCCGTCGGGGCGCTGGTCTCGCTGCCGCTGGTGCTGCCGCCTTCGGTGCTGGGTTTTTACCTGCTGGTGCTGCTGGGCCCCCTGGGCCCCGTCGGGCAATGGATGCAGGCGGTCGGGCTGCCCCCGCTGCCCTTCACCTTCAGCGGCCTGGTGGTGGCTTCGGTGTTCTATTCCCTGCCCTTCATGGTGCAGCCCATCCTGAACGCCATGCAGGCCCTGGGCGACCGCCCGCTGGAGGTGGCGGCGACCCTGCGCGCTTCGCCGTGGGACCGCTTCTTCCATGTGGTGCTGCCGCTGTGCCGGCCGGGCCTGGTCACCGGCTGCATCATGAGCTTTGCCCACACGGTGGGCGAATTCGGCGTCGTGCTCATGGTCGGGGGCAACATTCCCGGCGTCACCCGGGTCGTCTCGGTGCAGATCTTCGATCACGTGGAAGCCCTCGAATACGCCGACGCCCACCGCCTGGCCGCCGTCATGCTGGTCTTCGCCTTCGCCGTGCTGATCACCCTGCAGGTCTACAACGCCCGCGTCGCGCGCCGCACACGTGCCTGAGACCATGACCCGACACCCCCTGATCCTGCGCGCGCATCTGGCCCGCGAAGGCTTTGCCCTCGATGTCGACCTTCGCCTGCCCGGACACGGCGTGAGCGCCCTGTTCGGTCCGTCCGGCTCGGGCAAGACCACCTGCCTGCGGGTGCTGGCCGGCCTGGAGCGCGACGCCCAAGGTCTCGTCTCGGTCGACGATCAGACCTGGCAGGACAGCGCCCGCCAGCTGTTTGTGCCGGTGCACCGGCGCGCCGTGGGCTACGTGTTCCAGGAAGCCAGCCTGCTGGCGCACCTGAGCGTTGCCGGGAATCTGCGCTTTGGCTGGCAGCGGACCCCGCCGGCCCAGCGCCGGCACGGCTGGGACCAGGGCTTGGACTTGCTGGGCATAGCACACCTGCTGCAGCGCATGCCGGCCGAACTCTCGGGCGGCGAACGCCAGCGCGTCGCCATTGCCCGAGCGCTGGCCACCAGCCCCCAGGTGCTGCTCATGGACGAACCCCTGGCCGCGCTGGACGCTCAGCGCAAGGCCGAGATCCTGCCCTGGCTGGAAAGCCTGCACCGGCAGTTGGACATCCCCGTGGTCTATGTGACGCACTCGCCCGACGAGGTCGTCAGGCTGGCCGATCATCTGGTGCTGCTGGAACAGGGACGCACCCTTGCCCAGGGCCCGGTGGCGGACCTGCTGGCGCGCACCGATCTGCCGCTGTCGCACGGCGACCATGCCAGCACCCTGATCGAGGCGCGGGTCCAGGGGCATTCCCCCGCCGATCAGATCAGCGTGCTGGGATTTGACGGCGGCCGGATCCTGCTGCCGATGCTGGCCCAGACCCTGGGCAAGGACGCCACCGTGCGGCTGCGCATCCAGGCACGCGACGTGAGCCTGGCGCTGCAGCGGCCCGAACACACCAGCGTGCTCAACATCTTGCCCGCCACGGTGACGGACATCATTCCCGATGGTTCGGGTCAGGTCCTCGTCGCGCTGCAACTGGCCGAGAGCGAGCAGACGCCACCCCGTCCCCAGGCCGCCCGCCTGCTCTCGCGCATCAGCGAGTTTTCGGCCCGGCGGCTGCGCCTGACCACCGGGCAGAAGGTCTACGCGCAGATCAAGGGCATCGCCATCGTCCGCTGACCGGTCAGCAAGCCGCATCCAGGCGGCCCAAGCAAGCCCCTCAGAAAGCTTCCTTTTCGGCCTCCAGATAGGCCAGGCTGGTGTACTTGCCGATGTTGCTCTCGAAGCCGGCCATGGTGGCAGCCCGGCTGGCCACGCGCGGATCCTTGAGCACCAGGGCTTTGGCCCCTTCCAGAGGCACCCCATCCTTGACCGCCTGCACGCAAGGCTCCCAGATGCCTTTGAGAAACGTGCCGTAAGCATCCAGCAGATCGCGGCCGCCCCTGCCGTGGCCGGGCACCCAGACCTGGTCGCCCGCCGCCTTTTTCAGGGCCTCGTAGTATTTGAAGGTGCCCGGATAAGAGCCGTCGTCGATGTTGGCAATGCGGTTGCCCATGGCGATGTCGCCCACATAGGTCAGCTTGTCCTGCACCACCTCCAGACACAGGTCCGAAGGTGTGTGGGCGCGGCCATAGTGGTGCAGGCGGATCTGCACGTCGCCATAGTCGAACACCTGCCCGTGTTCGACCGTGCGGTTGGGCGCAACCACCGCGGTCCCCAAAGTGGCCTGATTGGTCCAGCGCTCCATCAGGCTGCGCCAGAGATTGCCCTCGTGCCCCGCAATCTGCTCCCGGGTATGCGCCAGCGCATGGATCGGCAGGTCGCGCCCGAAGGTCTCCACGAACGCGTGATTGCCCAGCCAATGGTCGCCGTGATAGTGGCTGTTGAAGATCGCGATCACAGGCTTGGGAGTCACCGTCCGGATCATGCGTATCGCCATCTGGCCGATCTGGAGCGACGCCCCCGAATCCATGATCACCACCCCCTGCTCGGTCACGACAAAAAAGACCGTCGCCATCATGCCGAAGTTCGCCTCGGTGGGGAAACCGTCTTTGGCGTACACCATCCAGACATGCGGCGACAGCTGCTCGGGCGGCACATCGGGCACTGGCGGCCCTTCGATGAACGCCTGCACCTGCTGGGCAAACAGACGCACTTCGGGCACGGCAGCCAGCGCCAGGCCCGCGCCGCCCATGCCGGCGGCTGCGCGCAGCCAGCGGCGACGGGACCACGGCACAGTCAGTGGCTCGGAGCCCGGCAACGAGTGATCGGACGGGTTCATGAAGTCTCCAGAAAATAAGTTTTTACTTATTTTCTGATGATACCGCGCACGCCAGTGTCCCCGCAACCGGGGAAATGGTCAGGCAGGCGAGGCGACGCTGCCCACCGGCAGACGCTGCGCGATCTCTGCCACCAGTTGGCGGGCCAGATGCAGCTTGTGGGCGCGGGGCAATTCTGTGGTGCCCTGCTCGTCCACCAGCAACAGGGCGTTCTCGTCCTGCCCGAAGGTGTCCGGACCGATGTTGCCCACCAGCAGCGGTACCCCTTTGCGCACACGCTTGACTTGCGCCTGGGCCTGCAGATCCTGGCTTTCGGCCGCAAAGCCCACGCAGAACAGCTGTCTGGCCACCGCGCGTGGTTGCGCGGCAATGCCCGCCAGGATGTCGGGGTTTTCGACAAAGTTCAGGGCCGGCACCGACCCCGAACCGTCTTTCTTGATTTTCTGTTCGGCCGCCGATACAGGCCGCCAGTCGGCCACGGCAGCCGCCGACACGAAGACGGACGCCGTCTGCGCCAGCACCTGAAGCGTGCGCTGCATGTTCAGCGCCGACTTGACATTGATGCGCCCCACCCCCCGCGGCGTGGGCAGCGCCACGGGCCCGGCCACCAGCGTCACATGGGCACCCGCCTCGTGCGCGGCGCGCGCGATGGCAAAGCCCATCTTGCCGCTGGACAGGTTGGTGAGCCCACGCACCGGATCGATCGCTTCAAACGTCGGCCCGGCACTGACAACCACCTGCTGGCCCGCCAGCGTCTTGGGCGTGAAAAAGCGGACCAGGTCATAAAGCAGTTCGTCCGCTTCGAGCATGCGGCCATCGCCAGTCTCGCCGCAGGCCTGGTCGCCCGACCCCACATCGAGCACCGTGGTGCCATCGGCACGCAGTTGCGCCACATTGCGCTGGGTGGCCGGGTGGGCCCACATTTCGCGGTTCATGGCCGGCGCCAGGATCAGCGGCACCTGGTCGATGGGCCGGGCCAGGCACATCAGCGAGAGCAGGTCGTCGGCGGCGCCGTGCAGCAGCTTGGCCATGAAGTCGGCACTGGCTGGCGCCACCACGATGGCATCGGCCTCCCGGCTGAGGTTGATGTGGGGCATGTTGTTGTCGGCCCCGCCGGACGTCCGCGCGTCCCACTGCGAGGTGAACACCGGACGGCCCGACAAAGCCTGCATCGTCACCGGGGTGATGAAGTGCTCGGCCGCCTCGGTCATCACCACCTGCACCGTGGCCCCTTCCTTGACCAGCGCCCGGCACAGCTCGGCCGCCTTGTAGCAGGCGATGCCGCCGGACAGACCCAGCACGATGTGTTTTCCAGTGAGATCAGCCATAAGAAACAATGTATCAGTTTGTACTGCCAGGCGCATCGGCCGGCCGGCGGCCCGCAAGGCTTGACGATAATCGCGCCACACCGTTTTGCAAGGACCTCATGATGCCCCTGTCCCGAATCCGCTTCCGCCCCCTGGTCGCCGCTGTGCTCGCCGGCGTCCTGTGCTTCGGCCTGTCCGCCTGCGGCGGCTCGGACAGCGACGACCCCATCCCCACCGGGGGGGCGCTGGCAGACCAATGGTTCCAGGACACGGAAGGGTATTACACGCTGGAACGCGCCCGCTCGGACGGCTCCGTGATCTTCACCAGCTCGGCCGACTTCGGCACGCGCAACCCCGATTTCCAGGAAGGCATCCGCACGATGTCGGCCTGGGCCATCGACACGTCGGCCACGCCGCCGGAGGGCAAGACCCTGGAATACAGCATGGCGATCGAGGGGGTCACGGCCAACGCCGACGCCACCGCCGTGAACCTGCTGCGCTCGAACCTGCAGCTCAATGGCGCGACCGGGCTGATGACCCAGCGCTGCAGCGGATTCCCGCAGTGCCACGACAACATGACGCAGCAGACGCAGACCTTCCGCATCACCACCACCGCCAAGGTGCTGGGTGCCAAAAGCGGGCTCAACCGCAGCTTCCTGTTTCACGTGCACGGCGACTGATCTGCCCATGGGGGAGCGGGCCAGGCGGTCGTGACCGGATGCCCGAACTCCTATAATCGGTCTTTCACCTCCTGCGGGTTTGTCGCCCGCCCGAGTCATGACCAAATTTGTGTTCGTCACCGGCGGTGTGGTGTCCTCCCTGGGCAAGGGCATCGCTTCCGCCTCGCTGGCCGCCATCCTCGAATCGCGCGGCCTCAAAGTCACCCTCATCAAGCTCGACCCGTACATCAACGTGGATCCGGGCACCATGTCGCCCTTCCAGCACGGCGAGGTCTTCGTCACCGACGACGGCGCCGAAACCGACCTGGACCTCGGTCACTATGAGCGTTTCATCGAAACGCGCATGAAGAAGACCAACAACTTCACCACCGGCAAGATCTACCAGTCGGTGCTGGAGAAGGAGCGCCGGGGCGACTACCTCGGCAAGACGGTGCAGGTCATCCCGCACGTCACCAACGAGATCCAGGAATTCATCAAGCGCGGCGCCGGCATCGGCACGCCCGACGCGGTCGACGTGGCCATCGTCGAGATCGGTGGCACGGTGGGCGACATCGAGTCCCTGCCCTTCCTCGAAGCCGTGCGCCAGATGAGCCTGCGCATGGGCCCGAACAACTCGGCCTTCGTGCACCTGACCTACCTGCCGTGGATCGCCGCCGCCGGCGAGCTGAAAACCAAGCCGACCCAGCACACGGTGCAGAAGCTGCGCGAAATTGGTATTTCCGCCGACGCCCTGCTCTGCCGCGCCGACCGCCGCATTCCCGAAGAAGAACGCGCCAAGATTTCGCTGTTCACCAACGTGCCCGAGTGGGGCGTGATCAGCATGTGGGACGTGGACACCATCTACAAGGTGCCGCGCATGCTGCACGAGCAGGGGCTGGACGGCCTGATCTGCGACAAGCTGCGCCTGAACACACCGCCCACCAGCCTCAAGCGCTGGGACGATCTGGTGTACGAAACCGAGCACCCGCAAGGCGAAGTGAAGATCGCCATGGTGGGCAAATACGTCGACCTGTCGGACAGCTACAAGTCGGTCAACGAAGCCTTGCGCCATGCCGGCATGCGCAACCATGTGCGTGTGAAGATCGACCATGTCGACTCCGAAACCATGGAAGGCGTGGACGCGAGCGCCAAGCTCGCGCAGTACGACGCCATCCTGGTGCCCGGTGGCTTCGGCCAGCGGGGTGTGGAAGGCAAGATCGCCACCGCCCGCTTCGCCCGCGAGCACAAGGTGCCTTACCTGGGCATCTGTCTGGGCATGCAGGTCGCCACCATCGAATACGCGCGCCACGTGGCAGGTCTGGACGGTGCCAACAGCACCGAATTCGACGCCACCTGCAAGCACCCCGTGATCGCGCTCATCGAAGAGTGGAAAGACGCGGACGGCAGCATCCAGAAGCGCGACGCCAGCTCCGACCTGGGCGGCACCATGCGCCTGGGCGCCCAAAGCTCCGACGTGGCCCCCGGCACCCTGGCCCACAGCATCTACGGCGACGTGGTCACCGAGCGCCACCGCCACCGCTACGAAGCCAACGTCAACTACCTCGACCCGTTGCGCAAGGCGGGCCTGGTGATCTCGGCGCTGACGCAGCGCGAGCAACTGACCGAAATCGTCGAGCTGCCGCAAACCGTGCACCCCTGGTTCATCGGCGTGCAGTTCCACCCCGAGTTCAAGTCCACCCCATGGGCGGGTCACCCGCTGTTCAATGCCTTTGTCAAGGCGGCGGTGGAGCACCAGAAGGCCGCAAACAAAGCCTGACCGGAAACAGCCCCATGAAACTCTGCGGATTCGACGTCGGACTGGACCAGCGCTTCTTCCTGATCGCGGGCACCTGCTCGATCGAAGGCTTGCAGATGTCGCTCGACGTCGCTGGCCAGCTCAAGGAAATCTGCGCCGCCCTGGGCATTCCGCTGATCTACAAGGGCTCCTTCGACAAGGCCAACCGCTCGTCCGGCACCAGCCAGCGCGGCGTGGGCCTGGAGGCGGGCCTCAAGATCCTCGACGAGGTACGCCGGCAGTTGCAGTTGCCCATCCTCACCGATGTGCACGATGCATCGCAGGTGGCTGAAGTCGCCAGCGTGGTCGATGTGCTGCAGACACCCGCCTTCCTGTGCCGCCAGACCGACTTCATCCGCGCCGTGGCGCAGTCGGGCAAGCCGGTGAACATCAAGAAGGGCCAGTTCCTTGCGCCCTGGGACATGAAGAACGTGATCGACAAGGCCCGCGCCGCCGCCAAGGACGCCGGCCTGTCGGAAGACCGCTTCCTCGCCTGCGAACGCGGCGTGAGCTTTGGCTACAACAACCTGGTGGCCGACATGACCAGCCTGGCCGAGATGCGCAACTCGGGGGCGCCCGTGGTGTTCGATGTCACCCACTCGGTGCAGAAGCCTGGCGGCCTGGGCGCGGTCAGCGGCGGCGCGCGCGAGATGGTGCCGGTACTGGCCCGTGCCGGCGTGGCCGCCGGTGTGGCCGGCCTGTTCATGGAAACCCACCCCAGGCCGGCCGAGGCCTGGTCGGACGGCCCCAATGCCGTACCGCTGCACCGCATGAAAGCGCTGCTCGAAACCCTGGTGGCACTGGACACGGTGACCAAGAACAACCCTTTGCTGGAGACCGATTTCCAATGAGTGCGTATATCGTGGCCGAGGTGACCATCACCGACGAAACACAGATGAAGGCCTACCGCGAGTGGAGCACCCGCGCGATGCAGGAATTCGACGCCGAGGTGCTGGTGCGTGGTGGCCGGATCGAACCCCTTGAAGGCGACTGGGTCCCGCAGCGCGTGGTGGTCCTGCGCTTCAAGGACCTCGATACCGCCAAGGCCTATTACCACTCGGCAACCTACACCCATGCACGCCAGGTGCGCGAAGGCGCCGGGTCCATCCGCATGTTTGCCGTGGAAGGTGTGTGAGCGCTGCTCCCCGATTTTGTTTGACTTGTTCCAAAGGTAGAGAAGATGAGTGCAATCGTTGATATCGTCGGCCGCGAAGTCCTGGACAGCCGTGGCAACCCCACCGTCGAGTGCGACGTGCTGCTGGAAAGCGGCGTGATGGGCCGCGCCGCCGTGCCCTCGGGCGCATCCACCGGCAGCCGGGAAGCCATCGAGCTGCGCGATGGCGACAAGAGCCGTTACCTCGGTAAGGGTGTGCTCAAGGCGGTCGAGAACATCAACACCGAGATCAGCGAAGCCGTGCTGGGCCTGGACGCCTCCGAGCAGGCTTTCCTGGACAAGACCCTGATCGACCTCGACGGCACCGACAACAAGGGCCGCCTGGGCGCCAACGCGATGCTGGCCGTGTCGATGGCCGTGGCCCGTGCCGCCGCCGAAGAAGCCGGCCTGCCGCTGTACCGCTACTTCGGCGGCATGAGCGCGGTGCAAATGCCCGTGCCGATGATGAACATCATCAACGGCGGCGCGCACGCCAACAACTCGCTCGACCTCCAGGAACTGATGATCATCCCCGTGGGCGCACCGTCGTTCCGCGAAGCCCTGCGCTGGGGCGCCGAGGTGTTCCACGCCCTCAAGGCCATCCTGCACGACCAGCACATCAGCACCGCCGTGGGCGACGAAGGCGGTTTTGCCCCGTCGGTCGAGAACCACGAAGCCGCGCTGCAGCTGATCCTGCAGGCCATCGACAAGGCCGGCTACACCGCCGGTGAACAGATCGCCCTGGGCCTGGACTGCGCCGCCAGCGAGTTCTACAAAGACGGCAAGTACGTGCTCGAAGGCGAAGGCGGTATCAGCCTGAGCGCCGAGCAGTGGACCGACATGCTGGCCACCTGGTGCGACAAGTACCCCATCGTGTCGATCGAAGACGGCATGGCCGAAGGCGACTGGGACGGCTGGAAACACCTGACCGAACGCCTGGGCAAGCAAGTCCAACTGGTGGGCGACGACCTGTACGTCACCAACACCAAGATCCTCAAGGAAGGCATCGACAAAGGCATCGCCAACTCGATCCTGATCAAGATCAACCAGATCGGCACCCTGACCGAGACCTTCGCCGCCATCGAGATGGCCAAGCGCGCCGGCTACACCGCCGTGATCTCGCACCGCTCGGGCGAAACCGAAGACAGCACCATCTCCGACATCGCGGTGGGCACCAACGCCGGCCAGATCAAGACCGGTTCGCTGTCGCGCTCGGACCGCATGGCCAAGTACAACCAGCTGCTGCGCATCGAAGAAGATCTGGGCGACGTGGCCGTCTACCCCGGCCGTGCCGCGTTCTACAACCTGAAGTGAGATCCGGGGCCGCGACAGCGGCCCCCGCTACACTCGCCCCATCATGGCCAACCGCTTCATCCCTGCCCTGTTGATGGCCTTGCTGGTGGTCATTCATGCGCAGTTGTGGTTTGGCCGGGGCAGCGTGCCCCAGGTCAATGCTCTGCGCCTGGACCTGAGCCGTGTCGAGGTGGCCAACAAGGCCGCCCAGCACCGCAACGAGCAGGTGGCCAGCGAAGTCGACGACCTGCGCGAAGGCCTCTACACCGTGGAAGAACTGGCCCGCCAGGACTTCGGCATGGTCAAGCCCAACGAGATCTTCGTCCAGTTCGCCAACGGCCTGCGCTGACCGTGGTGTGCGTCGTCACGCTGATCGGCGGCGAGTCCACCGGCAAGAGCACCCTGGCCCGCGAACTCGCGCAAGCCCTGCGCGCCACCGGCATGCCGGTCGCCCACGTGCCCGAATACCTGCGCCAGTGGTGCGAACGCGAAGACCGTGCGCCCCGTGCCGACGAACAGGGGGCCATTGCGCGCGAGCAGGCCCGCCAGATCGACACAGCGGCTGCCGCACTCCGGGCCTCAGACCAGCCTGCCGTGGTGGTGGCCGACACCTCACCGCTCGTGGTGGCCGCCTACAGCGATCACTATTTCCAGGATCCCAAGCTCTGGCCCGAGGCGCTGGACTGGCAGGCCCGCCACACCGGCCTGACCCTGCTCATGGGCCAGGACCTGCCCTGGGTGCCTGACGGCCTGTTCCGCGACAGCCCCGCGGTGAGCGACGCCATTGACAGTGCTCTGCGTGGCGCCCTCATCTCGGCGCGGGTGCCTTTCCAGGCCCTTTACGGGCGCGGCGCGCATCGCCTGGAACAGGCCCTGCGCGCCGTCGCGCGGGCCTTGGACCGGCCTGAACTGGCACCCGCCACGCCCTCACCGCCTCCGGCGCAACGCTGGACGTGCGAGCGCTGCAGCGACCCCGACTGCGAACACCGCCTGTTCTCCCGGCTGGTCCGCCCTGCTCACGCAGGCTGACCAGGTCACTGCACGCCCGGCGAGCCCGGCGGCTGGGAGGCCGCTTCCAGAAACACCTGCGCCGCATCCACGGGATCAAAGTGGTACATCGCCCCGCAGAAATCGCAGCCCACCTCCACCTGGCCCTGCTCGGCCAGGATGCTGGCCACCTCCTCCTGCCCCAGCGAGCGCAGCATGTTGCTCACGCGTTCGCGCGAGCAACTGCAGGCAAAGCGCGGGCCCTCCAGCCCGGTGAGCGGATCGAAGCGGCGCACATCCTCTTCCCAGAACAGGCGCCGCAGGATGGTTTCAGCGTCGAGCTCCAGCAGCTCTTCACGCTTGAGGCTGGCGGCCAGGATCGCGATCCGGTTGTAATCCTCGTTCTGGCCGATCTGGTCTTCGTCGCGCGCCACGGCGCCACTGCCGGCGAGGTTGGCGTCGCCCTGCAAGGGCAGGCGCTGGATCAGCAGGCCTGCGGCCACTTTGTCGTTGGCGGCCAGCACCAGCCGGGTGTCGAGCTGCTCGCTCTGCAACATGTAGTGCTCAATGATCTCGCTGAGCTTTTCCAGCTTTTCCCGGCGGTCGCCAAAAAGCGGTACCACCCCCTGATAGGGTTGCTGGCCCGGCAGGCGGTCCTTGGGGTCGAGCGTGATGGCACAACGCCCCTGGTTGTTGACGTTCACCATGTGCGACAGCGGTGCCCCATCGGCCACCTCGCCCAGCACCTTGGCGGTGGCCCGCAGCGACAGATCGGGTTGCACCTCGGCCACCGCCAGCTTCACCGGCCCGTCGCCGTGCACCTGCAGGATCAGTGCCCCATTGAACTTGATGTTGGCCTGCATCAGGGCCGCTGCCGCGGTCATTTCCCCCAGCAACTCGGTCACGGCCACCGGGTAGGCGCCAGACTGCTCGCGGCGCCGCAGGATGTCCTGCCAGGCGTCGGTCAGGCGCACCAGCATGCCCCGCACGGGCAGGCCTTCAAAAACGAATTTGTGGAGTTCGGACACGCGACGGTCTTTCTGAAAGAGCAAACGGAGGAGATCGGGATCAGCCGATCTTTTTCAACCCCTGGCGAAAACGCGCGGCATTGTCGATGTAGTGCCGGGCGCTGCGACGCAACCCCTCGATCTGCTCCGGCGTGAGCTGGCGCACCGCCTTGGCCGGGCTGCCCAGGATCATGGAGCCATCGGGGAATTCCTTGCCTTCGGTCACCAGCGCACCGGCCCCCACCAGACAGTTCTTGCCGATCTTGGCCCCGTTGAGCACGATCGCACCGATACCGATCAGCGATTCATCACCGATCGTGCAGCCATGGAGCATCACTTTGTGCCCGACCGTCACGTGGCGCCCCACCACCAGCGGCATGCCCTCATCGGCATGCAGCACGCTGCCATCCTGGATGTTGCTGCCCTCGCCGATCCGGATCGTGTCGGTATCCCCCCGCACGGTGACACCGAACCACACGCTGGTGCGTTCACCCAGGACGACATCGCCCATCACCTGCGCCTCGTCGGCCACCCAGGCCGTGGCGGCCACGCGCGGGGCCACACCATCGAGTTCGTAAATCGCCATGCTGCTCGTCTCCTGTGGGGTTGTCGTGAATCCTAGAATTGTAGGGATGCCCTCCCGCCCACAAAGCCCCGCCACGGGCACCCTGCGCCAGCAGGCCCTGGCGGCCTTGCTCCTGACCGACCCCGCCACCAAAGCCGACGCGGCGCACGCCCTCTGGCAACAGCTGCAGAACCTGCCCGAGCATGACCGGCCAGGCAGCGCCCTGACCCATGCCCTGGGGATACAGACCTCCCTGACGCCCCCCGCCTCGGCCCGCTTGCCGGGCCGCCCGGAGCGCCCGGTGCTGGTGCCGCCGGCATCGGTGGCGCAGCGCTCACCCTTCACCACCGAAGGCCTGGCAGCCCTCCTGCATGCGATTGCGCACATCGAATTCAACGCCATCAACCTGGCGCTGGACGCCGTGTGGCGCTTCGCCGGCATGCCGCCCGATTTCTACGTGGACTGGCTGCGCGTCGCCGACGAGGAGGCCACCCACTTCAGCCTGCTGCACACCCACCTGCAGTCTCTGGGACACCGCTATGGCGACTTTCCCGCGCACGATGGACTGTGGGAAATGTGCGTCAAGACCCAGGATGACATCACCGCCCGCATGGCTCTGGTGCCCCGCACGCTGGAAGCCCGCGGCCTGGATGCCACGCCGCTGATCCAGGCCAAACTGCGCAAGGTCGGCACCCCGGCGGCACAACGGGCCATCGACATCCTGGACATCATCCTGCGCGACGAAGTCGGCCATGTGGCCATCGGCAACCGCTGGTACGGCTGGCTCTGCGGCCGCCAGGGCCTGGACCCGGTGTCGCACTACCGCACCCTGGCCCGTACCCACCAGGCACCCCGCCTGCGCCCGCCCTTCAACGAAGCGGCCCGCCTGGCAGCGGGCTTCAGCCGCGACGAGATCGACCGGCTGAGCCAGGCGGACTGAACACCCCGGACGGCCGGCGCCCGGCACCGCCTTAAGAAGGAATCATTTTTTCGTAAGACCTTGGTAATCCAAAAACCATAGCATCCCATCAGCATTTTTCGGGGCTTACAGCGGCCTGACACCAAAATGAAGGCCAACCTGAAAAAGCAAAGATGCATGGAGACAACGTGGAACCCGATCTGGTCCAACGTATCGCAACCCACCCTCGCTACCAGGAACTCAAGACCCGCCGCTCGCGCTTCGGCTGGACCCTGACCGCCGTGATGCTGGCCGTCTACTACGGCTTCATCGTGCTGGTCGCCTTCGACAAGGAACTGCTCGCCCAGCGCCTGGGCGCCGGTGTCACCACCCTGGGCATGCCCATCGGGCTGGGTGTGATCCTGTTCACCATCGCCATCACCGCCGTCTATGTGCGCCGCGCCAACAGCGAATTCGACGAGATGACCGAAGAGATCAAGAAGGCGGTGCAAGGATGAAAGCGACCCTCAAAAACGCCACGCTCCTGCTGGCCCTGGCCGCTTTCGCGGGTGCCGCACTGGCCGCTGGTGCCGATCTCGGCCAGGCCGAGAAGCAGCCCACCAACTGGACCGCGATCAGCATGTTCGCGATCTTCGTGCTGGGCACGCTCTACATCACCAAATGGGCTGCCGCCAAAACCCGCAGCGCGGCCGACTTCTACACCGCCGGTGGCGGCATCACCGGCTTTCAGAACGGCCTGGCCATCGCCGGCGACTACATGTCGGCCGCCTCCTTCCTGGGCATTTCGGCGGCGGTGATGGCCTCCGGCTTCGACGGCCTGATCTACTCCATCGGCTTCCTCGTGGGCTGGCCCGTGGTCACCTTCCTGCTGGCCGAGCGGCTGCGCAACCTGGGCAAGTTCACCTTTGCCGACGTGGCGGCCTTCCGCTTCGCTCAAACGCCGGTGCGGGTTTTCGCCGCCAGCGGCACGCTGGTCGTGGTGGCCTTCTACCTCATCGCACAGATGGTCGGCGCCGGCCAACTGATCAAGCTGCTGTTCGGTCTGGAATACTGGATCGCGGTGGTGATCGTCGGCGCGCTGATGATGGTCTACGTGCTTTTCGGCGGCATGACCGCCACCACCTGGGTGCAGATCATCAAGGCCATCCTGCTGCTCGCCGGTGCTTCGTTCATGGCCTTCATGGTGCTGATGCACTTCGGCTTCAGCCCCGAGGCCATGTTTGCGCAGTCGGTGCAGATCAAGACCGAGATCGCGGCCGCCGCCGGCAAATCGCCTGAAGAGGCCGCCGTACAGGGCTTTTCCATCATGGGCCCGGGCGGCTTCGTGAAGGACCCGATCAGTGCCATCAGCTTCGGCATGGCCCTGATGTTCGGCACCGCCGGCCTGCCCCACATCCTGATGCGCTTCTTCACCGTGCCCAACGCCAAGGAAGCGCGCAAGTCGGTGCTGTGGGCCACGACCTGGATCGGCTACTTCTACGTGCTGACCTTCATCATCGGTTTCGGCGCCATCACCTTCGTGCTGACCAACCCCGGCTTCCTGGATGCCAAGGGTGGCCTGCTCGGCGGCAACAACATGGCGGCGGTGCACCTGGCCAACGCGGTGGGCGGGAACGTGTTCCTCGGCTTCATCTCGGCGGTGGCCTTCGCGACCATCCTGGCCGTGGTGGCTGGCCTGACGCTCTCGGGCGCCTCGGCGGTGTCGCACGATCTTTATGCCACGGTCATCAAAAAAGGCCAGGCCGACAGCAAGTCCGAGCTGCGCGTCTCGCGCATCACCACGGTGTGCCTGGGGATCGTCGCGGTGGTGCTGGGCATCGCCTTCGAGAAGCAGAACATCGCGTTCATGGTGAGCCTGGCCTTCGCCATCGCCGCTTCGGCCAATTTCCCGGTGCTGCTGATGAGCGTGCTGTGGAAGGGTTGCACCACGCGCGGTGCGGTGATCGGCGGCTTCCTGGGCCTGCTCTCGTCCGTGGCACTGACCATCGTTTCGCCAGCGGTGTGGGAAGTCACGCTGGGCAACCCCAAGGGCTCGGCCTGGTTCCCCTATGCCAGCCCGGCTCTGTTCTCGATGACCATCGGCTTCGTCGGCATCTGGCTGTTCTCGATCCTCGATTCGAGCCAGCGCGCGCAACAGGACAAGGCGGGCTTCCTGGCCCAGCAGGTGCGCTCCGAAACGGGCATCGGTGCCTCCGGCGCTTCGGGGCACTGAACCGCAGCGTACCCTTCAAATGGCGGCCCTGTCGGGCCGCTTTTTTGTTTGTGCGGGGCCTGCTGGGCATGACCCACCATGCGGGGCGTCATCACTGCTGCGCAGCGGCCCTTGCCTCATCTTGTCACCCGCGCGGATGGTGCTGCTCCACGATCGCCTTGAGGCGCTCACGCGCCACGTGGGTGTAGATGGTGGTGGTGGAGATGTCGGCGTGGCCCAGCAGCATCTGCACGGCCCGAAGGTCGGCGCCGTGGTTGAGCAGGTGGGTGGCAAAAGCGTGGCGCAGCGTGTGCGGCGACAGGGGCACCGTGATGCCGGCCTGTCGCGCGTACTTTTTCACCAGCCCCCAGAACATCACCCGCGTCATCGCCTCCCCTGCACGCGAGCCGCGCGCGGTGACAAACAGGTCTTCGCTCTGTTGCCCGGCCAGGATCTGTGGCCGGCCCTCGTCCAGATAGGCCCTCAGCCAGCGGGCCGCCTCGGCCCCGAAGGGCACGAGGCGCTCCTTGTCGCCCTTGCCCGTGATGCGCAGCACGTGGTCGTTCAGCCCGACATGAAAGGTCCGCAGCGTGACCAGTTCGCTCACGCGCAGACCGCTCGCGTACAGCAGCTCCAGCATGGCGCGATCACGCAAACCCAGTGGTATCCCCGTGTCCGGCGCGGCCAGCAGGGCCTCGACCTGGGCCTCGGAGAGGGTTTTGGGCACCCGCAAAGGCTGCCGCGCGGCCAGCAGGCGCAAGGTGGGGTCGGCGCTGATGACGTGTTCGCGCAGTGCCCAACGGTAGTAGCGCTTGAAAACGGTGAGGCGGCGGTTGGCCGTGGTGGCCTTGGTGTCGGCGTGGCGCTCGGCAAAGTAGCCGTGGATATCGGCTTCGCCGACCTCTGGCAGCGCTTTGGCGCCGCCAGCGGGCGAAGCCAGCCAGCGCCCGAAGAGCATCAGGTCGCGCCGGTAGGCATCGAGGGTGTTGCGGGACAGGCCTTCTTCCAGCCAGAGGCTGTCGATGAAGGTACCCGCGCTGCCTTCGCTGCGCGCCAGCGCGCCCGCATCCATCAGTTCAACGACAGCTTCTGTTTGGTCACGACCGTCTTGTAGACCTCGTATTCGGCCTTGATCTGATCGGCAAACTCGGTCGGCGAATTGCCCACGATCAGCGAGCCCGTGTCCTCGATGCGCTTCTTCACCGCCGGGTCGTTGAGCGCCTGCTTGGTCGCGCTGTAGATCTTGTCCACCACCTCCTTGGGCATGCCCTTGGGACCGATCAGGCCGTAATACGCCATGCGGTTCACCGGCTCCAGCCCCACCTCCTTGAAAGTCGGCACATCGGGCAGCACGTCCAGGCGCTGCGGTGCCGCGACCACCAGCGCCACCAGGCGGCCGGACTTGATGTGCGGCAGTGCCGAAGGCAGGTTGTCGAAGATGATCGGCACCTGGCCGCCCACGGTGTCGTTGAGCGCCGGCCCTGCACCGCGGTAGGGAATGTGGGTGATGAAGGCGCCCGTCAGGCTCTTGAACAGCTCGGTCTGCAGGTGACCGATGCCGCCGGTGCCGGAACTGGCGTAGCTGTATTTGCCAGGGTTCTTCTTGATTTCGGCCAGGAAGCCGGCGAAATCCTTGGCCGGGAAGCCAGGGTGCACCGCGATCACGTTGGGCGTCGCGGCGATGTTGATGATGGGCGTGAAATCGGTCAGCGTGTTGTACGGGATCTTCGGGTTGATCGCCGGATTGGCCGCCGTCGTCGACACCGTCGCCATGCCAATGACGTGACCGTCTGGCACCGCGCGTGCCAGCTCGGTGGCGCCGATCACGCCGCCGCCGCCGGCCTTGTTCTCGACCACAACGCTCTGGCCCAGGGCTTTGCCAAGGGGTTCCGACATCACGCGCGCGATGATGTCCGTCGTCCCGCCGGGTGCAAAAGGCACCTGCAACCGGATCGGTTTCGACGGAAAGGCCTGCGCAAACACGGTACCGGTGGCGGCCATGCTGGCCAGACCGATCAGCACCCATTGACGACGAGAAACCATGGCTTGTACTCCTTGGGTCGTTAAAACAAAACGATAGCAGCAGGCATGTTACCCGCGCGCCACGGGGCACTGTAGCGCCGCCCCCCACCGCCGTACATGGGGTGACTACCAAGAGCGCGGCCACTCCCCTCGGGCCACCGGCCGGTCAACGCGCTATGCTCGCCCGGTGAACTTTGCCCAACTGCTGTTTCCCGACTTCTCGCTGATTCTGTGCGGCTACCTGGTCTGCCGTTTCACAGCCCTCAACCGCAAAGTCTGGGAACCGGTGGAGAGCCTGGTCTACTACTTCCTGTTCCCGGTTCTGCTGTTCCATTCGATCATCCGCAGTCCGCTCGATCTGGGCAGCGCCTCCAGCCTCATCGGCGCCGGCCTGGCCCTGGGCGTCGGCTCCATCGCGCTGAGTTATTCGCTGCCCCGCTGGCCGCTCATCGGCCGCCACATGGACGTGCGTCTGCACGCAGCCAGTGCGCAGGTCGGGTTCCGCTTCAATTCGTTCATCGCCCTGGCGCTGGTCGGCAAGGTGGCGGGTCCACAAGGCCTGCAGATGATCGCGGTGCTGATTGGCGTGTGCGTGCCACTGTTCAATGTCGGCGCCGTGTGGCCCATGGCCCGCCATGCGCAGCGTGGCTTTGCGCGCGAGCTGCTGCGCAACCCGCTGATCATCGGCACCGCGTCCGGCCTGGCGGCCAATCTGCTGGGTTTTGCCCTGCCTGGCTGGCTCGAACCGACGATCAACCGAATCGGCCAGGCGTCACTGGCCCTGGGGCTGATGGCCGCGGGGGCCGGCATGCAACTGGGCTCGCTCCATGCCGGCAAAAGCCTGGGTGTGGCCGTGCTGGTGGTCAAACATGTCGGCACGCCGCTGCTGGCCCTGGGCCTGGTGCACCTGTTCCGGCTGGATGCGCTGCAGGCCACGGTGCTGCTGATGTTTGCAGCCCTGCCCACGGCCTCCAGCTGCTATGTGCTGGCGGCGCGCATGGGCTACAACGGCCCTTACGTCGCGGCACTGGTGACCCTGTCCACCCTGCTGGGAGTCGTCAGTCTGCCTTTCGCGTTGGGCGTGCTGCGCGGCACGCTCTGACGCTGACCGCCACCACCGGCAACGATCAGCCACAGGGAGCAGCGGCTGCGCAGCCCCCTGAAGGCGCCCTCAGCGGGGGCTGCGGCGCGGAGCAGGCCGTGCGGCACCTTCGCGTCGCGGGGCCGGGCGAGCGGTGGCGAATGCACCGCGAGCGTCGCCACCATCACGCGACATCTGGGGGCGCGCCTGCCGCGACGGTTGTCCGCTGGCGGGACGGTCATTCCACTCCCGGCGTTCCCGCGGCCCCTCGGAGCGGCCAAAGCCGCCAAAACCTTGCGAGCGACCGCCACCGCCGTTGCGGGAGTCCTGCCGGCGCCCGTCGCGACGGTGGTCAAAGCGGCCGCGCTCACCACGGTCGGGCTGGGGCGGACGCTGGCGCGGCTCCAGACCCGGAATCACTTCCGCGCTCATGCGCTGGTGGGTGAACGCTTCGATGTCGCCGATGCGGCGGCGATCGCGGAACTCGGCGAAGGTCACGGCAACCCCTTCGCGGCCGGCACGACCGGTGCGGCCGATACGGTGCGTGAAGTCTTCCGCTTTCATCGGCAGCCCGAAGTTGAACACGTGGGTGATCGTGGGCACGTCAATGCCGCGCGCGGCCACGTCGGTGGCCACCAGGATCTGCACCTGACCATTGCGCAGCGCCGTCAGGCGCCGATTGCGCAACCCCTGGCTAAGGGCTCCGTGCAACGCCACGGCGTGAAAGCCGGTCTGCTGCAGGTCGGTCGCGAGCGCATCACACTCGATCTGGGTGCTGGCAAACACGATGGCCTGATTGATCGAGGCATCGCGCAACCAATGGTCGAGCATGCGGCGCTTGTGGCCGGCATCGTCGGCCCAGAACAGAACCTGCTTGATGTTGGCATGCTTTTCCTGCGGGGTATCGACCTGCACGCGCTGCACGTGCTTGCCGCCTTCGTGCATCACGCGCAGCGCGAGCTGCTGGATGCGCGGCGCAAAGGTGGCCGAGAACATCATGGTCTGGCGGCGCTGGCTGGTCAGGTTGTTGACTTCAGCCAGATCGTCGGCAAAGCCCAGGTCAAGCATGCGGTCGGCCTCGTCGACCACCAGGAATTGCACCTGGTCGAGCTGGATCTGTTGCGAGCGCTGCAGGTCCAGCAGGCGGCCGGGCGTGGCCACCACCAGATCGGCGTTCTGCAGGCGGGCAATCTGCATCTGGTAGGGCATGCCGCCCACCACACAGGCGATGCGCATGCCGCGGCAATGGCGCACCAGATCGATGGCGTCGTGCGCCACCTGCTGGGCCAGTTCGCGCGTCGGGCAGAGGACCAGCGCGCCGGGCGTGGCCGGCTTGAAGTGGCGGGCCAGCGTGGGGTTCTTGCGCTTGGGCCGCTTGGGCGCCGGCTGGCCGGAAGCCAGCGCTTCGGCAGCGGCCCGCTCAAAGGCCTGACGCTCGGCATCGGCCTGTTCGTTTTTTTGCTGGATCAGCGTGTGCAGCAGCGGCAGCAGAAAGGCCGCCGTCTTGCCACTGCCGGTCTGGCTGGAAACCATCAGGTCGGCATAACGGGCCTCGCCGGCGGTGGCCACACCAGGCTGGAGGGCCATGGGCACGACCAGACTCTGGACCTTGGTGGGTTGCTCGAAACCGAGATCGGCCACGGCCTGCACCAGTTCCGGAGCCAAGCCGAGCGCGGCAAACGCCGAAGCGTCGACCGGTGCGGGCAAAGAAGAAATTTCCACGGCCTCATCGCCGCGGACGTCGAAAGCGTCGCTCATGATATTCAGGCGCAGGAAAGCGCCAAAGAGGAGCACGGTGCGAGGCCTGATCAACCGATCAGACACGAAGCCGACACCGGATTCCGTTGGTGGTCAAACACATCAACCACAAACGGTCACGCTTGGCGGTCTGGCCGAGAAGCCAGTGGTCAGCGAGTGGCCTCATCCGTCGTGCGGGACATCAAGCGATGCCTGCGATGAACCGGAGGCGGTTCAAACGATACGGGAGGCCTCTTGTGTGAGGCAGATGCACATGGATTGCGCCAAAAAGCACAATTTCGAATTATGGCACGGCTAGGGTTTTCCCGCAACACCCTGGCCAACGGTGCCGCGTCAACCGAGGACTTCAGCCACCACGTGGTAGAGGATCGCCGCCAGCACCGCCGTGGCCGGCACGGTCACGATCCAGGCGGCCACGATGCGCAGCACCGCCGAACGCTTGACGATCTCTTTCTTGTAGACCTTCTTCAGCGCCTTCTGCTCTTTCTTGTCGAACACCGCGCCAACCGCCATCTCGCGCGCCTTGGCGCGCTTCTTCATGTCGGCCAGCATCCGCTTCTTCTCGCTGATTTCGGCCGCTTCGAAACGCCGCAGATAAGCTTCGACCTCTCCCCGGTCTTCGCCCTGATGGCCTGCGAACACGGCCGCCTCCATCTTGGCGTAATTGACTTTGAGCAGCTCACGCAGGAAACCGACGCCGAACACCGCCCCGATGGAGATGTGCGTGGTGGACACCGGCATGCCCAGCTGGGAGGCGACGATCACCGTCAGCGTGGCCGACATGGCGATCGAGTAGGCCCGCATGTTGTCCAGCTCGGTGATTTCCTTGCCCACGGTGCGAATCAGCCGCGCCCCGTACAGCGCCAGCCCCACCGACAACCCGGCCGCGCCCAGCACCATGACCCACAGCGGCGTGGCCGCGGTGGTGGCCACCGCCCCCTGCTTGACCGCCTCATAGATGGCCGCCAGGGGCCCGACCGCGTTCGCCACGTCGTTGGCACCATGGGCAAAGCTCAACAAGGCCGCCGAACACAGCAACGGCCAGATGAACAGGCGGTTGACGCCGGCTTTGGTGTTGTCCTGCAGGCGGGCCTTGCGCGCGATCGGGCCTCGCACCAACGCCCACACCCCCCCGGCGAACACCGCACCGGCCAGCACCGCGGGCCAGAAGCTGACCTTCATCAGCTGACCCAGGCCTTTGAGCAGCATGTAGGTGCCAAACGCCCAAGCCATCGCAGCGATCAGCCAGGGCACGACACGCGCCGCTGCCTCGGTCATGTCGGTGCGGTAGGTGATGCTGCGTTTGATCAGATAGAGAAAGGCCGCAGCCACCAGCCCGCCCGAGATCGGCGAGACCACCCAGCTCACGACGATGGAGCCGATGGTGCCCCAGTTGACCAGGCCCCAGCCGCCGGCCGCGATGCCGGCCCCCATGACCGCCCCGATGATGGAGTGCGTGGTCGAGACCGGCGCCCCGATGGCGGTGGCCAGATGCAGCCACATGGCCCCGGCCAGCAGGGCCGCAAACATCACCCACGCGAACTGGGTGGCCCCGCCGATGGCGTCGCTGGCAATGATGCCGCCCTTGATCGTGCCCACCACGTCGCCACCGGCAATGATGGCGCCGAGGGCTTCGAACACGGCGGCCACCAGGATGGCCCACCCCATGGTCATGGCGCCCGAACCCACCGCCGGCCCCATGTTGTTGGCCACGTCGTTGGCACCGATGTTCATGGCCATGTAGCCACCCACCACGGCCGCAACAATCATCAGCCAGATTGACGAGCCCGACAGCCCCGCCACGTTGGCCCCCGTCAGTGACGCATACAGGCCGACCAGCAGCAGGAAGGCGATGGCGGCCCCCAGTTGCAACACGTCGGTGTGCCGGGAGACGAAGCTCGAACGGTTCTTCTTGGTCATGTGTCAATCTCGTGAAGGCCGCAATTTTGACACGCGGCCAACCGGCGGCGCCGCGCCACCGGGCGATGACGGCTTCAGCGCAGGAAATGCGCCCGGTAGTGCAGCAGCTCGTCGATCGACTCGTGCACGTCGGCCAGCGCCGTGTGCTTCTGGTGCTTCTTGAAGCTCGCGTAAACCTCGGGCTTCCAGCGGCGCGCCAGTTCCTTGAGCGTGCTCACGTCCAGGTTGCGGTAATGGAAATACGCTTCCAGTTTGGGCAGGTACTTGACCAGAAAGCGCCGGTCCTGCCCGATGCTGTTGCCGCACAGCGGCGACGCATTGCGCGGCACATACTGGGCGATGAACGCCAGCATCTCGGCTTCGGCCTGAGCTTCGGTCAGTGTGCTCGCCCGGACTTTGTCGATCAGGCCGCTGCGGCCATGCGTGCCCTTGTTCCAGGCATCCATGGCGCCGAGCAGCGCGTCGCTCTGATGGATCACCAGCACCGGCCCTTCCACACGCTGCGACAGATCCGGGCTGGTGATGACCACCGCCATCTCCAGCAAGCGCTCCTTTTCCGGATCGAGGCCGCTCATTTCGCAGTCCAGCCAGACCAGGTTGAGGTCGCTTTTGGCGAGCGCGACAGGGGCAACAGCGGATTCGGACATCGGGATGGGCGCATTCATGGCGGCGATTGTCGCCGAAGGCCGGGCGCCAACTGCGACGGCAACCGCCGCCGCGCCCGCTAGACTCCCGCCATGGACAATGGCTCGCTCTTTTTCACCTACGTGTTCTGCGCCCTGCTGGTTTTGACCCTGGTGGTGCGCACCGTCCTGGCCAGCCGCCAGACCCGGTACGTGGCCCGGCACCGGGACGCGGTACCGGCCGCATTTGCCGCCACCATCGGCCTGGATGCCCACCAGAAAGCCGCCGCCTACACACTGGCCCGCCTGCGGTTCGGGCTGCTCGAGTCGTCCTGGGAGACGGTATTGCTGCTCGGCTGGACCCTGCTGGGCGGCCTGCACCTGCTCAACCAGACGCTGCTGACCTGGCTGGGGCCTGGCCTGCTGCAGCAGTTGGCCCTGCTGGGCGCCTTCGGCCTGATCGGCACGGTGCTCAACCTGCCGTTCAGTGCCTGGAACACCTTCCGGCTTGAAGCGCGCTTCGGCTTCAACCGCATCACCCCCGCCCTGTGGTGGGCCGATCTGGTCAAGGGCCTGCTGGTCGGCGCCCTCATCGGCCTGCCGATGGCCGCGCTGGTGCTGTGGCTCATGGGCGCGGCGGGCCCGCGATGGTGGCTCTGGGCCTGGGCGGTCTGGATGGGCTTCAATCTGGTGCTGATGGTGATCTACCCCACCCTCATCGCCCCGCTGTTCAACCGTTTCCAGCCCCTGGACGACGAAGCGATCAAGACCCGTGTGTCGGCCCTCATGCAGCGCTGCGGCTTTGCCGCCCAGGGCCTGTTCGTGATGGACGGCAGCCGCCGCAGCGCCCATGCCAACGCCTACTTCACCGGCTTTGGCGCCGCCAAGCGGGTGGTATTCTTCGACACCCTGCTGCAGCAACTGAGCCCGCCCGAAATCGACGCCGTGCTGGCCCACGAACTCGGCCACTACCGCCGCCGACACATCGCCCAGCGCATGGTGCTGATGGCAGCGGTCAGCCTGATCGGTTTCGCCCTGCTCGGCTGGCTGTCGCAGCAAGCCTGGTTCTACACCGGGCTGGGCGTGCAGCCGGCACTGGACGCCCCCAACGATGCCCTGGCCCTGCTGCTGTTCCTTCTGTTCGTGCCGCTGCCGGCCTATTTCCTGTCGCCGCTGATGGCACAGCTGTCGCGCCGGCACGAGTTCGAAGCAGACGCCTACGCCGCCACCCAGACCAACGGCCAGGATCTCGCCAGCGCCCTGCTCAAGCTCTACAAGGACAACGCCAGCACGCTCACACCCGACCCCGTGTACGCCCGCTTCTACTACTCGCACCCACCGGCCCACGAACGCATCGGCCGGCTGCAAGGTGCCTCGGCATGAGCCGCGCCACCCGCCGCGCGCCCTCGCCTGTGGCGACCACCTCGCTGGAATCCGGTCTGGTGGTTGCCGCCTATGGCCGGCACTGTCTGGTGGAAAGCGCCGATGGGCAACGCCGCATCTGCCATCCCCGCGGCAAGAAGAACGAGGTCGTGGTCGGCGATCGTGTGCGCTGGCAGCCCTCCGGTGACGAAGGCAGCATCGAACAGGTGGAGCCCCGGCGCAACCTGTTCTACCGGCAGGACGAGGTGCGCACGAAGTCGTTTGCCGCGAACCTCGATCGCGTGCTGGTGCTGGTGGCGGCCGACCCGGAGTTCTCCGAAAGCCAGTTGGCCCGGGCCCTGGTGGCCGCTGAGGCAGCGGGCATCGACGTGGTGATCGGGTTGAACAAGCGCGACCTGGAAACGGCCTTTGCCCGTGCCTGGAACCGGCTCGCCCCCTACCGCGCCATGGGCTGCGAGGTGCTGCCGCTGCAACTGCGGGCCCCGGGCGACGAGAGCGGCCTGCCCGCGCTGAACGAACGCCTGCACGGGCACACCACGCTGGTCCTGGGGCCTTCGGGGGCCGGCAAGAGCACCTTGGTCAACCGCCTGGTGCCCCACGCCCGGGCCGAGACCGGCGAGATTTCACGCGCGCTCAATTCCGGCAAGCACACCACCACCAGCACCACCTGGTACTGGACCGATGGCGAGCGGCACACCGCGCTCATCGATTCCCCGGGGTTCCAGGAATTCGGGTTGCATCACATCGATGCCATGGACCTGGCGCGCCTGATGCCCGACCTGCACCAGCATCTGGGCGCATGCCGGTTTCACAACTGCACGCACCGGCACGAACCCGGCTGTGCGGTGATTCCCCACGTGCAGACGGACCCGGCGGCAGCGCTGCCCGCCACGGGCATCAGCGCCAGCCGCTACCGCATCTATGGCGAGCTGTTCGACGAACTCGCTGCCAAACGCAGCTACTGAAGATCAGGCCGGCAGACCGGAGAAGGTCAGCAGTGCCAGCACCAGCATCCACAGCACCACGCTGCGCCAGACCAGACCGACGACCGACGCCAGATGCGCCAGCTGCGGCTCGGCGCGGCCGACCGACTCGTCGGGCACCACACCTTCGGGCAAGGGCCGAAGGCGCACGTTGATGGCGCCCGCCGTGGCAGCCAGCACAACCCCGTCGCCGCCCGGGGCGTACTGGGGCGCGTCGCTGCGCCAGCTCGCCACCGCCTCCTCGAAGTTGCCCACCACGGCAAAGCCGACGGCGGTCACGCGCGAGGGCACAAAGTCCACCCAGCCCCAGCCGCGGACGGCCGCTGTCTCCAGCGCCGGGCTGGACGACACGTCGTGGCGCAGGCGCCAGGTGCGCGCCACGTACTCCGCCATCCGGTAGAACACGGCCCCGGCCGGGCCCAGCCCCAGCATGCCGAAGACCACGAAACACACCAGCACGCCAAACACATGGCGGTGCGCCGACAGCACCGAGTGCTCGATCACCTGGCGCAGCAACTCGGCCCGCGGCAGGCTGGCCGCGTCGACGCGCAGCCATTGCGCCAGGCCCTGGCGCGCAGCGGTTTCGTCGCCCTGTTCAAGGGCCTGCCGGATGGCGGTGAAATGGTGGCTGAACTGCCGGAAACCCAGGGTGACGTACAGCACCACGACCAGCCACACGAAGGCCAGCACGGTGCTGAAGGTGTCCACCAGCCAGAAGACACCGGCTGCAACCAGCGCGGGCACGCCCACCGCCAGCCCCCAGGCCAGCCAGCCATGGGCCGTCTCCCCGGCGTCGAGGTTGCGGCGCACCAGCCGCGCCCAGCCGCGCAGCAGGGAATGGGCCGGATTGTCGTAAGCCAGGGGGCGCGCCTGCTCCAGCAACAGGGCCACAAGAACGGCAAGAAAACTCATGGGCCGATGATACCGGCGGTGCCGGCCATCTCCCGCTCGCACCTCAGGCGCTGAGCAGGCGGTAAAGGTTGCGCAGCATGCCTGCGGTGGCGCCCCAGATGAAACGCTCGCGCTCGCCCCCGACGGATGGCTCCTGGTACGGCATGGAATACCACTCGCGCCGCCCGCCTTCCCAGTCGAATGCGTGCCGGTGGTGATTGACGGGATCCATGAGGAAGTCCAGCGGGACCTCGAACACATCGTCCACCTCGGCGGGATTGGGCTGCAGCGCGAAGCCCGGACGCACCAGCGCCACCACGGGCGTGATGTGAAAGGCCGACCCGGTCACGTACAGGGGCAAGGTCCCCAACACCTCCACATGATCGGCAGGCAGGCCGATCTCTTCCCGCGCCTCGCGCAAGGCGGCCGCCGTGGCATCGGCATCTTCCGCATCCACCTTGCCGCCTGGAAAGGCAATCTGGCCCGAATGCGTCGACAGGTGCTGGGTCCGCAAGGTCAGCAACAGGTGGAGGCGATCGCGCTGCACCAGCGGCACCAGCACCGCCGCCTCCGCCGGCGAACGGTCCATGAAACGCTGTTCGCGCAGGACTTCCGGCGTCCAGACCGGCGGGTGTGCAAACACCTGGCGCAGGCCGTCGGCGGTGAGCCGGTCCGCCCGCGCGGGCATCAGGCCGGTGCTGGCGACGCCCGGCAACACGGGCACCTGGCGGGGATCGAAGGCAGGCAGAAGACGCGACATGGGCGGCGAGCATAGGCCCGAAACGACAAAAGCCGCTCGGAGAGCGGCTTTTGGTCCGGGTGGGCACAGGGGCTTCCGGGATCGGCAGAAGCGCGATCAGGCGCCCAGCTTTTCCTTGATGCGGGCCGACTTGCCGCTGCGCTGACGCAGGTAGTACAGCTTGGCACGGCGCACATCACCACGGCGCTTGACGTCGATGCTGGCGATCAGCGGGCTGTACAGCGGGAAGGTACGCTCCACGCCTTCGCCGCTGGAGATCTTGCGCACGATGAAGCTGGAGTTCAGGCCACGGTTGCGGCGGGCGATCACCACGCCTTCGTAGGCCTGCACGCGCTTGCGGGTGCCTTCGATCACGTTCACATTGACGATCACGGTATCGCCAGGGGCAAACGCGGGAATGGTCTTGTTCAGGCGAGCAATTTCTTCTTGCTCGAGGGTCTGGATGAGGTTCATGGTTTCCTGTTTACCGATCATGGCCGCGCTGCACTGAAGGCCGCGATTCCCTGGCGCCTCGGGAGGCACCACCGGTCGCGACGGCCGGCCAGAGGATCGAAAAGCCTTGGATTATACATCGGCGCGCCGACCGATCTCTTCCCTACCCACCCGCTCGATCCCCAACCGGGTGCGCGTCATCTCCCAGGGCGCCAGCACCTCCCCGGTTTCGACGTCCGTGACCTTGCCATCGATACGGCCTTTGCAGAACGTCTGGATGGACTGGTGACGGTGATCGAAGGCATCGATGTAGTCGCCGTCGACGTACAGAACATCCACCTGTCGCGTGCTCGGGTGCCCCTGGGGATCGCGGTAATCGAACACATAGCGTCCTTCCCGGGTCAGCGAGGTATTGGCCAGCAGATACGCCTCCTGGGGATCGGCGACCCCGTCGTCCTGCACCGTCTGCCCCTCGTCGTAGCGCCAGAAGTCGGGCGGAACCACCTGTTCGCCGCACACCACGCCCAGCCAGTACCGGACCGATTCCTGCTCCCGGAAGCTGATGGTTTCGTGCGCCACCGCCTCTTGCAGCGTCAGCATGAGCATGAACAGGTCTTTGTCGTTGCGCACGGCGCTCACCGCCTCCAGCCTGGTCAGCAAACCGCGAGCGCGTTCCGGCGTGATGTGGTCTTGGGTGAAAACCCGTTGGCAATGCTCGCGCAGCTTCGCGAGCTGCCCTGCCTGTTCCCGCATGTCCGCATGAACGCGAGACGCAGGCATCGCGTCGGACTCTTCTTCGGCGAGCACTTCGGAAATCAATGACGGCGGCACCTCGGCCTGCGCGCGCAAGGAACGCCAGAGGCGCCCCAGAGGCAGCAACGCCGCCAACCCGAAAACCAGCGCGGTGGGCATGAGGCTGGAGACCGTGTGCCCCGTTACCAAGAAGGTGTCCGCGACCACCCCGCTCACCAAGACCGCCAGCACCCCGGCCAGCGCCCCGGAGACCACGGCAGCCACCCCTTTGGCACGCAAATACCCGTACCAAAGCAGAAACATGGCTGTCCATGTCACGCCCGCCACGATGCCCAACATGCGCTTTCCTTTTTGTAGCTTGACTTCTTGATTCTGTGGCGTGCGTCACAGGAGCGGTGAAATCCCACAAAAAAGCACCGGATTGCTTGACAGGTCACCAGCGGGAGCACCCCAGGGAAGACCCGGGGAGTATTCAGCGCCGAGCGTCGGCGGGCACTTTGCGCTGTTGCAGAAAAGCCTCATCCGCGCGGCTGAGCCGGCCCGATTCGCGCACCGTGGCCAGCACGTCGGGGCGTTCGCGTGCGGTCAACTGCAGGCTCTGCTCGCGGCGGTAGCGGGCAATGCGTTCGTGATGCCCGCCCAGCAGCACCTCCGGCACCGCCATCGGCCCCTGCGGCCCGGTCCAGACTTCGGGCCGGGTGTGGTGCGGACAGTCCAGCAGGCCGTCCAGTGCCGGATTGAAGCTGTCCTGCTGATGGCTGCCCTCGTCACCCAGCACGCCGGGCTGCAGACGGGCCACCGCATCGAGCAGGGCCATGGCCGCGATCTCGCCGCCCGACAGCACAAAATCCCCCAGGCTGATCTGGCGATCCACGCAGGCGTCGATGAAACGCTGATCGATGCCCTCGTAGCGACCGCAGACCAGCACCGCACCCCGTGCGTCCGTCGCCCAGTCGGCCACGGACGCGTGGTCGAGCCGCCGGCCGATGGGCGAAAAAAGCACCACGGGCGCACGCCCTCCGGGCGCCCCTTGCTCGACCTCACCGCGATCGGCACGGATGGCCCGGAGGCAGCGCCACAGGGGCTCGGCCATCATGACCATGCCGGGCCCGCCGCCAAACGGCCGGTCGTCCACACGGCGGTAGTTGCCTTCGGCGAAGTCGCGCGGATTCCACAGGCGCACATCCACCTGCCGGGATTCGAACGCCCGCCGGTTGATGCCACTGGTGAAAAACGGCTCGAACAGCTCGGGAAACAGGGTGATGACGTCGAAGCGCATGGCGGGATTGTCGCCGGGCGGCGCGCGTGAGCGATGGGCCCAAACGGCCGGCACCGCCCACGGGCGGCGCACGGTCTCAGTAGTCGAGGCCCCAGTCGGCCGTGATGCGCCGCTCGGCGAGGTTCACGTCGTCGATGTAGGCCGACACGAAGGGGACCATGCGCTCGGCGGGCTTGTCGACGCCGTCGACGGTCTCGGTGCAGTCCATCACCAGCACCGAAGTCGGGCCGGTGGGCAGCAGGTCGCGCACCACGCCGAGGTGCTCGCCCTGGCGGTTGACCACCTCCAGGCCGATGAGGTCGACCCAGTAGTACTCGCCCTCCTCCGCCGGCGGGAAGGCCTGGCGCGAGACGTGGATGCGGGCGCCCTTCAGAACCTCGGCGGCATTGCGGTCGTCCATGCCTTGCAGACGGGCCACGATGCCATCCGCATGGGTCTTGATGTCAGCCACCTGCACGCGCACTGGCGCCGAAAACGCGGAAAACCCCTTGCCGAAGCGCGCTTCGGGGGGCAACAGAAACCATTCGGTGGTGGCGAACAGCGCCCGGGTGTCGGCGCTGTGCGGCTGGATGCGGACCCAGCCCTTGATGCCCCAGGCATCAAGAAAACGGCCCAGTTCGACCGCATCCCCCGGCAGGGGCGATGCCTCGAACGGGCCGTTCGATGAGCCGTTGGGGTGGCTCACGTTGCCAGCAACCGATCAGGCCGAAGCCTTGGCGGCGTTCTGCTTGATCAGGCGGTTCACGGTGTCGGAAGCCTGGGCGCCCACACCGGTCCAGTAGGTCAGGCGGTCCTGGGCGATACGCAGGGGTTCTTCACCGCCCTTGGCCAGGGGGTTGTAGAAACCGATGCGCTCGATGAAGCGGCCATCGCGGCGATTGCGCTTGTCGGCAACCACGATGTTGTAGAACGGGCGAGCCTTGGCGCCGCCGCGGGAGAGTCGAATGACGACCATGATTTATCCTTCGGGTGGTAACTTGGCCGGTCCGGAAATGAATTTCTCCGGGTGCCGACATGTTCTGCAGCGATTGAGACACACGACTGACCACCCGGCCAGCGAAACGCTGCAAAGCCTGCGATTATAGCCGGCCGAGCCAGAATCACCACCCCGACCGTTTCCCCCGCACCATGCCCCTCATTCGTCCCAGCCGCGAAGACGACCTCGACGCCATCACCCGCATCTACGCCCACCACGTGCTTCATGGCACAGGCACCTTCGAGACCACACCGCCCACCGCCGCCGAGATGGCGCTGCGCCGTGCCGACGTGCTGAGCAAGGGTCTGCCCTGGCTCGTCGTCGAAGAAGCCGGCCAGGTGCTGGGCTACGCCTACGGCAACTGGTTCAAGCCCCGCCCGGCCTACCGGTTTTCGGTGGAAGACTCCATCTACCTCGCGCCCGAAGCGGCCGGCCGCGGCCTGGGCCGCGCCCTGCTGGCCGAACTGCTGGGCACGCTGGAGCGCAGCGGCATCCGCAAGGTGATGGCCGTGATCGGCGACTCGGCCAACGCCGGCTCGGTCGGCGTGCACACGGCGGCCGGCTTCGCGCACGTGGGCGTGATGCGCTCGTGCGGCTGGAAATTCGGTCGCTGGCTGGACATCGTGCTGATGGAAAAGACCCTGGGCGCGGGCAACACCACGCCGCCCGAGGAGCCGGCGGCATGAGCGGTGCCACGCCCTCCGCAACAGGCGCGCCCACGGGGCGCCCCCGCAACAAGACGCTGGCGGCCCTGATCGCGTTCGTGGGCGGTACGCTGGGCCTGCACCGCTTCTACCTGCGGGGCTGGGGCGACTGGATCGGCTGGCTCTTCCCGCTGCCCACGGCGCTGGGCTGGCTGGGCGTGGAGCGGGTCCAGACCTACGGCCAGGACGATCACCTGGCCTGGGTGCTGGTGCCGCTGCTGGGCTTTTCCATCGCGGCCGCCTGTCTCAGCGCCATCGTCTACGCGCTGGCCGACCGCGAAAAGTGGAACCGCCAGTACAACGCCGGCTTCGACCCCGAGGCGAACGCCGGCGCCACGAACTGGCTCACCATCGCCGTGCTGGCCTTTGCGCTGCTGGCGGGCACGATCGCCTTCATGAGCAGCCTGGCCTTCAGCTTCCAGCGGTATTTCGAATACCAGATCGAAGAAGCGCGCAAGATCAGCCAGTGACCGGCGGCGCTCTCACAACGGATTGAGCCAGCCCATGAGCAGCATCACCAGGCTCACGGAGAACAGCGCGAGCCCGGTCGACAGCCCCATGGCCGCCGTGGTCAGGCCCTGGGCCACGTTGTAGCGCTGCGCGAACAGGAACACGTTGGCCCCCATGGGCATGGCCGCAGCCACCACCAGCACGGTCAGCGGAAGGCCCGTGATGCCCAGCGTCCAGGCCAGCAGGCCCACGGCCAGCGGCATCACCAGGTTCTTGACGGCGCAGATCCACAGCGCGTCGCGCCAGTGCCCCTGCAGCGGCGTGCGCGCCAGCGTCACCCCGACCAGCACCAGCGAAATCGGTCCGAAGGCACTGCCCAGCAGTTGCAGCGGCTTGTCCACCACCATCGGCAGGCTCCAGCCGGTCTGGGCAAACGCCAGCCCGCTGAGAATGGGCAGCGGGATCGGGTGGATCAACGCGCCCTTGAAGGCCGACCAGGCGGTCTGCAGGATGTGTGGCGACGCCTCGCCGCCGGCCCGGGCTTCGCGCGCCACCACCAGCTCCAGCACCACCGACCCCACTGTCAGCAGCGTCAGTGCGTGCACCGACACCACGGTCAGCAGCGTCACCAGGGCCTGCTTGCCGTAGGCCAGTTCGACCAGGGTGATGCCGATCATCACCAGGTTGGAGAACACGCTGCCCATGGCCATGACCACGCTGGCCCGGTTGAAGCCCCGCCAGGCGATGGTGATGGCCAGCACCGCCAGCGCTGCCGGGAAGTAGGCCATCAGCGGCCGCAGGTCCAGCGCCTCGACGTGCACCGCACTCATGGTCCGGAACAGCAGCGCCGGAATGAGCAGCAAAAACACCAGGTTGGAAAGATCCCGCACCGCGGATTCGCGGATCCACGACAGGCGTCCGGCCAGGTAGCCGGCGCCGATGAGCAGGAAGACGGGGGTCAGGGAGACGAAAACGGGGTGGGTGGCGAGGTTCACCGCGCCGATGGTAGCGTCGCCCCGATCACCCCGCAGGCCGTCGGTAAGCCTGCGACCCCGTGCTTTCCGGATAATCCCGTTTCCGCGCACGCCCGCTCCGAGCCCACGTCCCGAAGCCCATGAAATCTCCCATCCTCATCCTGGGCGCCGGCATGGTCGGCACCTGCACGGCTTTGCAACTGGCGCTCAGAGGCCACCCGGTCACGCTGGTCGACCGGCGCGAACCCGGCCGCGAAACCTCGTACGGCAACGCCGGCATCATCCAGTGCGAAGCGGTGGAGCCCTACCCCTTCCCGGCAGACCCGGGCCTGTTGCTGCGCACGGCGCTGCAACGCGCCACCGAAGCCCACTACCACCTGGGCGACATGCCCGCGATGGCGCCGGCACTGGCGCGCTACTGGTTCCATTCGCGCGGCGAACGCTATGCGCAGATCTGCCGCGAGTACGGCCAGCTCACGCGCCGCTCGGTGGCAGAGCACGCGCCGCTGATCGAAGCCGCCGGCGCGCAGGACCTGGTGCGCCGCGAAGGCTTCCGCCTGGTATTCCGCACCCCGCGTGCGCTGGAACAGGAGGTGAAAGACGCCGAACGCCTGCAGCGTCTCTGGGGCCTGCCGTTCCGTGTGCTCGATGGCCAGGCGCTGGCCGCGGCCGAACCCGCGCTCAAGCCCCGGCTGGCCGGGGCGCTGCAGTGGACGGAGCCGTGGTCGATCACGGACCCGGGCGAACTCGTGCAGCGCTATGCCGACCTGCTGGTGCGCCACGGCGGCGTCATCGTCCAGGGCGACGCCCGCACGCTGCGCCCGGCCGGTACGGGCTGGCAGGTGCAGGGCCCGGACGGTCCAATCGAAGCTGCGCAGGCGGTCATCGCGCTGGGGCCCTGGTCGGACGCGGCCATCCGGGCCCTCGGCTACCGCTTCCCGCTGTTCGTCAAGCGCGGCTACCACCGCCACTACCGCGGTGGCACGGGCCCCGCACTGACCCTGCTCGACGCCGAACGCGGCTACGTGCTGGCCCCCATGCAGCAGGGCGTGCGCCTGACCACCGGCGCCGAGTTCGCGCGCCTGGATGCCCCGGCCACGCCAGTGCAACTGGCCCGCACGGAACCGCTGGCGCGCGAACTGTTCGACCTGCCCGAGCCGGTGGAAGCCGAACCCTGGCTGGGCGCGCGCCCCTGCACCGGTGACCTCAAGCCGGTGATCGGGCCGGCCCCGCGGCACCCGGGCCTGTGGTTCCACTTCGGCCATGGACACCAGGGCTTCACCCTGGGGCCCGTCAGCGCCCGGCTGCTGGCCGAACAGATCGACGGCGACACCCCGGTGGTGGACCCCACACCCTACCTGCCCGCGCGTTTTCTCTGAAACCGCGCAGGTGGCGCGTTCAGCGCGTGCCCACCGCCTCGGTCATGCGGTAGTAGAGCCCGTAGGGATCGTCGCGCAGCACGTGGAACTGCCCCTGCACCACCACCGCGTCGAGCCGGTATTTCACCGGCTCGCGGGGGCGGATCTCGATCATGCTTTCCGGCCCGCCCGGC
>Ga0067045_1002719_pt1 | contig 84002 bp, 77 predicted proteins | sample TerdegcTABiofilm_FD_59184 | JGI IMG/M metagenome (GOLD analysis project Ga0067045, IMG submission 59184) | Combined Assembly of (Gp0054472, Gp0054536) Wastewater bioreactor microbial communities from Singapore -Terephthalate degrading... | reverse complement strand
GCTGGCATAACAGCAGCCGGTGCCATGGCCGTGGCGGGTATCGAGCCGCGGCGCCGCGAGCCAGAACTCGCGGCTCTCGTCCTGGTAGTAATCGAGGCAGAGATCCCCGCTCCACTCAAGATGCCCCCCCTTGACCAGCACGGCGCGGGCGCCGAGCTCCCGCAGCCGCACCGCGCCCGCCCGCACCAACGCCGGGCTGGTCGCCGGAATGCCAGTCAATGCCTCCAGCTCGGGGCCGTTGGGGGTGATAAGCGACAGACGGGGCAGCAGATGCTCGCGCACCGCCGCCAGCATGTTCGGCTCCGCCATGGGGGTGCCGCTGCTGGCGATGGCCACGGGGTCATAGACCACGAAGGGGGCGGCGATCACCTCCAACCGACGTGCCAGCACCTCCACATGGAGCCGGGTCGGCAGCAGACCGATCTTGATGGCGGCCGGGGGCAGATCGACGCCGAGGGCGTCGATCTGGGCGCAGAAGCTCTGCATCAGCACGGGATCCACCATCTTAACCGCCACCGAATTCTGGGCCGTGATGGCGGAGATGACGGAGCAGCCGTGCACGCCGAGGGCGTGCATGGTGTGCAGATCGGCCTGAATGCCGGCACCGCCCCCCGAGTCGGAACCCGCTATGGTCCAGACGATGGGCTTGGTGCTCATGCTTCTTCCCGCTCCTCTTTGAGGGCCGCCGCCTGATGGTAGAGCTCGCCCCCCTTCTCCTTGAAGGTCTCAGCCATACGGTTCATACCGCTTTCCACCTCGGCCACCACTCGCTCCTGCTGGCCATCCATGCCCACCAGCTTGATCTCCACCGCCTCGAGCTTGGCGGCATTCAGTTCGGCGGTGTAGGCACGCACATCCTGGGTGATCTTCATTGAGCAGAACTTGGGGCCGCACATGGAGCAGAAGTGGGCCACCTTGCCGGACTCCTGGGGCAGGGTCTCGTCGTGGTAGGCACGGGCGGTCTCCGGATCCAGCGCCAGATTGAACTGATCCTCCCAGCGGAACTCGAAGCGCGCCTTGGACATGGCATTGTCGCGGATCTGGGCGCCCGGATGCCCCTTGGCAAGATCGGCGGCATGGGCGGCGATCTTGTAGGTGATGAGCCCCTGCTTCACGTCCTCCTTGTTCGGCAGCCCCAGGTGCTCCTTGGGGGTGACATAGCAGAGCATGGCGCAGCCATACCAGCCGATCATGGCGGCGCCTATGCCGGAGGTGAAGTGATCGTAGCCTGGGGCTATGTCGGTAGTGAGCGGGCCCAGGGTATAGAAGGGCGCCTCGTGGCAGTGCTCGAGCTGTTCGGTCATGTTGCGCTCTATCATGTGCATGGGCACGTGACCCGGCCCCTCGATCATCACCTGCACATCGTACTCCCAGGCGATCTTGGTGAGCTCCCCCAGGGTGTGCAGCTCGGCGAACTGGGCCTCGTCGTTGGCGTCATAGACGGAGCCCGGACGCAGGCCGTCGCCAAGCGACAAGGCCACGTCATAGGCGGCGCAGATCTCGCAGATCTCGCGAAAATGCTGGTAGAGGAAGTTCTCCTTGTGGTGGGAGAGGCACCACTTGGCCATGATGCTGCCGCCACGAGAGACGATGCCGGTGAGGCGCTTGGCTGTCATGGGCACGTAGCGCAGCAAGACGCCTGCGTGGATGGTGAAGTAGTCCACCCCCTGTTCGGCCTGCTCCAGCAGGGTGTCGCGGAACAGCTCCCAGGTCAGATCCTCGGCGATGCCGTTGGTCTTCTCCAGGGCCTGGTAGATGGGCACTGTACCTATGGGCACAGGGCTGTTGCGCAGTATCCACTCCCGGGTCTCGTGGATGTAGCGGCCGGTGGAGAGATCCATGACGGTGTCGGCGCCCCAACGGGTGGACCAGACCAGCTTCTCCACTTCCTCCTCGATGCTGGAGGTGACCGCCGAGTTGCCTATGTTGGCGTTGATCTTCACCAGGAAGTTGCGGCCGATGATCATGGGCTCGGCTTCCGGGTGGTTGATGTTGCTGGGGATGATGGCGCGGCCGGCGGCCACCTCATCGCGCACAAATTCGGGGGTGATGTTCTGTGGCAGGCGGGCGCCGAAGCCCTGACCCGGATGCTGGCGCAGCAGCAGCTCGGAGCGCACCCGCTCTCGGCCCATGTTCTCGCGAATGGCGATGAACTCCATCTCCGGGGTGACCATCCCCTGACGGGCATAGTGCAGCTGGGTCACCCGGCGGCCCGGCTTGGCACGCAGCGGTTTGGGCAAATTATCGAAACGCAGGTGATCCAGCCCCTCGTCGGCGAGGCGCTCCTGGGTGAAGGCGGAGCTCAGACCCTCGAGCGCTTCGGTGTCGCCACGCTCCAGCACCCAGTTTTCACGCAGGCGCGGCAGGCCGCGGCGCACGTCTATCTCGGCACTCTCATCCCCATAGGCCCCCGAGGTGTCGTAGACGGGCACGGGATCGTTGGGCTCGAACTGGGGGTCTTCCTTGCTGCCGCCGACCAAGGTGTCGGCCAGGACTATCTCCCGCAGCCCCACCCGGATATCGGGACGGGAACCTTGGATGAAGATGCGTCTGGAGTTGGGATGGGCCATGCCCTTGAGGTTGTCGATAAAGGCCTGGGCACTGGAGCGCTGCTCCCGGCGGCTGGCGGGCACGGACTTGCTGTTTTCAGAAGAGGTAGACATAGCAAAACTCACATTAACTGGTTGAAGTTATGGGTGTTTGCTTGTCTGGAGTTCGAGGAGAAGTGATGAACTTGCAGTCTGGGTGCGCTCTCAGGAGGGAGCGAGCACGGGATGGATCATCCCTGCTCTGCCGTCCCGTCCCCCTTGTCGGGGACATTCGCCGCCCTGACGGGCAAGCGGCGGGACGACCTCCCTCCTGTGCGCCAGCCCTTGCCCGGGGGTTCCCCTCAAGGCAAGGGGGAAGTGGCTACTCCCCCGGCGCGGCAACTCGCAAGTTACCCTTGTTTCCCTTCGCAGGTCTTAACCTGATCAGGTTCCACGGATCCCGAATTAACGGTCTCAGCTTTGCGTCGTTCGACGGTCAGCACTCCGACAAGATGTGCGCCAGTATAAGTGGGGAATTTTAAAGTACAAGTCATTAACAAGGGGAAAGAACAACCGGCGGCGGATGCGGCTCACTCATCGGAAGCGAGTGTGTCCTCCGGGTTGGGGATAAGGATCTCGGTCAGACGGCCCTCATCATCCCGGCTCAACACCAGCCTGCGGCCCGGTTGCAGATCGGCGGGGCTGCCGTTCACCCAGCGGGTGCCAGCATCAAACACCAGCCCCCCCAACTGTTGCATCAGCAGGCTCTCTCCTGCGGTGGCGACCAGCCTGTCATCCGCCCGCAACCACTGGCTGCTCTGGGCCGGATCCGGCGCCGTGGCGAGCACCCGGATCTGCTCGGCCACACCGTACCGGCTCTGGATGGCGAGGTGCATGCCGGGCCTGAGATCATCAAACTGCGCCGCTCCGACCAGGGCGGCGCTGCCGAGCTCGAGCTCGGCCCCCTGAAATTGCAGGCGGATGCCGTCATTGTGCTCCAGCTCCACCAGCCAGAGCTCGGGCTCGTCGGCAAGGGCGTGAAAGGAGAGCAGCAGGAACAAGGCGGTTCTGGTCATAGCAAGCAGGCCCATGGTCAACCCAGCGAGGAGGTTTAACTATGGGCCTGGACGGGCAATTTTTCCGGTTCACAGGTGCGGCGGCTCAGTCGTCCTCCCGGCACCGACTCAGACGCATGCCGTCGAAGCGGCACTCCAGCTCAAGCCTGCGCCCTTCAAACGGGGTCAGACTGTTGTCCGAGGTGGTGTAGCCCCAGATCCGCCCACGTTCGACCGGCCCTTCCAGATCCATCTCGCCCTTGTCATCTTCGTCGAGCGCCTCGACCTTGCGCACATAGCGCACGCCATTTTCCACCACACCCTTCATCTCGACCCAGGTGCCACCGAGATCGTCTTCGTCCAGACCGTCCTTGAAGCGGGTCCGCTCATCGATCACGAAGGGAATGCCGTTGACCATCAACTGGCCCAGTTGCCAGCTGGTGCGGCCGGTCAGCTTGAACTCGGACGCCTGCACCAGACCAAAGGGCAATAAAATCAATAGCCAGAGGGCGCAGAGAGACTTCTTCATCGGGGATCCTCGGGGTTACACTGGCACACAGGATGTCTCATCCGGTGTGAAATGGCCGTGAAATCTCGGCCCAAACCAGGAGATCAGAGCATGAAAATACTGGTGGTGGAAGACAGTCCCCAGGTGGCTGAGACCGTCATGGATTATCTGGAGCTGGCCGGGCACAGGGTGGACTGCGCCTATCACGGCCAGGCCGCCCTACAGTTGCTGGCGGAGCAGCGCTTTGACGTCATCATCATGGACGTCATGATGCCGCGCCTCGACGGCCTGCGCACCGTCGAGCGGTTGCGCTCGGACGGCATCGCCACCCCAGTGCTCTTTCTCACCGCCCGCGACAGCCTGGACGACAAGCTGGCAGGTTTCAAGGCGGGGGGCGACGACTACCTGGTCAAGCCGTTCGCCATGGAGGAGCTGGAGGTGCGGTTGCAGGCCCTGGCCCTGCGCGGCCCCCGCAGCGACATGGGGGCGCTGGCATTTGGCGAGCTGGAGGTGGATCCCGGCGCGGGCCGCGCCACCCGCGCCGGGGTCGAGCTCAAACTCGGCAAGATCCCCTTCCAGATCCTCACCCTGCTGGTCAGGCGAGCCCCCCAGCTGGTGACGCGCCAGGAGGTGCTCGACACCGTCTGGGGGGATGAGGAGCCCGACTCGGACGCCCTGCGCAGCCACATCTACGCCCTGCGCAACGCCCTGGACAAGCCCTTCCCCAGCCCCATGCTGGAGACAGTGCACGGCCAGGGCTACCGGCTGGTCAAACCATGAGCACCCCGGCCTCCCCGAGCCAGCCAACCTTGAACCTGCCGAGCCTGCGCAAGCGCCTGATCCTGGCGCTGGGCGGGGCCGGCTTGCTGCTGCTGCTGATCCTGAGCCTGCTGATGGTGGTGGCCGAGAACAAGATGGAGGAGCTCAGCCTGCGCCACTGGCTGGAGGCCGAGGTCACCCGCTACAACGATGACTGGCTGCGGCTCGGCCCGGAGGCACCCGCCCCCAGCCCGCGCCAGTTCTCCAGCTACTGGACAGAGGCGGGACGCCTGCCCGTCTGGCTCAAACCCTACCGGACCCCCGGCTTCTTCGAGCACCAGCTAGGGGAGGAGGACAAGCACTTCCTGGTGCGCGCTCACCCCTCGGGCCAGGGGCTGCTCTATCTGGTGTTCAACGACGACGCCGATGACTATCTGGATCCTTACGAAGACAGGCTGCACCTGGTCACCCGGCTGATCGGGCTGGCCCTGTTGCTCGGCTGCATAGCGTTTGGCATCTGGCTGGTGCGCCACATCACACGGCCCCTGGACAGGCTGCGTCAGCGCGTCGCCCACCTCACCCCGGATCAGGTCGACTTCGTGCCGGATGCCCCCTGGCAGGAGCTGCGGGAGATCGAGCTGGCGCTGCTGGCGGGCAAGCACGAGGTGGCCGCCGTATTCGCCCGGGAGCAGGAGTTCAGCCGCTTCGCCAGCCATGAGCTGCGCACCCCCAACATGGTGATCCAGGGCTCGGCCGCCCTGCTCGGCAAGGTGAGCGACCTGCCCGCCCCCGCCGCCCGGGCCACCAGCCGCATTCGGGCCGCCAGCGACGAGATGGCCCTGCTCACCGAGACCTTCCTGCTGCTGGGCCGCAAGGAGGCGGTCGAGCGCCCCCCGCAATGGGTGGCACCGCTGATCCAGCGGGAGCTGGCGCGCCTAGCCCCCCTGCTGCAGCGCGAGAACCTGGATATCCGCCTCAATCTGGACGAGCAGAGCGAGGTGCAGGCCCCTCTCTCCCTGCTCGCCATCGCCCTGGGCAACCTGCTGAAGAATGCCCTGAGCTACGCCGAGGGTCATATCGAGATCGCGCTTCAGGGGCAGGTACTCACCATCAGCAATCCCACCGCGGCGGCGCCGGATCAGATCCTGGGCTACGGCTGCGGCCTCACCATCATACAGCGCATCTGCGAGAAGCTGGGCTGGCAGATAGAGACCCGGCTGGAGGATGGCGTTTTCAGCGCCAGGCTGGCGATGAACGCCCCCGACCTCACAGAGGCATAGTTTCCCCCTCATCCCCGACCCTTCTCCCGCAAGGGGAGAAGGGAGGCAACAGGCACTCCCCGGCAAGCCCACAAGCCAGATAACAACAAGGCGCCCGAGGGCGCCTTGTTTGCAGAGGACGGGAGGGCGGCTTATTCCGCCGGCTTGTGCTTGCGACTCGCCTTGAGCTCCAGAAAATCGATGATCTTGCCCGCCACATCCTTGCCGGAAGCGGCTTCGACCCCTTGCAGACCGGGGGAGGAGTTCACCTCCAACACCAGGGGGCCACGGGCACTGCGCAAGATATCCACCCCGGCCACGTCCAGCCCCATGATCTTGGCGGCCTGCACCGCGGTCGCCCGCTCTTCCGGGGTGATCTTGATGGCCGAGGCCTCGCCGCCACGGTGCAGGTTGGAGCGAAACTCCCCCGGCTGGGCCTGACGACGCATGGCCGCCACCACCTTGCCACCCACCACCACGCAGCGAATGTCGGCGCCATTGGCCTCGCGGATGTACTCCTGCACCAGGATGTTGTTGTTGGTCTGGATGAAGGCCTCGATCACGCTCTCCGCCGCCTTCTGGGTCTCGCACAGCACCACGCCTATCCCCTGGGTCCCCTCCAGCAGCTTCACCACCAGCGGCGCCCCGCCGACCATGGTGATGAGGTCGGGCACGTCGTGGGTGCTGTGGGCATAGCCGGTGATGGGCAGGCCTATGCCGTGGCGGGAGAGCAGCTGCATGGCGCGCAGCTTGTCCCGGGAGCGACTGATGGCCACCGAGCTGTTGAGGGCCATGGTATTCATCATCTCGAACTGGCGCAGCACGGCGGTGCCATAGAAGGTGATGCTGGCACCGATGCGCGGGATCACGGCGTCATAGCTCTCCAGTTCCCGTCCTTCGTAGTGGATGGAGGGGCTGTGGGAGGCGATGTTCATGTAGCAGCGCAGGGTGTCGAGCACCTCGACCTGATGCCCGCGCGCCTGCGCCACCTCGACCAGACGGCGGGTGGAGTAGTTGTTGGGCTCGCGGGATAAAATGGCAATATTCATGGAAATGACAGACCTGATAATCGGACTGGAGAGTATAAGGTGCCATGAACGACTGGCAACGCCAATCCTTTCCCCTCACCATTCGGCGTTCTGCAAGAACCGCTGAATACCAGATTCAATGAGGACCACGTAATTCCTGCTGCAGGCTCAGCAGCAGCGCCACCTCCTGCAACCGGCGCGCCGTGGTCCTGGCCCAGCCGCCCACCGGCACAGGTGCCAGCAGGGTTTGGGCTATGCAGTCGCGATAGAGGGGCCCCTCATGTTGCCAGCCTTTCATCCCGTCCACATCGTGATGGTGCAGCCACTCCAGATTGCCGCTGCGAAGCAGCTCGATGCGCCGCCCATCCTTGAGATGCAGGCATAACCCCTTCTTCTCGACTCCGGATCCTGCGTACTTGTCGAGCCAGAGCCTCAGTGGCACCCCTGCCGCCTCGCCGCGCAGACAGGCGCGCCCCTCGGCGGTTTCGAGATCACCCCGGGGGATGGGTTGGCCCAGCCTGTCGGCCACCCCGTCAGCCACCAGCGTCAAGCTGTCATCCCCGCCGAGGGCCACCAGCAGCTCGCGGATCATCGCCAGCAGATGGGTGCCGATGTCGAGGATCACCCCGTCGGGATGACGCAGGACCCGCCAATCCGGCTCGCCAGTGGCGAAGTTGAGGGCATAGGGGTGCCCCTGCTCGTCAAGGCCGCAGGGCTCCAGCAGAAAGCCCTCCACCGAGGCCACATCGGCCAGGGTGACGGGCGAAATGGGGCCGGTCTGCCCGGTTTGCGGCCGCCAATCATCCCCCAGCCCGCCACTCAGCAGTCGCTGGACGGCGTTGCGTGCCATCCAGTGATCCAGCGCCAGCACCCGGGGGGCGACTTCGGGATCCACCAGCAGGGCCTGCAGACGAGCCTGTTGGGCCAGGGTCGCCACCACTGGTTTCTCCACCAGAATCAAGGGGATGGAGCTTGCCAGCGCCAGCTCCAGCACCGGCAGGTGCAGCAGGGAGGGGGTGGCGATGACCAGCCGATCCAGGGGCAGCGCCAGCAGTGCCTCCAGGGTCGGCAACGATCTCACTCCCGGCAGGCTGCGGGCGGGGTCGAATCCCCAGATCGCCATCTCTGGCGCCAGGGTGCGCAATGCCGGCAGATAGGCGGTCTCCACCACTGCCCCCAGGCCAACGAATCCAATCTTCATAACACCTCAGCTTGCGTGGGCCAGTTCAGCGGGATCAATTCAGGTTCGGCCCCAGCCAGCGCTCGGCCTCCACCAGCGTCATGCCTTTGCGCTGGGCATAGTCTTCCACCTGATCGGGCTGGATCTGCGCCACCGCGAAATACTTGCTCTCGGGGTGGGAGAAGTACCAGCCGGACACCGCCGCCCCCGGCCACATGGCGTAGGACTCGGTGAGCTTCATGCCGATGGCCTGCTCCACACCCAGCAGCTCCCAGATGCTGCCCTTCTCGGTGTGCTCAGGGCAGGCCGGGTAGCCGGGCGCCGGGCGGATGCCCTGATAGTTCTCGCGAATGAGCTCCTCGTTGGAGAGCGCTTCATCGGGGGCATAGCCCCAGTGCACTTTGCGCACCTGCTCGTGCAGGTACTCGGCGAAGGCCTCGGCGAGACGGTCGCACACCGCCTGGATGAGGATGGCGTTGTAGTCGTCGTGATCCGCCTTGTAGGCTTGCGCTATAGCCTCCTCGCCGATGCCGCCGGTTACCGCGAAGGCGCCGATCCAGTCCGCCTTGCCGCTCTCCTTGGGTGCCACATAGTCCGCCAGACAGTAGTTCGGGAAGCCCTGCTTCTCGCTCTGCTGGCGCAGGTGGTGCAGCACCTTGATGACCTCTGTGCGGGACTCGTCGCTGTAAACCTCTATGCTGTCCCCCACCCCGTTGGCCGGGAACAGACCTATGATGCCGGCGCAGCGCACGCTCTTGTCCTGCTCCAGCTGGTCGAGCATGGCGTTGGCATCGGCAAACAGCTTGGTCGCTTCCTCACCTATGATCTCGTCCTCCAGGATGCGCGGATACTTGCCCGCCAGCTCCCAGCTCAGGAAGAACGGCGTCCAGTCGATGTAGGGGCGCAGCACAGAGACGGGCACATCCTCGAAGGTCTGCACGCCCAACTCGCGGGGCTTGGGCGGCTCATAACCGACCCAGTCCAGTTGCTGGCGGTTGGCGCGGGCGTGGGCCAGGGAAACCGGTTTGGAGCGCGGCTGCTTGCGGGCATGCTGATCCCGCGCTATCTCGTACTCCTTGTCGATGCGGGCGACGAAGGCGGGCTTGAGCTCGGGGTTCAGCAGGCTCTGGGCCACCCCGACCGCGCGGGAGGCGTTCGACACATAGACCACGGGTTCGGAGTAGTTCTGTTCTATCTTCACCGCGGTGTGGGCCTTGGAGGTGGTGGCGCCGCCGATCAGCAGGGGCAGCTTGAAGCCCTGGCGCTCCATCTCTTTCGCCACGTGCACCATCTCATCCAGCGACGGGGTGATCAGGCCCGACAGGCCTATGATGTCGGCCCCCACTTCCCGCGCCGTCTTGAGGATGGTCTCGCAGGAGACCATGACCCCGAGATCGACGATCTCGTAGTTGTTGCACTGCAGCACCACGCCGACGATGTTCTTGCCGATGTCGTGCACGTCCCCCTTGACGGTGGCCATCACTATCTTGCCGTTGCTGGAGCCGCCGGACTTCTCCGCCTCTATGTAGGGTTGCAGGTAGGCGACCGCCCGCTTCATCACCCGCGCCGACTTCACCACCTGGGGCAGGAACATCTTACCGGCGCCGAACAGGTCGCCCACCACGTTCATGCCGTCCATCAGCGGCCCTTCGATCACGTGCAGCGGCTTCTCGGCCCCGGCCCGCGCCTCTTCGGTGTCCTCTTCGATGAAGTCGGTGATCCCTTTGACCAGGGCATGCTCCAGCCGCTTGCCCACAGGCCAGCTGCGCCACTCCTGATCCCGGGGATCTTCGGCCTGGGCGCCGGCGCCGCGATACTTCTCGGCGATGGCCAGCAGATCCTCGGTGGCGCTGTCACTCAAGTTGAGCACCACGGCCTCGACCTTGGCCTTCAGCTCCGCCGGTATGTCTTCGTAGATGGCGAGCTGACCGGCGTTGACTATCCCCATGTCCATGCCGTTCTGGATGGCGTGGTAGAGGAAAACTGCGTGAATGGCTTCCCGCACCGGCTCGTTGCCCCGGAAGGAGAAGGAGACGTTGGAGACGCCGCCGGAGATCATGGCGTGGGGCAGGTGCTCCTTGATGTCCTTCACCGCCTCGATGAAGTCCACCGCGTAGTTGTTGTGCTCGTCGATGCCGGTCGCCACCGCGAAGATGTTGGGGTCGAAGATGATGTCTTCCGGCGGGAAGCCGACCCTGTCCACCAGGATCCGGTAGGCGCGCTGGCAGATCTCGAACTTGCGGGCACGGGTATCGGCCTGGCCCACCTCGTCGAACGCCATCACTATGACGGCGGCGCCATAGCGACGCAGCAGCTTGGCCTGTTCGATGAACTTGGCCTCCCCCTCCTTCATGGAGATGGAGTTGACCACAGGCTTGCCCTGCACGCACTTGAGACCCGCCTCCAGCACCTCCCACTTGGAGGAGTCGATCATCACGGGCACCCGGGCAATGTCCGGCTCGCCGGCGATCAGGTTCAAGAAGCGCACCATGGCCGCCTCGGCGTCCAGCATCCCCTCGTCCATGTTGATGTCGATGATCTGGGCGCCGCTCTCCACCTGCTGCTTGGCCACATCCAGGGCCTCGTCGTAGAGCCCCTCCTTGATGAGGCGCTTGAACTTGGCGGAACCTGTGACGTTGGTGCGCTCCCCCACGTTCACGAACATGGACTCCGCCGTGATGATGAGGGGCTCGAGGCCGGACAGCCGGCAGGCCACCGGCAGCTCGGGCAGGGCACGGGGCTTGATACCTGCGACGGCGTCCGCCATGGCGCGAATATGGGTCGGGGTGGTGCCGCAGCAGCCCCCCACCAGGTTGAGGAAGCCGCTTTGGGCCCACTCGCGGATATGCTCTGCCATCTCACCCGCATCGAGATCGTACTCGCCGAAGGCGTTGGGCAGGCCGGCGTTGGGGTGGGCGCTCACAAAGGTCTCGCTGATGCGCGACAGCTCCTCCACGTACTGGCGCAGCTCGTCCGGGCCGAGCGCACAGTTGAGGCCGAACGACACGGGTTTGACGTGACGCAGGGAGTGATAGAAGGCTTCCGTGGTCTGGCCGGAGAGGGTGCGGCCCGAGGCATCCGTGATGGTGCCGGAGATCATCACCGGCAGGCTGTAGCCCAGCTCCTCGAACACCAGATCCACCGCGAAGGCGGCCGCCTTGGCGTTGAGGGTATCGAAGATGGTCTCGATGAGGATGAGGTCGGCGCCTCCCTCGATCAGGGCGTGAGTCGATTCGGTGTAGGCGGCCACCAGCTGGTCATAGGTGACGTTGCGCTTGCCAGGGTCGTTGACATCCGGCGAGATGGAGCAGGTGCGGTTGGTGGGGCCCAAGACCCCGGCGACGAAACGCGGCCTGGCGGGATCCTTGGCCGTCCACTCGTCTGCCACGGCGCGGGCCAGACGGGCCGCCTCGCGGTTAATTTCGGCGGAGAAGGCTTCCATCTCGTAATCGGCCATGGCGATGCGAGTGGCGTTGAAGGTGTTGGTCTCGAGGATGTCGGCCCCGGCGGCACAGTATTGATCGTGGATCTCGCGGATCACCGCCGGCCGGGTCAGCACCAGCAGATCGTTGTTGCCCTTGATGTCGGTATGCCAGTCGGCGAAGCGCTCGCCGCGGTAATCCGATTCACCGAGCCTGTAACCCTGGATCATGGTGCCCATGGCACCGTCGATGATCAGGATCCGCTCCTTGAGACAGGCTTCCAGTTTCTTTGTTACGTCCGACTTCTTGCTCGACTCTATGCTCGACACCGCTTCTACCCCTTACATCCATGCAACTGCGTGAGCTCCATCCTAGCAGCAAAAAAATCAAATGGAAATCTAGCCGTCTATCTGTCCGAAATCTCGAGCATATACTCATAAATAGGTAATGAGTAAGATGTGGCCCGAGAGTACCCTATGCCCGTCCTCAACGGGGATACGTGCTTGCTGTTTACTAAAGAGAAAAATAACTATGAGCGTCTACTACACACTCTGTTTCTTGGCAGCCTTGGCGATCTTCATCGCCTTTGCCAACCAGTATGTCGTGAAGATCCAGACCACCATCGCCATCACAGCCGGATCCATGCTGATCTCCGCCCTGATGGTGCTGTTTGGTAAGTTGGGTTGGTTCAATCTGGAACCTCTGGCCGTCGAGACCATGGAAAGCATCGACTTCCAGAACTTCCTGCTGAAGGGGATCCTCGGATTCCTGCTGTTTGCCGGCGGTCTCGGCATCAATCTGAAGGCATTGCGCAGCCAGAAGTGGGAGATCACCATTCTCTCCATAGCGGCGACCCTGCTCTCCACCTTCATCATCGGCTACGGCTTCTGGTTCATAGCCAAGCTGCTGGGCTGGGAACTGCCGCTGGTCTATTGCATGCTGTTCGGTGCCCTGATCTCCCCCACAGACCCCATTGCCGTGCTCGCCATCGTCAAGAAGATGAAGGCGCCGCCCCAAATCGCCATCCAGATCGAAGGGGAGTCCCTGTTCAACGACGGGGTCGGCCTGGTGATCTTCGCCACCGTCTTCGCCGTGGCCTTTGGCGGTGTCGAGCCCACCTTCACCAGCGTGGCCGGCCTGTTCCTGCATGAGGCCCTCGGCGGCATCTTGTTCGGCGCCGTGCTGGGCCTCATCGCCCACGTGATGATCAGCGCCACAGACGACGGCTCCCTGGAGCTGCTGCTGACCCTCTGCATCCCGACCGCAGGCTTCGCCTTTGCCAACATGATAGGCGTCTCCGGCGCCCTGGCCATGGTGGTCACCGGCATCATGATAGGCAACTGGACCCGCCAGTCCGGCTTCTCCGAGCAGAGCCGCCACCACCTGGATCACTTCTGGGAGTTGATGGATCAGTTCCTCAACGCCTTGCTGTTCCTGCTGATCGGCCTGGCACTGGTGCTGCTGGATCTCGCCTGGCAAGACTGGATCCTGCTGGTCATAGCAGTGCCGCTCTGCCTGGCCGCCCGCTTCATCAGCGTCTCCCTGCCCTATGTGGCCTTCCGCAAGTTCCGCAGCTACAACCGCTTCTCGGTGCGCATCCTCACCTGGGGTGGCCTGCGCGGCGGACTGGCCATGGCCATGGCACTGGCGCTGCCCTCGGGCGTCATGGTGCTGCCGGAGCACGGCGTCGATCTGCGGGAGGTGATCCTGGTGATGACCTACTCTGTGGTGATGTTCTCCATAGTGGTGCAGGGCATGACCATCACCCCCATGATCACCGCCGCCAAGAAGGCCAGCGGCGACTACTGAGTCAGTCGCAGGCAGTGACTGGCAACAGCAGAAGGGCTCCCTCGGGAGCCCTTTTCGTTGGCGGCGTGGCAGTGAAAAATGTGCCACAGTCACTACACCTCACAATTAGTGTTTGCTTTTTATTCATTTCGAGGAGAGAATGCGCGCCGGCTAGTTAATCAGCCCTGTTTATGTTCGCAATGCTTCAACGTTAGATGAATCCTGCCAGTACCCACATAACCTTCCTCTGATTTACTCGCCTTGAGAACCGTCAGGCTGTCTGCCTGCGTTGCCCGGCTCTCACGGTGCAGACCCGATCTGCCCACCCAATTTGAACTATGCATCCGCATATTCCTTGATAGTGCAGACGCCCGTGACTCGGGCTGGGTATTCCTGCGCGGATTCTGACCGCGTCTATTGACCTAACATTTGCCAAACAAGGAGCAACTATTTAATTTATATAGAGAAATACCATGATGAAAGCCGTACAGACACACAAACCCCTGCGTCGCAGCAAACCCATCAACCTGCCCGTGCAAGAGCATGACTATGATGCGTTTCTGATCCAGTTCAGCACCCGCTCCAGCGGTGGCTTCGCCATCTCCTGTGATGGTATCCCTGGCGAGTTCTCCATCGAAGAGCTCAACTGATCCTGCCCACCGGCAGCCTCAGATGCAGACAGGCCGCAACTCACGGCGGCCCCCTTGTCTCCCTCGCCTCCAGCCTTGTGATCCCCTCTTCTGATTGACGGCCCTGCCATCCCTCAGACAGTGCAGGCCTGGGTATCGGCCGCTTCCAGCAACAGACACTCGTCGGCATCCTCGCTCAGCCTGACCAGACGGCTGCGCACCAGACCCAGCTTGCCCAGCAGCGCCACAGATCGCTCGTTGCCCGGGGTGACAATGGCGATGACCCGCTCGATGCCGAGCCGCTCCCGCCCATCCTGCAATGCCGCCCGTGCCGCCTCTATGCCGTAACCCTGACCGCGATAGGCAGGCAGGAAGGCGTAGCCTATGTCTTCGCACGGCAGGGTATCGCGCTTGATGAGCCCGCAGATGCCGATCCTGGCCTCGTCTTCCCGTCTCATCACCAGATAGAGACCATGCCCATGACGGGCATAGCTGACCGCCGGCCCCTGTTGTATGTACTCTTCGGCGTCACTCAGGGTGCGCACCCCGCGATCGCCTATGTAGCGGTGGAAGTCGCCGTCGTTGAGCAGTTCGAGAATGAAGGGGGCATCAGCAGTGGTTAATTCGCGCAGGGCGAGGCGCTCGGAGAGGATCATGGCAAAGGCTCGTGTGATGGGAACAACAGCCATCAAGACTGCCCCCATGACGGGCGCTTGGCAAGATCCCCGGCCAAAAGGAGGCCGTCATGGACCGCAGCCGACATTTAGCCCCTGCCACATGAGTCACGCGGCGGTTCCGGCTATACTGCCCGCCCTATCCCACAGAACAACAAGCAGGACATTCCCCATGACGGACACCACCGAATTCTTTGACGAACAGACGCTGCTGGAAATGGTTGAAAACCAGCTCGCCGACGGCCACCCCCTGCAGGTGAAAGCCACCCTGATGCGGCTGGTGATGAAGGGCACCCCGCGGGACGAGGCGCTGCAATACATCGCCTGCGCCCTGGGTGCCGAGCTGATGGCCATGGAGGCGGATCAGGGCCCCTTCAACCTGACCCGCTACGCCGAGTTTCTCGACAGCCTGCCCGAGATGCCCTGGGCCGAATAACGTCCCTCATCAGGCAAGGCGGACGACCAGCCATTATCATTACTGCCACCACCAATGACGGGAGTAGGCAGATATGCGCTGGCAAAATCGCCGTGAGAGCAGCAACGTGGAAGACAGGCGCCAGGAAGGCGGTGGCAGCGGGGGCGGCGGCCTGCCCATAGGTGGCAAGGGGCGCCTCATCCTGATCGTGGTGGTCATGGTGGCGGGTTACTACGGCGTGGATCTCAGCCCCTTGCTCGACGAGCCGTCCCAGCAGAGCCAGGCGCCGCGCCAGAATGTGTCTCAGCCGGCCAGCGATCCCCTGGCCAGATTCACCTCAGTGATGCTCGCCTCCACCGAAGATACCTGGGGCGCGATCTTCTCCCAAAGCGGCAGCCAGTATCAGCCCCCCAGGCTGGTGCTCTATCGTGGCGCCACCCAGACCGGCTGCGGCCAGGGCCAGTCTGTCATGGGCCCCTTCTACTGCCCGGCGGACAGCACTGTCTACATAGATCTCTCCTTCTATCAGGACATGCGCGACAAGCTGGGGGCCGATGGCGACTTCGCCCAGGGCTATGTGGTCGCCCACGAGGTGGGCCACCACGTGCAGCACCTGCTCGGCATCTCGACCAAGGTGCGCCAGCAACAGCAAGGGTTGAGCCAGGCCGCGCAGAACAAGCTGTCGGTCAAACTCGAGCTGCAGGCCGACTGCTTCGCCGGGGTCTGGGGCTACCATATGGAGCGGGAGCAGGTGCTGGAGCACGGCGATCTGGAGGAGGCCCTCAACGCCGCCCAGGCCATAGGTGACGACCGCCTGCAGCAGCGGGGTCAGGGCCGGGTGGTGCCCGACAGCTTCACCCACGGCAGCTCGGCCCAGCGCCTCGCCTGGTTCAAGAAGGGCTTTGACAGCGGCAAGCCCGCCAGCTGCGACACCTTCGCCGCCCGCTGAGCCGGGCCAGACGACAAGGCCGGATCCCCAGGGATCCGGCCTTGTCGCATTCAGCAGACGGGAGATGGGCCTGCCGCTCTCCCGGGCAACTAGCCCTCAGGGGGCCTCGCCTGGCAGCAGATCGGTAAAGACGAAGCCGTCCCGCACCACTGTCTCCCCCACCCGGATGGCCAGGTGCCGCTGGAACATGGGGCCATCAAAGGCCAGGGTGTGGAACTCGCCGTTCTCGCCGCAGGGATCCACCCCGGCGGGCAGGGCGGCCAAGAGGGCCGAATCGAACTCGTGCCCACCCAGGCTGGCATCCAGCTTGCCGGGATCCAGGGTGCAGATCCTGGCCTTGAGGCCGGCGGCCATCATCTGCTGCGCCAGCTCCCTCGTGTCGCTGCCCCAGAGCGGGAACAGCGGCGCTATGCCCGTGCCTGCCAGTTGTTTCTCCCTATAGGCGCGCACATCCTCGAGGAAGAGATCCCCGAATGCCATGTGGCGGATCCCCATGGCCAGCACATCCTCGATGAAGCCGGCCATGACCCGGCCATAGTCCTCGTTGCTGCAGGGCCAGGGCAGATCGATGCAGTGCAGTGGCAGCCCCACGCACGCGGCCTGCTCCATCAGCAACTGCTTGCGCACCCCGTGCATGGCCACCCGCTCGAACGCCTGATTCAGGGTGGTGAAGAGCCCCACCACCTCGATCGCCGGATCCTGGCGCAAGCGATGCAGGGCCCAGGCGCTGTCTTTTCCGCTGCTCCAGGAGAGCAGTACCTTTTTCTTCGTCATGACCTCTCCAATCCCTTGCCGCAAGGTGCTGCAAGACAGTGTTGCGAATTGTGCGATTTACTTCCTGGGATACAAAAGCATACCCTCGTGGGTGAGCGTATCCCCGCAGAGCATGGGGGAGAATAACTAAAAAAACGATGGGAAACATAAGGATATGACTAAAGTCAGCACACATCATGACCACAATCGCCCCCTCAACCGACAGGATTACAAGACCTTAAGCCTGGCGGCGCTGGGCGGCGCCCTCGAATTCTACGACTTCATCATCTTCGTCTTCTTCGCCGTGGTGATAGGCGAGCTCTTCTTCCCGGCCGACATTCCCGAGTGGCTGCGCCAGTTCCAGACCTTCGGCATCTTCGCCGCCGGTTACCTGGCCCGTCCGCTGGGGGGCATCATCATGGCCCACTTCGGCGATCTCATCGGCCGCAAGCGCATGTTCACCCTCAGCATCATCTTGATGGCGCTGCCGACCCTGCTGATCGGCCTGCTGCCCACCTATGCCACCCTCGGCATCGCCGCCCCGCTGCTGTTGCTGCTGCTGCGGATCCTGCAAGGGGCCGCCATCGGGGGTGAGGTCCCGGGGGCCTGGGTCTTCGTGGCCGAACACGTGCCCGCCCGCCGGGTCGGTGTCGCCTGCGGCACCCTCACGGCAGGGCTGACCGCCGGCATACTGCTCGGCTCCCTGGTAGCCACCGCCATCAACCGCGGCATGAGCCCGGTGGAGGTGAGCGAGTGGGGCTGGCGTCTGGCCTTCGTGCTCGGCGGTGTGTTCGGCATAGTCGCCATGTACCTGCGCCGCTGGCTGCACGAGACCCCTGTCTTCGCCGAGATGCAGGCCAACAAGGCCCTGGCCGAGGAGCTGCCCCTCAAGACGGTGCTCCGCGAACACAAGGGCAGCGTCATCGTCTCCATGCTGCTGACCTGGCTGCTCTCCGCCGGCATAGTGGTGGTGATCCTGATGACCCCGACCTATCTGCAGAAGGTCCATGGCATCAGCCCGGCCGATGCCCTGACCGCCAACTCCCTGGCCATAGTGGCCCTCACCCTGGGCTGTATCTTCTACGGCCGCCTGATAGACAGCCTCGGCAGCGGCCCCACCTTCGTCCTGGGCTCATTGCTGCTGGCCGGTGCCACCTATGCCTTCTACCACGGCCTGGCGGCGGGCATGGATCAGCTGGTGCCGCTCTACATGCTGGCAGGCTTTGCGGTGGGGATAGTCGGCGCCGTGCCCTATGTCATGGTCAACGCCTTCCCGCCCGTGGTGCGCTTCTCCGGGCTGTCGTTCTCCTACAACGTGGCCTACGCCATCTTCGGCGGACTCACTCCCATGCTGGTGACGCTGTGGATGAAGAACGACGTGCTGGCGCCCTCCCACTATGTGGTCAGTCTGGCAGCCCTCGGCTTCGTGCTGGGTCTCTGGCTCTGGCTGCGCCAGCGCACTCAGCGTCAGGTCACGCCACAAACCGCCTGACAGATGCGGGCCCCGGACTGTCGGGGCCCCTTCGTTCCGGCTATATTCAGCCTGGCTGCCGTAGAGTAGCCCCCCCTTAAGGCCAGACCCGCGTCTGGCCCTGTTGTTTTCCAACCACCCCGAGGTGCAAGATGTTTTTCCAGGTCGTATTCATCGCCTTGCTCGCGCTGCTACCCATGGTCAATCCCCCCACCACGGCTACCCTGCTGCTGGGACTGAGCAAGGGCATGTCCCGTGAGCACGTACGCCGCCAGATCAACCTGGCCGCCATCTATCTGTTCGCCACCCTCTGCGTCAGCTTCTTCATCGGCTCCTCCATCCTGGATCTGTTCGGGATCTCCATTCCCGGCCTGCGTCTGGCCGGTGGCCTCATCATCGCCTTCATCGGTTTTCGCATGCTGTTCCCCGCCCCCAGCCAGTCCGCCGGGGTCGACATCAACCAGAGCATCGCCTTCGTGCCGCTCACCATGCCCAGCATGTGCGGGCCGGGCACCATGGCCCTGGTGATCAGTGGCGCCGCCCAGATTGCCGAGCTGCCCGACGAGTACAACCGTTTCGTCATCTATGCCGCCATGGTCACCGCCTTCGCCCTGATGAGCCTGCTCAGCTGGGGCGTGCTCAAGCTGGCGGATCCGGTCTGCAAGATCCTCGGCGCCACCGGCATAGACGCCATGACCCGCATCATGGGCTTCCTGCTGGTGTGCATGGGCATGCAGTTCTGCATCAACGGCATCAAGGAGGTAGCGCAGGATCCCGTGTTCCACGGCGCGCCCGCCGTGCAGGCGGCCCCGGCGCAATCACACGCATCCGCCGCCCTCGATCATCTGCCCGCCGCGCGCCAGCCCTGACCGAAAGCGTTGTCATCTCGGATCGGGGATCGTCGCCGAACTTGCGCCTGATCATGTTGCCTGCCCACGGACGGAGTAGTGTGTTTTTTGTACAGGAAAGGTTCAGAGGGTCGCTGCTAACGTGACCCGCGCAGACCCAATCACTTGAGGAGACATGCAAATGGAAAAGATGCTGACCGAGATTGGAAGCTACAGCCTGTTCCACGAATATCTGAACGTGGTCGGGGCCGTCAGCCCCGCCCTGACCCGGATCAAGAGCAGGTGGGAATACAAGCGAAGCGATCGGCTGGTCGCCCAGATCAGGATAGATCCCCAGGGCAACGCGCGATTCTATATCGACGCCCGTGCCATATCGGCCAACTGAGCCCCATCAACCCCCTTCACCCACCCCGGTCCACTGACCGGGGTTTTTATTTGTGCGCCCCAGAGAAAACAAAACCCCGGCTGCGGCCGGGGTTTGGTGGTGTAGGGTCATGCCGCTGCGCGGCCAAACCAACCTAGGAAGTGCCGCCCACGGTGAGCTGATCCAGCTTGAGCGTGGGCTGACCGACGCCGACCGGCACGCTCTGCCCCTCCTTGCCACAGACCCCGACCCCGCGATCCAGCGCAAGATCGCTGCCCACCATGGAGACTTGGCTCATGGCCTCTGGGCCGTTGCCGATAAGCGTTGCGCCCTTGATGGGGGCGGTGATCTTGCCATCCTCGATGAGGTAGGCCTCGGAGGCGGAGAAGACGAACTTGCCGGAGGTGATGTCCACCTGGCCGCCGCCGAAGTTGGGGGCATAGATGCCCTTCTTCACCGAGGCGATGATCTCCGCCGGATCGTGCTGACCCGCCAGCATGTAGGTGTTGGTCATGCGCGGCATCGGCAGGGCGGCGTAGGACTCGCGGCGGCCATTGCCGGTGAGCGGCACCCCCATCAGGCGGGCGTTCTGCTTGTCCTGCAGATAGCCTTTGAGGATGCCGTTCTCGATCAGCACGTTGTAACCCCCCGGGGTGCCCTCGTCGTCGATGGAGACGGAGCCGCGTCGGCCCACCAGGGTGCCGTCATCGACTATGGTGCAGTGCCTGGAGGCGACCTGCTCGCCGATGCGACCGGCGAAGGCGGACGAGCCCTTGCGGTTGAAGTCCCCCTCCAGGCCGTGGCCCACCGCCTCGTGCAGCAGCACGCCGGGCCAGCCGGCCCCCAGCACCACCGGCATGGTGCCGGCCGGCGCGTCTATGGCCTCGAGGTTCACCAGGGCCTGGCGCACCGCTTCGCGCACATAGCCAAACGCCCGGCTCTCCAGCCCGTCCAGCTCCAGGAAATAGTCGTAGCCGAAGCGGCCACCCCCCCCGGCGCTGCCGCGCTCCCGGCGATCCCCCTTCTCGGCGATGACGGTCACCGACAGGCGCACCAGGGGGCGCACGTCGGCGGCCAGGGTGCCATCGGTGGCGGCCACCAGTATCTCTTCATAGACTCCGCTGATGGAGGCCATCACCTGATTGATGGCGGGATCCAGGCTTCTGGCGAACTTGTCCATCTGCTCCAGCAGGGCAATCTTCTGCTGCTTGTCGAGGGTCTGCAGCGGGTCCATGGCGGGATAGAGCAGGTTCGCCTCGGTGCGGGCCCAGGCCTTCACCTTGCCCTGGGCGCCGGCGGCGGCTATGCCGCGGGCGGCGGTCACCGACTGTTGCAGCGCCAGCAGACTCAGCTCGTCCGAGTAGGCGAAGCCGGTCTTCTCGCCGCTGACGGCGCGTACCCCGACCCCTTGGTCGATGTTGTAGCTGCCATCCTTGACGATGCCGTCTTCCAGCATCCAGGACTCGTGCCAGCTGCGCTGGAAATAGAGGTCGCCGAACTCCACCTGATGGCTCATCAGGCTGCCGAGCAACTGCTGCAGGCGCCCTTCGTCGAGATCGTTCGGGGCCAACAAGGAGGCACTAACCTGGCTCAATAGACTCAATCTTTCTCTCCACTCTCGATGCGAGACGTCGTAACGGTGAATTCATCCGGTGTGGCCCGGTGACAAGTTCGTATTCGTAGGGTGCAATGAACGAAGTGAAGTCCATCGCCAACCCAAAGATAGACACAGGTGCAATGCGCTTCGCTTGTTGCACCCTAGGTCAATCAACACCACGGAAGTTCGTATTCGTAGGGTGCAATGAACAAAGTGAATTGCATCGCCAACCCAAAGATCGACACCGGTGCAATGCGCTTCGCTTGTTGCACCCTAGGTCAATCAACACCACACCATCAGAGCAAACGGGCGTGTTGCAGCACGGGCATGGTGCGTTTCAATTCGTCGACAAGGCCGGGCTCCATCTTCACCAGCACAGTGGCTGTGCCCGAATCCTGGCAGGCCAGCACCCGACCCCAGGGATCGATCACCATGCTGTGGCCCCAGGTCTGACGCCCCGTCTCGTGGCTGCCCCCCTGATTGGCGGCCACCACATAGCACTGGTTCTCGATGGCGCGGGCCCGCAGCAGCGGCTCCCAGTGCGCCTCCCCGGTCACGGCGGTGAAGGCGGCAGGCACCAGCAGCACCCGGGCACCGGCACGAGCCAGCTGGCGATAGAGCTCGGGGAAGCGCAGATCATAACAGATAGAGAGGCCGAGGGGACCAAAGGGAGAGTCCACCACCACGCACTCCTGGCCGGGGCTGAAGGTCTCTGACTCCCGGTAGCGGCCGTGGTTGTCCGCCACGTCCACGTCGAACAGGTGGATCTTGTGGTAGTGGCCCTTGAGCTCCCCGTCGGGATCGAACACCAGGGAGCTGGTGTGGATATGGTCGGAACCGGCGATGGTGGTGGGCATGGCCCCGGCTACCAGCCAGATGCCGTGGGTTTTGGCCCAATCGGACAGTTGCTGCTGGATTGGGCCATCTCCCAGGGGTTCGGCCCCATCCAGATAGACCTGGCGCTCACCGAACAGGGCGAAGTTTTCCGGCAGCAGCACCAGCAATGGCCGCTCCTTGGGCAGAGCCGCCAGCTCGGCGGCAATCTGTGCCTTGTTATCCTGCCAGTGACGGCCCGAGATCAACTGTATGGCGGCTAGCCACATGACGCGCTCCTTGTGATGGGGCAAGCCGCCGGACTCTGCATCCTCGGCTCGCGGGGGACTCCCAGCACTATGAGGGGTTCGGGCCCGGGACGAAAGGATTTTGGCACCGGACGCCACTCCTCAGCGCTGGGCTGGCCCGCCGTGCTTGGGGGTCAGCAGGAAGGGGCTGACCTCCTCGGCGGGCAGGTTGGGCGCCACCGCATCCACCGCCTGCTTCTGCTGCTGGTTGAGCTTGATGCGGGCGCGATCCCGGCCGGCCTCGATCAGCTTGGGGGAGTCCAGCGGGCCCGAGACCCGGAAGTCGATGCGGGTCACCACATCCACCACAGGCTCCAGCAGCTTGGAGAGCGCCAGCACATAGAGGCCGGTGATCGGGGTCAGGGAGAAGGCCGCCACCACCGGCAGGGTACCCCCCAGGTTCGGGGAGAAGCTCAGATCGTAATCGAGGCGCCAGCGCACCAGATCGGCTATGCCCTCGCCACGCAGGTTGCCCGCGGCCCCCTTCATGTAGAAGTCGTTGTTCTCCACCACCCCCTGCTTGATCTTGGCGGAGGCCGACATGGACTCGAAGTAGAAGCCCTTGTCGAACACATCGCGAAAATCGAGGCGCAGCTTGCGCATCAGGGAGTCGAGGCTCAGCAGGGAGAGCAGGCGTGCCCCCTTGTCGTTGACCTCCCGCAGTGTGCCCCCCTCCAGCTGGTAATCGGCACTGCCTGCCAGGGTCGGCAAGTCCAGCCGGTAGGGCACATCACGCCAGCTCAGATCCAGCGCCAGCTTGCCCGGCGCGTCGCCTATGGGCGAGGTGAAGCCGAGTCGCTTGAGCAGCAGCTCGCTGTTCTGGGTGCTGAGGTGGGCGCGGGCCCGGGTCTGCATCTGGCCAGGCTGCGCCAGCCACTCGGCGCTGCCGCTCAGGGTACTGCCGGCGAGCCGCATCTCCAGCCCCTTGAGAGCGAGCCGGTTGGCGCCTGGCACCAGTTCCCCTTTGAGCTCCCCGAGGGGCAGGGCGCCGAAGCGGCAATCCACGCAGCTGAAGGTGAGCCAGGGAATGGCATCCATGATGGCCTTGTCCTGCCTCGCATCGGGCTCGGGGCTGAGATCGGATCCCTTGCCTGACCAGTGAATACGGGCGAACTTGGCATCTATGGGCTGCCTGTCCATCACGGGAATGCGCACCACCCCCATCACCTCGGGACTGTCGATCATCACCTCGGTGGCCAGGTTTGCCGGCCCCACGGTGAAGTGCACCGCCTTGAGGTTGGCGCTGCCGATGTCGGCTCGGGCGAGCAGACCATCGACCCACCACTCCTGGGGCAGGAAGGCGGGACCGACCACCGCATTGCCGCTGCTCCCCGCACTCTTGCCCGGCAACCAGCGCATAAGCCGTGCCAGCCAGCCGGCCACGTCGGCCTGGGGCTGATTGATGGCGAGCAGCATGGGCTTGTCTTGCAGCACCCTGGCCCCGGGCTGACCGACATTGACCCGCACCCGGCTGAGGTAGGGAGCCCCCTCGCCGTACACCAGCCGGCTCTGCATATCCACATCGGCCCCCAGCACGGCGCGAATGTCGGCGCTGCCGTCACGGCCCCGTGCCGTCACCTTGAGGGGGAGCCGGCTCCCGGGCGCCTTGGTCAGCGGCACCGGCAGATCCAGCCCCATCCCCTGCAGGTTGGAGTCCAGCGCCAGCTGGAAGCTGAAGGCCTTGTTCTCGGGCAGGGTCAACCCCAGGGTCCCCGTCCAGTTGCTGCGCCCCTTGAGCATCTCGAGGGCGGGAATGTCCTGGCGCTGGCGACTGCTGTCCCAGAGTCCCTTGAACTTGAGATCCGCCTGATAACCGTGGGGCAGCTGCTTGCCCCGGTAATCCAGGGTCAGCGGCTGGTTCCACAGGCTGGCCTTGAGGTTGCTGAAGTGCGTGTGTTCGTTGTCATATTCGAGCCGTCCCTGCACCTTCTCCAGGGGCAGATCCAGGGTGGCGATCCTGACGCTGTTGTCATGGAAGTTCGCCTCTCCGCTGGCCTTGACCTCGCCCTTGCCACCCAGCGGTATGTCCAGCTTGACAGTGCCATCCATGGGGCCGCGGATCTCGATCTCCCGCAGCGCCTGACCCACGGAGCCCGCGAGGGGAGAGTCCTGCAGGTAACCGCTGATGGCCTGCCCCTCCCCCTGGACCTTGGCATCCACGTAGAGGTGCGCCCCGGGGGAGAGATCCGGGATCCAGGCATGCACAGCGTCGGATCTGGCCTTGCCGAGCCGGGTGGCGCTGCTGCGCATGTCCAGACCCGCGTTCTGGAACAGGAGATCTATCTGCAGCTCGGTCAGCGGCAGCCAACCGGGGAAGAACTCGTAGGTGGCCTGCTCCAGCGGCACGGCGACCTGGAAGACCCCCTTGCCGTTGTCGTAGGGGAAGTCGCGGAACTCGCCGTACCAGAGCAAGTCTGCCCCCTTGGCCTTGCCACCCTTGATGGCGCCGCTCAGGTAGTCCACAAGGCCGTCGCTCATCACGGCCAGCGGATAGTAGCGATCCGCATGGGCCGCATTCTTCACGTCGATGCGGCCGGTCAGGGCGAGGAAGGGGTGCTCGAACAGCTCGAGGCGGAAGCGGCTGGCGAGGGTCAAGTCCTCGTTATCCAGCGCTATATCCTGGCCGTAGAGCACCCAGCCTTGCGTCTCGCGCCACCAGTCGAGGCGCGCAAAGAGGCTGTCGACCGGGATAGGCACCTTGAAGTGACGGGCGGGATCCACCTTGCCCTTGCCCAGGGTCAGGCGGGCGCTGCCCCCGGCCGGGGTCAGCCAGAAGTCGCCGTCCAGTTTCTGCAGCCCGGGCACATCCTGCCAGGCCTTGGTCTCGAAGCCCCTGAGCTGCCCGCTCAGGGAGAGCCCCTGCCAGTCGCCATCGGCCTGCAGCACCAGCTCCTGCACCTTGCCCTTGGGTTGGGTGTGCTTGAGGGTGTTGGTCAGGCTGGGATAGAGGCCCGAGACCAGCTGGCTCAGGTTGGCCATCTGGTTGAGATCGATGGCGGGCACATAGCCCTGGATGCGGGAGCCGACCCGCTCGAGCTGCAACCGGCTCTGCAGCCAGGTCGCCCCATCGAGCTTGAAGGTCACGTCATGGCTGGCGAGCTGCCACTCCTCACCGTCGCGCCGCAGCTGGATCTTGCCCCCCTGCAGATCGAGCCGGTGCGGCTCGCCCTTGACCTCGTCTTTCCAGATCAGGTGGTTGTTGCCAAAGGCCAGCAGGGAGTTGCCGAGCCTGCCCCCCTCGAACTCGCTCCACAGCTGGAAGTCGAGCTGGCCGGTCACCTTGGGTTCGCCGGCGTGGATCCGCGCCAGCATGGGGCTGATGTCCAGCTCGCTGGCCCCCAGGTAGAGCTGGCCCTTGAGCCTGTCGAGGCGCACTTGCGGGGCATCCACGTCGATGATGAGATCGATGGCGCTCTCGCCCACGCCGTTGATGAGGTAGGCCTTGCCCACCCCCTGATGGCGCTTGCCGCGATTCTGCCAGCGCAGCTGGGCGATGTTGAGGGCGCGCACCTCTCCGAGCGCCGTGGTCACGCTCAGGCGGCTGTCATGAATGTCGAAGGTGGATAGCTGGGTCAGCAGGAAGCGCAGCAGGGCCCGCTGCTGATCCGGGCTCTTCTCGCCGGTCGGGGCGGCTGGCTGCGCCAGATCCAGCGCTATGTCGCCGTCGCTCAGCAGCAGTTGGCCGAACACCGGTTTCCAGTCGTTGAGGGAGCGCCAGAAGTCGAGGTGGGCCCACACCTTGCCAAGGCGCAGGGAGAAGCGCCCCGAATCGGGTGCGATGGCCAGCCCTTGCAGCTCGAGGGCCGGGCCGCGCTGGGTCCAGCTCAACCCGACGTGCTCGACGCTCACCTCCAGCTGGCTGTCGCCGAGCAGGGTGGCGATCAGTGCCTGCCTGTGCTGGTTGAGCAGGGGGCCGCCAAGGCGTACCACGCTGACCAGGATGGCCAGCAGCACGAAGAAGACCCCGAGGGCTAACCAGCCCCGACTCAGCCAGCGGTAGATCAATTACATCATCACCACATCGAATTGTTCCTGCCCACAGAGCGGCTCCGTCACCACCCTGACCTGCTTGCCGATGAAGACTTCCAACTCGGCCAGACTGTGGGACTCCTCACCCCGCAGGTAATCGGCCACCGAGGGGGCCGCATAGACGGTGAACTGATCCGCATCGTAGGCGCGGTTGACCCGGATGATCTCCCGCAGGATCTCGAAGCAGACCGACTCCACCGTCTTGACCCGGCCGCGCCCCTTGCACTCGGGGCATTCGGAGCAGAGCACGTGCTCCAGGCTCTCCCGGGTGCGCTTGCGGGTCATCTCCACCAGCCCGAGCTGGGAGAAGCCATTGACGTTGGTCTTGGCCCTGTCTTTCGCCAGCGCCAGCTCCAGGCTGTGCAGCACCCGGCGGCGGTGATCTTCCGACTGCATGTCGATGAAGTCGATGATGATGATGCCGCCGAGGTTGCGCAACCGCAGGTGGCGGGCGATGGCGGCGGTGGCCTCGACGTTGGTGTTGAAGATGGTCTCTTCCAGGTTGCGATGGCCGACGAAGGCACCTGTGTTGATGTCCACAGTGGTCATGGCTTCGGTCTGGTCGATGATGAGGTAGCCGCCGGATTTCAGCTCCACCTTGCGCTCCAGGGCGCGCTGGATCTCGTTCTCCACGTCGTAGAGATCGAAGATGGGCGACTCGCCGGAGTAGTACTCCAGCTTGTTCGCGAGCTCGGGCACATACTCCCCGGTGAAGTGCGAGAGCAGCTCGAAGCTCTGGCGCGAGTCGACCCGGATCTTGTCGAGCTCGGCGCCGACGAAGTCGCGCACCACCCGGAAGGCCAGGCTGGGATCCTCGTAGAGGATCTTGCAGGGCGGGTACTTCTGCTTGCGCTCCAGGATCTTGCGCCACAGCCGCTTCAAGAAGGCGGCGTCCTGCTCCAGCTCCTGCTCCCCCACCCCTTCGGCGGCGGTGCGGATGATGTAGCCACCCAGCTCGTCCACATAGCCCGCCACGGTGCGCTTGAGGCGTTCCCGCTCCGCTTCGGACTCGATGCGCTGGGAAACGCCGACGTGGGCACTGCCCGGCATGAAGACCAGGTAGCGGGACGGCAAGGTGATGTCGGTGGTGAGACGGGCCCCCTTGGTGCCCAGCGGGTCTTTCACCACCTGCACCATGATGTCCTGCCCCTGACGCACCAGCTCGGCGATGTTGCCCGCCTGGAACTGCTCCTTCTCCTTGATCGCCACGCACTCGGTGTGGGGCACTATGTCGGAGGCGTGCAGGAAGGCGGCCTTGTCCATGCCGATGTCGACGAAGGCGGCCTGCATGCCGGGCAGCACCCGGCTGATCTTGCCCTTGTAGATGTTGCCCACTATGCCGCGCTTGGCCTGACGTTCTACATGCACTTCCTGCAGCAGCCCGTTCTCGACCAAGGCGACCCGGGTCTCTGAGGGGGTGACGTTCACCAGCAGTTCTACTGACATAAGTTACCTTGCCTTTCTAGTTTTGAATTCTGGCACGACGAACAATGGGTAACTCAGCAGCGAACTGCTGACGAGGGGATTACCGAGTCTGCTCGAGGTGCTGCTTGATCAACAGATCCGTCTCCAGCAGGGGCAGGCCGACCACGGCGCTGTAGCTCCCCTCGATGCGGCTGACGAACTTGCCGGCTATTCCCTGGATGGCATAGGCACCGGCCTTGTCGCAGGGTTCACCCGTGCGCCAGTAGGCCTCTATCTCGGCCTCGTCCAGCTTGCGGAATGCCACATTGGTGGTGACCAGCCGCACGTCGCAGCGCTCCGGGGTGGCCAGTGCCACCGCCGTCATCACCTGATGGACCTTGCCGGAGAGTGCCTCCAGCATGTCTTTGGCATCGAGCAGGTCGGAGGGTTTCTCCAGCACCCTGTCCCCCAGCACCACTATGGTGTCGGCGCCCAGCACAGGCAATGCGGTCGGGGCCGCGGCCACACCGGCCATCGCCTTGTCACGGGCGAGCCGGCAGACGTAATCCTGGGGCTTTTCGCCCGCTTCCCGCTGCTCGGGCACATCCAGCCTGAGCACCTCGAAACGGTAGCCCAGCTGGGTCAGCAGTTCATGCCGGCGGGGCGAGCCCGAGGCGAGATAGAGTTGCAGTTCGTTGTGCTTGTTCATATTCACTCAATGAGATGAGACGCAGTTACAATCCGTTGTTTTTGCTCATGTTCACTTGATATTGAAGCGACGGCGTACCTTGCGCAAGACCATAAAAATCCAGGGCCATATTAACATCGTTGTCAACGTCGACCAAAAATAGGCCAGGTTGAGGCTGGCACGGCTGAACAGATGCTCGGCCCAGAACACGGTGATCTTGCCCACCAGGGAGAGCAGACCGATGATCAGCGCCTGCTGCCAGAGGGAGAAGTTGCGGATCTTCTGGAACTGGAAGGCCGCCAGATAGGTGGTGATGGCCATGGCCATGGCCCGCACGCCGAGGGTGCTGCCGAGCAGCACATCCAGCAGCAGGCCCGCCACCCAGGCGGTGCCGACGTTGGTGCGATGCGGCAACGCCAGCGCCCAGTAGATGAGCACCATGGCGAGCCAGTCCGGCCGGAAGGGTTCGAATTGAAAGGGAAGCGGCAGGATCGAGAGGCACAGGGCCAGCAGGATCGAGATCCAGATCCAGATCCTGCCGCTGGCGGGTTGCAGCATCAGCGCGTCGCCTCCGCCGCCGAAGTGGCCGTCGCCGCAGAGGGCGCCGCCGCCGGCGTCATGGGCTCGTCGTCATGCACTTCCGGCTTCTTGTCGGTCCACAGCAGCAGCAGGTAACGCAGCCTGTCCAGCGCCACCAGAGGTCTGGCCTCGATCTGGGCGAAGGGCTTGCCCTCCACGTAATCGGATCGGGTCACGGTCGCCACCGGATAGCCTTCCGGGAAGCGGCCGCCTAGGCCCGAGGTGACCAGCAGATCGCCGACCTGGACGTCGGTGTTGCGCGGCAGGTTACGCAGCTCCAGCTTGTCCAGCTCGCCGCTGCCGGAGGCGATGGCGCGCAGATCGTTGCGCAGCACCCGCACCGGAATGCCGTGGCTGGAGTCGGTGATGAGCAGGACGCGGCTGGTGGTGGAGCCCACGTGGAGCACCTGGCCGACCACCCCCTGATCGTTGATCACCGGCTGGCCGTTATAGACGCCGTCCAGCGCCCCCTTGTTGATCAGCACCTGATGGCTGAAGGGGTCGGAATCCACCGACAGCAGCTCGGCCACCATCTTGCGGGACTCCTTGTGCACCGGCGAACCGAGCAGCTCGCGCAGCCGCTGGTTCTCGTGCTCCAGCTGATCCAGCTTGAGCAGGCGGGAGCGCAGGGTGAACAGCTGCTGCTCCTGCTGCTTGGTCTGCTCGATCAGGCTGGATCGGGTCTGCACCTGGGTCGACATGGTGTCGAGCAGGGTACCTGGCGCATTGGCGATGTATTGCAGCGGGCTGACGAGGGAACTCAGATAGACGCGGACGTGCGTGAACACACCGAAGCGGGAATCCGCGACGATGGCAGCGACAGAGATGATGACGGCGAGAAACAACCGTAACTGAAGCGAAGGGCCTCTACCAAAGATGGGTTTCATGAGTCGTCAAAAAAGAGCCGGCGCTCGGCCGGCTTTGGGTCTTATTCGTAGTGGAACAGATCGCCACCGTGCATATCGATCAGCTCCAGCGCCTTGCCACCGCCACGGGCGACACAGGTGAGGGGATCTTCAGCCACGACGACCGGGATGCCGGTCTCTTCCATCAGCAGACGGTCGATGTCTTTGAGCAGGGCGCCACCACCGGTCAGCACCATGCCGCGCTCGGAGATGTCGGACGCCAGCTCGGGCGGGGACTGCTCCAGGGCGACCATGACGGCGGAGACGATGCCGGACAGCGGCTCTTGCAGCGCTTCCAGGATCTCGTTGGAGTTCAGGGTGAAGCTGCGGGGCACACCCTCGGCCAGGTTACGACCACGAACTTCGATCTCGCGCACCTCTTCGCCCGGGTAGGCGGAGCCGATCTCGTGCTTGATGCGCTCGGCGGTGGCTTCCCCGATCAGGCTGCCGTAGTTGCGGCGCACGTAGCTGATGATGGCTTCATCAAACTTGTCGCCACCTATACGCACGGACTGGGAGTAGACCACGCCGTTCAGGGAGATGATGGCCACTTCAGTGGTACCACCACCGATGTCCACCACCATGGAACCTGTCGCTTCGGAAACCGGCAGGCCGGCACCGATGGCGGCGGCCATGGGTTCGTCGATCAGGTAAACCTCGCGGGCACCGGCGCCCAGCGCGGATTCCTTGATGGCACGGCGCTCGACCTGGGTGGAGCCGCACGGTACACACACCAGCACACGGGGGCTGGGGCGGAAATAGTTGTTGTCGTGAACCTGCTTGATGAAGTGCTGCAGCATCTTCTCGGTCACGTAGAAGTCGGCGATCACGCCGTCCTTCATCGGACGAATGGCGGAGATGTTACCAGGGGTACGACCCAGCATCTGCTTGGCGGCATGACCGACGGCAGCGACCGATTTGGCGTTCCCGCGCTCTTGGCGAATGGCGACAACTGAGGGTTCGTTAAGGACGATCCCTTGATCTTTTACGTAGATCAGGGTGTTGGCAGTTCCCAAATCGATCGACAGATCGTTGGAAAAGACGCCTCTGAGCTTTTTGAACATGGCTACGGGAAATCCTAAGAATTTGGAGGTGCAGAAAACCGGCTAACTTTACCAATGCCCACCCCAATGGGCAAGCGCTCAAACTGTCGCCAGTCAATCAGGCGCGACAAAAATGCGAGTCATCACTCACCCGCTCAGGCAGACAAACACTACGAAACAAGGAGATAAGACGCAGGCCCACCCCAAAGCGCCCCTCTCCTTGTCCCCATATCATTTTCAGGGCATCACTTCGCGGCGATAAATAATGCGATCGTTGCCCCGGCCCAGGCCGAAAATCGCCATGCCATCCAGACTGTCAGGGTCGGAAAGCCAGAGCGGTCGCCGCCCGAGTTGTTGTTCTGACTCCGGCTGCCTGGCCAGATCGATTCGGAAAGGAATGCGTACCGCCCTGTCCGGGGCAGCAAACTGCAAGGTGATGACCCCATCCTTCGCCCTCTGGATCATGGCGCCGGGGGCGATCGGGCCAAGGCCGAGCCGGATCCGGGTGTTGCCATCCAGCGCCAGATCGCCGCTTCCCCCATCGAAACTCTGGCTGCCATCGGTGAACTCGACACCCCCATCTTGCAGGGAGAGCCGGGTACATTGGTCCGCCTTCATGGCATGCCAGGCGCCTGCCTCGTGATATTGCAGTTGCAGCGGCACCGCCAGCCCGGCCGTGGCCACCCCTTGGCGGGTGCCCGCCTGCACCCGACCGAAGTACGCCTCCATGGGCACCTCGTCGATGAGCCTGGCATTGCAACTGGCGCCACTGCATGACCCAGGCTGTCCGTCGTTGAAGTCGGGATTGGCGATCAGGGTCTGTTCCCCATCGTTGTCCCGCATATAAAGACCAAACAGAAGCTCGCGATAGGGGCCGTCTGGCTGACCATCGGTGCGGCGGGCAAACTCGGTCGGCCCGTTGAAATCAGCCTCTCCTGCCTTCCAGGGCAGATCCCCCAGACTGCGTAACCGGGCGGAGAGCGATATTCCGTCTCTGTTGTTGGCCGCACTCAGGTAGGCATCCCCCTTGGCGAAATCCCCTCGATAGTTTTGGGTTGTCTCGCCAAACTGATTGCGGGCCTGAATATTCAACTCCGCCAGGAAGGGTTGACCCATATAGGACCACTCACTGCAGGCGGGCACTATGTCACCGCTCACCAGATTGAAGTCCACCGGAATAAAGCGCCCCATCGGCACGCTGGTAGCGGGGGGTATGGTGTAGTTGAAATAACCTGCTGTCGGTGGCGTCGCCGTCATCCGGAACACCCCGACCTCGTTGACCGACTGACCGACGCCGTTGAGGTTGTTGCTGCCCTTCTGGTTGGAATGGTCATAGCGGGGTGTGCCGACCACCGCCTCCTCCCCGGGTTTGGGCACCACCAGCTGGCTGCCCAGCGCAATATTGGCCAGCGCGAAGTTGGGGGTTGCCAGATTGCCGCTGCACAGGTCCTTGTCATCGTCTGCTTGCCAGGCCACCCCTTTGATATTCAGCTGGAACGCTTCGCCGGTCTTCTTGAACACCGGGCAACTGGCATCCCCTGCCGCGCAGGTCCCCTGGGCAGGCGTGATACAGAGCCCCACCGGGCGACTGACGAACAGATCCGAGCCCGTCATCACCAGACCTGCCGTGTCGCCGCTGCCATCGTGGCGGGCATTGAGCCGCATCTGGCCCGCATCCGGGTAATTCACTTTCTTCAGCGTCGCCTTGCCCTGACTATCAAAGTTCAAGTTGATGATCGTGCTCGCTGGCGAAGCCACATCGGCTGCGTTAGTGGAAATAGGATTGCCATCTATCGTGACCTGGCTGCCAAATGCATTGGCATTCGGAGTGACATAAGTCCCCCAGAAGCCCACCGAGCGAGTGCCGGTAAAACCGGGCACACACTGTTGGGTCACATAGTCTTTCTTGACGGCGCTGATCACCACATCCTGTGGCTTGTTGGCATAGGTATCCAGCACGTTGAACAGGAAGCCGCTGTCGGCAAAGCTGAGGGTACAGGCGGCGGTGCTCAAGGCGCCGCTGCCCGCCCGGCATAGTGTGGTGCTCAGGGGTTTGATGGACGGCGTCGAACCGCTCACCCCCACCCTCATGGCGCTCGCCAGATTGTTGCGCAGCTGCAATTTGGTGGTGCCGCCGCTGAAATTCACTGTGGCTGTGTTGCCGCTGTAACTCACCCGGCTGTCGGCTATCCAGCCATTGCTGCCATTTTTAAGCGGCGTCAGGACGGCGCTCACGGGGTCGGTGAACAGCTGGCTGCAACTGGCGTTGGCGCAGGCCCGGATGATGAGGGTTTCCGGGTTGCAGGTCAGGGCCTGGCCGGAGTGATCGAACTCGAAGTGATCTATCGCCGCAGTGACAGGGGGGGGCATCTTGTCATTGATGGCGGTGGTGCCAGACATAAACAGAGAGCGACTGGTCGTTCTACCGTTGATAACGCTAGCGTTATTCATATTTAATGCCTGATCGGCATATACCAGGCCGTTGACTAGGCTTTCACCATTCAAGTTGACATTCTGGTATCCAAACAGCAGCACAGATCCCGTCTTGGCCGCGTTGAGACGCCCGCCATTAAACTCCACCGCGTTGACGAAGATACGCACATTGCCACGGGTTTCAATCTCCCCGCCCTGATTGACGACGAGTCTGTCTATCCAATAATCCCCGGCGGGCAGCACCACTTTTGCTCCCCCCAAAGCGAGAGCCTGGATTCTGTACTCTTGACGGGTGCTGGAGAAGGTCAGGGTGCAGGCACTGTAGAGGCTGATAGTCCCGAACTGGTATTGGCTGGCACTGCCAAGCGTCAATTGCTGCCCACTATTACAGTGACCGATGTCACCATCACTGCCCGAACTGCTCAGGAAGCTGTTACCACCCGATGTAGACATCCCTCGGATGGAACGGTCGCTGATAGAGCAGAGCCGGCGAGAACCATTGGCGTTGTCACAGCCATCCAATGGCATGCCGGAACCCTGATTCGAGTCGCAGAAATTCAATGCAGCACCTGCAGTGCCCGTTATTTTCGCCTGGTTGTTCTGGGTCAGCTTGGCAGCATCCTGACCAGTACAGACCGCGTTGTTATTACCGCGGTGGCCCTGAACCACAGCCGGGAAATAGGTGTCAGTGTCGACGGTTTCGAACCCACAAGCCATACCAGACAACATTGTTAAGACCAGCAACCAGAGTCTCATGGCATCACTCCATCAAAAGCTTCCGCCACCAGGGTGCGGCTGACGGCAAAGCCCGGGTTGGCGCCCGCTGCCTCTGTACCACAGGTGCCCAGGCTGGTGAGTCGGTAGGTGGTGCTGGTCTCTCCCCCCTGACTGGCCTGGATCTCGTTGCAGCTCACCGACACCCGACACCCGCTCAGGCCGGGATCCTTGTCAAAGGTATGGGACGCCGCCACCCTGGTGCAGGCGGCGGGCAACTCGGCGCCACTGCGATTGGGAAACAGCTGATAGAGGGCGATTTCCAGCCCGCTCTGGGCCGCCATCAGGGCTCGCACCCCGCGCACCTCCACCGTATTCTTCTCGCCGCTGTCTACCAGGAAGCGGCCCATGGCAGCCGCCAGCAGGGCCATGATGACGATGACGAAGAGGGCGACCATGATGGCGCTGCCGCGCTGGGGCGCCAGCCTGCGGGGGGGCCTAGGGAACATTGAGCGTCTCCAGCTTGTGGTTGAAGAGGACGCGCTCGCCGCGCTGCTCAAGCTCCATCCGCAGTCCCACCTCGCTCTGGCTGAAGGCGGCTGGCTCACGGTAGAAATAATAGGGCGCAGGGCGGACATGCTCGGCCATCAGGGCCGGCGTGCTCTCGTGAAAGTCAGTGCCTATGGCGGCGCTGGCCCGGGTCAGGGCTGCATTCATCACGCAGTAGCGCACCTGTTGGCGGGCAAAATAGATGCGCTGCCCCGGCGACTCCTTGGCGAAGGTGTCATCCACCGTCAGCGGCAAGGCCCCCGAGACAGGGCTGCCCACCGAAATAACCCTGGCCACGCAGTTGCCATGGAGGCACCCCTGCTCCAGGTTGAGTGCCGGATCGGCAAGGGGGTAGATGATGGCCTCGTCCTCTTCACGGGGCAGCACCTCGGGCTCCACTATGGTGAGCCCGCCGCTGGCCGCTGAGCCCAGATAACGGCTGGCGGTGGCAATGGGCCAGAAGCGCAGGCAGGCCCCCTGATCCAGAGGGTTGCCCGCCGCATCCTCGATGCGCACCGAGCCCGGCACCGCATCGCGCAGCTCGCGGTTGAGCCGCTCCAGGGCGAAGCGGGCATCGCTCATCAGCTGCTCGCGGCGACTGGCATCCCCGTAAATCTGGGTGCCGATGCCGATAAACTGGCTGGTAAAGGTGGCCATGACCCCGAGCAGCAAGATCACCATCACCAGTTCCACCAGGGTGAAGCCCCGTCCCCGCCCAGGTTGGGCATGGGTTCGATTAGCGAAGCCTAATCGGACGCGGTAACGGGTTGTGGTAACGGATGCGTCATCGGACGCGGCATAACGGGAATGCGGCTTGTCCATCAGTAATTCCCCCGGTAGAGGGTGAAAGCCAGCTCGCTCTGGTCCGGCAGGCGCACTGTCAGGGCGACGCGCTTGCCGATGGACTCGGCCCCCAGGCCTGAGCTCCCGAACAGGGTATCCGGGGTGACGGCGATCCTGACCTGATAGTGGCGATACTCCTGGTCGCTGACGCCCTCGGCATTGGTCTGGGTAAACTGGTTGGCGTCCACCCAGTTGCCCGCGGTATCGAAGTCATCCACGTCGTTGAACTCGTAGGGGCGCGTCTCGCCGCCATCCGGACCGTAATCGGCGACCGGGGTGCAGGCGGGATAGGTCACCGCAGGGGTGCCGACCGTCTCGGCGCAGCGAAAACGGCCGCCATTGTGATCCGAGTGTTCATCGAAGGATTTTTGCAGCACCTCGCCGAGGATCCGCTGGGCCAGCTGGGCGCCCCGCACCTGCTGCACCGGATCCACCCCCTGGGGGGCCTGATTGATGAGAAGCCCCAGAATGCCGGTCAGGGCGATGGCCAGCAGCACAATGCCGACCACGAATTCGATCAGGGTGAAGCCGCGACGGGCCTTAAGGGAGGGCATGGATATAACCTTCCGGCTCGATACGCAGTCGGGCGCTCTCCTGCCCGCTGCTCACCACCAGGTTGCAGCCATTGACGCAGGTGGAGGGTGAGAGCGGACGGCCGCTGCGCTTGTCGAAAGAGAAGCTGCCTTGCGGCAGGGAGATGTCGCCGGAGACCGTGACAACGCGCCCCCGGCTCCGCTCGTCTGCACTCCATTTATCTATGATGGACCCGGGCGCACAGCTGCCCGTCTGGGTCAGGTGAGCGAAGCGACTCTGCTCCAGCACCAGCTGGGTGCAGCGCGCCTCCCCTTCATGCATGTTCATGGTCTGCACCAGCCGCAACCGGGTCACCAGCTCGTCACGCAGGGTATGGGTTTCAAAGCCGCCTTTGCCCAGCCACTTGGGCACGGCAAAGGCGGCCAGAATCCCGAGCAACAGGATTACGATCACCAGTTCAATCAGGGTAAAGCCATGTCTGCTAATTCGTTCTTTTCGCATGCCATATCTACCCATTTTTAAAAAAGAAGCAGAGAGAAAATCTCCCTGCTTCTTTAGATAAAAATATTAATTACAAGCTTTGGTTTCTACTACTGGAACAGCGGTAGAAGTGGCTTCGGTATAGGTTACATTGCAAGTTTCCGAGCCGGTAGATACACCATTTGGGAAGATCTGAATGGATGCCGGGTTGGTGCCTTTCGGTGCTGCAAACACCCAATCATTTGCATTCAGCTCAACCACAGCGGTCAAGGCTGCAGAGGTCGCAACCGGGTAGCCAAACAAAGTCGAAACCTGTTTGCCGTTACCCAAATCCAAATCGTATGCAGTACTTTCTTTATCTTTTCCTTTGAGCACCGCCTTGCTGTAAACCATAGCCCCAGCAGAATTCAGCGAACCCTCAACCCCTTTCAGGGTGGAAGTACGCGCATCATCCTGCAGATTCAGGAACTTGGGCGCGGCGGTGACCGCCAGAATGCCCAGGATGATGATCACGATCACCAGTTCGATCAGGGTAAAACCCGCCTGCTTTTTCATTACATTTTCCTCTGTTTATCAATTGATATTGGTAGTCACCTGGCCGGAGGCCGGGCGGTAACTGAAACTCATGTAGGCATCGGTGCTCCCTTGCGGGTCCTGATAGCGCCCATCACTTCCCTTGCTCAGGCTGTTGACCAGATAGTAACGGCAGACCGAATCCAGTCCATTGTTGCTCACCGTGGCATAGAACTTCAGGTCATTGCCGCTACCGCGCACCTCGTCAAAGTTGGCAGTAGCCTTGGGAGGATTCTGCAACAAGCCCTCCCAAATATTGAGACAGCGGGCCGCCGTCAGATTGGCCGGATCCACATCGGGAGCGCCGCTCGCCGCCGTATCCATGGGATAACCGGGGGAGAGCTCGCCATTGCTGACCTGGCTGTCGGTCGGCGTGGTCAGATAGAAACGGGAACCGTCGTACAGCACAGTGTTGAGGCTGTCCTGCTTGGCACGCCCCTCGGCTTCCCACTGGGCCCGCACCAGGGAGACCGCTGTGGCGAAGCCGCCCGATACCCCTTCCACGCTGGCCTTCTTCGCCTCGTCGGTCACGTCGAGAAAACGGGGCAAGGCGGTGACGGCCAGGATCCCCAGAATCACGATGACGATCACCAGCTCGATCAGGGAAAAACCGGCCATCTGACCCGGTCCCTGGCCGGCGCTCACTCTCTTTGCTGCCATGCTGCCTCCGTAATGTTCCGCATTATTTCATGCAGATAGAAAAAAATCATGTCGCTGAAGCACTTGAGAGATCGACTCAAGGCTTCGCCAGTACCCGGCCATCGCTGAAACGGTAGAACAGCCAGTGCCCTTCCCAACCAAACTCGCAGCCGTCCCCATGCTGGCTGGCGAGTGCCTGCCAGGACGGCAACCCCGGATCCTCGGGGCCGATCAGCGTCAACCAGAGCTGGCGGCAGTTGGCGGAGGGTGACTGCAGCGGCAGCACCGCCAGCGGCCAGCCTCGCCCATCGAACTGCCAGGCCACCCCCTCCGCGTGCAGCACCTCGGGTCGCCGCTCATCGAGCCAGCGCCCGTGCAGTCGCTGGGCCCGCTCGGCAAATTGCTCCCCCAGCAGGCTCAGGCTGACCGCCAGCGCCTCCTCCCTGTGGCTGCGATAGCTCAGGGCCAGGGTGGCAAGGATGACCAGCAGCAGGAGACAGGCGATCAGCCGCCTGTAGCCTCCCAGCCAACGCTCATCCTGCTCGGACTGTCTGCTCATCCACGCCTCTCTAGCCGTAATCCCGTGCATATGGCACACATCATCTGCTGCCACACATCACTGACCGCGAACCGCACTCATCATGTCCCACATGGGCGTAAAGATACCGAGCGCCAGCACCAGCACCATGACGGCCACTATGCCGATGAGGATGGGCTCGATGCGGGCGGTGAGGCTCTTGAGGTCATAATCCACCTCCCGCTCGTAGTATTCGGCCGCCTCATGCAGCAGCTCGTCCACCTGGCCCGTCTCTTCCCCCACAGCGATCATCTGCATCACCAGGGGGGTGAACAGGCCGCTGGCACCGGCGGTGCGCAGCAGGCTCTCGCCCCGCTCTATGCCCGCCCGCATGTCGCGGATCTGCCCCGCCATATAGGCGTTGTCCACCGCATCGGCCACCAGGGTCAGCGCCGTGTTGAGCGGCACCCCGGCCTTGAGCATCATGGAGAAGCTGCGGGCAAAGCGGGCCAGCAGGGAGCGCTCTATGATGGTGCCGACTATGGGCAGCCTGAGCTGCCAACGATGCCAGGTCAGCTTGCCCTGGGGGCTGGCGACCCAGCGGCGCCAGCCAAACACCATGCCCGCCAGGATGGCCAGCAGCAGCCACCAGTAGTGAACGAAGAAGTGGGAGGTGGCGAGCAGGATCCGGGTCGCCAGCGGCAGCTCGACCCCGAACTTGGCAAACATGCCGGCGAACACCGGGATCACCATGATGTTGAGGATCACCATGGCGATGCCGATGGCAATCATCACGAAGCTGGGGTAGCGCATGGCGGTCTTGATCCGCTTGCGGGTCTCCAGCTCCAGATCGAAATAGTTGGCGAGCTGCAGGAAGGCCTCCTCCAGCTGGCCTGTGTTCTCGCCGACATGGATGATGGCGACGAACAGGCTGTTGAACACCTTGGGGTGAGCCTGCATCGAGCTCGACAGCGGCCGCCCGTTGCCCAAATCCTCCCCCAGAGTATGGAGTGCCCGCTTGAGGGGCTTGCTGTGGGCGCTCTCCTCCAGCCCGGCGATGGCGCGCAGTATGGGAATGCCCGCCCGGGTCAGGGCATACATCTGGCGGCTGAACACCACCAGCTCCTCCAGCTTGACGCTCCCCTCCAGCAGCAGCGACCAGTCGATGCCGGCCGCCTTGGCCTTGCCCGCTTTGAGCTCGGTGGGCATCACGCCGCGGCGCATCAGCTGTTCGGCGGCGGCCAGCTCGCTGGCGGCCTCCACCATGCCGCTGACGGCCTGGCCCTGACTGTCGCGCCCCTTGTAGTTGAAGCTGCCCATGGCTTATCCCAGATCCTCGGCCAGCCTGAGCACCTCATCCACCGAGGTGATCCCCTCACGGGCATAATCGAGTGCCGTCAGGGCCAGGGGCCTGTAGTGCTCGTGCTCGCGCGCCGCCCGGGCAAAGCCCTCCGCATCGTTGCGGCGCAGGGCATCCATCATGGGTTGATCCAGCTCCAGCAGCTCGTAGACCCCGATCCGGCCCGAATAACCGGTGAAGTTGCAGCTCTGGCAGCCACGCCCCTTGCGATAGAGGTGCTGGCCGGGTGCCTCGCCGGAGAGCATGGTGAGCCAGGTGGCCTGCCCCTGGTCCGGCGCCGTCTCGCAGGCGCAGTGCTCACACACCCGTCGCACCAGGCGCTGGGCCACCACGGCCCGCAGGGCGCTCGCCACCAGATAGCCGGGTGCCCCCATGTCGATGAGGCGCAGGGCGCTGGTGACGGCGTCATTGGTGTGCAATGTGGTCAGCACCAGGTGGCCTGTGATGGCGCCGCGCAGGCCTATCTCCACCGTCTCGTTGTCCCGCATCTCCCCCACCAGCAGGATGTCGGGATCCTGACGCAGGGTGGAGCGCAGCACCTGGGAGAAGGTGAGCCCTATCTTGGGGTTGACCTGCACCTGGTTGACCCGCGGCAGCCGGTATTCCACCGGATCTTCCACCGTGATGATCTTGTGGCTGGCCTGGTTGAGTTCGGAGAGGGCGCCATAGAGCGTCGTGGTCTTGCCGCTGCCGGTGGGGCCCGTCACCAAAATCATGCCGTGGGGGCGCTTGAGCTGGCGCCGGAAGCGGGACAGGATGGCCGGTGGCATGCCGGTTTCCGCCAGCGACAAGATGCCGGAGGATTGATCCAGCAGTCGCATCACCACGGATTCCCCGTACTGCACCGGCATGGTGGACATACGCACATCCACGTCCCGGCCGCGCACCTTCATGGCGAAGCGGCCATCCTGGGGCAGCCGCTTCTCGGAGATGTCGAGCCCGGCCACCAGCTTGAGGCGCAGCACCAGCGCCTGGGCGATGCGCACCTCGTTCAGTATGTTTTCGTGCAGCACGCCGTCGATGCGCTGGCGAATGCGCAGCACCTTCTCGTCCGGCTCTATGTGGATGTCGGAGGCCCCCACCTGCACCGCGTCCTCGAACAGGGAGCGCAGCAGCTTGGCCACCGTCGCCTCCCCCTCGTCACCGGCCCCGAGATTGCTGGAGCCCAGCTCGAAGCCGGCGTCCTGATACTCTTCGTGCAGCTGCTCGGCGAAGCTCTCTATCTCCCGGGTGCGGCGATAGAGGCGGTCGAAATACTCCAGCAGTTGCCCTTCCCGCGCCACCGCCAGCACCATTTCGCGGGGGCTGAGCAAGGCAGCTATGGCATCCAGGGCGCTCAAGTCGGCAGGATCCGACATGGCCACTGTCACCTTGTCGTCGCTGAGGTTGACCGCCAGTGCACGATAACGGCGGGCCTGCACCTCGGGCAATAGCGTCACTGCCGAGGCGTCTATGGTGAGGTTGTTGAGATCGAAGAAGGGCACGTCCAGCTGGCGGGCGAGGAACTGCAGCAGCTGCACCTCGCTGATGAAGCCGAGATCGATGAGGGTGGTCCCCAGCTTGCGCCCGGTCTGACGCTGCTGCTGCAGGGCGAGCTGCAACTGATCATCCGAGATGATCTGCTCCTGTACCAGCAGGTCGCCGAGGCGCATTTTCAGTCTGGGTTGTACCATTGCTACTCCAAATTCCTGATTCTGATTACGCCGATGACAGTGATAACACCGCCGCCGCGTCCGATTACGCGCCCCTAATCGAACCTACGGGCTGATTTCGTTATTCCATTCCCACTGGCGTGTCCGATTACGCGACCCTAATCGAACCCAGGAGCCTGACTCGACCTCGATCTGTCCCCTCTCCCCTTGGGAGAGGGTCAGGGCGTCAGCTCGGCAATCCGCTGTTCCAGCCAGCGGGTCGATGCCTCGCCCAGCTCCCCGTGCAGCTGGGCATTGCCATAGGCATCCAGCGCCCGCTGGCGGTGGCCCTGACCATCCTCGGCCACCCCCAGCCCCAGCCACCAGCGCCCCTGATCCGGCTGCTGGCGCAGCAGCTTGACGTAGAGCTCGGACGCCTGGGCCGGCTGGCCCAGCTCCTGGGCTAGCCCCGCCCAGGTGGCGTAATAGTCCAGATTGGCGGCAAGATCCGGCTGATAGCCTGTGAGCCAATCCAGCGCCTTCTGGCGATCGCCGCCGCTGATGGCCACCCGGGCCAGCAGCAGCCGCAGATCGGCCTGCGCCGGATCCAGCCTCAGCCCCTCTTCCAGCACCTGGCTGGCCTCGGTCAGCCGACCCTCGCCGTAGAGCAGGCCCGCGAGCTGCTCGCGCGCCCCCTGATTGTGCGGGTCATGGACCAGCACCTGGTAATAGTTGTCCTGGGCCTCCCGCATCTGACCCTTGGCCATGGCGGTAGTCGCCTTGCGCTCGGCCAGGGCCGCCAGCTCGGGCTCGGAGAGATCCACCGTCTCTATCTTCAGCACACCGGGTTTGCGGGGAGCGGCGGCCACCTCCTGGGGTGCCGCCTCCTGCTCTGCGGCCAGCTCGGCATAGAGATCCGGCTGCAACTCTTCGTCGCTCGGCGTGACCTCATCCTCCGACGGCGTCTCGGCCTGGGCCTGGTCGGCGAACGCCTCGGTCGCGGAAGATCCCTCTGCCCCCCCGGCGGGCGCGCTAACCCTTGCCATTGCGGCCACAGGGGCGACATCCAGAGCGACCGCCCCGGAGGCGGCCCCCTGGGGCTCGGGGAGCGCGGCGACCACCTCGGTGGCAGAGGAGACAGGCTGCGTCTGCGCCTGGCTCGCCGGGGCGGGCTCTGTCGTCAATTGAACCGTCGGCTGCGCCGTGCGCTGGCTCTGCTGCCAGTAGATCCAGGTGCGCCAGCCGAGGATGGCCAGCGCCAGGGTGCAGAGCAGGGTCAGCACCAGCATCCACCACCCCTGCTGACGCGCAGGCGCCACATAGACGGCGGCGCCATCGGATCCTGGCTGGCGCTGCTCCAGATCTTTGAGCATCTGATTGATCACGCTCATGACCAGACTCCATAGGCCAGGGCAGTGCCCAGCAACAACAACAGGGGCCACCAGCGCACGAATGAGCCACCGCGGGCGTCATCGGTATCGCGAATGGCGAGGCGCACCAGGGCGCTGTCGATCCGCCGCGTCCCGCGGCCGTAGGCCAGCATCAGACACTTCTGGGCCAGCACGTTGATGAGCCGCGGAATGCCGCGGGACGCCCGCCACAGCAGGCGCAGGGCCAGGCCGCCAAACAGCGTCGCCCCGCGATAACCCGAGACGTGCAGCCTGTGCTCCAGATAGGCCCGGGTCTCGTCGCACCGCAAGGGGCGCAGGCAGTAGGAGAAGCCGATGCGCTGGCGCAGCTGGCGCAAGTGGGGTCTGGCCAGCCGGACATCCAGCTCGGGTTGGCCGAACAGCACGATTTGCAGCAGCTTGCTGGACTCGGTCTCCAGGTTGCCGAACAGCCGGATGGCCTCCAGGGTCTCGTCCGGCAGGGCCTGCGCCTCGTCGATCAGCACCACCACTCGGCTCCCCTGCTGGTGCAGGGCGATGAGGTGGCGATGGATGCGATCCGTGAGATCCAGCTCGCTGTCTCCCTGCACCGCCAGCCCCAGCTCCAGGGCCAGGGCGGTGCGCAGCTCACCCGGGGTGAGGTGGGGATTGGGCAGCCAGGCCAGGCGCACCGGGCACGCCTCGGAGCCGAGCTCGCTCAGCAGCTTGCGGCAGAGCAGTGTCTTGCCGGTGCCCACCTCGCCGGTCACCTTGATGAAACCCTCCCCCTGGGCCAGCGCCCAGTTCAGCACCTGCATGGCCTCCTCGTGGGGAGGCAGGCCGTAGTAGAAGCCGGTGTTCGGGGTCAGGCCAAAGGGAGCCTCCTGCAAACCGAAATGGTTCAGGTACATATCCCCTCCCAGTCCCCGTCACGGCCAACGCCGATCAGGCCGAAGGAGAACACCTGCAAAACAACATGGTTCAGGTACATGAGGACGCCCCCCCCAGGCAGAGCTCAGAGGCTCGCGGCAGGGAAACACCGGGAATAGACCGATTCAGCATCATGGCTTAGCCCTTGGGCGGATACCATTTGTCGAGCAGCTCGGAGGAGCGTTGCAGCTCCTTCTGCCAGGTGTCTTTCTCCACCACTGTCGGCTTGAGCAGGATCACCAGCTCCACCTTCTTGGTGCTCTCCCGGCGGTTGGTAAAGGCTTCGCCAACCCAGGGAATGTCCCCCAGCAGCGGCACCTTGCTGACGATCTCCTGCTTGTCGGTCTTCATCAGGCCGCCGATGACGATGATGTCGCCATTGTTGGCCTGCACTACGGTATCCGATTCACGAATGGAACTCTTGGCGAGCGGCAGCACCAGGGGATCCGCAGTGCCGACGTTGATGGTCTTGCTCTGCTCCTCGGTGTCGATGACGGAGGGGTGGATGTGCAGCAGCACCCGGCCGGCCTCGTCGATCTGCGGGGTCACATCCAGGGCTATGCCGGAGAAGAAGGGGGTCAGCTCCACGTTCGGCGTCACTATAGGCGCCGAGTTGCCCGAGGTGGTGGTGGTGGTCGAGGCGTTGGTGACGAAGTATTCGTCCGTCCCCACCTTGATCACCGCCTTCTGGTTGTTGGTGGCGGTGACGCGCGGGCTCGAGAGGGTGTTCACGTCCCCCTGGGTCTTGAGCAGGCTGACCGCCACGTTGAAGTTGCCATCGGAGATGGTGAAACCGGCGCCGCCCCCCAGGGCCCTGAAGATCTGGTTGGGGGTCGAGGCGATGGGGCTGTCTAGCAGGGAGCCGCCCCCCGTGATGCCCTTGTTGCCGTCCCAGCTGGCGGAGAGACCGCTCCAGTCCACCCCCTGCTCGTACCCCTCGTTGAGGGCCACTTCCAGGATCCGCGCCTCCAGCACCACCTGGCGCTTGAGGTGTTCACCGGACTGATCCAGGAACTCGCGCACCGCTTTCAGCTCCTTCGGATAGGCACGTACCGTGACCAGACCCGCCTGGGGGCTGGTGATGACGGCCCGGCCCTCCCCTGTGCCTATCAGGGTCTGCAGGGCGTCCCGCAGATCGCTCCAGTAGTCGTTGTTGCTGTCCGTCTCGATCCGGGTGCCGTTGCTGTTGTTGCTGTTGCCGTTGTCCCCGTTGGAGGAGCCGAGGTTGTTGTTGCCGTTGTTATTGTTGCCGCTGCTGTCGAAGTTGTTGTTGCCGTTATTGCTGTTGTCGTTGGCCGTCACCCCGCCGGTACTGACCGAGGTACGGGAGAGGCCGCGGCGGGCCATCATCAGGTAGTTGACCGGGATTGTCTCGGTGCGAAGGCCCGCCGGATAGACGTGAAACACATTGCCCTTGCGCTGCACGTCGAAGCCGTACATGTCGCCGACCGTGGCCAGTGCCTCCTGCAGGCTCACGTCTTTCAATTCCACCGAGATGGCACCGGCCACCCCGGGATGGACGGCGACGCTGTAGCGGGAGCCCTTGAACAGGGAACCGAAGAACTCCACCGCATCGACATCATGGGCCGCGATGCGCAGCCGTTTCTCCGGAACAGCCAGGGGCTGCTGGGGACGATTGAGCTGCAGCAGTTCGCTCTGTACCGAGGGAGGCAAAGTGGTCAGCGGCGCGGTCGGGGTCTGCTCCTTCATGGCCTGCTTGAGGGCGTCTTTGGCCTGCACCGGTTCGGGGTGCTGATAGCTGGTACAAGCCGCCACCGCCAATGCGAGGGGAAGCAGACAGAAATGGTGTTTTTTCATGTTATTGGTGCACCTGACTCGCAATGAAACTCGACAAACCTGGCCCGCAGCATCCCTCGCGGAACCGACTTCACATCCGGATCTTGCTGCCAAACAGGGTCAGTGTCTGACGCTTGCCCGCCTTCTCCAGTACCACGGCATCGGCGCTGATGCCCACCAGCAGGAAACCGTCTATCCGCTGGCCCACCCGATAGCTCTGACCGTTGAGCACCGCCAGCGCCGGTCCGTTACCCAGGATGACGCTCTGCAACCTGGGCAGACCGGCCCCCTTGCTGGGGCTCGCCGCCGCACCACTGCCGGCCAGAGGGGCGGTCGGATCCTGCAACACCTCCGCCTGGGCCAGCGGGCCCAGCAGGCAGCACAACAATGTCAGCCACTTAGCCACGAATGAACTCCTTGCTGGTGCTCAGGGTGTAGATCTCCATCTCCACCGCCGCCTTGGGGTGCTCGACCACCCTGTAGTCGAACCCTTTCCAGTAGAAGTGGCGGGGCAGTGCTTCCAGCGCCTTCAGGTACTGGTAGACATCGAAATAGCCCCCCTCCAGCTGGAGCCGGATCCCGTGCTTGAACAGGTTGGCCTTCTGCTCGCCGGCCATCAGCGGCTCGGGCTTGAGGGAAGTGAGCGCCAGCATATGCAGGTTGGCGGAGCGAGACAACAAGGCTTCCAGCACGGCCGGCATCTCGTGGGCCGGGATCAGATCCACCGTCTGGGCCTTGAGCTCGGCATCCAGCCGACCGAGGGACGCCTCCACGCCGGCCAGTTGCTGGCGCACCTGGGCGTTGGGATCCCGCCCCAGCCGGGCCTGCTTGCCCTGATTCTCCAGGGTCAGGATCTCCAGATCCCGCTGCGCCGCCGTCAGCGCCTGCCGCTCCTGGCTCAGCCGGGTATCGGCGGCATCCAGCCAGCCGTAGATCCCGGCCGCCCCCAGCAGTATGGTGCCCGTCAGCAGGATCAAGACCCGCTCCCGCAGGCTGAGGGCCACCACGCGCGGTGCCCAGGCCCGCCACTGTGCCGTCATCTCCATCATGGGGTCTCCCGTGCTATGCCGCTGAGCTGGAAGGCCAGCTGGCCTGCCTTGTCCCGGCTCAGGGTCAGCTCGCCAAACTGCTTGCCCGCCAGGGACGGGGTCTGCTTGAAGCGGTTCACCCAGGCAGGCACATCCTGACTGCGCTCGGCCACCCCGGAGAGGTTGATGTGCCCGTCACTTATCTCGATCCGTTGCAGGGAGAGGCGGGCATCCCGCAGACGGGCCAGATCCGCCATCACGCTGGCGTAGCCCTGGGATTTTTGCAGGGAGAGGCTGCCGAGCTGGCGTATCAGCGCCTGCTTGGCGGCCAGCTCCTCCCGCTTGTTGACCAACTGCTGTTGCAGCTGACCGTCCGCCTGATGGCGCGCCAGCGCGGCATCGAGCCGTGCTGCCTCACTGCGCTGCACATCGAGCAGCGCACGTACCTGGGCCAGCTCACGGTCGACGCCCTTCTGTTGCCAGCCATAGAAAAAGGTGGCCGCAATCAGCAGCAGCAGGCAGCCACCCCAGACCAGGGCCATCTGATTGAGGCTGGCCCACAGGCGCCTTGGCCTGAATTCGGCGCCATAGAGGTTGATATGGTGCTTCATCCTTCGCTCCTGCCAAGGGCGGCGCCGTAAGCGGAGAGATACTCGACGCCAGCGAGCACCGCCTTGTTGGCCATGGCGGACACAGGGAAGCCGAACGCCTGCTCCAGGTGGCGCACCAGGGTGCCGATGAAGGGGGAGCCGATGGCGAGCTGCATCTGGCCCGGCTCAGGCAGCTTGAGCTGACCCGCCAGGTAGTCGAGGGAGCGCTGGATCTCCAGCGTCAGCCCGTCGAGCATCCCCTGATCGGGCTCATGGGCACCGGTGAGGCTGACAAAGCCGCGCAGCGGGCGCGAGAAGCAGAGACCTCCCCGATAAAAGACCAGCAGTTGCAACTCCTGCCCCCTGGGCTGCCAGAGCAGCATGCGCACCGTCTGGTCCGCCTCGTAGAGGGCCGTCATGGCCAGCTCGTCGCTGACGATGGCCTCCAGGGTCGCCACACCGTTGACCGCGTCCGCCAGCTGCTGCACCCGGCTCTTGGGAACGCAGATCACGTTGATCCTGGGCCGGCCCGCAGGGGGAGTCGGCAGATCCACATAATCCATGGCGAGCTGCAACACGGGTTCGTTGACGAAATCCTTGATGGCCCAGGGCAGGGCCCCCGCCATCTCGGCGTCGGGCACGGCGGGCTTGTCGATCTGGATCTGCTGATAAAGGCTGGCGGCCAGGGCCACCCGCACCTTAGACTTGGCCAGGCCATGCTGGGCAAACAGCTCCCCCATGGCCTTGGGCCAGTCGTTAGGGCCATTGATGGCGCGACTGGTAAAGATGGGGACGGGTTCCACACAAGCCAGCAGGATGCGATCGCTGGCCAGCAGGAGTCCCACCTGATGGCTGGGGGGCGAACGTCGGAAAAGTGACTTCATCGAGACCTGGACCTGACCGCATGAAACGGACTAAACCTTAACATAAACAGGCCATTAGCCTCCATATTTATGACAAACGATGCATTGACCGCCAAGAGGACGCCCTTAGGGGATGCCATCCTGGCCCCCGCTCGGCTCCCCTCGCCCCTGCACCCCGTCCACCACCCTCTGCTGGATGCCCAGGGCGTGCGGCTCTGGTGCAAGCGGGATGATCTGATCCACCCGACCCTCTCCGGCAACAAGTGGCGCAAGCTCAAGTACCACCTGCAACAGGCGCAGACGCAGGGCAAGACCCACCTGCTGTCGTTTGGGGGGGCCTACTCCAATCACATCCACGCCCTGGCGGCGGCCGGACTCAGGTCCGGGCTGCGCACCACGGGCATCATACGCGGTGAAGCCGACACCGTCAGCAACGCAACCCTGAGTGCGGCCAAAGGCTGGGGAATGGATCTCGTTTTTGTGGACCGCCAGAGCTATCGGCGGCGCCAGGATCCGGAGTGGCTGGCCCAGTTCGAGGCGCCGGACACCCTGATAGTGCCGGAAGGGGGCAGCAGCCCGCTCGCCATCCCCGGGGTGGCCGAGCTGGTGGCCGAGGTGCCCTTCTCGCCGGATCTCTGGGTGCTGCCCTGCGCCAGCGGCGGCACCCTGGCAGGGCTCATCGCGGGCAAGCGGGAAAGGGAGCGGATCCTCGCCATCGCCGTGCTCAAGGGGGGCGCCTTCCTCCACGATGAGGTGTGCCGGCTCAACCCGGCGGCGACCACCACCGGCGGCTGGCGGATAGCCCAGGATCACCACGATGGCGGTTACGCCAGGTTCAGCCCGGCCCTGTGGCAATGGGTGCAGGCATTCAGCGCCCACACAGGCCTGCCGCTGGAGCCCATCTACAGTGGCAAGGCGATGTGGGGACTGTTTCGGGAGCTGGCTGCGGGCCGGATCCCCCGCGGCAGCCAGGTGGTCTTCATCCACACCGGCGGCCTGCAGGGGCTGGCGGGTCTCAGGGAGCAGGGCAGGCTGTAAGCCAGGGCGATTCAGGGGCCCGGAGAGGGGCCGGGTCGGCCACTGAACCAATCGGGCCCGTCAGGCGGGCATCACCAGCCGCTCTGGTTCGGCGAACCAGGGCCCCTGGCCCGCGTGCACGCCGAGGTGGCGCAGCATCTTCCACTCGTCGCCGCTCTCCACCCCCACCGCAATCACCCGGGCCTGGGTATTGGCACAGCCCCCCACCAGGCTGCGCACCGCCATCTGGTTGACCTGACGAAGGTGGATCTCCCGCACCAGGCTGGGGTGCAGCTTGAGGAAGTGGATCTCGAACTCCTTGATGTACTGGGTGCTCACCACATCCTGGCCGGCATGATCTATGGCCAGTCGGCACCCCAGCATGCGCAGCGCCCGCAGTGGCCGCTTGAGCGCCTCGTAGTGACGGGTCACCTGGGACTCGGAGAGTTGCAGTATCAACCCCTCATTGATGCTGCGCGGCAGCTGGAACAGCTCAAAGAAGAGCTCCCGCTGGAACTCCCGGTTGAGCAGGTTCTGGGCACTGAGGGACAGGCTGACGGGGCAGCTCGACTCCGGTCGCTGGCGCAGCAGGCGAAGGGTCTGGGTGACCACCAGCCGGTCCAGCGGCAGCAGCAGGCCGGCCTTCTCCGCCATGGGCATGAAGACCCCCGCCTGCAACTCCCGCCCCTGCTCGTCATGGAGGCGGATCAGCAGCTCCTGTTGCAGCACCACCTGATCCCGCTCCTGCTGCACAGATTGCAGATAGAAGGAGATCCCCTGCTCCTCGATGCGGCGGTTGATCAGGGTGCGCCAGCGCACAGTCCCCTTGTTGCTCGCCTCCTCGTCCAGGGACTTCTCGTAGAGGAACCAGCCGCTGTGGCCCTGCAGCCGCGCGCTCTTGAGGGCCAGCTCCGCCTCTTCCTGCACCTTGAGCAGGGAGTCTTCTGCCTGATAACAGACGGCGCCGAGGTAGACGGCCGTCTCCAGATTGACCGACTCGGGCCAGTGCAGCCGCTGCAAGCTCTTGAGCAGCTGGCTGGCGCCGTCCACCATCTCGCTCTCGGACATGTTGGGCAGCAGCACGGCAAAGACCTGACCGGCGTAGCGGGCCTGCAGGGCGCCGCTGTGCTTGCGCACGAAGGTACCGATGGAGGCGCTCGCCTCCATCAGCAGATCCTGGCTCGGGCGTCCGTTCAGCTCGGGATCCAGCTCCTCCAGCCCCGCCAGCTCGATCAGCAGGACACCGCCGCTGATCACGCTCGCCTCCATGATGGCGTTTTCCAGCCGGTTGTCGAAGAAGAGGCGGTTGCCTATGCCGGTCGTCTTGTCGACGAAGGCGTTGCTGCGGATGAAGTTGTCGAACCGGCTGCGCTCCTTGCGGGCATCGGCCAGTTCGGCCAGCAGATGGGTGAGGGCCTGGCTGGCGGAGAGGGGCCACTCGTCGGCGGGATCATGGGCCAGCTTGGTCAGCTTGCCATCCAGGATCAACTGGGCGCGCTCCGCCAGCAGCTCGGCACCGCGCAGCTGCTGGCGCAGCCAGCGGATGGAGTACCAGAGGCCGAACACCACTATGAAGACCCCGAGGGAGATGCCGAACATGGCCTGCATGGAGTACTCGAATTCCTTGAAGGGCCTGTCCAGCTTGAACTCGGCCTGCATGCCGGCCTGATTGGGAATGGTCTTGCTGTAGGGGATCAGCAGACTCTCGTCCGTCTGCTGCTGCACATCGCGAAACCAGTAGACCCGCTGACTGTCCTGGCGGATCTCCAGCTCGACCACGTGGGAGGCCCGCAGCAATGAGGGCAGCCAGCGGGCAAGGGCCTGCTGATCGTCGGTCACCCCCAGCTGCTTGTCGATGATCTCCACCAGGGAGTCGACCCGGTTTTGCTGCAGCTCCATCCCCATCTGGCGGAAACTGAATACCCCGCCGAGCATCACCACGGCCATGGCCGAGATCACGCACAGCGTAATAAAAGAGACGAGTTGAGTGGTCAGTTTCATGTGCCTTTCCGTAGCCGACAGCATCCATAAGGCCTCATGGTATCAGCCTTGGCCAAACCCCGCCTACGGTTGAAGATCCCGCTTCTGCAAATAAGCGTCAGGGCCCTTCATGCCCGGGGGCGGGCTGCTTGTGAGGGAAGAGACTCGGGGGAGGGGAAAATCGGGCCGCCAGCTGGGCAGCGGACAGCGGACAGCGGACAGCGGACAGCGGACAGCGGACAGCGGACAGCGGACAGCGGACAGCGGACAGCGGACAGCGGACAGCGGACAGCGGACAGCGGACAGCGGACAGAAAAATGGTCCCACTGCGGGGACCAAAAGAAACACTCATATCAAAACTAACACTCTGTGCTACTGACAAAAATAGATACAGGAGTATTGAACACACGGTGAGTCAAACCGCACCGCTACTCTAGCCATTTCAGATAAGCTGGACAATTGTCATTTATGACAGGTCAGCGATTGAATCTTCACCACTCGTTTTGTCATATTGTTGTTTATCAATGAATTATGAATGTTGTTCCAAGTGTGACCGATACAACTCAAATTGATGTAGCTAATGCTATGATGTTGCCATCCATTTGTATCCCATGCACCCATCAGGCAGGTACCCCTTGCGACGAGCCTCTCCCTTCTGGATCAGTCTGCTGCTGCTCTGCCTGCCCGTGCTGGCGAGCCTGCCCCTCAGCCAGCTGCTGGGCAATCCCCTGGCCCACCAGCTGCTGCAACAGAAGAAGGCGCAGATAGAGGCCGCGTTGGCGGAGCGCCACGAGGCGCTGGATCAGAGCATTCGCTCCCAGCTCTCCAGGTTCGCCTTCGATTGCGGCCCCGCAGACATGGCCCTGCTGCGGGATCCCCGTTTCTACAGCCGCCACATCCGGCTGCAGGGGCTCAAGCTCGCCTCCGGCGGCGGTTGTTCCAGTCTGGGGGAGGATTTCCCCCTTGCCACTGTCGAGCTGCCCCCCTATCCCGAGCAGGAGCAGTTTGGTCTCGCGGCCACCCAGCCCCGCTTCAACACCGAGCAGGAGGTCGTCGCCTATTACAGGAAGGGTGGCAATGTCGCCTATTGGGTGCTGAACAACAGCTGGAGCCACGATCAGCTGCAATCCCCCTGCCCGGGCTGCTTCTATCTCGAGTTTGGCCAGCAGAGTCCGGGCAAGGTCACCACCTTCTTCCCCCGTGGCGACAAGTCCATCAAGCAGGAGCCTGGCAACCAGAGCCTGAGCTTCTTCGATCCGGATCCCCAGATCAGGCAGACCCTGTGGGCGGGCAAGGCGCTGGAGGAGTATGCGAAGCGGCAGGCCCGCCACTATGGTCTCTTGTATGGCGGCGCGCTGGGACTCCTGCTGGTCGCCGCCTACTGGGTGCTGCGCAACTACCGCCGCTCCCTCAAGGGGCTGCTGCAGGCAGCCCTGGTGCGGCGCGAGTTCGTCCCCTTCTATCAACCCATAGTGGACAGTCGCAGCAAAAAAGTGGTCGGTTTCGAGGCGCTGCTGCGCTGGCAGCGGGGTCGGGAGCTGGTGCCCCCAGGCACCTTCATCGACTATGCGGAGGAGCAGGGGCTGATCCTGCCCATGACGGAGCAACTGCTGGAGAGGGTCATCGCGGACCTGCCCTGGCTGGAGCCGACCCAGTGGGTCAGCGTCAACATAGTGGCCGCCCACCTGGAGCAACCCAATCTGCGGCCCCTGTTGCAGCGCCACGACTGGCCCTCCCCGGCCAGACTCACCTTCGAGCTGACCGAGCGCAAGCCGATCACCGATATCAAGGCGGCCATGGGGGAGATAGCGCAGCTCCAGGAGAAGGGATATCACTTCAAGCTGGATGACTTCGGCACAGGTTATGGCGGTTTCGCCTACCTGCAGCGCCTCGGCATCCGCCAGATCAAGATCGACAAGATGTTCGTCGACACCATAGGCACTGACGATCTCAAGCGCACCCTGCTGGACTCCATCATCGCCTTCGGCCATGAATCCAACATGGAGATGATAGCCGAGGGGGTCGAGACTCTGGAGCAGGTCGACTACCTGCACCGCCATGGAGTCCACCTGATCCAGGGCTATGTCTATGCCAAACCCATGGCCCTGACCAAGTTGAAGATCTGGCTGCTGGCATGGCGGCAGAGCCAGCCCGGCGGGCAGTAAGAGAGAAACATCAGGGTCCCCGCCCGGGGATCCTCATCTCTTGCAACAAAATGATTCTCCTCTGACGGGACAACTCCCTTTATCATGGACTGGCGCGCCACCCCCGTGGCGCGACCTGTTGTCTCCCTACCCGTCGGCCACGGCCGCCCCGAGATGAGAACCACTGCCTATGAAGTCCTTTATCCGGCAAGAGATTGCCCTGCCCGTTGGCCTGCTGACCCTGCTCTTCTTCAAGACCCTGGGCAGCGACCTGCTGACAGAAGCAACCCCCCTTGCGGTTTACCTGCCGGTGTCACTGGCCCTGCTCGCCATCGTCACCTGGGCCATCTTCTCCGTCGTGCGTCACTCCGACGCCCTGGCCATCAAGCTGGGTGAACCTTTCGGCACCCTGATCCTGACCCTGTCGGTCATCTCCCTCGAGGTGGTGATGATCTCCTCCGTGATGCTGACCGGCGACCCCAACCCCACCATGGCCCGCGACACCATGTTCGCCGTGGTGATGCTGGTGACCAACGGCCTGGTGGGCTTCACCCTGCTGTTTGGCGGCTGGCGCTATCACACCCAGAACTTCAATCTGGACGGGGTCAAATCCTACCTGGTCGCCATCATTCCCCTGGCCCTGCTCTGCCTGGTGCTGCCGAACTTCACCCGAGGCGGTACCCTGGGCAGCATGTCGAGCCCCATGTCCTGGATGCTGATCATCATCTCGGTCCTGCTCTACGGCGTCTTCCTGCTGATCCAGACCCGCAGCCACAGCCACTTCTTCGTCGACAGCGACCACGAGGACCACGAGGAACACCACGGCATACTACGCAGCAACGTCTATCACACCCTGCTGCTGCTCGCCTACCTGGTGGTGGTGATCCTGCTGGCCAAGACCCTCGCCATCCCCATCAACTACGGGGTCCATGTGCTGGAGGCCCCGGCGGCCCTGGGCGGCTTCATCGTGGCCTGTATAGTGCTCGCACCTGAGGCGGTCGGCGCCATCAAGGCCGCCTTCAACAACCAGTTGCAGCGCGCCATGAACCTCTACTTCGGTTCCGTGCTGGCCACCATAGCCCTGACTGTCCCCTCTGTGCTGTTCATCGGCTCCCTGCTCGGGCAGGAGGTGCGCCTCGGCCTCTCCGCCGCCGACATGGTGCTGCTCGTCACCACTCTCATGGTGTGCAAGGTGACCTTCAGCAGCGGCCGCACCAATGTGCTCCATGGCGCCACCCATCTGGTGCTGTTTGTCGTTTATCTGTTCCTGATGTTTGAGCACGAATAACGGATCAAGCTACCGCAGCAACGAAAAGACCGCCCATCGGGCGGTCTTTTGTTATGGGCGGATAGCCGCTTAGAGGCTCGGCAGCACCCCGGCCGGGATCAGATCGTTGTAGCTGGCTCGCCCCAGCAGGGCGGCGGCGGCCTCGATGTCCGGCGAGAAGTACCTGTCCTTGTCGTAGAAGCTGACCTCTTCACGCAGTCGTCCCTTGGCCAGCTCGATGAGCTCTGTGCTGCGCAGGGGGGCGCGGAAGTCCAGCCCCTGGGCGGCGGCGAGCAGTTCCACCGCCAGTATGCCGCGGGTGTTCTCCGCCATGTCCGCCAGACGGCGACCGGCGAAGGTGGCCATGGAGACGTGATCCTCCTGGTTGGCGGAGGTGGGCAGGCTGTCCACCGAGGCCGGGTGGGCCAGCGTCTTGTTCTCGGAGGCGAGCGCCGCCGAGGTGACCTGGGCGATCATGAAGCCGGAATTCACACCGCCGTTGTTGACCAGGAAGGCGGGCAGGCCCGACATCCGGGAATCGATCAGCAGCGCCATGCGTCGTTCGGACAGCGAGCCGATTTCCGCGATGGCCAGGGCCAGGTTGTCGGCGGCGAAGGCCACCGGCTCTGCGTGGAAGTTGCCGCCGGAGAGGATCTCCTCATCCTCGGCAAACACCAGGGGGTTGTCGGAGACCGCATTGGCCTCGCACACCAGCACCTCGGCGGCGTGGCGGATCTGGGCCAGACAGGCCCCCATCACCTGGGGCTGGCAGCGCAGTGAGTAGGGATCCTGCACCTTCTCGCAGTTGTGATGGGACATGCCGATCTCGCTGCCATCCACCAGCAGGTGGCGGTAGCAGGCGGCGGCATCGATCTGGCCGCGCTGACCGCGCACCTCATGGATGCGGGCATCGAACGGACGGCGACTGCCCAGGGCGGCCTCCACGCTCATGGCACCTATGGTGATGGCGCTGGCGAACAGATCCTCGGCGTGGAACAGCCCCTCCAGCGCGAACGCCGTGCTGGCCTGGGTGCCGTTGAGCAGCGCCAGCCCCTCTTTGGGTGCCAGGGCGATGGGCTCCAGGCCCGCAATCTTGAGCGCAGTGGCGGCGTCGATCAGCTCGCCCTTGTGGCGGGCCTTGCCTTCACCTATCAGCAGGCAGCTCATGTGGGCCAGGGGCGCCAGGTCGCCGGAGGCGCCGACGGAGCCCTTCTTCGGCACCACAGGATAGACTTCGGCGTTGATGAGGGTCATCAGGGCCTCGAGCACCGTAAGGCGGATGCCGGAGAAGCCCCGCGCCAGCGAGTTGACCTTGAGCACCATCATCAGCCGCACAGTGGCGTCATCCATGTACTCGCCAATCCCTGCTGCATGAGAGAGCACTATGGAGCGCTGCAGTTCATCCAGCTGCTCCACCGGGATGCGGGTGTTGGCCAGCAGGCCAAAGCCGGTGTTGATGCCATACACCACGCGGTTTTGCTCGATCACCTTGGTGACCACGGCGGCGGAGGCGTGGATCCCCGGCAGGGCGGACGAGTCCAGGCTGACATGGACAGGCTCGCGGCTGACGCGGCGCAGGGTGGCGAGGCAGAGCTTGCCCGGTTGCAGATTGAGTTCAAACATCTTATTTCACCCCTTTGCCTGCTGTGTTCAGCATCGGCAGATCCAGTTTCGCCTCTTGGGCGCAGTTGATGGCAATCTCGTAGCCCGCGTCCGCGTGGCGCATCACGCCGGTGGCCGGGTCGTTGCGCAGCACGCGGCCGACCCGCCTGGCGGCGTCATCGCTGCCGTCACAGACGATCACCACCCCGGAGTGCTGGGAGAAGCCCATGCCGACGCCACCACCGTGGTGCAGGGAGACCCAGGTCGCGCCACCTGCGGTGTTCAGCAGGGCGTTGAGCAGCGGCCAGTCGGAGACGGCATCGGAGCCATCCATCATGGATTCGGTCTCCCGGTTCGGGCTCGCCACAGAGCCGGAATCCAGGTGGTCGCGACCGATGACCACGGGGGCTTTCAGCTCGCCATTCTTCACCATCTCGTTGAAGGCCAGGCCCAGGCGCACCCGATCCTTGACCCCGACCCAGCAGATCCGCGCCGGCAGGCCCTGGAAGGCGATGCGCTCGCGGGCCATGTCGAGCCAGTTGTGCAGATGAGGATCGTCCGGGATCAGCTCCTTCACCTTCTGGTCGGTCTTGTAGATATCTTCCGGATCCCCGGACAGGGCCACCCAGCGGAAGGGACCTATGCCCTCGCAGAACAGCGGGCGTATGTAGGCCGGTACGAAGCCCGGGAAGTCGAAGGCATTTTTCACCCCTTCTTCCAGCGCCATCTGGCGGATGTTGTTGCCGTAATCCAGCGTGGCCGCACCACGGGCTTGCAGGGTCAGCATGGCTTCCACCTGGCGCGCCATGGAGTGACGAGCCGCCTGGTTCACCTCCTGGGGGGCGGATTTTTGCAGCTCACGCCACTGGGCGACGCTCCAGCCCTGGGGCAGGTAGCCGTGGATGGGATCGTGGGCCGAGGTCTGGTCGGTCACCACGTCCGGGGTGATGCCACGGGCCACCAGTTCGGCGAAGACGTCGGCGGCGTTGCCGAGCAGGCCGACGGAGACGGCGGTGCCGCTACGTGTGGCTTCCTCGACCATAGCCAGCGCCTCATCCAGGCTGTGGGCCTTCTTGTCGACGTAGCGGGTCTTCAAGCGGAAATCGATGCGGGTCTCGTCGCACTCCACGGCAATCATGGAGAAACCGGCCATGGTGGCGGCCAGGGGCTGGGCACCGCCCATGCCACCCAGGCCGCCGGTGAGGATCCAGCGTCCTTTCGGCTCGCCGTTGAAGTGCTGGTTCGCCACCGCGAAGAAGGTCTCGTAGGTGCCCTGCACTATCCCCTGGGTGCCTATGTAGATCCAGGATCCGGCGGTCATCTGGCCGTACATCATCAGGCCCTTCTTATCGAGCTCGTTGAAGTGCTCCCAGTTGGCCCAGTGGGGCACCAGGTTGGAGTTGGCGATCAGCACCCGGGGCGCGTCCTTGTGGGTCTGGAACACTCCGACCGGCTTGCCGGATTGCACCAGCAGGGTCTGGTCTTCCTCGAGACGGGTCAGCACCTCGACTATCTTGTCGTAGCAGGCCCAGTTGCGGGCGGCGCGGCCTATACCGCCATAGACCACCAGGGACTGGGGATGCTCGGCCACTTCCGGATCCAGGTTGTTCATCAGCATCCGCAGGGGCGCCTCGGTCAGCCAGCTCTTGGCGGTCAGCTCGGTGCCGCGGGGGGCACGGATGACCCGGCTCGGGTCGTGACGGGGATCCTGGTGTTGCACAGACATAGACACTCCTTGTTTATCAATGCAGCCGCCATGCGGGGGCACAGTGCCCCTGGCGAGTCGGCCGGCTACTTGGTTAGTTGATGGACCAGCCGGGCGGCCACGCGGGCGCTGCGGTTGTCCAGATCCAGACTCGGGTTGTACTCGGCCAGATCGGCAAGCCTGAGCTTGCCGCTGGCCCGGATATGGGCGATCAGGGGTTCGATGACGGCCAGCTCGACGCCGCGAGCGGCGGGAGCGCTCACCCCCGGCATCAGGTTGGCGGGCAGCACGTCCAGATCGATGGTGAGGTAGAGGTGATCGCAGCGGGCGATAAAGGCGTCCAGCCCCGCCAGCAACACCGGCAGCTCGGCCTGGGTCATCTCCTCGTCCAGCACATGCCAGACCCCCAGCGTCTCGGCGCGGGCAAAGAGCGCCGCCGTGTTGGCGGTCTCGGCCACCCCGAGGCAGGCGTAAGTAAAGGGCGTGCCCTGGGCCGCGCACTGCTCGGCTATCTGGAAGAAGGGGGTGCCCGAGCTTGCCTGCTCCTGCTTCATGCGCAGATCGAAGTGGGCATCGAAGTTGATGATGCCGACCCGGCCCTTGCCACCCAGATGGCGATTGAGGCCGCTCCAGCTGCCGAAGGCCACCTCGTGGCCCCCCCCCAGCACCAGCGGGAAGTGACCCAGATCCAGCGCACTGGCGACCCGCTCGGCCAGCCTGCCGTGGGCGGCATCGAGATCGCCGTCCTCGCAGACCAGATCGCCACCGTCATGGACGGGACGGCTCAGGTGCCAGGCGGTGTTGGCGAGCAGCTTACGCACCGCCAGCGGGGCCGCGGCGGCGCCGACCCGCCCCTTGTTGCGGCGCACCCCCTCGTCACAGGCAAAACCGATCAGCACCACGCCGGGCTCGCTGTCGGCTTGCCAGGGCTGCACCTTGTTGTGCCAGCGCAGGGCCAGTTCACCATCTTCCGGATCCTGACGCCCCTGCCAGACCGACATGTCGGCCACGTTGAACTTATCCATGGAGCGTCTCCTCCCCGTTGAGAACCCGGCTGACCAGCTGATCGACCCCGATCAGGTAACTGATCTCCGAGGGGTGGGCGCAATTCCAGACCAGAAAATCGGCCTGCATGCCCACTCTCAGTTGCCCCAGACGCTCCTGCTCGCCGAGCGCCCGGGCGGCGTGGCGGGTCACCCCGGCCATGGCCTCGACCGGGGTCAGGCCGAACAGGGTGCAGGCCATGTTCATGGCCATGCGCAGGGAGACGATGGGGGCAGTGCCCGGGTTGATGTCGGAGGAGACTGCCATGGGCACGCCCGCCTTGCGCAGGGCGGCGATCGGCGGCAGCTTGGTCTCTTTGAGGAAGTAGAAGGCGGTGGGCAGCAGGGTGGCGACCACGCCACGGTGGGCCAGCGCCTGGATCCCGTCCTGATCCAGATACTCCAGGTGATCCACCGAGAGGGCACCGAAGTTGGCGGCGAGCGTGCTGCCCCCCAGGTTGGAGAGCTGCTCCATGTGCCCCTTCACCGCGAGGTTGTATTGACCCGCCGCCAGATAGACCTGCTCTGTCTGGGCCAGGGAGAAGCCGATGTGCTCGCAGAAGACATCCACCGCATCCGCCAGACCCGCCTCGGCGGCCGCCGGGATGATCTCCTGGCAGATGGTCTCGACCCAGGAGTCGGGATCGTCGCGGTACTCCGGCGGCACCGCATGGGCGGCCAGCAAGGTGGTCTTGACCCGGATGGGCAGCGCCTCCCCCAGCCGGCGGGCGACCCGCAGCATCTTGAGCTCGTCCGCCAGGGTGAGGCCATAGCCGGACTTGATCTCCACTGTGGTGACCCCTTCCCGGATCAGGGACTTGATCCTCGGCACCGCCAGCTCATAGAGCTGATCCTCGCTGGCCGCGCGGGTGGCCCGTACGGTGGAGAGTATGCCACCCCCCTTGCGGGCGATGTCGCTGTAGGGCACGCCCTGCTGGCGCAGCTCGAACTCCTCGGCCCGGCTGCCGGCAAAGATGAGGTGGGTGTGGCAATCGATGAGGCCAGGAGTCACCAGCCTGCCCTTCATGTCACGCCAGTGGGCGGGATGGGGTCCCTTGAGATCCTGCATGGGGACCAGGGTGTGGATCCTGCCTTCATGCACGCCGAGGGCATGGGGTTCCAGCAGACCGTAATCCGCCAGATCGGAGCGCAGGGTCGCGGGTGTCACGTTGAGCCAGACCCGCTCGCAGTTCAACAGTTCCTTGTTCATACCGACCTCGAAATGTATATACAATAATTTATAGCCGATCTCTGACGAGAAAGAAAGGATCAAATTCACATCTTGATAACAGCGGTTTCATTAGAGTTTAAGCACAAAAAAAGCCCACCAATGGGTGGGCTCTTAAAACAAGATATGTATATACAATCAGGTCAATCGGGTCTTGGAACTCAGCTTGTAGCGGGAGCCTGGCGAGAGCAGCCTGGCGTAGGAGACCAGGAAGCCATCCGACCAGGTGCGCCGATGCAGCAGCAGGCAGGGGGTATCGACCCTCACCTGCAGCAGGCCCGCCTCGCCGGCGCTCGGCAGCACCGCCTCCACCACGTGCTCCATCTCGGAGAGGGGGCAGACTTCCATCAGATAGCTGTTCGGCGTCTGTTTCGTGAAGTCCTGCTCGCCATAGCCGGGCAGGCGTTCGGCATCGACGAAACGCTCCTCCAGTTGCAGCGGCTCCCCATCGGCCTGATGGACGATGAGGCTGTGGAAGGTGGGTGCCCCGACCCGCAAACCCAGTCGTACCGCCACCTTCTCGTCGGCGGCCTGGCGCTGCAGGCGGATCACCCGGGCGCTGTACTGGCTGCCCCGCTCGGCGATCTCGTCGGCTATGTTGCGAATGGCCAGCAGCGGCGACTCGGCACGCCTGTCCGCCACGAAGCTGCCGGAGCCGGCGGTGCGATTGAGCCAGCCCTCGGCCACCAGTTCACGCAGCGCCTTGTTGACCGTCATCCGGCTCACGGCAAACTGCTCGCACAGGGCGGCCTCGGTCGGGATCCTGTCGCCTGCCTGATAGTGGCGTTCGCGGATCCCGTCCAGGATATGCTGTTTGATCTGCAGATAGAGGGCGGGTGCCACCAATGGGTTCCTCAGCGACGACGGTGAGGCGGACGCATGTCCGGCCAGGCACGGTAGACGTCCGGGATCTGATCCGGGCCGCTGATGCAGAGATCGAGATCGTGCAGCAGACCATCCTTGATGCCGTAGATCCAGCCGTGCACCGCCAGCTCCTGCCCCTTGCGCCAGGCATTCTGGATGATGGTGGTGTGGCAGACGTTGGCGACCTGCTCGGCCACGTTCAGCTCGCACAGGTAGTCGAAGCGCTCGTGCTCATCCTCGATGGCTTCGAGCTGTTCGCCATACTTGAAATAGACATCCTTGATGTTGCGCAGCCAGTTGTCGATGAGGCCCAGCTCCTGGTTCTGCATCGCCGCCTTGACGCCGCCACAACCGTAGTGGCCGCAGACGATGATGTGCTTCACCTTGAGCACCTCCACCGCGTATTGCAGCACCGAGAGGCAGTTGAAATCGGTGTGTACCACCAGATTGGCGACGTTGCGGTGGACGAAGACATCCCCCGGCAGCAGGCCCATCAGCTGGTTGGCGGGAACCCGGCTGTCGGAGCAGCCGATCCAGAGGTACTCGGGCGCCTGCTGGGCGGAGAGGGTAGCGAAGAAATCGGGATCTTCGGCCTTGATCCGTTCCGCCCACTCGCGGTTATTGGTAAACAGGTCGTTCAACAGTTTCACTTCTGCTCTCCCTAACTGTGGCAGTGGCGGCAACATACCATACACAAGGGTAACCAAGGCAAGGCCGACCAGATCCCGGTGAAACAAAAACAGGGCCATCAGGCCCTGTTTTTTACAAGAGAATGCCCTCAGGCATCCATGGCGTCTTTCCGTTTCTTGAGCGGTTCACAGGCTCGGCGAATGCCCTCAGGCGGCCATCGCATCCTTCAGCTTCTTGAGCGCGTTCTTCTCAAGCTGACGCACCCGCTCGGCGGACACACCGTAGTTGTCGGCCAGCTCCTGCAAGGTGGTCTTGCTCTCCTCATCCAGCCAGCGGGCGCGGATGATGTGCTGGCTGCGTTCGTCCAGGGTGGCCATGGCCGCGCTCAGGCGACGGGTGGCGTGGCTGTCCCAGTTGTCATTCTCTATGGTGGCGGCCAGATCGGAAGACTTGTCTTCCAGATAATGGACGGGGGCGAAGCCACCTTCATCCTCATCGTCACCGACCAGATCGAAGGCCTGATCGTAGTTGCTCATGCGCGCTTCCATCTCGGTGACGTCCGCGGCAGAAACCCCGAGATCCGCGGCAACGGCCTGCACCTCTTCGTGGTTCAGCCAGCCAAGACGCTTCTTGGATTTGCGCAGGTTGAAGAACAGCTTGCGCTGGGCCTTGGTGGTTGCCACCTTGACCATGCGCCAGTTGCGCAGCACATATTCGTGGATCTCGGCCTTGATCCAGTGCACGGCGAAGGAGACCAGACGCACCCCGACGCTCGGGTCAAAGCGCTTGACCGCCTTCATCAGGCCGATGTTGCCTTCCTGAACCAAGTCAGCCTGGGGCAGACCGTATCCGGCATAACTCTTGGCGACGTGAACGACAAAACGCAGGTGCGACATGACCAGCTGACGGGCAGCCTCGAGATCGCCACCCTGCTGCAAACGCTCAGCCAGCTCACGCTCTTCCTCTGCTGTCAGCACAGGAATCGAATTTACTGCCTGGATATAGCCTTCCAGACTACCTTGCGGAATCAGAGCCATAGTGCGTTGCAATGAAGTTCCCATGTTCTACCTCTTACTTTTCAATCGAATCAGTCTAACACCCTGAGAGGGCCTGTCTACCGACCGGGGGTCATTCTGCGGCCCACATCAAACATAAGTCAAACATCGGCCCCAGCATGAACCCGGGCTATCTTAGGCTGACGGGATGAATCATAAATGAACGGTCAAAAAAAAGGGGTCACAGTGAAGGACCCCTGAAAAGTAGCATGCTAAGTCCATTGTTGCGGAGCTCGCAACCTTCACATGCTTGCCAAGTCAGACGAGCAAGGCAGAGGGGCCACACCCGTATAAATTCTGTTGCACTAGATAGACTGTTTATAAATCAAAAGGTTCACAGGATCCAAATATGATCCTTGGTGCAGGCCTCATTCAGATTACTCTGAGAAAGTGGCCCGTGCCAGAAACGGGCCACTCTTTTACTTGATCCAGTTCGCAAAATCCAGCGCTTTAGAATGCTGACAAATTAATCAGGATGGTTCTATGTCGCGAATGTGTCTGTGCACCGAGAACCAGGACGCAATCAGCCCCAGCAGAGCACCGAGCAGTATCAGGTTGAAGCCGTCGAACGCCCCCATCCCCACCAGCCGGAAGTTGCTGTTGTAAAGCCCCGCCAGCTCCTTCACCACCCCCTCGCTCCAGATCACCATGACCTCGGTCAGCCACCAGGCCAGCATGCCGCCGATGACCCCGAACCAGATACCGGTGTAGAGGAAAGGACGGTGAATGAAGGCGTCGGTCGCCCCCACCAGCTTGAGCACTTCGATCTCGGATCTCTGGTTGAGTATGTTCAGGCGAAGGGTGTTGCCGACGATCAGCAGCACGGCGGAGAGCAGCAGCACGGCGATGCCGGTGATGGTGTGGCGCAGCAGATTCATGATCCCCTGCAGCCGGGTCAGCCACTGCAGATCCAGCTTGCCCTGCTCGATGCCAGGCTCGTTCTCCAGCTTGGCGAGCAGCTCGGCGGCCCCTTCCGGATTCTGCCAGCGCGGATCCGGGATCACGCTCAACACTGGCGGCAACGGGTTGCTGTCGAGGTAATCGAGGGCATCGCCGAAGCCGGAGATCTCGCGAAACTCCTTGAGCGCCTCGTCCCGGTTCATGTAGGTGACGGACTCCACCTCGGGATAGAGCAGGATCCGCTGCTTCATGTCGAGGATGCTCTGCTCCGGCAGATCCTTGCGCAGATAGAGGGAGATCTGGGAGCTGGTCTGCCAGCTCCCTTCCACCACTTCGGCGTTTTTCAGCAGCACGTGGAAACAGGAGGGGAGCGCCAGACTGACCCCGAGCACCGCCAGCGTCATCAGGGAGGCGAGCGGATTGCGCCACAGCTCTCCCAGACTGGCAAAGGCCTGACGCACGTGATCCACGCCGTACATCATCAGACGGCGCAGCGGCGGCTGTTTATGACGAACAATAGCCATCAGAGCTCCCTCCCCTGTCGAATATCGGCGACCTGATCCATCCGAGTGACCATCATCAGAGGGCACAGAGGGGGCTGTTTATGACGAACTATGGCCATCAGCTCTCCTCCTGCTCTTGGGAATACATGCGCCCGGCCTTCAGGGTCAGGGTGCGATAGCGCATGCGGGCGATCAGCCCCAGATCGTGAGTGGCAATCAGCACCGAAACCCCGAAGCGATTGAACTCCTCGAACAGTCGCATGATGTCCATGGAGAGCTGGGGATCCAGGTTGCCGGTCGGCTCATCCGCCAGCAGCAGGGGCGGCTTGTTGACGATGGCACGGGCGATGCCGACCCGCTGCTGCTCACCACCGGAGAGCATGCGCGGCTGGTAACGCTCCTTGCCGAGCAGGCCTACCTTGTCCAGCGCCGCCGCCACCCGCTTGTTGATGTCGGCATGACTATAGCCATCGATCACCAGGGGCAGGGCCACGTTGTCGAACACGGTTCTGTCCATCAGCAACCGGTGATCCTGAAAGATCATCCCGATCTGGCGGCGCACATAGGGGATCTGGCTGCGCTGGATCTGGCTGACGTCATCGCCATGGAAGAAGACGCGACCATCGGTCGGCCGCTCCATCACGCTGATGAGTTTCAAGAGGGTACTCTTGCCCGCCCCCGAATGGCCGGTCAGGAAGGCCATCTCCCCCTTGCGCAGGTGGAAGCTGACCTTCTGCAGCGCCTGATGGCCACCGCTGTATACCTTGCTGACCTTGTCAAAACGAATCATAACGGTTCCCTGAGATTGACCAACCCCGACCGGGATCGAAGCATGGCACACTGACTCTTCGCGGCGACACCAGGCCTTGATGAAATAGCTGATCCGCAACAATTCACCTTTCATACCCTGACAGTGACAAGCCCCGACCTGAGTCGGGGCATGGAACACTTGCTCATCGCGGCCGGACTTATTCCTCGCGGCTGAAGAGGGCCTCGATAAAGTCGTTGGCAACGAAGGGACGCAGATCGTCGATCCCCTCGCCCACCCCTATATAACGGATCGGGATCTGGAACTTGTCGGCCACCGCGAAGATGACGCCGCCCTTGGCGGTCCCATCCAGCTTGGTGAGGGTGATGCCGGTCAGGCCCACCGCCTCGCTGAACAGCTTGGCCTGGCTCAGGGCGTTCTGGCCTGTGCCCGCATCCAGGGTCAGCATGATCTCGTGGGGTGCCTCTTCATCCAGCTTCTTCATCACCCGCACCACTTTCTTGAGCTCTTCCATCAGGTTGCTCTTGTTCTGCAGACGACCGGCGGTGTCGGCGATCAGCACATCGGCACCGCGGGAGCGGGCAGCCTCGATGGCGTCATAGATGACGGAGGCGGAGTCGGCACCGGTGTGCTGGGCGATCACCGGAATGTTGTTGCGCTGACCCCACACCTGCAGCTGCTCGACCGCGGCGGCACGGAAGGTATCCCCCGCCGCCAGCATGACGCTCTTGCCGTCGGCCTGGAACTGCTTGGCCAGCTTGCCGATGGTGGTGGTCTTGCCGACGCCGTTCACACCGACCATCAGGATCACGTAAGGCTTCTTGCTGGTGTCGATCACCAGCGGCTGCTCGACCTGAGTCAGCATGGCCCCCATGTCCTGCTTGAGCAGGCCGTAGAGCGCCTCGGCATCCTTGAGCTGCTTGCGATCCGCGTGCTGCACCAAGCCTTCGATGATACGGCTGGTGGTATCCACGCCGAGATCGGCGGTCAGCAACTGAGTCTCCAGCTCCTCGAACAGCTCGTCATCGATCTTCTTGCCGCGGAACAGGCCGAAGAAACCGGAGCCGATATTCTCCTTGGTGCGCACCAGGCTGCGCTTGAGGCGAGCAAAGAAGCCCTCCCGCTGCGGCTTGTCCTGAGTATCGTCGTCCACCTTGGCGGCCAGGGGCAGGGCTGCCAGCGCGGCGGCATCTGCCTCCATCTCGGCGACCAGGCGTAAATCTTCCGCTCTCTGGGCCTCTTTGGCGATACGGGCTTCCTCGGCAGCCTGTGCCTCGGCGGCAACACGAGCGGCTTCCGCGGCTTGTGCCTCGGCGGCAATGCGAGCGGCTTCGGCGGCTTGTGCCTCGGCGGCAATGCGGGCGGCTTCGGCAGCTTGTGCCTCGGCGGCAACGCGGGCGGCTTCGGCAGCTTCTGCCTCGGCGGCAACGCGAGCGGCTTCGGCAGCCTCTGCCTCGGCGGCAACACGGGCAGCTTCCGCAGCCTGGGCCTCGGCAGCAACACGGGCGGCTTCGGCAGCCTGGGCCTCGGCGGCAACACGGGCGGCTTCCGCAGCCTGGGCCTCGGCAGCAATACGGGCAGCTTCCGCAGCCTCTGCCTCGGCGGCAATGCGAGCGGCTTCGGCAGCTTGTGCCTCGGCGGCAACACGGGCGGCTTCCGCAGCCTGTACTTCGGCAGCAACGCGGGCGGCTTCCGCAGCCTGGGCCTCGGCGGCAACGCGAGCGGCTTCGGCAGCTTGTGCCTCGGCAGCAACACGGGCGCCTTCGGCAGCCTGCGCCTCGGCGGCAATACGGGCGGCTTCCGCGGCTTGTGCCTCGGCGGCAATGCGGGCGGCTTCGGCAGCCTCTACCTCGGCGGCAACACGGGCGGCTTCCGCAGCCTGGGCCTCGGCGGCAACGCGAGCGGCTTCGGCAGCCTCTGCCTCGGCGGCAACGCGAGCAGCTTCCGCAGCCTGGGCCTCGGCTTCGGCGGCGATCAGCGCCTCATTGACGATGACGGGCTCGAGTTCGGAGGCGGGTTCCTCCACCACCAGAGGGCCTTCGTCAGGGGTCGCCAGGGGCGCCTCGTGCGGTACAGCAGGGGCCTCGGTCAGGGAAACATCAGCGACGGGAGCGGGGGCAGCGGTGGCCTCGGACTCGGCGACAGCCGGGGTGGCGTCAAGGGCCTGTGATTGGACGGCCTCAGCCTCTTCTTTCTTGCGGCCGAAACCCAGCCAGGAAAACAAACCTTTTGCCATCTAAAAAATACTCACTTCGTTGGCTGACTGCTAAGATAGCCGTCCCTCGGCGGGTCGGCATAAAAATGAACCGCCTTATACTACCACTTTATTTTCTGACGACGAAACGCGATGCCCAGAGTGAAATCCAGCCGTAACAGCCCGAGCAAGAGCCCAGCCCCCCAGGGGCGAGCGGGCGTGGTAAGAATCATCAGCGGCCAGTGGAAGGGCCGCAAACTGCCGGTCAGGGATGTGGACGGACTCAGACCCACCACGGATCGCGTCAAGGAGACCATCTTCAACTGGCTGGCCCCCCATGTCCGCGGTGCCCGCTGCCTCGACCTGTTTGCCGGCAGCGGCGGCCTGGGGCTGGAGGCGCTGTCGCGCTACGCCGAGCAGGTGACTCTGGTCGAGATGGACAAGGGAGCCGCCGAGCAGCTCAGGAAGAACCTGGCCGCCCTCGGCAGTCAGCAGGGCGAGGTGATCCAGGCCGATGCGGTGAGCTGGCTGCAAGGCCCGGCCACCCCCTTCGATCTGGTGTTCCTGGATCCGCCGTTTCGCCGTGAACTGCTGCCCCAGGTGTGCGAGCTGCTGGAGCAGCGCGGCTGGCTGGCGCCGGATGCCCTCATCTATCTTGAACGGGAAAAGGAGATGAGCGATCTCCCCCTGCCAGCCAGCTGGCAACAGCTCAAGGACAAACAAGCGGGTCAGGTCTGCTACCAGCTCTATCTGCGGGATACCAAGGATGACGCCGCAGTTTGAATGCCAGGCGGGAGGGGAAATGGGCGATTGCCACTCCCTGTCAACTTGGACAACAGCAACAACTCAAGGACAAGCAGGCCGGTCAGGTCTGCTATCAACTCTATGTACGGGAGATAAGCGATGAAGCGGGTGTTTAATCTATTGGCGATGGGTGTGCTGCTGTTCTTCTGGCTCGGCGTGGTGCTCGCCCTGCTCGGCACACTGCCGGGCAAACTGAACGGTTTTCTGCCGGTCTGCGGCGTCATAGTGATACTGATGCACTGGGTGCAGGCCAGCATGATCAAGGCCGCCTGCAAGCCCTACTTTGCCATCACCCGCCTCGAGTTCACCCAGGTGCTGATCTTCGGCGTGTTCGGCATGATGGAGATCCGCGCCAAGCTGCAGGCCATCATAGACGCCAGGCAGAGGGGAGAAACCCCGCCCCGGGCTGACTGACCCGAGACCGCCAGATCGAACCTGAAGGAGTGACCTGTCACTCCTTCACTTTTTTCCCCAGGCTGATGCCGAGCTTGATGGAGAGCACGGCGAGCAGCAGCAGCATGGCGATCAGGGAGAAGAAGTTGCTGCCAAGCTCGGGGTACTGCACCTTGAGCAGCGCCGAGTGCCCGAACGCCCCGATGAAGAAGCAGAGCAGGATGCAGCTGGGGGTGTTGCCGACTATGGGCTCGTGGCGATAGTGCTGATAGAGCTGGTAGGCCGCCAGCAGCAGGGCGATCAGGGGGAAGAAGGAGAAGGGCACGACCGACTCGGTCAACACCGACAGGAAGGCATCACCGCAGATGCCGATGAGCAGGGCCAGCAACAGGGGCTTCTTCGGGATCGCGTTCGATTCATGCATGGGACTGTCCATCCTTGACTTAAGAGAGAGATTCGCGGCGCTTGCGGTTCTGGACCTCGGCGCCCATGGCGATCATCCGCAACTGGCTGATGGTGCGCTCCGACAGGGCCCGGCACTCCTCGGGGGTCATGTCGAGGGCGTCGGCACCGGCGCTGAAGACTATGGTGACCATGGCTTCGGCCTGGATGTAGGCCTCTTCCCGTGGCGCCTGCGTGGTCGCCTCCAGATAATCGGTCAGCTCGGCGATGAAGTGCTGGATCTCGCGGGCCACCGCCTGACGGAAGGCCGCAGAGGTGCCGGAGCGCTCACGGAGCAGCAGCCGGAAGATGTTCGGGTTGTTTTCGACGAATTCCATGAAGGTCTGCACCGAGGTGCTGATGACGCTGCCACCACCAGCGATGCGCTGGCGCGCCTGGCGCATCAGCTGGCGCAGGGTCAGGCCGCCCTCGTCCACCAGGGTCAGCCCCAGCTCTTCCATGTCGCGAAAATGACGGTAGAAGGAGGTCGGCGCTATGCCCGCCTCCCTGGCCACTTCCCGCAGACTGAGGTTGGAGAAGCTGCGGTTGGCACAGAGTTGACTGAACGCCGCTTCGATCAGCGTACGCCGGGTCTTTTCTTTTTGTTGCGCGCGAATACCCACGAAAACAGTCACCTTGAGATTAGCGAGGCCAGATGATAACCCGAAGGCGGGGCCTGGATCAGGTTTGTCTCCGACTTTTTTACCATTGACCCGCATTCCGGCTCAATGGAGAATAGTGGACAGCTGTTCGCTGAATGGAGCCGAGTGAAATGGACCGCCCCCCGATCATCATGACCAACACCCTGCTGTTCGCCCTCTCCGGGCTGACGGCACTGATTGCGGTACCCTGGTACGGCCTGACCCATGGCTATGACCTCTGGCAGTGGGGCTGCTTCCTGCTGCTGTTCTGCTACTGCGGCATCTCAATCACCGCCGGTTATCACCGACTCTGGTCCCACAAGGCCTACAAGGCGCACCCAGCCCTGCAATGGATCTTCGCCATCGGCGGCGCCCTCGCCCTGCAAAACTCGGCACTGCACTGGTCGTCCGATCACCGCCGTCACCACCGTCACGTGGATGACAACCAGAAGGATCCCTACAGCGCGGGCCGCGGCTTCTGGTACTCCCACATCGGCTGGATGCTGCGGGAATACCAGCGCGAGATCTACCACGACTACAGCAATGTGCGGGATCTGCAGAACAACGCCATCGTCGCCTTCCAGCACAGGCACTATCTGGCCTTGACCCTGGCCACCAACATCGGCATCCCGCTGCTGCTCGGCCTGATCCATGGAGATCTGCTCGGCATGCTGTTGCTGGCGGGGGTGCTGCGCATGGTGATGACCCACCACACCACCTTCTTCATCAACTCCCTGGCCCACATCTGGGGCAGCCAGCCCTTCACCGATCGCAACAGTGCGCGGGACAACGGCATCCTGGCCTTCTTCACCTTCGGCGAGGGGTATCACAACTTCCATCACCTGTTCGAGAACGACTACCGCAACGGCATCCACTGGTGGCAGTTCGACCCCACCAAGTGGCTGATCCGCACCGCCGCCTGGTGCGGACTGGCCGGGGATCTCAGATCCTGTCCAGAGGAGCGGATCGAGCAGGCCAGGCTGGAGATGCAGCTCAAACGCGCCCAGGCCAGGCTGCGCAAGGCAGAGGACAGGGAGCTGTGGCAGGCGCTGCTGCAGGAGGAGTACGACAAGCTGAGCCTGCAGATCCAGCACTACTACGCCAGCCGCAAACTGCTGCTGGAGCAGCGCAAGCGCAAGGCGCTGGCCCGCTACGACAGGCTCAAGCTGCAACTGGAGTATCGCAACCTGAGGGATGGCTTCCTCGTTGCCAAACGCAACTGGAGTCGCCTGCTGGCCGGCATCGCCTGAGGCGGCTGACCGCCAGACCTGATTGCCCAAGACCGCCCGCTGGCGGTCTTTTCATGGGCGTCTGGCGATCTTTTGGCATAAAAAATGGGGCGACATTCGCATGTCACCCCCTCGCAAATAGCATGTTCCATATTGGGATCCGGCAATAACGGGGCTGATGCGCGTCACGGGTTTCCGCTCCCGATCCGCACTGCCAGCCAGAACACGCCGGCCGACCCACTCCCTTGTTGCCTTCACCCACACGGCAGACCCGCCGCCGTGTTTGTCCTTGCAACCGAAATACTACGCAGTTAAATAAAATAAAAAACCGTTATATGCAGCCCTGTATGCAAGCGAGGGCACTGCATCAGGTATCGCTTATCGACATAAAGTGATTAAAAACAATACGATAAAATCTAAATCCGGCTTTGGATGGCAAACGTTATCCTCGAAGGCGCACAAGGCTTTGCGAGATCTCGCACAAGCCGGGCTCCACTCACAGCCAGGGGCGCAGCGGCAGCCAGTCGCTCAGTCGCGCCAGCAGGCGCCGCAGCGTCGAGGGGGGCGCCACCACAGGATGGACCGCCGCCCGTTGCCAGCCGCAGAGCCAGTGCCGCAGCTCGGCACAGAGCGCCGGGCAGCTCAGGTGCAGCATCAGCTCGGTGTTGAGCATCAGGGAGCGGGGATCCAGGTTGAAGCTGCCGAGCAGCGCCTCCTCCTCCCCCATCAGGATCAGCTTGGCATGCAGGCTGCGCCCCTCATCCGACAGTTCGGCCAGCACTATACCCTGCCGCTCCAGCCAGGGGCGGTGGCGCCGGTAGGCGCCATACACCAGGGGCACGTCTGTGCTGGCCAGGGAGTTGGTCAGGATCTCGATGCCGACCCCGGCCTGGCGCAGCCGCTTGAGATGGCGGCGCAGGCTCCGGGTCAGGATCAGGTAAGGACTCACCAACCGCAGCGCCCCCTGGTTGCCAGCCAGCTTGCGCCCCAGCCGGGGCGCCGTGGTCGGCCGGGAGATGAGCCCCTTGCCGGGCCTGTCAAACCAGCACTCTCCGACACCCGGATGCCAACGCAAGGGAAGAGGCTCGCCATCAAACAGGCTGGCGGGCAGATCGTAGACCATGGCCACCGCCGGGTCGGTCAGGGTCAGCAGGAAGTCGTTCACCGCACGGATCTCGGCGGGCAGCAGGGGGCGCCGCAACAGGCGCCGGATGGGGTGGCTCCAGCGGCTGCGCCAGAACAGCTCGAAGCCCTGCTCGGCCTGGCGGCAGAGGGGGCCGCGGCAGACCAGATCCAGATCGACGAAGTGAGGGGGCGCCCCCAGCCCGAAGTAAGGATCGCCGATGTTGCGGCCACCGATCACCGCCTCGTGGCCATCCACCAGCAGCAGCTTGTTGTGCATGCGGTGGTTGATGCGCCGGAAGCTGAGCAGGCCTTCCAGCAGCAGGGTCAGGGGGCGCCAACCCCTGAGCCAGAACGGATTGAACAGCCGTACCTCGATGCCGGGCTCTGCCGCCACCACCTCCAGGAAGCGGTTGTCGCCGGCATAGAGATCGTCGATGAGCAGCTGGACCCGGACCCCGCGCCGCGCCGCATGGAGCAACTCGGCCAGCAGCAGCTTGCCGCTGCTGTCCTCCTCCCAGCTGTAATACTGGGCCTGGATCCGGCTGCGGGCGCCGCGGATCAGCTGGCAGCGAGCCTTGAGGGCGGCGCCGGGATCATCGAGCAGGGCAAATTCGGCGGGGATCAAGGGTCATCTCCTTGTCATGAGACGGTGGCATAACCCAGACAACAGCCCCGATTGCGGCGTGTCAAGGAGCCGATGATGGAAGTGCGCGACCACCCCTGCCTCAGCCAGAGACCCCAGGCCAGTCAGCCTGATCCCACTCCCGCCAGGCTGCTGACCCCCTGGTACCAGCAGCACAGGGATCAGGGCTGGGAGGCCCTCCCCCTTGCCCCCGAGGATGGCCTGCCCGACCGGCACTGAGCACTCAGGGCTGGACCGCCTCCATGGCCTCTGTCTTGCCCTCCACCTGAGGCAGGCTGAAGCGGTAGGCCACGTAGTATTTGTAGATGGTGCCGACGTAGTTGATGGGGCCCTGGCCGACCTCGTTGGCCACCAGCTGCTCCACGTTGCCAAACCAGACGTTCGGATCCAGCCCCCTCTCCCTGGCCTTGGCCTGCAGCGCCTGCACCCGGTTAGGGCCCGCGTTGTAGGCCGCCAGGGCGAACAGGTGACGGTTGAGCCTGTCCATCCCGGGATCGTTGAAGTAGGTATCGAGAATGAGCCTCATGTAACGGCAGGCCGCCTCCACACTGCCTTCCAGGCTGGTGAGCCTGGCGCCGCGGATCCCCACCTCGCCCCCCGTGCTCGGCAGCAGTTGCATGATGCCGACAGCCCCGCGGTTGGAGCGGACATTGGGATTGAGCCCCGACTCCTTGTAAGCCAGCGCCGCCAGCATCAGCCAGTCGAGCTCATATTTGTCAGCCTGGGTTTCCAGCACCTTGCGGATGGTCGACAACCGGCCCAGGGGATCCGGCGCCAGTATGTTGCTCATCTTGTCACTCTGGGCCAGCAGGCGACGCAGTGTCATGTCGCTGTAGAGGGTGCGTTTGCTCGACTCCGAGATATAGGCGTTCACCGCCTTGAGCAGCTCGGGGCTGTTGTTGCGCAGTGCCCAGGCACTGCGCCCCTTGTCCCGCAGCGGGATCAGCTTGTGGGCCTTGAGGCCCCCTATCATGTCGAGCCAGATCCGCCCCTTGAAACTGTCGGTGACGGTCAGCGGTATGATGCCGGCGGCCACCATCTCCAGCAGATCCCCGTCCTGCAGGTATTCGGGCACTGTCTCTATGTAGACGGGGGGCAGCCCCAGCTCGCGGAACAGCCAGTTGAGCTGATGCAGGCTCTCGTAATAGCTTGAGCTGGCCCGCACCCAGATCCGCCGACCGGAGAGCTGGGTGATGCGGTTGAAACCCGTCAGCTCCCGCTGGCTCACCACCCACTCCTCGATGGGCGAGATGAGCGGCTGGGAGAAGGTGACCTGCTCGCGCCGGGTCGGCGTCACCGTCAGGTTGGCCGCCACCAGATCCCCCCGCCCCTCGGTGAGGTAGTCCAGCAGCTTGTCCTGACGCACCGGGATATAGATGATCTTGAGCTTGAGCTTCTCCTTGGGGAGATAGGTCTGGTTCAGCCAGCGCTCGAAGCCTTGCAGTTGATTGACCAGGATGCCGTACTGAGCCCCCTTGTCGAAGAAGAAGAAGCCCCGTTCATAGACCACCAGGGCCCTGAGCTCCTTCTTCTGCAGTATGTGTTCGAGATCCCCGGGCTGGGGCAGGAGCTTGGGCTTGACGTCCGCGGCACGCGAAGGGGCATCACCAGGCTGGGAACCGAGATCCGCCGCCAGCAGAGGGAGAGAGCAGAGGACCAGCAGGGCCCAAATCCATCGCATCATGAGGTAGCCACCTTCTGTTGGTCGACTCGCGCCTTGAGATTCTCGGCAGGACAAGGCCCGACACACGGGACTCATGACGGGGTGCCATCATGGCACCTTCCTGCAGCGGAACGATTGGTGCCGGACTGAAACCGGATCGCCCGCGGGATAACTCACTATACAACGCAAAGAGAGGGAAAAGGCGAGGGGCAAAGCAATACGGCAGGCAAGCCTGCCGTCTCATCGGGGGGCTCAGATAGAGCGGGCACGCATCTCGAAAATCAGTTTCTCGGCGGTGCAGGTGAATTGCAGGCGGGCCTTCAGGATCACGCCGTCGGCGCCCTGGGTCAGTTCGCTGTCGATCACGGCTTCGGCAGTCACCTGCTTGGCCAGCGCCTCATAGGCTGCGAGTTTGGCGCGGGCGTCGGCTTCTGCCGCGGCCTCGATCACCAGCTCCATCACATCGTCGCCTTCACCTATGATGGTGCCGATCTCGGCGAAACAGCCGCAGCTGTCGCAGGTTTCATTCAATTCCACTTTTTCGTCTACAGACATACTTCCACTCCTACTCATTTCGGATGTACTTCATCGTCACGCAAGGCTTTACGAAAATCCCTGATGGCGGTGCCCAGATCCTCACCGGCGCCAGCCAGGCGTTTGCTGCCAAACACCACGACGACCACCACCAGCAGGATCAACAGATGCCAGATATGAATTCCACCAAGTCCCATAGGGCGACTCCTGACAGATAGATACCCGTTGTTTGTATCAAAAGAAGGCGCAACGATTGTTGGGCAAAATCAAGGCAGGCGCAAGTTGGCAGGAAAATCGTCAATAAACATAAAAAGATACGGCGACCTTTGGCCGCCGTATGAGTCGGTGCTACTTGTCCCCTCAACCGCTACATCCTGTACCAGTCGCCATGAAGGCGAGAGACAGGTCGAGCATAGGGTCGCCAAGATATGAAAACAAATGGTATAAATTCATCTAAGAATTGAAGAGGATTCATATCATGTTGCTGGAACAGCTCGGGCGCATAGATCTTAATTTGTTGATTATCCTGCAAGTCTTGCTGGAGGAGCGCAATGGCAGCCGGGCTGCCCGCCGTCTGCATCTGAGTCAGTCCGCCGTCAGCAAGGCCCTGGGTCGCCTACGGGAGACCTTCGACGATCCCCTGTTCGTCCGCTCCGCCTACGGGCTGGACCCCACCCCGCGCGCCCTCGATCTGCAGCTGCAGTTGCAACCCATACTGCTGTCGCTGGACAACCTGATCCAGCCCCCCGCCTTCGATCCCGCCAGCACAGAGCGGGAATTCGTCATCGCCAGCATGGACAGCGCCTTCACCCTGTTCGCGCCGCTCTACCTGAGCGAGCTCAAGCGCCAGGCACCGGGCATCCGCTTGCGTTACGAGGAGTGGACAGAACACAGCCTCACCGAGATGAGCCAGGGTCAGGTGGACATCGCCTTCACGGTGCGGGAGAACTGCATCAACTCGGATTTCAGGCTGGACACCCTGCCCAACGCCATCTGCCAGCGACTGCTCGCCATCGATGACCTCACCTGCCTGGTGCAGCGGGATCACCCGGCCCTGCGCGAATCCGAGTGGGATCTCCCCCGCTACCTGGCCTATCCCCATGTGCAGACCTATTGCGAGGGACGGGATCGCTGGATGCTGGATCACAAGCTGGCGGAGCAGGATCTCTACCGCCGGATCGAGGCGACTGTGCCCTCCTTCGAGGCGGCGCTGCGCATGGGCATGCACTCGGACATGATAGTGACCCTGTCACGGCTCTATGCCCGCCACGCGACCCAGGTCTATCCGCTGGTGCCGCTGCCGTTGCCCATCGCCCTGGACAGCATCTCCCACCTGCTCATCTGGCATCAGCGCCACGAGGAGGATCCGGGGCACCGCTGGCTGCGGGAGACATTGCTCACCCTCATCATGGGCAAGCTGGAGGCCCCATCCCGCCCGGACGAGGCGCTGGCCGTCATGGACGCACAATAAGAAAGGGGCTGCCTGGCAGCCCCTTTCTTTTTACCCCTTGCCCGTCACCGCCAGATAGTGGTGCACGCCATCCAGCAACATCTGCACCGAGATCATCACCAGCAGCATGCCCATCAGCCGCTCCACGGCGGTGAGTCCTCGCTCACCCAGCAGCTTGTTGAACAGCTCGTAGAACATCAGGATCACGGCGCTGGCGCCCCAGGCCATCAGCAGGGCCAGGGACCAGTCCACCATCCGGGTCGGCTCCTGGTTCGCCAGCAGCAGCAGGGAGGCCAGTATGGAGGGGCCCGCTATCATGGGGATGGCCATGGGTACCAGGAAGGGCTCCTCCCCCGCCGCCAGCCCGGTCACGCCCCCCGGACTCGGGAATATCATCTTGATGGCGATGAGGAACAATATGATGCCCCCGGCGATGCTGACCGCCTCCTGGCGCAGGTTCAGGAAGCTCAGGATCTGCTGACCGGCAAACAGGAAGCCCAGCATGATGGCCAGGGAGAACAGCAGCTCGCGCATCATCACCTTGCGCCGCCGCTTGGGATCGACGTGACGCAGTATGGAGAGGAAGACCGGCAGGTTGCCCAGCGGATCCATGATCAGAAACAACATGACGGCAGCGGAGAAAGTATCCATACAGGTTCCCGGGCGTTGCCCAGGCCAAGCCTTTAACAGAGGGGGGAGAGGGCGAAATATAACAAAGGAGGCGGGATTCGGCGAGCGCCTCGGTGCGCTCGCCGCGGGATCAGCCGTGGTTGCAGATCTTGTCGGCCCGGGTCTGGAAGCCCTGCTCTGACTCGATGAACTTGCCGCGTTTGGCCAGCAGGCTGATCAGCGCCTCTGCATCCATCTCGCTCGCGCTGCAGGTATGGAAGCGGGCATCGGCGCCAAAGCGCGCCTCAATCGCCTCCCTGAGGCTGGCCCGGGTAAAATGGCCACCCTCTTCCAGCATCATCTCCATCACTTCGTGACCGTGTATCGACTGGGACATCTCAAACCTCTTTAATCATCATGTCAGATGTCCATTAGAGCCTGAACCCCGGCCCCCGATCTTGATATAAGCCAACAAAACGCCTTTTTTAACTTCCCCGGGCTGGCTGCGAGCGTCGCTTTGTCGATAATGTGGCAACCTGATCGGGGGATGGCTACACTAGCGCCCCTTTGCCATCGCAGACAGAAAATAAGGACATTGGCGTCATGCTGTTCCATGGATTGGTCTTCAAGCCCTGGCGGATCTGGACCCGCCGCCCGCTCTGGTTGAAGACACTGCTCGGCATGCTGACCGGGATCGGGCTAGGACTCTGCTTCAGCGAGCAGGCAATGCTGCTCAAGCCCATCGGCGTCCTGTTCGTGAACACCATACAGATGCTGATGGTGCCCCTCATCTTCTGCTCCGTCATCGCCGGCCTCACCGCCCTGCTCAAGGGCAAGACCCTGGACAGGATCGGCAGCAAGGCCATAGGTCTCTACCTCTGCTCCACCGCCGTCGCCATCTGCATCGGCCTGGTGATGGGCTGGCTGCTGGAACCCGGCATGGGCGCCAACATGGGGCCCTACGAACGGACCGGCGTGATGGTGCAGCCGACCCTGGCCAGCGTGCTGAGCCATCTGGTGCCCCACAACCCGGTGCAGGCCATGGTGGATGGCAAGATATTGCAGGTGATCGTCTTTGCGGTGGCCCTCGCCCTGGCCCTCAATGCCAGCGGACGACGCGGTCGCCCTGCCATTCTGTTCTTCACCTCCCTGGCGGAGGGGATGTTCAAGCTGACCCAGATGGTGATGGCGCTGGCCCCCTATGGCGTCTGCGCCCTGATGGCCTGGATGACGGGCAAATACGGGGTGAGCCTGCTGCTGCCCCTGCTCAAGGTGATAGGCGCCGTCTACCTCGGCTGCCTGCTGCACGTGCTCGGGGTCTACAGCAGCCTGCTGATCCTGCTGGCCCGCCTCAATCCGCTGCACTACTTCAAGAGCATCGTCGACGCCCAGGCGGTGGCCTTCACCAGCAGCTCAAGCAGCAGCACCCTGCCCATCAGCCTGGCCTGCGCCGAGCGCCGGCTGGGGGTCTCCCCCGCCATCACCGCCAAGGTGCTGCCGATTGGCGCCACCATCAACATGGATGGCACCGCCCTCTATCAGGGGGTGACGGCGCTGTTCGTGGCCCAGGCATTCGGGGTGGATCTGCACGTGGTGGATTACCTGACCATCATCAGCATCGCCACCCTGGCCAGCATAGGCACGGCCGGCACGCCGGGCACAGGGCTCATGCTGCTGACCCTGACGCTGACCGCGGTGGGATTGCCGCTGGAAGGGGTGGCGCTGATTGCCGGGATAGACAGGATCCTCGACATGGCCCGTACCACTGTCAACGTCTCCGGCGACATCCTGGTGTCGGTGCTGATCGCCCGCAGCGAGAAGGAGCTGGATCTGGCGATCTATCACGATGCCAGCGCGGGGGAGGACATCGACTTCACCCTGCGCTGAGGGTGACGGGAGGGAAAGATCTCAGTGATCCTGGGGATCGTGATGGCAGCGCCAGCAGATATCGAAGTTGGCGCCGTTCTCCTCCCCGCACTGACCGCACAGCCAGCCATTGCCCTGACGCTGCTGGTAGCGCTCTATGATCCTGCCTGCCCGCCGGCGATCCTGCTCGCACACCATCAGGGTGACCTGCAGCAGATCCACGGGCAACTCCCCCAGTGCCCCCGAGAGCCCCTCCCCGCTGAGCCGCACCCGCACCCCTTCGACTTCCAGCGCACCCTTCAAGGCATGCGCCTCCAGCGAGTGGGAGGCCCGATACAAATTAATCCACTGCTCCATATATCCTCTCCTCGCAACCCCTAGTCGATGCACCGGCGACGCCGGCCCAAGGACCATCACACTTCCTCCGCATGACCCCTTGCCGCTCACAGCAGGTTGTCGATGCCGTAAGTCGGGCCATTGGCCACCAGAAAATCGATAAACACCCTCAACTTGCGCGGCATCAGCCGACGCTCGGGAAACAACAGATAGATGGGCACCTTGGGCTGCTGCCAGTCCGGCAGCAAAGCCACCAGAGAGCCGTCGGCCAGCTCATCATGGCACAACATGGCGGGCAGGGAGGCGAGCCCCAGCCCGGCCTTCGCCGCCTCTCTGGCACAGGTGATGTTGTTGACCTGGAAACGGGACGGCGGATCCACCAGCACTTCCCGGCCATCCCGTTCAAAACACCAGTGGGAGGCGAGAAAACCGCTGCTGACCGCAACCCTTTCATGGCGCACCAGATCCTCGGGTCGGGTGATCGCCGGGCTGCGCGCCAGATAATCCGGGCTGGCGCAGAGCAGGCGCCCGGTGCTCCACAGACGCCGTGCCGCCAGGTTGGAGTCGCTCATGTCGCCGATCCGCACTATGGCATCCAGCCCCTCGCTGATGGGATCCACTATGCGGTTGGTCAGCTCCAGATCCACCCGCAGTCCCGGATAGGCTTGCAGAAAGTGAGCCACCAGCCGACCCACCACCAGCTGCCCCGTCTCGATGGGAACCGCCAGCTTGAGGGTGCCGGTCACCTCCTGCTGGCTGGCACTCAGCATCAGCTCGGCCTGGGCCAGCTCCTCCACCGCCTTGCTGCAGCGCAGGTAATACTGCTCTCCAGCCTCGGTCAGGGTGAGCTGGCGGGTGGAGCGATAGAGCAGCCGCACGCCGAGGTGCTGCTCCAGTTCGGCGATGCGGCGACTCACCGTCGCCTTGGTCATGCCCAGCTCCTGAGCGGCAGCGGTAAAGGAGCCCTTGTCGACGATGCGCACCAGAATCAAGGCTGCGTTCAAGTCCATTGTCTCACCAGTGAAACTGTATATCTCATGAATGGATACTAATCGAAACAGTCTGCCGATGTTAGCCTGCCCGCCACAGTTCAGGAAAAGCAAAAATCATGAGTCAACACAAGAAGATCCCTCTGCTGGCAGCCCTGCTGCTGGCCCTGCTCGGCATGCTGTTTGCCGCCTACTGGTATCTGCACGGCCGCCATTTCGAGAGCACCGACAACGCCTATCTGCAGAGCGAGGTGACCGGCATCGGCTCCAAGCTGCCCGGCTATATCAGCGAGGTGCTGGTGACCGACAACCAGGAGGTCAAGGCCGGCCAGCTCATCGCCAGACTGGACGACAGGGAGTACAGAACCCGGGTGCTCGAGGCCGAGGCCGATCTGCACCTCAATCAGGCGACCGCGGAGAACCTGGCCGCCACCCGAACCCAGCAGCTGAGCCTGATCCGTCAGGCCGAAGCCAGGGTCGCCTCGGCCAATGCCGAGCAGGTGCGGGCCCAGCAGCAGGTGCACCGGGTCAGCCAGCTCAATCAGCGCAACTACAGCTCTCAGGACAGCCTGGACGAGGTGCGCGCCGGTCTGCAGGTCAATCAGGCCCAGGAGCAGGAGGCCAGAGCCGCCCTGCAGGCCGCTCGCGAGCGCCTGCTGGTGCTGGACGCCGAAGCCAAGCAGAACCAGGCCAGACTGGCACTGAGTGAAGCCCAGCTCGAACAGGCCAGGCTGGAGCTCGGTTACACAGAGCTGCGGGCCCCGGCGGACGGCATTATAGGCAAGCGCAGCCTGCGGGAAGGGCTCTATGTGCAGTCCGGCATGCAGGTGGCCAGCCTGGTACCGCTGCAACAGGTGTGGGTAGAGGCGAACTTCAAAGAGACCCAGCTGCAGCACATGCAACCGGGTCAGCGCGTGGAGGTGATCCTGGATGCCTATCCGGATCAGCCGGTCGAGGGGATCATCGACAGCCTGGCCCCCGCCACCGGCGCCAAGTTCGCCCTGCTGCCGCCGGAGAACGCCACCGGTAACTTCACCAAGATAGTGCAGCGGGTGCCGGTCAAGATCCGCATCCCCGAGCCGGGCGCACTGGCCGGCAAGTTGCGTCCTGGCCTCTCCAGCGAAGTGATAGTGGATACCCGCAATCCCGAGCCCATGGTCGCCGCCAACTGATGGAACCCATTCCACGTCGCAACTGGATCGCGGTCATGGGGGGCCTCATCGGCGCCTTCATGGCCATACTCGACATCCAGATCACCAACGCCTCCCTGAAGGACATTCAGGGGGCCCTCTCGGCCACCCTGAGCGAGAGCTCCTGGATCTCCACCTCCTACCTGGTGGCGGAGATGATCGCCATCCCCCTGAGCGGCTGGCTGAGCCGGGGGCTGAGCGTGCGCCGTTACCTGCTGTGGACCACGGGGGCCTTCATCGTCGCCTCCGTGCTCTGCTCGTTCAGCTGGAACCTCACCAGCATGATCGTCTTCCGGGCATTGCAGGGCTTCACCGGCGGGGCCCTGATCCCCATGGCCTTCTCCCTCATCGTCAGCCTGCTGCCGCTGCACAAGCGGGCCACCGGCATGGCGCTGTTCGGCCTCTGTGCCACCTTCGCCCCCGCCATAGGTCCGACCCTCGGGGGCTGGCTGACGGAGCAGCTCTCCTGGCACTACATCTTCTACCTGAACGTGCCTCCCGGCCTGCTGGTGATGGCCATGCTGGCCCACGGTCTGGACAGGAAGCCGGTGGACTGGGAGGTGATAAAACGGGTGGATCTGGTCGGCATCCTCACCATGGCGGTGGGGCTGGGTCTGCTGGAGGTGGTGCTGGAGGAGGGCAACAGAGAGGACTGGTTCGGTTCCAGCTTCATAGTGCGGCTCACCGTCATTTCGGTGGTGGCCCTGGTGTTCTTCGTCATCAGCCAGCTGCTGCGCCGCCATCCCCTGGTCAATCTGCGGCTGCTGCACAGCCCGCGCTTCGCCCTGGCCTGCTTCGCCTACCTGGTGCTCGGCATGGCGCTGATGGGGTCCATCTATGTGCTGCCGCTCTACATGGCGCAGATCCACAACTACAACGCCCTGGAGATTGGCGAGGTGCTGATGTGGATGGGCCTGCCCCAGTTGCTGGTGCTGCCCCTGGTCCCCAAACTGACCCACAAAATAGATCCGCGCTATCTGGTGAGTTTCGGCTTCCTGGTGTTTGCCATCAGCTGCTTCATGAACGTCAACATGAGCGCCGACTACGCCGGCCCCCAGCTGATCCAGTCACTGATAGTGCGGGCCCTGGGCCAGCCCTTCATCATGGTGCCCCTCTCCCTGGTGGCGACCGCCAGCCTGGCCCCGGAGGAGATCCCCTCCTCCTCCACCCTGCTCAACGTGCTGCGCAACCTGGGGGGGGCCTTCGGCATCGCCATCATAGCCACCCTGATCGACAACGACACCCGCATCCATGCCAGCCAGATAGGCAGCACCCTGGCCGCCACCAGCATAGAGGGGCAAAGCTACCTGCTGCAGCTGGCCCAGACCATGATGGCCCAGGGCTCGGATCCCGCGCTCGCCCAGCAGCAGGCCAGGGCCATGCTGTCCAATACCATCAACCGGGAGGCCGCCATCATGGCCTACAACCAGGTGTTCTACGTGATGGGCATCTTCCTGCTCATCGCCAGCGCCATGATGCTGCTGCTCAGGCAACCGGTCCCCAGGGCCGCGGACGCCGAGCCGCTGGAGGCGTAAGCCAGAAATCAGAAACGGGCCGCCAGGCCCGTTTTCTTATGGTCGACGAAGCCTGCTCATCCCGCCAGAGAGGCGGCGATCAGGAACTGGGCGGCGAAGTAGCTGCTCATGATCCAGGCCGTGGCATGGGGGAAGGGGCGGCGGAAGCGATCTAGCGCCAGCATGCTGTCGGAGAAGAGGAACATCAGCGCCCCCACCAGGGCCGCAGCAGAACCTGCGGTGAGAGAGGCGTGCCAGGCGCCGGCGGCGACCCAGGCCATGGCGATGATCACCAGCATGTAGCAGAACACAGGGATCTTCATCTCGCCGAGCCGGCCCCACAGCAGGCCGAACACCATGCCGGCCACCAGCAACAGCAGCAGGCCATCCACCAGCTTGAGCACCAGGGGGCCCTGGGCGAAACCCACTATGTAGCAGAGGTGCGCGACAAAAAATGCCGCCAGTCCCTGGATGAAGCGATCCCGTGGCAGCATCAGCAGCACGTCCCCGGCCAGCGACAGGCAGAGGCCGAGCAGGATCCAGGCATGGGAACCGTTGTGGTCATCGCTCTGGTAGCCAAAGGCCAGGGCTATGATAAACAGCATGGTCAGCGGTTTGCTGATGTAGAACTGACGGGAGTCTGAGCCATAAGCCGCGCGGATGTGCCACCAGCCAGATGCGATGATCAAGAAACTCAATAACATGCCCTGCTCCTCACCGATTGCTCGCGGTCACACGGCAACCTCTTTAGTGCCCGCAAGAGTAGCAAATTCCCCCGCCCAGTGGCAGGGGTGTGAAGCAGATGGCACCCTACACCTAAAGTCTAATTGCCCCCTGCTCGCGGCTCGGGCATAAGAGACAGCTCTGGAAGATCACCATGGAAGACGCAATGACCAACTACCTGCCTGCCATCGACATCATGATGTGCCACCTGGGGATCAGCTTCGAACAAGCGTGCGAACAGCTTGGTCTGAGCCCGCAGGAACAACAGACCCTGGATCAGCTGCAAAAGCAGAAGCAGACCCAGTCAAACTAGCCTGCCCGGTATTGAAAACGGCGCCATCGAGGCGCCGTTTTTATTGGTGGTGTCTATGAACGGGTGGCCCGTCGCCGTTGCAGCCAGACCACGGCCCCGAACAGCAGGAAGCCCGGGATCCACATCAGCTCCTTGTGCCAGCGCTCGGTCGGCGCCTTGACGGAGAGGATCTCCTGGTCAAACTCCATGCCGGCCGCCGCCGCCGGACTGCCGAAGGTGACGTTGTCGATCAGGGTCTTGCCGTCCTGCTCGTACAGGGCCAGCCCCAGGCTGGCCAATCGCGCTTCGCCATCGGCACCGGCCGGTACCGCCAGCAGCACTGTGGATTGACGCAGCTTGCCCACCGCATCCTCCCCCTGGATCCGCAGTCGCAGCGTGCTCTCCGCTTCCACCTCGCCCAGGGTCTGGGCCAGCTGGGCGGGGGGCGTCTCACGATAGGGATCGTGCACCATGTCCATCCAGAAACCGGGACGGAACAGGGTGAAGGCCACCAGCAACAGCAGCACGTTCTCGTACCAGCGGCTCTTCACCAGGAACCAGCCCTGGGTGGCGGCGGCGAAGATCAGCATGGCGACCGTGGCCACCACGAAGATCAGCACGCCGTGGGCGAAGTCCACATCGATTAGCAGCAGATCCGTGTTGAAGATGAACAGGAAGGGCAGCGCCGCGGTGCGCAGGCTGTAGTAGAAGGCGGTGATCCCGGTCTTGATGGGATCCCCCTTGGAGACGGCGGCCGCCGCGAACGAGGCCAGCCCCACCGGCGGGGGCACATCCGCCATGATGCCGAAATAGAA
>Ga0067045_1027592_pt1 | contig 84197 bp, 87 predicted proteins | sample TerdegcTABiofilm_FD_59184 | JGI IMG/M metagenome (GOLD analysis project Ga0067045, IMG submission 59184) | Combined Assembly of (Gp0054472, Gp0054536) Wastewater bioreactor microbial communities from Singapore -Terephthalate degrading... | reverse complement strand
CACGCCGCTCTCGTGCTCCCGGATCATCGCGATGATCTGCTCGTCTGAAAATCTGCTCTTGCGCATGTGTCATCCTCTCTAATCGAGAGAGTCTGCAAAATCATGGCCGGAATTCAGGGGGCTGGGTCAATCGCTCCCTTCGGCCTAAGCCTACGCCTGTCAAATTATTTGGCTCTCTTCGCAGTTCTTTTTATCCGCCCGCCTCCCTTGCTGGGCGGAGCTTTCTTGTGTGCGTCCACAACAAAAATCTCCAAATCTATTTTTGTCTCTTTACGGATATCATTGGCGGATTGAATTAATTGGGGAAGCCAAGCGTCTTCCTTTTCGCCATGATCGACTACTAAATAAACACCGTTGGTTGCCCCCTCAGCGATACAATACTCCAAAAGCTGAGAACGAATCCCGCCCAACAAGTGGGAGTTCGAAGATTTTTTCACTTCTACAATGACTTTCTGTCGAGCACCCCGACTGAATTTAAAATCAATCCTACCACTGGTGAGATCAACCTCGGGCGAAGCGTCTAAATTGTTTGCTTGGCAGTAAGAAAACGCAACCAAATAAAATAATCTCTGCGCTACAGACTCATTCTTAAATCTCTCGCCAGACCAAAACTCTTTCCAATAGCCGTGCCGCTCCACCAGCAGTTTGTATTGATCCAGAATAGCGCCAACCACTTTTTTAGGTGTGTTTAGCTCACGTTTACTCGCCGCCAGCGGCACTTTGGAGGGAAGGCTATCCGCAATTTGCTGCAGCAGCAGAAAGCCATGCGGATCACTATTGAAATCGTAAGGGTTCAAACTTTTGGATTTCAGCGCTTCGACGATTAATTCCAGCGCCTCTTTAGATCCGAATATTGCGGCACGAGCTCTTTTCTTCTCTTCCTCGGAAAGTGCTGCATTTCGGAAAATCTCGCCAATTCGCGTATTGACCTTTTGCCGTAAGTCTTCGTTCGCCGCCGCTATATCATAAACATCATTCCAACTTGTAGCTATCGGCAGGTGCATCAAGACATCAAGAGGAGCCAGCAAAACCGGAGTCCGGACTTCATGTTGAGTAGGATTTACGGGCAGGTCATAAACCTTGCCAAACAAATTAAATTGCTCTGTTGGAACAGAGTGCTTGGAGCAAACATTCTTTGTGAAATCAGCCAGTGCAGGATGGATAATAGCGGTAACCATATCACTTATATGGTCCGGCCCGATACCTCGCTCCAGTAGGCTTAACAATGGCAAAAGAAACGGGTCAATTAATCCGATCTCGGAAATTTGGTGCGCAATACTAAGAATATTCTCTTTCTTCTCCGCCGACATGGACGAGCCGCGAATTGATGAAGTGCCATATCCAAGACAGGTGTAAGGAACTTCATTATAATCCAACAACCGCCTTGCTGCTTTCCAAGACGCATCTTGGGGCTTTTTTGAAACACTCAACAGTCTAAAAACTGTAGAAAAATGGTTCTGAAAAAGATCGGCCGCCTGATCAGCAACTTCTTTAGACCGGCTAAGCGGTAGAAGCATTGGGTCAATGAAAAGCGCCGTATCTGCATTTAGCAAAGGGTCGAAGGCATTGCTCCGCATTAGGTCTAAGGGCTTCAGCCCGTAGTGCTGCGCAAAGGAAATTGGTCTTACTGTTGCCAATATAAAGTCCCCCTAATCACCTAAAGCCTTCCATCATGTCCGGTCCGTTGCCCGGGCCAACAGCTCTTTTCCAAGCTGCGGTTTGGTCTTTTGATCAGAGGCTTTGCATAGCTATCTAAATTGTGATCAGATTCACCCATACGTGGCAAGTATTTTGATTTCTCGTCTTATCTCCGTTTCTGCTATGGAACCTCAGAAAAACTTTAGCTGAGCCCCTCAAAACTTCCCCTTCAACTCCACCGTGAAGATCGGCCCGAAGGCCCGGGAGTATTCCTCCGTGCGCACCAGCGCCCCGTTGCGGTCACCATCATAGACGCGGCGCCAGTAGGTGTCTTTCTGGTTGGTGAGGTTGCCGATGGCCACGGTGCCGGTCATGCCGGCGATGTCCTTGTGCTCCAGATAGGCCATCAGGAAAGGCGGCTCATTGCCTGACAGCTGCGTGTCGGAAAGCTGGTAGAACGGCTCCTGCTTGAACCCTTCCAGGATCACGCCCCAGGCAATATCCGTCTTCGGAACATCCTGTCGCAGCTCGATATTATAGTCCCAGATCAGGTGGCCATTGATCGACCGGCGGATGCCGGTCACCGGATCGTCTGCCTCCGTATCAAAATAGCGCCCCTTGGCGGTCACTTCCGCGCCGGTGAAACCGAGCTTGGCCAGCTTCAGCGTCGATTCGGTTTCCACCGCCCAGGCCGTGGCACTGTCGATGTTGCCCGGCCCCGCCCCCTGCCCGATCGGCACCTGGTCCACCACGTCTTCCAGGTCCACATAGAGGAAGCGCACAGTCGAGGCGCCCCATTCGCCGAAAGTCTTCTGCGCCTCCACCGAATAGCGCCAGGACTGGCTGGGCACGATTTCCTCATTGCCGGACTGGCCATTGCCAAGGTCCAGGTCCACCGAGGAAATGAAGTCGTAAAAGTCGAGCTGGCCCACGCGCCGCTCCACCTTGCCAACCAGTTTCAGCGTGTCGCTCTGCTGCCAGGAAAGCGTGGCAAAGCCCTTGGGCCGGGTAAAGCTGCGCTTGTTTTCCGCGTCGCCGGTCTGTTCGAGCTCGGAATATTCCAAGCCGCCGGAAAGCTGCAGGTTGAGCTTGGGCGAAAGCTGGCGCCCATGGGTGAGGATCACCTCGCCCCGGCGTTCCTCCACGCGGCTGTTGGCCAGGTGCAGAGGCACCGGCAGCAGCGGCCCGCCGCCAGCGGCCTCTTCCAGCGCGGCTTCCGCCTCCAGGAAGTTGAACGCGCCCTCGGCGGAAATCTGCCAGTCGCGCCCCTTCCCCGTCTGCAGGGCATATTCGCTGCGCAGGATGTATTCGCCCTCGTCCACCGTCTGGGCAAAATTGGACGCATACTGACCAGACCCGTCCAGCCCGCCCATCAGGAACCGGTCCACAAACGGGCTGTGCTCATGGCGGGCCAGGCTGATCAGTTTCAGCCGCCCCGGCCCCAGGCCGAATTCATAATCCCCGCCGATTTCGGCGTTCCACTCATCCTCGGCAAACTGGAAGAGGCGCCGCCCTTCCACCCCGCCCAGCGGATAGGTCTTGGAGATCTGCTTGCCGTCCACTTCCCACACGCCCGCCTTGGCGTTGAGATTGGCAATCTCCCCGCTGGCCGGTTTCCAGGAAAGCGACCCGGCCACGGAAACATCATCCCCCACGCGGGTGAAATCCTCCCGGCGCTGTTCCAGAAGGTTGCCCTGCCCGTCCTGAATGAGGCGCCAGCCGGCATCGGCGCCCCGCTGCGGCGCGCTGGCCGCCTCCAGGCTCCAGCTCAGCGCCCCCTGGCTGCCCGCCAGCGTCAGCGTGCCTTCGTTGAGGGAGGGCGGCAGGTTTTCCCGCAGGCGGATCTTGTAGCGCCAGGTGCCGTCCATCGTGCCTTCGCCATCGGTGATCACATTGACCACCTTGCCGGTCAGGCCGGGAATGTCGGTCTGCGTTCCGTCCAGCACCTCGATGCGCACCACCCGCGCCGCCGCGACCCGGCCCAGCTCGGCTTCCGCCCCGTTGGACTTGGCCGAAACCCGCTGCCCGTTGATCAGCACATTGCCGCGCGCCTGGCCAAAGCCCCGGTTGCCGCTGTCATCGCTCTGAATGGCAAAGCCCGGAATGCGGCGCACCATGTCCAGCGCCGTCACCGGGCCATACTGGGCAAAGTCTGCCGGCATATAGGCGGAACGGTCCGTTCCGCTCGTGGCGGGGCTTGCCTCCGGCATCACCGCCACCGCCGTCTCGGCGCCCGCAGGCCCCATCAGCGCCATCACGGCAAGGCTTCCCATCAGCAGCGGCTTCATCGGCATCGGCATTTCCTCCCACACTTTTCGAGCCGCCTGCTTGACAGCGCCGCTCAAATATCATTTCCGTTTTTCGGTATCGATTTCTCGATCTTCAATAAGATTGAGGCGTGGTCTCATAAGACTACACGTGTAGTCAACCTCTTTTTGAGCGCGCAAATAATAATCACTCGCGAGAATTGGGCCGGGCTCCGGCCGTCCAAGCGGCGGAACGCCCGGTTTTTCTGGCCAACCGGCACGCGCCGACCTCCATCCCGCCCGAACATGATATTTCGGTAATCCGCCGCAAAACCGCCCTGCCCCCGCCTGACAGGTGCCGCGCCCCGCGTCTTAAGTCGGTGTTCACCGTGTCAGGCCATCAACTGGACCAGCGCGCGGCAGTAAGCGGCAGAAGGAATTTCCCATGAAACGGGTAGCAGTGATCTATGGCGGCTGGTCTTCGGAACGGCCTGTGTCCTTGTCCTCCGGCCAGCAGATGGCCGCTGCGGCCCGCAAGGCCGGCTATGACGTCACCGAGATCGACGTCACCCGCGACCTCGCCGCCCAGCTCGCCGAAGCCAAGCCCGATGTCGTGCTCAACGGCCTGCATGGCCCCTGGGGCGAGGATGGCTGCGTCCAGGGCGTGCTGGAGGTGATGGGCATCCCCTACTCCCATTCCGGCGTGCTTGCCTCGGCCCTGGCTATGGACAAGCTGAAATCGAAAGCCGTTTACCGCTCGGCGGGTCTCGATGTCGCCGCCGACAAGCGCGTCACCCGCGCCGAGGCCGCAGCGGCCCACGCCCTGCCCCCGCCCTATGTCATCAAGCCGGTGAACGAAGGCTCCTCCTTCGGCGTGCTGATCGTGCGCGAAGGCGCCAACGGCCCGCCCCAGGAACTCACCGGCCCGAACTGGCGCTATGGCGATTATCTGATGGCCGAAGAATACATCCCCGGCCGCGAACTCACCGTCGCCGTGCTGGGAGACAAGCCCCTCGCTGTCACTGAAATCACGACCTTAAGGGACTATTACGATTTTGATGCAAAATACGCGGCTGGCGGATCAAGACATGTGATCCCGGCAGACCTGCCGGCCCATGTGACGAAGGCGGCGATGGACGCCGCGCTTACGGCGCACAAGGCCCTGGGCTGCCGCGGAGCAACGCGGTCAGACTTCCGCTATGATGAACAGAAGGACCGGCTCGTGATCCTCGAGACAAACACCCAGCCCGGCATGACGCCGACCTCGCTCGTGCCTGAGCAGGCCGCGCATATCGGCATGGCGTTCGAGGAGCTTGTCGCCTGGATGATCGAGGACGCTTCATGCCAAAGATAGAGCGCAACCAGACCGTCCCCGGCGGGCGCCGCCGCGCCCCCGCCACGATCATCGACGAATCCACCGGCGAGGAAGTCCGCGTCTCCTCGGTGATCTTCGGCATCGTGATGCTGATCGCCATCCTCGTCGCCACCGCCGCCTGGATGGGCGGGTCGATGTCGCAGATCGGCTCGCGCTTTGGCGGCTTCATGGACGACACCGCCCGCCTTGCCGGGGTCGATGTGCGCTCGGTGTCGGTGATCGGTCTGGAGCTCAATCCGGCGCTCGCCGATGAAGTGCGCGCCGCCGCGATGATCGAGCCGGGCGAAAACATGTTCCGCGCCGACCCCTATGTCATCCGCCGCCGCGTCGAATCCACCAAGAAAGTCCTCAATGTCCGTGTACACCGTCTCTGGCCCGGCCAGGTGGTGATCCTCGCCGAAGCGGCTGAGCCCGTCGCCCTCTGGCATGACGGGCGCGACTGGAAGGTCGTCGATGGCCTCGGCCGCATCCTGCCGGACGCAAAGGCCGAAGATCACGGCCACCTGCTGCGCCTCGCGGGTCTCGGCGCGCCCGCCGCCGCGCCCCAGCTCACCCGGGCGCTCGCCGCGTCACCGGACATCAACGATCGCGTCGCCGTCGCCACCCGCGTCGGCGAACGCCGCTGGGACATGCGTTTCGTCAGTGGCGTGACGGTTCGCCTGCCCGAAGACGAAGCGCTTGAGCCCGCGCTTGACCGTCTCGCCAAGCTGCAGGTGCGCACCGCCCTCACCCAGCGCCCGCTGGAAATGATCGATCTGCGCTCGCGCAACCGGGTCTATCTGCGCGCCACGAAGGAAGCCCAGCTCGCCCACCCGCTCACCCCCGCCGGCGAGCGCACCTGATGGCAAACCTGTCGGCCAAACGTCTCGCCCGCCTGCAGAGCCAGCGCGCCGGCACGGTTGCCGCCCTTGATATCGGCTGCTCGAAAACCACCTGCCTGATCGGCCGCCCGGATGGCTCCGGCCCGCGCCGCATCCAGATCCTCGGCGGCGGGCGCCAGCAGACACGCGGCTTCAACGGCACCGGCATCACCGACATGGAAGGCCTTGAGCGCACCATCCGGGTTGCCGTGGAAGATGCCGAGCGTGAAGCGGGCGAACCGATCAGCGAAGTCATCCTCGGCGTCAGCGGCCCGCAGGTCACCTCCTGCCTCGTCGAAGCCCAGATCGAGCCGGGCGGCCGCGCCGTCACCGCCCGCGATGTCCGCCGCCTGCACACCCAGGCCATGGCCCGCGTGCCGCAGAAGAATGCAGACATTCTGGCCGCCTGGCCGGTCGTCTACACGATTGACCGCGCCGCCGGCCGCGTGCGCCAGCCCGTCGGCATGATCGCCGGCACGCTGCACGTGCGCATGGCCGTAATCACCGCGCCCAAATCCATGGTGCGCAATCTCGTTGAATGCGTTGGCCGCGCCCATCTCGGCGTCACCAAGCTCGTCCCCTCCTCCATCGCGTCGGGCCTCGGCACGCTGATCGAGGACGAGCTGGAAAACGGCACCATCTGCGTCGACATGGGCGCCGGCATCACGGCTGTCTCCGTGTTCCTCAACGGCGCGCCCGCCTGGCTCGGCCTCGTGCCCGTCGGCGGCCAGCATGTCACCGCAGACCTTGCCCAGGGCCTTGGCACCACCTTTGCCGCCGCCGAGCGCATCAAGACCGTCTTCGGCACGGCAGACCTGGAAGGCCCCGGCCTTGCCGAACGGGTCGAGGCCGCCCGCCTGGGCGATGATGGCCGCCTGCACGCCACCCGCACCGAGCGCGGCGAGATCGCCCGCATCATTGCCCCGCGCATCGAGGAAACCTTCGAACTCGTCGCCCAGATCCTGGAGACCAGCGATGTCCGCAAGGTTCTCCCCCACCGCGTCGTCCTCACAGGCGGCGCCAGCCAGCTTCCCGGCATCCGTGAGGTCGCCAGCCGGTACCTGCGCGCGCCCGTGCGCCTCGGCAAACCGGTGATTTCGGAGTTTCTTGGCGAGACACTGGCAACACCGGCTTTCTCCACCGCGTCCGGCCTGATACTCTATCCGGAGTTGGGGTATGCAGATGCTGCGCGGGCTGGCGTGGCATCAACAGAGGATGCTGCCGGATCGGGCACTTGGGTGAATGCTGCGCTGCGCTGGCTGAAGGACAACTTCTGAGGAACTTTCCCGGAATTTTTCTTCTCCCATCCACACTCACTTAAGCGTTTTTTAGCCCCGCCCCATGATGGTGGAGGTTGAATACAGCCCGGCATGACGCGGATTGTGAGAGTAGGTACGCGATGACCCAGGAACTCAGACCCAAAATCGTTGTCTTTGGCGTGGGCGGTGCCGGCGGCAACGCCGTCAACAACATGATCGAAGCCAACCTTCAGGGCGTGGAGTTCGTCGTCGCCAATACCGATGCGCAGGCGCTGGCCCGCTCGCGCGCCGAAATGAAGCTGCAGCTTGGCCTGGAAACCACCGGCGGTCTCGGCGCCGGGGCGCGCCCCGAGATCGGCGCCCGCGCGGCTGAAGAATCGCTTGAGGAAATCCGCCTCCATCTGGAAGGCGCCCATATGGTGTTCATCGCCGCCGGCATGGGCGGGGGCACCGGCACCGGCGCCGCCCCGGTTATCGCGCGCGCCGCCCAGGAACTCGGCATCCTCACCATCGCCGTCGTCACAAAGCCCTTCGGTTTTGAAGGCAGCCACCGGATGAAGCTGGCTGAGGACGGCCTCGCCCGCATCCGCAGCCATGTCGACACGATGATCGTGGTGCCCAACCAGAACCTCTTCCGCGTCGCCAATGACCGCACCACCTTCGCGGACGCCTTCCGCATGGCCGATGACGTGCTTTATAACGGCGTGCGCGGCATCACCGATCTCATCGTCATGCCCGGCCTGATCAACCTCGATTTTGCAGACGTCGGCGCCATCATGACCGGCATGGGCACCGCGCTGATGGGCATGGGCGAAGCCAGCGGCGAAGGCCGCGCGCTGGAAGCCGCCCGCCGCGCCATCGACAATCCCCTGCTCGACGATGTCACGATCCGCGGCGCCAAGGGCGTGCTGATCAACATCACCGGCGGCTATGACATGACCCTGTTCGAACTGGACGAGGCCGCCAACGAGATCCGCCGTGAGGCAGACCCCGAAGCCAACATCATCATCGGCTCGGCCTTCGATACCGAGCTTGAAGGCACTATCCGCGTCTCCGTGGTCGCTGCTGGCCTCGATGAAGCTGCCCGGCGCCTGCCCGCCGCCCAGCCGGCCACCGCCAGCGTGCGCCAGCCCATCGCCGCCCCCGTCGAAGACGCCCCTCTCCCGCCCGAGCCGGAGCCCCTGATGGCTGAGCCGGACGTCGAAGAGATGCTCGAAACGGTGCCTGAGGCTGCCGCCGCAGAAGACACCCCCGCCCCCGCCAGCGCCGGGGAAGACGATGACCGCCCCGTCGTCATCACCCGCCCTCAGCCGGCCGCACGCGCCGTGATCATCGACGACACCGCCGATGAGGAAGAGGAACCCACTACGCCGATGCCGTCGGTCTTCTCCAGCCGCAAGGATGCGCCCGCCGCCGACAAGCCGGCCCGCGAAGCGCCTTCGGCCGGCTTTGCCAACCTCTTCGGCTGGCGCCGCCCCACGCCCCAGGGCCAGAACGACACGTCCGAGGTTCCGGCTGTTCCCAGCCAGATCGTCACCTCGCCGGACGACCATCCCAAACCGGCACCGTTCGACGATGCCGATCTCGAAATCCCGGCCTTCCTGCGCCGGTCGGCCAACAACTGATCTCCGTCTCCAATTTGGCCAGCGCGCGCCCGGACCTCGTCCGGGCGTGTCCGTATTTGTCCGAAACTGTCCGGATTTGTCCCGGATCTGTCTGAAACTGTCCCGGTGTGTCCCTTTGGAGACAGTTTTTGTAACAGAAATGTCCCTTTATTTTCAGTGCATTAGAGCCAATCCGCGCCCCATTTTGTAACAACACGCAATATCCCGTGTTTTGATGCTTGCCCCCACCCTTGCCAAATGGATTTCGAAGGCTGCGACAGGTGCAGCCGCCAGTCAGGTTGTTGGTTCAATGGTTGATATGCAACACACCCTCGCAAAGGCCGTCAGCTGCGCCGGTGTCGGCGTGCACAGCGGCGTGCGGGCCCGGCTGACTCTGAAACCTGCCCCGGCCGGCACCGGGATCGTCTTCGTCCGTACCGATGTTCCCAAGGGCAACGGCACTGTCCCCGCCCATGCCGAAACCGTCACCGATACCCAGCTCGGCACCACGATCAGCAATGAACACGGCGTTTCCGTCGCCGTCGTCGAACACCTGCTGGCCGCCATCGCCGGTCTCGGCATCGACAATCTCATCGTCGAGATCGACGCCCAGGAAGTGCCTATCATGGACGGCTCCTCCTCGGTCTTCTACGAGCTGATGATGCTGGCCGGCCTCAAGGCCCAGGGCGCCCTGCGCCGCCGCATCCGCGTGCTGGAGCGCGTCGAAGTGGTCGATGGCCCCAAGCGCGCCTCCCTCTCCCCGGTCGCCGATGACAGCCTCACCATGCGCGCCCGCATCGAATACACCGACCAGACCATCGGCGTGCAGCAGATGGCCCTGCGCCTCCTGCCCGGCAGTTTCGCCCGCGATCTCGCCTTCGCCCGTACCTTCGGCTTCGCCCGCGATGTCGACATGCTCCGCGCCATGGGCCTTGCCCGCGGTGGCTCGCTCGAAAACGCCGTGGTGATCGACGATAACGGCATCATGAACCCGGAAGGCCTGCGCGTGGAGGATGAGTTCATCCGCCACAAGATGCTCGATGCCGTGGGCGATCTGATGCTCGCTGGCGCCCCGATTGCCGGCGCCTATGAGGCTGTCCAGCCCGGCCATGGCATCAATAACAAGCTGGTGCGCGCCCTGCTCGCCAATCCGACGGCCTGGTGCTGGGAAGAAGCCGGTTCGCGCGCTGAAGCGGCCGAAGACGTGCGCGCCGCCGTCTGAGCCTGCCTCTGATCTGGCGCCCGCGCCTCAGGCCTGGCCGCTGATCCCGCCATTTCCGCCATTTGCGGCTTGCCGGGCCGGCGCAGCCTCACTGTCGCCGTCAACCTCCCCCCCGCCGGACAAAGCCCGCATCAGCGCCATCAGATGGCTGCGCACGCGATCGTCCTCGATCCGGGAAAAATTGCGCACCAGCTCGATCACCGCGCGGGAAGAGTTGCCGGGTTCATCTGCCGCCTCGGCCATTCCAAAGAACCAGCCCGGCAGAACTTCCAGCACTTCGGCAATCTGGGCCAGTCGCCCGGCGCTGATCCGGTTGGCGCCGGTCTCGTATTTCTGGATCTGCTGATACGAAATGCCCAGCGCGTCGGCCACCTGGTCCTGCGTCAGCCCAAGTAGTATTCGCCGCCGGCGCATTCGCTCGCCCACCTGACGGTCCACCTGGTTTGCATCGCTCAGTTTGATCGGTCTCATGGAGGTACCTGACTGCGCCAAAGCTAGCGGATGACCCACCCGAAAATCGGGTTCCGGCGCGTAAAGAAGAACCCTTATACGTGGCGAGCTAGTCCGCAACACCCTTCCGGCAAGGGCTGGGCCTCCCCAACCCGCGTACTCAGATGACAAACGGCCTTGGAAACCCCACACAATCCGCGCTAATCAAGCGGACGAAAAGTTCTGAGAGCGCGAGGCCGCACCGCATGTCGAAACTGACGCCCCTTCCCCTCGTGATTCTTGCCAGCGCCCTGATGGTGACGGCCTGCGCGTCGAGCCGCCGCAATCCCGAGCTGGCCTATGTCGAGCGCCCGGTGGAGCAGCTCTACAATCAGGGGACCGACCGGCTGGACCGGCGCGATTACACCCGCGCCAAGCTGTTCTTCGAGGAGGTCGAGCGCCAGCACCCCTATTCGGAATGGGCCCGCCGCGCGATGGTGATGTCGGCCTACGCGTCCTATCGCGCCCGCGATTACACCACCTCCATCTCCGGCGCGCAGCGTTATCTCTCGCTCCACCCCGGCGGCTCGGAGGCTGAATACGCCTATTATCTGATCGCGCTGAACTATTTCGACCAGATCACCGATGTCGGCCGCGACCAGGCGACCACCGAAAGCGCCCGTAACGCCTTTCTCGAGGTCATCCGCCGCTATCCCGACAGCGAGTATGCCCGCGACGCCCGCGTTAAGCTCGACATGGTCAACGACCAGCTCGCCGGCAAGGAAATGACCATCGGCCGCTGGTATCTGCGCTCCAATCAGACGCTGGCCGCCGTCAACCGCTTCCGCCGCGTGGTGACAGAGTATCAGACCACGTCTCACTCCGAAGAAGCGCTTCACCGCCTGGTGGAAGCCTATCTCACCCTCGGCCTGCGCGATCAGGCGCTCGCCGCCGGCGCCACGCTCGGCCACAACTATCCGGGCAGCGACTGGTACAGGATGAGCTACCAGCTGCTGACCAATGAAGGGCTGAACCCAGACGCCGTGGACGACACCACCCGCCGCAGCTTCCTTCAGCGCCTGATCCCCGGCGGCAACTAACCAGGCCGCTTGGCCCATCAGGCCTCGCCGATCAGGGCCAGCCAGTCATCTTCCGTCATCACCGTGAGGCCAAGCTGCTCGGCCTTGGCAAGCTTTGAGCCTGCCCCTGGCCCGGCGACGACAATGTCCGTCTTGGCCGATACCGACCCGGCCACCTTTGCGCCCAGCGCGCTCGCCCGCGCCTTGGCCTCATCCCGCGTCATCTTTTCCAGCGTTCCGGTGAACACCACGGTTTTCCCTGCCACCGGGCTGTCGGTTGCGGCAGGCACTTCGTCCTCCACCTCGACCTCCTGAAGCAGCGCGACGAGCATTTCCCGGTTATGCGGCTCGCCCTCGAACGCCATCAGCGCGCGGGCCGCCGCCTGGCCGATGCCATCAATGCCGATCAGGTCGTTGTAGGCCTCGCTGCCCACCCCGCCCTCTTCGGCTGCCTTCACTGCCGCCCAGAAGCTCTGCCAGCTGAGGAAACTGCGCGCAAACTGGGAAGAGGTCGTCTGCCCCACATAGCGGATGCCGAGGCCATTGAGAAACCGCGCGAATGCCACCTTCCGGCGCGCGTCGATCGCGTTGTAAAGCTTCTTCGCAGAGGCCGCGCCAAAGCCTTCCCATTCCTCCAGCGGCGGCAGGCCAGCCGCTTCGATATTCGTCTTCAGGCGGAATATGTCCTGCGGCGCCTTCAGCACGCCCTTCTCGAAGAACAGCGCCACCTGCTTCTCGCCCAGACCGTCAATATCCAGCGCCTTGCGCGAGACGAAATGTTTCAGCCGCTCCACCGCCTGGGCCGGGCAGATCAGCCCGCCCGTGCAGCGCCGGCGCACATCCTCGCGGCCGGCGTCATCAATCTCGCGCACCGCCGCCGAGCCGCAGACCGGGCAGGTGTCCGGCATCGTCCAGACCGGCCCCTTCCCGGCTTCCACCACGCGCAGCACCTGCGGGATCACATCGCCCGCCCGCTGCACCTCCACCCGGTCGCCGGGCTTCACGCCAAGGCGGGCAATCTCATCCTCATTGTGCAGCGTGGCATTGGAGACCACCACGCCCCCCACGGTCACTGGCTCCAGCCGCGCCACCGGCGTCAGCGATCCCGTCCGCCCCACCTGAATATCGATACCCAGCAGCGTGGTGACCGCCTTCTCAGCGGGAAACTTGTGCGCAATCGCCCAGCGCGGCGCGCGGCTGACAAAGCCGAGCCGCTGCTGCCAGTCCAGCCGGTCCACCTTGTAGACCACCCCGTCAATGTCATACTCAAGGCCCGCGCGCTCCGCCTCGATTTCGGTATAATAGGAGAGAATCTCCTCCACCGTCTCGATACGGATCATGCGCGGATTGGTGACAAAGCCCCAATCGGCAAAGGCCCGGACCGCGTCCAGCTGCGTCTCCGCAAAGGGCTCGCTCGCCGCCGCCCAGGCATAGGCAAAAAAGCGCAGGGGCCGGGATTTGGTGATCTCCACATCCAGCTGCCGCAGGCTGCCGGCAGCGGCATTGCGCGGATTGGCAAAGGTCTTGCGCCCGGCGGCCGCCTCGCGCGCATTCAGCGCGGCAAAGTCGGACTTGGCCATATACACCTCGCCGCGAATCTCGATGCTCTCCGGCCAGCCTGCGCCTTTCAGCTTTGCCGGAATATCCTTCAGGGTACGGGCATTCTGGGTCACGTCCTCGCCCGTCTGACCATCCCCGCGCGTTGCCGCGCGCTTGAGCTTGCCCTTCTCATAGGTGAGGCTGAGGGAGAGGCCATCAATCTTCGGCTCGGCGGTAAAGGCCACCACCTCTTCGGCCGGCAGCCCCAGAAAGCGGCGGATGCGGGCGGCAAAGTCAGCCACATCTTCATCCGTGAACGCATTGTCGAGCGACAGCATCGGCGCGCTGTGGCGGGCCTTGGCAAAGCCGTCCCCGGCTTCGGCGCCCACCCGTTCGCTGGGGGAATCCTCGCGCTTCAGTTCCGGAAAGCGCGCCTCGATGGCAAGGTTGCGCTGGCGCAGGGCGTCATACTCAGCGTCCGTCAGCTCCGGCGCATCATTCTGGTAATAGGCTGCATCCGCGTCCGCAATCGCCCTGGCGAGGCGCTCCAGCTCTGCCGCCGCTTCTGCCGGCGTCAGCGCCTCGACCGGTTTCTCCGCGCTCATGCATCCTCCATCAACCTCCCTGCTGCCGCGCGCGCCTCATCGGTGATTTCCGCGCCCGACAGCATGCGAGCAATCTCTTCCCGCCGCCCGCACGCGTCTAGCAAGCTGAGCTGTGTCTCGCCAGCCTCCGGAAGCTTTTCAATGAGCCAGTGATTGTCCGCCGCGGCGGCCACCTGCGGGCTGTGCGTCACGGCAAACACCTGCCGCGTTCGCGCCAGATGCTCGAACCGCTCACCAATGGCAGCAGCCACCGCCCCGCCCACGCCCTGATCGGCTTCGTCAAAGATCAGCGTGCCCGCGCTGCCCGCTTCGGCGAGCGCGCATTTCAGCGCCAGCGATACCCGCGCCAGCTCCCCGCCCGAGGCCACCTTGCGCAGGGCGCCAAAGCCCGCGCCCGGATTGGTTTCCGCCTCGAACTCCACCCGCTCGGCGCCTGCCGCACCGGCCTCTTCCTCGGCCAGCGGCGTCAGCGCCACCCGGATCGTCGCCCGGCCAAGCTTCAGCGGTTTCAGCTCCGCCGCAATCGCCGCTTCCAGCCGCCCGGCCGCGCCCTTGCGCGCCTGTGTCAGCCGGTGGGCCGCGCCATGCCAGCGGGCCCGCGCGGCGCTCTCCGCCGCCTCGGCCTTCTTCAGGCCAGCATCCCCCGCCTCCACCAGATCGAGCCGCCCGCGCAGCGCCTCCAGCCGGCCGGGCAGCAGCTCTGCCTCTCCGCCATATTTCCGCGCCGCCGCGCGCAGCGCAAAGAGGCGCGCCTCCACCGCGTCGAGATCGCCCGACGCTTCGGGCAACGCCGCCAGCCGCGCCACCGCAAGCTCCGCCTCGCGCACCTCGATCAGCGCCCGCTCGATCGCCTCGGCGGCGGCCCGCGCGGTTTCGGCCAGCTGGCCTTCCCCGGTTTCAAAGCCCGGCAGCCGGCAGATCCGCTCGGCCGCCCGCGCCGCCTTGCCGAGCGCCGTTTCAGACCCGCCTTTGGCGAGCGCCTCTTCGGCCTCGGCGACCGCTTCCTGAATGCGCTCGGCCTGCATCAGGCGCATGCGCTCTTCGCTCAGCCGCTCGGCCTCGCCCTTCTGCGGCGCCAGGCGCTCCAGCTCTTCCACCGAAGCCACCAGCCATTCGCGCGCTTCCCGCGCCGCGTCCTGCTCCGCCTTCAGCCGCGCCCGCTCGGCCCGCGCCGCATCCAGCGCCTGCCAGGCAGCCGCGCATTCGGCCAGAAGCGCCTCATTGCCCGCAAACTGGTCCAGCAGGCGGCGATGGGAGGACGGCCGCATCAGGCTGGACGCAGCGTGTTGCCCGTGGATCTCCACCAGCAGGTCGCCCGCCTCGGCCAGCAGCGACGCGCTCACCGGCTGGTCATTGATAAAGCCACGCGCCGGCCCCTGCGCGCGCACCACACGTTTCAGCGTCAGCGTCTCGCCCGCTTCGGCGCCCACGCCCTGCCCGGCCAGCAGCGTCCAGACCGGATGGTCCCGCGCCACGTCAAATTCGGCCGCAACGCTTGCCTGCGCGGCGCCCGCGCGGATCACGCCCCGGTCGGCCGGCCCGCCCAGGGCCAGCGCAATGGCGTCCAGAACGATGGATTTGCCCGCGCCGGTTTCCCCGGTCAGGGCGGTGAAGCCTTCCCCCGGCGAAAGATCGAGCCGGGAAATAAGCACGAAATCACGGATAGAGACTGAGAGCAGCATGAAGGCGCTGATACCATTAGAACAAAATGAGAACAACCAGAATCATGGGCTTGCGTGCAGAGGCCACTTCGCCCCATCCTTGGCGCGTCGGGCGCTGCGGGGCGCATCAGGAGGCGGGGTGCAGATAAGGCGCGCGCAGATCATGGCAGGCTTCAAGGGCGCGGGGCTCGCAGCCATTGCGCTCCTCATCCTCTGCTTCTGGTATCTGGGCGCCGCCTGGCTGTCAGGAAAACTGCCACTCGGCGGGCGTGCCCAGGCCGACGAGCCGGGCGCCCCGGTCACCTATCTCTGCGAAGCGCCCTTCCACACCGACATCGCCCTCCCCCTGAACGATCCCCTGTTCGACTGGGCCGCCGAACTGAAAGACGAGCTGCCCGCCTGGCTGCCGCCGGACACCTACATCCTCTTCGGCTGGGGCGACTCGGTCTTCTTCACCCGCGTGCTGCAGCCCGAGGACATGACCCCCGGCCGTGTCCTCAGCGCACTGGCCGGCCTCAACGACACCGCCGTGCGGATCGTGCCCGTCGATGGCGGATCGGTGGACGAATTCTGCAATCCCATCGCCGTCGACAATAAAGGCCGCGCCGCGCTGATCGCGCATATCCGCGAGACGTTCGAGCGGGACAGCGCCGGCGAGCTGCGGATGATCCCGACGCCGGTGCCCGGCGAAATCCTGGTCCGCGCCCGGGGCCGCTACAGCATGTTCAACACCTGCAACCAATGGACCGCAGCTGCCCTCGGCAAGGCAGGTCTGCCCCGCGCCCTCTTCGCGCCCTTCGCATGGAACGTTACGTCACCCTTGCAAGGCCGCCTGGAGACAGATACCGAGGAGGTAACTCTATACAACTAGATTAATGGGAGGAGTTAGAATGATTGGTCCAAATGGCCGCCCCTGTCCGGAATGGTTCGCCAAGCCCCAGCTCGGCATCTTCATTCACTGGGGCATGTTCACGATCCCCGCCTGGGCCCCGCGCGGCCGCGCCATCCACGAACTTCACGGCGACGACTATTACATGAGCGCGGTGATGACCCCCTATTCGGAATGGTATGACAATGCCGTCCGCGTCGAAGGCAGTGAAACGCGCAAACGCCATCTCGAGCTTTACGGCGACAAGCCCTATCAGGACTTCTTCCCCGAATTCGACGCTCTCTCCCAGAAATTCGATGCCAATGAATGGGCCGATTTCTTTGTCGAATGCGGCGCCACCCACTGCGTCTTCGTCACCAAGCATCATGACGGCCTCTGCCTCTGGCCGACGGAAGTGGAAAATCCCCACCGCCCCGGCTGGCACACGGAGCGCGACTTTGTCGGCGAACTCGCCGATGCCGTCCGCGCCCGCGGCCTGCGCTTCGGCCTTTATTATTCCGGCGGCCTCGACTGGACCTTCCGAGACACACCGATTGCCAATCTCGGCGACATGTTCGCCGCCGTCCCCACCGAGCAGGACTACCGCGACTACGCCCTCGCCCAGGCCAAGGAGCTGATCGACCGCTACAAGCCCTCGATCTTCTGGAACGACATCTGCTGGCCCAATGGCGAGGATGTGCCCGTCCTGCTTGACTATTATTACAAGGCCGTGCCCGACGGCGTCACCAATGACCGCTGGCTGGGCGCGCACGATTTCTTCAATTCCCTCCGCGATGACGCCACCCGCAAGGGCTTCAACGACATGATGAAGCAACGCTCTGCAGGCGGCGCGCAGGAAGAAACCCCTGCCCCGTATGCGGACTATCGCTGCGTAGAATTCGGCCTCGGCGTCGTGCCCAAGGAACACAAATGGGAAGCCTGCCGCGGCCTTGGGCTCGGCTTTGGCTACAACTCCGCCGAAATCCCCGAAGACTACATGACCAGCGATGAGGTGATCGCCCTCTACAAGGACGTCACCTCAAAGCGCGGCAACCTGCTGATCAATATCGGCCCCCTCGCCGACGGCACGATCCCCGATCTGCAGAAGACACCCCTGCGCGCCCTGGGGCAGTATCTAAAGGGCTGACGGCGGGGGCTTTACCCCGCCCGCTCCACAACATCCGCAACCGGCCGGCGCCGCGCGCCGTGCCGGCCCTTGAAGCGCACCTTCTGGCCCACCCGCACATGCGCCCGCCCCGGCGCCAGCCTGAACTGCACCGGGCTTTTCACCCGGTCACACCGGATGAGGCCCACGGCCTTGTACCGGTCGAGATGGATCACATTGCCCGACACCCATTCGTCCGGGTCAAGATCAGGCGCGCGGGCCGGGCCGGACGCTGCCTGCGCCAGCATCACCAGGGCCGGGCCGTCTGACAGGGCCACCGGCGCGGCCCCTACCACGGTCAAGGGCGCCTTCGCCCCGCGCCCGCCGGCCAGCCGCGCAAGAACCGCCACCGCCAGAACCAGAATCACCGCTCCTGCCAGCCCCACCACCAGCATCCGCGCCGTCTCATCCCACGCCGCCGGCAACAGCGATGTCACCGGGCTCAGTATTTCCTGAATATCCAAGTCTGCCTCCCTCAAGCAGCAACAAGGATTAGATCGCCGCCCCCCGCCGCCAAGCACCGCTGCGATATTCGGCAACCGGAAACCCCGCGCTGCCTGATTTTCAGGCAGCGCCTGCGCCCCCGCCCTGCCGCGCTATTGCGGACACATGGCGTCGATGCGCGCCTTGTTCTCTTCAAAGGTCACCTGGATGTCGAAGGCCGCCCGCCGCGCATTCACCTCTTCTGCCGGCGCTTCGATTTCAAACGCCACCCAGTCGCCCGGCCCCATACATCTGCCCTGCGTGCCAAAGCGTTGCGGCCGCTCCTGCGCCACTGCCACACGGTCCCATAGATAGGCGTAATTGTTCCGGTTCACGTTCCCGGTCTCAAGCAGGGGCGCCATCTTCTCCAGCGCCATCTGCTGGAAGGCGGGGGTCTGGTCGGCATGCTGTGTCAGCAGCCAGATATTGCTGGCCGTATCGGCGCCCACCTCCTCCACCGTCCACCAGCGTCCGCCGCGCGCCTCGAGTTCGCGCTGCAGAAACGCCGTATTGTCGAGATCGGTGCGGACAAGCGCGCGCATTATCCGGTCCCCGAAGGCTGCCCGGCCTTCCTCGTCCAGCTCAAACCCCAGGCGCGCGGCCAGCGCAACCGGCGCCTCCGGGGTCATCGGTCCATCCATGCGCCCATACTGATCCAGCGCCACGCGCCGGTAGACCTCCTTCACAAACGGGTCATCGCTTTCGTCGGAAGTCTGTTGGTAGTCTCTCATCTTCTGATGCCAGTCGAGGAAGGGCGCCTTCTCTCCTGCAAGGATGGCATCGCGCTCGGCGGTCCATGCCGCCAGCACTTCATCAGCCTGCGGATGAGGCGCCGGCGGCGTCGCCAGCCAGTCGCTGAGATCCAAGTTCGCTTTGGGCTTTTTCTCCTCTTCGGCCGCCTCGGGCGCGGCCTCTTCCGGCGGCGCGGCAGGCTCCCCCGCAAAGGAGGGCGCCGCAAACCCGCCGAGCGCCGCCATCACCAGACCCATCAGATAATACCGCATCCCTCAGCCCTCCTGATCTCCAGAGAAAACAGTCTAGCCGGGCATATCCCCAAGACAAGGAAATAATTGCTACCTTAACGATGAATAATGATTATCCTGAAACAAAACGCCCCAGCCTTTCGGGCCGGGGCGCTCGTGACTTTCTGTGATCGCGAAATCAGATTTTCGCGCACGCCTTCTTCAGCCAGTCTTTCACTTCGCCGTCGAGTTTGCGGCTGAGCAGTTTCAGAACGCGCTTGTGATAGTCGTTCACATATTTGCGCTCTTCCTTCGTCAGCATCTTCACATCGATCAGATCACGGGCGAGCGGCGCAAAGGTCAGGCATTCAAAGCCGAGCATCGCAATTTCCCCGCCCGGAATATCCTCCGCAGGCGTCACATATTGCAGGTTCTCGATGCGGATGCCGTATTCCCCGGCTTTGTAGAAGCCCGGCTCGTTGGAAACGATCATCCCCGGCATCAGCGGCACAGGGTTCCACGGCTTGGCAATCCGGTGGGGCCCCTCATGCACGCCGAGGTAAACCCCCACGCCGTGGCCCGTGCCATGCTGATAATCCAGCCCTGCCTGCCACAGCGCATGGCGCGCCAGCACGTCCAGATGCGTGCCCGTCGTGCCCGGCGGAAAGCGCACGGTGGCCAGCGCAATATGCCCTTTCAGCACGCGGGTATAATTTGCGCGCATTTCCTCCGTAGGCGTCCCGATCGGCACGGTGCGCGTCACATCCGTCGTGCCGTCCAGATACTGCCCGCCCGAATCGATCAGGAACAGCGATCCGCGCGCCAGCTTGCGGTCAGAGGCCGTGGAAACCCGGTAATGCGGCAGCGCGCCATTCGGCCCCGCCCCCGAAATCGACGGGAAGGAAAGATCATTGAGATTGCCCAGCTCCTCGCGGAACGCTTCCAGCTTCACCACCGCGTCAATCTCGGTCACTTCCCCGCTCTGCGCTTCGGTGTCCAGCCAGTGGAGGAACTTCGTCAGGGCAATACCATCGCGCGCATGCGCCGCCGTCGTGCCCTTGATCTCCGCCGCGTTCTTGCACGCCCGCGGCAAGGCCACCGGGTCGCGCTGACGCAGGATATTGGCGCCCGCTTCCTTCAGCGCGTCGAAGAACCAGGCCGAGGCCACGTCCGGGTCAAGGCTGACGGTCTTGCCCGAAAGGCCTTTAAGCCCCTCGTCCAGCTTGCTCAGAGGGCGGAGCGTTACCTTGTTGCCCAGATGCCGGCGCAGCGCGGCGTCGGTCTTCTCCTCGTCGATGAAGAGGTCCGCCGAGCCATCGGCATGCAGGATCGCCCGCCCCAGCGGCAGCGGCGTACAACTCACGTCCCCGCCGCGAATATTGAACGCCCAGGCGAGCGAGGCCGGCGAGGTCAGCACCGCCGCGTCCGCCCCGTCGCGGGCCAGCTGCGCGCCAACCGCTTCCAGCTTATCGGTATGCGCCACGCCCGCATGTTTTACCGCCTGGGGCACCACCTTCGCCATCGGCTGGGGCGGACGGTCCGTCCACGCCGCATCGATCGGGTTCTCGCTAACCGCCACCAGCTCCGCCCCGGCTTTCGCCGCCGCTGCCGCCAGCGCGGCCACATCATTCGGGCTCATCAGGCGCGGGTCATACCCCACCTTCTTGCCCGCAAGGCTCTGCTGCGCCAGCCAGCCGAACGCGCCGGGGTCGGGAATCCCCACTACCTCAAACAGCGCCGGGTCTGTCTGGTCGCCCGCCTGCAGCGTGTAGCGCCCATCGGCAAACAGCACCGCCTTGCCCGCAAACACGAAGGCCGAGCCGAACGAGCCGGTGAACCCGCTCATCCAGGCGAGGCGCTCATTTGCGTCCGGCAGGTATTCGTTCTGATATTCATCGTCATGGGGCACGTAGAAGCCGTCGAGGCCCTGGCGCGCCAGTTCACGGCGAAGCAGCGGAAGATGGGCCCGGCCGTCCTGCGGCCCGCCCTTGATGTCGAATGTCTGTCTCATGCCCTTTCATAGCGCCAAGTCGCCGCGCCGGAAAGCAAGCAAGCTATGCAAATAAACATGGAAAAATGTCACTTTCCATACTGTTTTGTTTAGCTCGCACCCTATATAGGCCGCACACAGACATTGCTGCGCCGCAGCAAAACAAGAATTAACAAGGCATTAACATGAAAACCGAAATTAACCTCTCGCAATCGGCCGATATGGTGATCGAGAGCGTCCTGCGCCCGGCAATGGACACCCAGGCTGCAACTGCTGCTGCGCCCGCCGCGCATGAAAGCGCCCGCGACGCCCTCGTCCGCCTCAACATCCTGGCCCGCCGCCAGCAACGCTGGGATCGCCGCGCCGCCCGCGCGTCCTGATCCGTCCTTATTCTCCTGCCGCCCCGCACCCTCCCATCGGGGGCGGCAGCTGAAGATCGCCCGGCCATGCGTCCTCCCCCACGCGCCGGCGCGATCCCCTCCCCGCCCATCCCTCCCCCAGGGATGGGCCGGAGGGCTAAGGGGGCCTCTCTTTAATTCTGAAAATCCGAAGGGCCCGAGCCCTTCACCCCTTCTTCCGGAACACCAGCGTTGACCAGCCGTCGCGCTTGATGCGTTTCTGGAAGAGAAGGTTGTGCCCCTCATAGGCGGCGCGCACCGGCGCGGCCTGATGGTGGAGCAGTCCGGAGAGGATGATCGTCGCGCCCGGCGCCGAAAGCTGCTCGATCTCTCCGGCAAGGCCAATGAGCGGCTTCATCAGGATGTTGGCAAACACCGTATCATAAGGCCCCGCCTGCCGGATCGCCGGATTGTTGGCGCCTGCCACATGATGCACGAAGAAGCGGCTCACATGGTTCTTCTTGGCGTTCTCGCGCGCCACGAACACCGAGTCCCGGTCAATGTCGGTGCCAGAGGCCATCTCCGCGCCCACTTTCAACGCCGCAATCGCCAGCACGCCTGATCCCGTGCCCAGGTCCAGCACACGCCCCGGCTTGCGATAGCGCCGCGCCTCGGCCAGTGCCAGAAGGCAGCCCAGCGTGGTGCCATGATGGCCCGTGCCAAAGGCAGGGCCTGCTTCAATCAGTACAGAGATTTTTCCCGGCGAGGATTGGGTCAGCGCATGGCTGCCCGCCACCACGAACGGCCCGGCATTGACCGGCGGCAGCCCTTCCAGCGACAGCGTCACCCAGTCCCGCTCGACAATCTCCTCGATCCGCGCGGTCAGCTCCGGCGCGGCTTCCTCGATGAGGGCGACGCATTCTTCGGCCTCTTCCAGCGTTTCGCAGAAGGCGTCGATCCGCCAGGCGCCGCGCGCATCTTCCTTGGCATCGACCGCGCCTGCGGGCGAAGGGTCCGCCCAGGCGAGCGCCTCCCATGCCGTTTCCACTGGCCCCCGCGGGCCTCTTGCCGTGATCTGGTACATGGACGCGGCGCTTAGCAGGCCGCCCCCGCCTTGGGAAGCGGGCACGGCGCGCGGCGCCGCCCCCATCCTAACAAAGTTTAACACAACCTATGCGGGCTCGCGGCGTTGGTCCCGTACAGCAACCCCGAAAAAGGAGACGACCTTTATGCCGACCCCATCCGGACATACCAGCGCTATCCCCGCCAGCCGCACGATCGGCACCTCCGTCTACAACACTGCCGGCGACAAGATCGGCAAGGTGGAAGACGTGATGCTCGACAAGCTCGATAACTCCATCCTGTATGCTGTTGTCGGCTTTGGCGGCTTCTTGGGCATGGGCGAGAAGTACCATCCCGTTCCGTGGTCGACGCTCGACTACAACAAGGACAAGGATGGCTATGTCGTGCCTTTCACCAAAGAGCAGCTGGAAGCGGCCCCGGCCGATTCCATCGAACAGCTGACCAAGAATGACGGCTACGCCGCCCGCGACGCGGCCTACAACTACTACAAGGTCCAGCCCTACTGGCTCTGATCCCCTGCCAGTAAAGCCTGGATAGAAGGCGGTGGCCCCGGCCACCGCCTTTCTTGGTTGGACTGCTCAAACGAATTACCATGCGGGGGAACCGCATCGGGCCATAACCTCTAAATTGAACAGACTCCACAACTTCAGCGAATACGGCCACAAGGCAATCATGGCTGAAGCGAAAAAGAAGTGGTGGCAACACATTCCCCTGCCTCGGTTCATTGCCGACGCGCTCAGCGCGTTTGGTTTTTGGGGGTGGGTCGCAGCTGCATCAAGCGTGATGTTGAGCGCCGCGATAGCTGCGTGGGCTTGGTTTGAATCTAACGTGCCCTATTGGGCAATGGCGTTGATATTTGTCGGCTTGATAATCTGCGCTTTGGCCGCAGCATACTTCATCCAAGGAATACTGCTTAAGCGCAAACAGTCTCGCGCCATTGATAAACTGATCACAATCGACCGCGAAGAACTCGCAGGGAAGCTGGAAGAAATGGCAAGAAAAATTGCCGCTTTGGTTGGTGAGTATCGCGGTCCAATGCAGGAAGAATGGTGGAAGGACGCCGTGTCACGCGACCCCGCACATATCAGAATAGGTATGGCTAGGATTGAAGGCAAGCTAATCGAAAAATACTCCGACAAGTACGCTGCCGACATATGGGGGCTTATTCGACGCGCTTCCAAAGTTGTGCCGATTGATCGCGGGTTGGTATGGCGAATCCGACATGGCGTACGCAACGAAAGTGACCTCGCAGAGCTATATAGCATATTGGCGCAAATTGCTGATGACATTCGCTGCCCAACTCCACCGCTTCGGCAACAGGCAGAAGGCGAGATGAAAGTATGACGAGAAAGCTGAACAGCCCGAGCGGAACCGCTTGAGCGCGTTGGCAACTGCAACAGAAGCGCCCTCGCAAAAAATTGCCGTTTTTCGATAAAAAGTTCTGGAAACGCCCCCACCCGTTCCTATATGATAATCGATAAGACAGCAGAGGAGCCGGACAATGGCTTTCACCACCGAAGACATGATCCTGATCGAGCAGCGCGCCGCCAATGAGAAGAAGAGCGCCGGCGCCGCCTATCTGCTCTGGTTCTTCCTGGGCTGGATCTCGGCGCACCGCTTCTATCTCGGCAAGCCGGTCACGGCGGTCCTGCAGATCGTCAGCTATTTCTTCCTCATCGGTTTTGTCTGGTGGGTGCTGGATCTCTTCCTCATCCCGGCGATCATCGAGCAGAAGATGGATGCCGCCCGCTCCGACGCGGCCTGGTCCATCCGCCGCAGCCGCTACGCCTGACAAGGGCAATACCCCAGCGGCTGCCCTCCTCCCACAGCCGCGCCCCAAGGCCCCGGAGCTTCCCGCTTCGGGGCCTTTTCCATTTCAGCGGCGCCCTCAGGGGCCAGAGATGTGAAGCATCCACCGGTCAGCAAGGGTATATGCATCGGTAACCGCCAGGGTGGTCTGACCGTCTCCGGTGAAGAACACGTGGATCGGCTGGCTCGTCACCGGCCCGGATGGCCCGGAAACCGAAGGAATATCCCAGTAGCCCGTCCGCTCGAACGTCGTATCGGCGTAGTAGTTGATACGGCCGATAACCCGGCCATCCGGCGCCAATGCCTGCTCGGCGGTCGCCCAAATGTTCCGCTCGGTCGAATGGTCCGCGCCATAAACGAACAGAGCGTCCTGAAGGCTGTCCCGATAGAACATGTCAACGCTCTGATCGGCCGATGTGTTGAATACATTTCCGCTGGCCGCCAGGATGGCATCGCCATCCTCACTGATCCAGACATTTCCGTGCACGGCATAATGTCCGTGATACGGAAATCCACCGGTGGGGCTGCCGGGGCATGCCGGTGAGCAGCCACTTGTCCATGCGCGACGGTGACGTATCGACCGTCGCCGAATATGCCCAGTCCCCATTCGGATGCAGGCGCATCTTCGACCCCGCGCGCGCCATTCCGCCCGCCTGGGCCGTTCCTGTGGCGAAGTCTATCGATATCAAGCTGGTCCACTGATCCCGGTTGGGGATGAGATGGGCCCTTCCCCTCCGATCGAGTACGATGTCGCCCCAGTCTGCCGAATACTCCACCGATTGCACCACCCTGCCTGTCTGCAGATCGATCAGGCTCGCCATTCCCGGATGCGAGATGGCGGCCGTCCGCCCATCCGGCGAAATACCGATCCTGTGCGCAACTCTCGGAAGTGCGAGGCGCGTCTCGGACAGATCGTCAAGCTGCAGCAGGCGCAGCTCAGCCTTGTCATCGGTTATGTATACGAACAAATTCAGCGCCTTGGAGAATTCCGCATCCGCCGGATGCCCATCCATCCGGTAGACCATCGGCGCGCCGCCAGCAGCCACATCAATGGTTACGGTGCGCGGCCCACTCTCGCGCGCCCCATCGCTGGCGGTGACCGACATCACATAGCGCCCGGCCAGCACAGGGGTGAACTGCAGCGCCGGTCCTGTCATGTCCGTCAACACCAGCGAACTTATCGCCGGCTGGCTCGTCAGGCTCCAGCTGAAGGTCAGCGTATTGCCCTCGGGATCAAAACTCGCCCCCGCATCAATGCGCACAGGCCGTCCTGCCCGGCCCGCCGTCTGTGTCTGGACGATCAGCGTCGGCGGGAAATCCAGCACTTCGGTCGAAGGCGTCTTGAATCTGAGAAGATAGTATTCCTGCGGATTGGTCAGATGGTCCTGCGCCAGAATGTGGACCTCATCGCGGGTCTGGCTCGGATAAACCGCCTTGGCATACAATTGCCGCCCGCTGTCGGACTCCGGCAGCGTCAGGACACCCGACTGCTGGCCGGTCGCTGCATCAAATATCAGGATCTGCGGGCTGAGGCTGCTGCCTCCATTCTCGGGCACGACAAACCAACGATGGACGAAACGGCTGTAGGCCGCCTGCGCCACGCTCAGGCTCGCCCCACCCTGCCGGGTGAGCTGATATGCAAAGGTCATGTCCGCAAGCGGATTATCCCGGAGGCGCAGGGTCACCCCGCATTTGCTGAGCAGCGAATTTCCATCCGCGGCAACCCAGGCGTCGCCACAAAAGTAGTAATCACCGTGGTAAGGGGAATCGTTTTGCCCGAGGATTTGCCCCGCATCGAAACTTATACGTCTTATATCAGCTGGAGAAACATTCCGGTCGGCAAAATAGATACGGCCTCCAGACGGGTGCATCTGCGGGCCTGACCCCTCGAATATGTTGACATAGGATACAGATGCGACACCAGCCGGGCTTATGGTCACCACATTGCGCCAGGAACCGCCGCTGCTCCGTGTTGTATAAATATATCCGTCATCGGCAATTGCCACGGAATGCATACTGCCGCCCGCATCGTGGGTCGCCATCACGGTGTAGGTGGAAAGATCGATGACGCTCACCGATGTTTCGTGCGCGACAGCTGCCAGGGCCCCGTTGGGCGATATGGCAACAGACGTACCCACCGCCGGAAGCGTCGTCACCGCCGCCTCCCGCCCATCCCGGATCACCAAGAGGGCGCGCTCATGCACGCTCACGATCACGCCGCCGCCGGGCTGCTCGGCAATATGCCGGAACGGCGCATTGAGCGTCTGGACCGCGTAAGTTGACACGCGCACCGTCTCGGTTTCCACCACCGTGGAGGTGTATCCGTCACTCGCCTCCAGCGAGAAGGCATAGTCCCCCGCCACGTCAAAGTTCAGGGATACGACTGCGCCCGTGAAACTCTGGCGCAGGTTTGACGCGTTCGGCGCCCGCGTCAGCCGCCACGTGAATGTAAGCGGATGGCCATTCGCATCGCTGGAGCCGCCCGCATTCAGCAGCACCTCGTCCGCCACCGCCGGACGCGTGGCTGACACCTCCGCCACCGCCACTGGCGCATCATTGGTCAGGGTTACCGTCACGGTGTCGGTATTCTCGGCGCCCGCCGGATCAACCACGCGCAGGCCGATCACATAGCTGCCCGGCGCCATCGCATTGAGGCGCGCGAGCGGCACGCTCTCCCCGGTGATCGTGGCATCGGCCCCGGCCGGCTCGGACACGATGGACCAGACATAGGAAAGCGGATTGCCGTCGGGATCGGTGCTGGCGCTGCCGTCGATCTGATAGCCGGTTGGCACAATGGCGGCGGTGAAGTCCGGCCCCGCAGACGCCACAGGCGGGCGGTTGGCGGGTGGCGGGGTGACGCCTCCCCCGTTTCCGCCGCCGCCGGGCGCGGCACCGGTGCCGCCGCCTCCGCCACCTCCCCCGCATGCAGCCAACAGAAAACCGAGCGCAGCAACCGCTGCCGCAATACCAACCCGCACAGAAAGCCCCTCGTTTAGATTGGACCATCCTCCTCAATAGTTGCGGACGCCGCAATCCCAAATTTGTGAAAATATTGCGCCAGTACCCTGTCCAGATTGAAATAATTAATTATTCCCCACCGGCGCGAACAGCCCTACCCCTTCACCCCAAAATAGCCCGGCCCGCGCCGGGCGCCCCCTTGATCCAGACCCGGAATGCTTTGAACAAGAAGCGCGGGCCTTGACTAGATGTTTTCACTTTTGTAGAAATATTATCAAGAAACGGAAGGAAACGCAGATGTCAGATTTCTCTCGCGGCAAGGGCGTCTCCAGCGCCGTCACCTATGTGGACCCCAACGCCGCCTTCCGCTGGCTGGAGGAAGCCTTCGGCTTTGAGCCGGTGATGGTGATCCTGGATGAGAATGAGCGCATCGCCCATTCGGAGATGGCCTTCGGCAATGGCCTCATCATGGTCGGCGGCGAATGGTCTGAAAACCATCGCAGCCCGAAAAGCCTTTCCGGCGTCAATACCCAGTCCGTCCACATACAGCTTGCGCCCGGCGAAGACATTGATGCCCATTGCGCCCGCGCGCAAAAGTCCGGCGCCGAAATCCTTCAGATGCCGGATGATCAGTTCTACGGAGACCGCACCTACCGCGCCCGCGACCCTGAAGGCCACATCTGGACCTTCGGCGTCACCGTCAAAAAGATGAGCCCCACCGAATGGGACAAGGCCGCCGGCGGCAGCCTCCACACCCGCACCCGGCTGGATTGATCCGATGCGTTTTGATCTGGAAACCACCTATCTCGCCATCGATGGCAAGGGCGAAGTCATCCCCATGCCCGTCACCGACACCTTCTGGCAGACGATTGACGCCTCCCCCGCCGCCACCCGCTCGATGCTGGCCGTCTACCCGATGACGGCAGATTGGGTCAGTTGGGAGCGGCACCCGGAGGGAGAGGAAGTGCTCGTCCTGCTCGAAGGCCATATCGAGATGCTGATGGATGATGGCAACCGCCAGACCGTCGCCGAAATGCGCGCCGGCACCACGCTGGTCGTGCCCGCCGGCGTCTGGCACCGCGCTCTGGTGCGCACGCCGGGCCGCCTGCTGGGCCTCACCTATGGGCCGGGCACGGATCATCGCCCGGCATGAACAGCGCCCGCCTCGATACCGTCTTCGCCGCGCTGGCCGATCCAGACCGCCGCCGCGCGGTGGAGCTGCTGGGAGAGCGCCCCCGCAGCGCGGGTGAGCTTGCCAGCGCGCTTGGCCTGGCCGCTCCGGCGATGAGCCGGCATCTGCGCCTCCTCAAACAGGCAGGCCTGGCGCAGGAAAGCCATCCGGAATTTGATGCCCGTGTACGGATCTATTCCCTGAAGGAGGGCGCCATGGCGGATCTGAAACTCTGGCTGGCCGAAACCGAAGCCCTCTGGACCGGCCAGCTCGCCGCCTTCAAGGCGCATGTCGAGGGCAAGGCAAAGGCGCGGAAAAAGCCGTGAGCGCGGTGATCGTCTCCCTCCGCGTTGCCGCCAGCCCGGAAGAGGCCTTTGACATCTTCACCGCAGAGATTGCCGCCTGGTGGCAGCCCTCCGGCCTCTTCCAGCTTACCCCGCGCGGGGATGGCACGCTGAGCTTTGAGGAAGAAGTCCGCCTCATCACCACCCTCCCCAATGGCAAGGTGTTCGAGATTGGCCGCGTCACCGCCTGGCAGCGAGGCCAGCGCCTCGCCTTCTCCTGGCGCCAGGCGACCTTCACGCCAGACCAGATCACCCATGTCGATGTCCGCTTCGAGGCGGTCGGCGAAGAAACCCGCGTCACGGTGGAGCATCGCGGCTGGGACACGATCCCTCAGGCGCATGTCGCCCGCCACGGCTTCCCGCTGGCCGCCACCCAGATGCGGCTTGCCGAATACTGGCGCGCCCAGCTTGCCGCGCTCAGCCGGGCCCGTAGATCGCCGTGAACTGATCCCACAGCGCCGCGCGCGTCGTGGTGAACGCCTCCACCACCAGCGCATCCGTGGCGGCCACCGCATCGGGCCACGCCTCCTCGACGAAGATGTGCGAGGTCGGGATCGCCCAACCGGCTGCGTCCAGCGTTCCAGCGCAAAGGATGATCAGGTCCGGCGCCACATCCGGCCCGTGCCACAGGCGCGTCCCGCAATGACGGCAGCGATAGACGGAGATCTGGTTGCCGCTGCCTCCGGTGCGCCGGAAAAGGTCGAGCTGGCCAGAAGTCACCTCAAACCCGGCTTTCGCCACATGCAGGTAAACCCCAAACGGCGCCCCGGCGAGGCGCTGGCAATCCCCGCAATGGCAGGCATTCACCGCCATCGGCCGCGCGCGCACCCGGTAACGCGCCCGGCCGCAATGGCATCCCCCCTCCAGCGGCAGCGAAGGCAAAGGCGGGCGCAACACATCCATCCGTTTCATATTCAAATCTTGCGCCGCCCACACCGCCCGAACAAGCCCCGCTTTTGCATGGCTCGTTTCCGGCCTGGCTCCGCCGGCAATTGACGGGCGCGCGGGGGTGGCAGACAGTTGCGCGCATGAAACGCGCTCTTCTTGCCTCCGCCGCCCTTTTCTGTGCCGCCTGCGTCACATCCAGTCCGGTCCTGTCCGAAACTGTCCCGGAACTGACCGAAGCTGACCCCGGCTGGCGCGCGGTTGACCCGGAAAATCTGATCATCGTCACGCTGGAAACCGGCACGGTCGCGATCGAGCTTTTCCCGGACGCGGCCCCCGCCCATGCCGCCCAGATAAGGGAAGCCGTGCGCGAGGGCTTCTATGACGGGGAATATTTCTACCGCGTGGTCGAAGGCCATGTGGCTCAGGCCGGCCGCGAATTCGACATGGCCATCGCCGCCTGGCCCACCCTGCCCTTCGAGGCGGAACGCGCAGTCGCCGCCGAAGGCTTTGCCCCGCAGGGGAACGCAGACCTTTACGCAGAAGAAGTTGGCCACAGACAAGGCTTTGCCGTTGGCCGGGAGGGGGACAGGGAATGGCTTCTCAACTGCCCCGGCGCCCTCGGCATGGCGCGCGACACTGATCCGGCAAGCGGCTCCACCGAGCTCTACATCCCCCTTCAGCCGCGCCGCTATCTGGACCGGAACTACACCATCTTCGGCCGGGTGATCGACGGGATGGAGTTCATCCACCGCCTGCCCCGCGTTGATCCGGCCACGGAAGAAGAAACAAATGCAATGATGGGCGAGGATGAAGAGCTCGCCCATCAGATCAGCCAGTATCGCCGCTCCAAACTGGCGGATAACCAGATCGTATCCGCCCGGATGGCCGCCGATATCCCCGTGGACAGCCGCCCGGCCTATGACGTCATGATGACGCCCTCCGCCGAATGGGAAGCCCTGAAAACCTCCAAGCGCGACTATGCCGGCATCGCAGCGCTGGCCTACACCCCGCCGAAGGTGCTGGATGTCTGCTCTCTCCCCGTGCCTGCCCGGCGGGTGGGGAAGTGACGCAAGGATGGGCACTGCCCGGCCTCCGGCGAACCTTACGCATTTATAATCTCCCGCGAATCCATCCGGAAACAGAGCACTAGCACGCGGCCTCTCCTGTCGGGCGAAGCGGCGGAGCTCTCCTGTCTTGCCAGCCTTGCCGGGCCATAGTTTCGTTTTGGTTCGGGTGCCCCGGGCTGCCGGTCCGGGCGGGCAGGCTTTGCGCCTTGCGGCGGGGTGCCGGAATGGCTTCGAGAGGCAGGGCGTGTGAGCATGGCGTTCGAGGGAAAGTCGCAGGGCGAGGGCCGCCCCGCCGAGACCGAAGGCAAGACCCAGACCGGGCGGCGCTGCTTCGTCATCCTGCCCTATCCGGCCAGCGAAGAAGCCGCATCCGGACCGGATTTCGACGCGGTGTATGAAGAGCTTATCCGCCCCGTGATCGAGGATCTCAACCTCGACCTCATTCGCGCCGACCGGGTGAGCCGTTCCGGCCTCATCCACAAGGAGATGATCGAAAACCTGCTGGAAGCCGACGTTGTGATTGCTGATGTCACCCTCGGCTCGCCAGACGTGTTTTTCGAGCTCGGCATCCGCCAGACCGCGCGCCGGGCGGGCACCGTCATCCTGCGCCATGCGAAAAGCGCCGCGCCCCTTGCCATATCGGGCATGCGGGCGCTGGATTATGATCTGGACGCGCGCGGGGGCATCTCGCGCCAGCAGGTGATCGAGGATTGCCGCATCCTCTTGCGCACGCATGTGAGGAACAGCCTCGACAATCCGAGTACGGACAGCCTCGTCCACACGCTGATGCCGGGGATGGACGTCTCCCTGCCCGGCCGCATCATTCCTGAGCGGCGCTACATCTCCTACCGCGTTGGCCCGCAGGGGCCAAAACCCTCGAAGCTGATCGAACTCGTCACCGGCGACATTGCCGACATTGACGACATGGATGTGTGGGTAAACCCGGAAAATACCCGGATGGAATTTGGCCGGTTCCACGAAACCTCCATCTCGGCGGCCATCCGCTATCTCGGCAGCCGGCGCGACCGGCATGGCTTTGTGCGCGACGACATGATCGCCCGCCTCCTGGCCCAGCGCGCCGGCGGCCACCAGCTGCGCACCGGCGTTGAGCCGGCCACCGCGCTGATCACGGAAGCGGGCATGCTCAGCCGGTCCAACAAGGTGCGCCTGCTGGTGCACACCGCCGCCTATCAGGGCGAGCCGGGGCGCGGTTACCGGCTGATCGGGGCCTATCGCAAATGCGTCAGCAACGCGCTGGCCGCTGTGGACGCGGAAAACCGCCGCTTTGGGGTCAGCCCGAAACGGGCGCTGAAATCGGTCCTCATCCCCCTCTTCGGTACGCGCAGCAGCGGGGAAAGCCCGCATGAACGCGCCCAGGGGCTGATCCAGACTGCCCAGCAATACCTCCTGAACTGGCCGGACTCCCGCATCGAGCGGGTGGCTTTCCTCTGCCACACCCAGGCCGACCTCGACCTCGCCCAGGCCGCGCTCTACCGGATGGGCCTGCGCGCGGTTGCCGTGCCGAGGGGCGCGCGCTAGGCAGGCAGAGAGGGGCTTTTTTGTGGGATTCGCCGGGGTGCGGCACATGCACATCTTGCGGTATTAACCCATTTTAAGCACTATATGTGGTGTGTTGAGTGTCCGAACCGGCCGGATTCGCCGGCCTTAACCGACCTGATGAATGGAGCCCGCCCCATGGCAAACGTAAGCAATGATCGTCCCGGCCTGCTGACGCCGAGCCTTGCCTACAAGCCCTTCCGCTATCCCTGGGCGTACGAGTTCTGGAAGAAGCAGCAGCAGGTTCACTGGATGCCCGAGGAAGTGCCCCTCGGCGAGGACTGCAAGGACTGGGCGGTGAAGCTCTCGGACGCCGAGCGCAACCTGCTGACCCAGATCTTCCGCTTCTTCACCCAATCGGATGTCGAAGTCGGCGCCAACTATATGGAACACTACATGCCGCTGTTTAAGCCGGTGGAAGTGTCCATGATGCTGTCGTCCTTCTCCAATATGGAGACGATCCACATCGCGGCCTATGCGCTGCTGCTGGAAACCATCGGCATGCCGGATTCGGAATTCTCCGCCTTCATGGAATACAAGGAGATGGCCGCCAAGCACGACTATCTCGGCCAGTTCGGCACGGAGACGAACGAAGACATCGCCCTGTCGATGGCCGTGTTCGGCGCGTTCACTGAAGGCCTGCAGCTCTTTGCCTCCTTCGCCATGCTGATGAACTTCCCGCGCTTCAACAAGATGAAGGGCATGGGCCAGATCGTTTCCTGGTCGGTGCGCGACGAGAGCTTGCACTGCGAGGGCATGATCAAGCTGTTCCACACCTTCTGCGCCGAAACCGGCGTGATGACGGACGAACTGCGCGAGCGTATCCGCGAAAGCTGCCGCACGGTGGTGAGCCTGGAAGACAAGTTCATCGAGCTTGCCTTCGAGATGGGCCCGGTCGAAGGCATGACCGCCGACGATATCAAGAACTACATCCGCTATATCGCCGACTGGCGCCTTGGCCAGCTGAAGCTGGAGCCGATCTACGGCATCACCAAACACCCGATCCCCTGGCTGACCGAAATCCTCAACGGGGTCGAGCATGCCAACTTCTTCGAGCAGCGCGCGACGGAATATTCCAAAGGCGCCACGAAGGGCGACTGGCACGGCGATGACGGCGTCTGGGGCCGCTTCGACGCCCGCCGGAAAGCCGCAGAGAACGTGCCGGCGGAGTGATCTGCTTCCAAAGCCCCTTCTCTCTTGGGAGAAGGGGTTGGGGATGAGGGGGAAAGCCCTCACCCGATCATGCTTCCTCTATTTTGCCCCCCCCTCACCCCTGCCCCTCTCCCTCAGGAGAGGGGTGAGTTGCTCTGCGGAGGAGAAGCAGCTGAACTCCCATTTGCGCCCCAGCCCCGGCCCCGCTAAGGTCCGGCCGATCCATGAGCGCTGACGATTCCTCCACAGGCGATGACGCCACGGGCGCCCTTTTCGGGGGTGAGGACACGCCTGCGCGCGGCAAGGCGTATGAGGTGCTGGCGCGGAAATATCGCCCCCGCCGCTTTGAGGATCTGATCGGCCAGGAAGCGATGGTGCGCACGCTCTCGAACGCCTTCGAGACGGGGCGGATTGCGCATGGCTTCATGCTGACGGGCGTGCGCGGGGTGGGCAAGACGACCACAGCGCGCCTCCTCGCCCGCGCCCTCAATTATGAGCCCAAGGCGGACACCAAGGGCAAGAAGGGCAAGGCTTCGGGCCCCTCCATCCATCTGGACCCGCCGGGCGAGCATTGCGACGCGATCATGGCGAGCCGGCACCCCGATGTGCTGGAGCTGGACGCAGCCTCGCGCACCGGCGTGGCGGATATGCGCGACCTCCTGGACTCCGCGCGCTATGGCCCGGTTTCGGCGCGCTACAAGGTCTATATCATCGACGAAGTTCACATGCTGTCGAATGCGAGCTTCAACGCGCTCCTGAAGACACTGGAAGAACCCCCGCCGCATCTGAAGTTCATCTTCGCGACGACCGAGATCCGCAAGGTGCCGGTGACGGTTCTCTCGCGCTGCCAGCGGTTTGATTTGAAGCGCCTCGATACCGGGGAACTGGCGGCCCATCTAGGCAATGTGGCCCGCAATGAGGGGGCGAATGTTTCCGAAGAGGCGCTGGCGCTGATTGCGCGGGCCGCCGAAGGCTCTGTGCGCGACGGGCTGTCGCTGCTGGATCAGGGCATTGTTCAGACCACGGATGGCGAGGAAGTTTCCGGCGCCGCCGTGCGCGCGATGCTGGGCCTGGGCGACCGGGCCCGCCTCTTGGACGCGGTGGAGAAGGCCGTATCCGGCGACGCCAAGGGGGCCCTTGCCGAAGTGCGCGAGCAGGTGGCCGGCGGGGCAGACCCGGCGGTGATCCTGAAAGACATCCTTGATATTGCGGCCGATATTTCCGTGGCCCAGGCAACGGGCGATGACTGGACACCGGCCGGACCGGCAGACTGGGCAAACCGCACAAAAGCGCTGGCCCAGCGCCTGACCCCGGCGCAGGCGGCGCGCAACTGGCAACTGCTCCTGTCTGGTTATGGCGACCTGCAGGTGGCGCCGGACCCGGCGACCGCGCTGAACATGGTGATCCTGCGACTGGCGGCGGCCTCCACCCTGCCCTCGCCGGAAGAGGCCGCGCGGATGATTGCCGAGGGGGCCCGGCCGCCGGGAAAGGATAGCCCGCCCCTTAAGGCCCCGCCGCAGGTGCCCGGCGGGATACACAGCTTTGCCGACATGATCGCCATGATGGACGCGACCCGCGAGGTGGCACTGCAGGTGGACACCGAACGTTTCGTGCGGCCTTCACGGTTTGAGCCGGGGCGGCTGGCCTGCGCGCTGGCGCCGGGGGCCCCGGCGGGCCTGCTGGGGCGGCTGAAGATATTCCTGGAAAGCTATAGCGATCTCGACTGGACCGTGGAGGAAGCCGAGACCGACGCTGAGTCCATGCGCGAGCGGGAGCGGCGGGAAAAGACCGAGCGGATTGAGGCGGCGATGCAGCATCCGCTGGTGGCGGCGACCCTTTCGGCGATCCCCGGCGCGGTGATCCTGGATGTGGGCCAGATGCCGCCGCCGCTTGAAATCGAGCCATCGCAGGACGATGTGGCCAGTAACGTTATTCCTCTCAAAACCCGCCGGCCGGCCTGACGGAGACAATATCCCATGAAAGACCTCGCCCAGATCATGCAGCAAGCCCAGGCCATGCAGGCCAAGATGGCCGAAGTGCAGCAGAAGATCGAAAACACCGAAGCCGACGGCGTGGCCGGGGCCGGCCTTGTGCGCGTAAAGCTGCGCGGCAAGGGAGAGATGGTGTCCGTCACCATCGACCGGAGCCTGATGGGGGACGATCCGGAGATCGTGGAAGACCTGATCAAGGCGGCCCATTCGGACGCCCGCAAACGCCTCGACCAGGCGATGGAAGAGGCGATGAAATCGGCCACCGCCGGCTTTGGCGGCCTGATGCCGGGGTTCAAGCTGCCGTTTTAGGCGCAGACGCCGCCAGGATGACATACCCTTCAGACTCAGGCAGAAGCCCTTTCCATGTCCCAACGTTCTGCCGGTCCTGAGCTTCTTCGACTGATTGATCTGATTGCCAAGCTGCCGGGCCTGGGGCCGAGGTCGGCAAGGCGAGTGGCGCTGCATCTCCTGAAACGCAATGACACGTTGCTGAAGCCGCTGGCCGAGGCGATGGCGGAAGCGGGCGCGAAGATCCAGAAATGCCATGTCTGCGGCAATTATGACACCGTGCAGCCCTGCGCCGTGTGCCAGATGCCGGGGCGCGATGACGGCGTGATCTGCGTGGTGGAGGATGTGCCAGACCTTTGGGCGCTGGAGCGCGGGGGCGCGTTCCGCGGGCGCTATCATGTTCTGGGCGGCGCGCTTTCCGCCATTGACGGGATCGGGCCGGAAGACCTTGGCATTGCCAGCCTTGTGGCGCGGATCGAGGCGGGCGGCATCCGCGAGGTGATCCTGGCCCTGAACGCAACAGTAGATGGTCAGACCACGGCGCATTATGTGGCCGACCTGCTGGCCGGAAAAGGCGTGGATGTGACGCGGCTCGCGCACGGGGTTCCCGTGGGCGGTGAGCTGGATCATCTGGATGACGGAACGCTGGCGGCGGCGCTGCGCGCGCGGCGCGGGCTTTAACCGGTATCCCGCCGCATCTGCAGCAGGGCGCCCTCAACCAAGCCCTGCACCTGCCCCAGCAATCGGAAATTCACGGCATTGTCACTGGCAGCGCGGGCAGCCTCAAAGCCCCCGCGCGACAGGATTGCTTCCGGGCCGGGCGCCAGAAGGCGGCGCATCCGCAGAATGTTCGCCTCCGGATCAAGGAAGACGGTTTCCAGCGCCCGGAGGCGGCGGACCAGCCGCGCCGTGGGCAGCAGCGTGTCTTCGGTGAGGGGCGGCGCGGCATCGCCGGGATTGGGGGTAGGCGGAGGAACTTTCTTACCGATGCGGCGGCGCGCATCTGGTTCCGTCAGGCAGAAAAGTGGGGCACTGATGCGGGCCGGCGCATCGGGTAGAGCCCTGCCGCTGGAAGCGGGCCGCGCCTTTGACGGCGAAACCTCTCTCGGTAATGCGCCGCGCGCGGCGGCAATCAGGAACAGGGCGCGGCGCGCCATGGCTTCGATGAAGGTAAGCTCTGCCGCGATGGCCTCATGCACGGGCCGGGGCAGAAAGACCCTGAAGCCGAACCGCCCAAGACCAAGACGCGGGACGAGCGCAACCGCCAGCATCTCTGCCGCAATCTGGGCAAAGCGAATGAGGCTGGTGGCCCAGGGAGCGAAATCTGCACGCATGGGCATACTCTAAAGCCGGGCCCGGCGTGTTGGATAAGGCGGAGCGGCGGAGGGGGAAAGCCCTTTCCTTTCAGGGCGCAGGCGGGGAAACGGCCTGCGGATTGGGGCGCGCTTATCCCCCTTTCTGGCGGTGTCAGAACGCGGACATTTCCGGACACCTGCGGACAGGCCCGGACAGGCGGTGGACAAATCCGGACATTTTCGGACAAAACGGGGCAAGGCGCGGACGCGCCGGAAGGAACCCCGCCCCTTCCCGAGGAGAAAGGCTTCAGAAGATCGTCTGCTGGCGGATCACTGATCCAGATCGGGGAATTTTTCCTGCAGGTTGACTATCATGCGGCTGAGGAAGCCGGCATTTTCTTCCGCGCCGCTGCCCCGGATGGCCGGGGCGGCGCGGCTGAAGGCGGCGGCATGGGCGAGCGCGGCGCGGGCATGTTTGCGGGCCTCCCCGGGGCGGAACTCGTTGGCATAGACGGCGCGGTTGAAATAGGAGGCGAGCGCCCAGTCGAAATAGGCAGCCCGCTCCGGGCAGGCCGCCTGCAGACGCAGGAGACGCCCGGAGATGCGGCCCACAGCGCCCGGATCGGCCGGCGCCCTGGACAGCGCGCGGGCCTCATATTCCGCGCCACTGCCACGATCTTCCGCATAGGGACAGGCTTCTAGCGGGGCATCCTGCGCGAAGATCGGATGAACCCGTTCCATGCCCGGCGTGGTGGCCAGCACGGCAAGCTGCGGGATAATGACCGATTCCAGCGTCGTGAAGACCGGGCCGTAGAGATAGAGCTTCACCTCTGCGCCATCGGTACCGGTGACGACGGTGCCCGTGCCGTTGGCATAGGCGTGGTCGGCGCGCAGGGCCGCGTCATAGGCTTTGCTGAAAAGGGTCAGCTGGGTGCCGGGATCTGGCACCGCGCTGGCGAGGGAGACGAACAGGAGGGAAGCGAGGCCCTGAATATCGCTGCTGCCGGGACAATGGGTGGCGGCGATTTCGGCCGTCTCATAGATTTTTTCCAGCGTGGGGGCCGCGCCTAGCTCGATTGCGGCCTGCATATTGAACACGATCTGGGCAGCGTTTTCGGGGCAATCGGGGGCCGCAGGGGCGCCCTGCCCCGTCTCCGCCAGCATCGGGGCGGCGGGCAAACAGAAGAGGGCAGCCGCAAGGAGCGCGCGAATCATGGGGGCAATCTTCCTGTTGTTTCCGCCTGACTGTGGCGGGGCGGGCGGGGCCGCGCCAGCCCCTGTCTCGGGGGGCGGATTTCAACGCCTGTTCAAAGATTGGGCAGGTTTGCCTGCCCGCGGGGCAGTGAGGAGTGAACAACAGCGGTTTTGTTCAGAAGGGGGCCGATTGTCATTGCTTTGTCGCACCTGCGAGCTAATTGTTGCGATGCAGCATGAGCTGGGCCGCTCCGGTCAAGGCCATGGCGCGAGGCACCCCGTCCACCGGGACCCCGCCCCATACCGGAGCAGGATAAGCCCCCGGACGCGCTGCGGGAGGAGTTTTCCTGCCGGCCAGACCGGCGCTAACTCTGAAGGACTGATCCAATGCTGAAAGCTACCTCGATGATCCTGGCTGCTGCCATGGCTCTCACCCCCGTTGCCGCTGCAGGCTCGCTGAAGGAAGTGACCCTGTCGATGGACTATGATCCGGCCCTGCTGACCACCGAAGCTGGTGTCGAGACACTGGTTTCCGAGCTTGAAAGCAAAGCCCGCAAGCTGTGCTCGCAGCGCGTGCCGGCCCTCGGCTCGATCTATCTCGACGCTGATTGCTCCGCTTCGCTGGTGAAGGCCGCCGTGCAGCAGATCCATGCTGACCAGGCCAGCAGCGTTGAACTGGCGCCTGGCTTCCAACGCCTGGCCGCTGTGGACTACGCGCTCGCCAACTGAGCCCCCCGATTTTCCGGAACAACGCCAGACCAATGTTTCCTCCCGGTCCGCGGCGTTGGAGGGGCCATCTGAGGCCAAGGGTGGCCCCTCACTCCGGCTTTGCCTTTCACTGTGCCTGAGCACAGGGCGCCCGGCTTTCAAGCCGGGATTGCGCCTGTCTCCACTTTGCCCTTGACGCAGCGTCACTCTTCCCTAGCGTAAATCTGGGCAGCAAGGGGCTGCCTCATCCGTGACCGGGCCATCAGAGCCCTGCCGGATACCGCCCGCAGAGCCGGGCCGCAAAGCTGGAGGAGAGACGACATGATTTCCATGAATACAGGACCCTACCGCCTGACGCTGGCCACGCTGATGGCGGCGCCGCTGGTCTATGGCCTGTTCCTGGCGGCCAATGCGCTGATCACGGTGCGCGAGGTGAACCTGGTGGCGAGCCCGCAGCGCGTGCTGGAAAAGGTGACGCCGCAGATTCCCGAGCCGAGCAAACCCAACACCAAGCCCAAGCCCCTGCCCCTGGAGGTCGCGCCGAAACCCCCGCCGCCACCGCGCCCGGCGGTGGCCAGCGAGGGCCTGGTTCCTACCGGCCCGGTCTGGAGCGGGGATACGCCGGAGATCTTCGACATCGGCAAGATCGCGTTCGGCGCCATCTCTGCCAGCCCGATTGACGGGCGCGATCTGGTGGCGGTGCGCCCGCCGATGCCGGTGATCCCGCCGGGCGCCATTTCGCGGGAAATTTCCGGCAGCTGTAACGTCTCCTTCGATGTGGACACGGCCGGGCGGCCGCAGAATATTTCGGCGCAGTGTACGGATAATGTGTTCCGGGCCGAGGCAGAACGGGCCGTGCGCCGGGCGGAATTCCTCCCCGCCATCCGCAACGGCCAGCCCGTGATCCAGAAGAATGCGGTCTACCCGATCGAATTCATCGTGGAGTAGCGGGCCCCGGGGCAGGCCTGCCCTGCCCCGGTTCTGCGGCTTTTCTCCCCACCGCCCCCGGTGTTGACCCCTTGGGCGACGCCGCCAATAGTGCGCCGGGGTCGACAAGCGGGGCCAATGCATGAGGTTTGGATCGAGACTGGCGGGCCTTCTGGCGATGCTTGGAACGCTGGCGCTGATGCCGGCGGCGGCCGCGCAGGAGGCGGGCGCAGAGGGTGGCGTGCTGGAGGCGGCCTGCGGCGCGGGCGAAGCGGAGGCGTGTCTGGCGCTCGGGCATCTGGAGGCCGACGGGGAACGGGCGCTGGCGCTTTACCGGGAGGCCTGCGCGCTGGAGAGCGGGGCAGGATGCCTGGCGGGCGGCGCGCTGCTCTATGGCGGTCGCGGCGTGGCGGCAGATATTCCGGGGGCGGTGGATCTGTTCGAACAGGGCTGCGGCCTTGGCGAGGGCGAAGCCTGCCTGCGCCTGGGCGGGGAGCTGGAATTTCCAGACTTTGGCGAGGCCGACAGCGCCGGCGCGCTGGCCGCCTATGCGCGCGCCTGTGAGGCCGGGCGGCCGGAGGGATGCGAGAAAGCGGGGATCGAGATGCCGGCAGCGCCTGTGGAGACGGCCGGCGCGCCGATGGCCCCGGCAGAAGCCGACAAGGACGCCGCCGTGATCGTGACGGCCTATGCGCCGCCCACGGAGGATGAGGCGCCCGCAGAGCGCGGGCCGAGCTTTGCGGCTGAAGCGCTGCCGGACCTCGACTTCGGAGCAGCGATGGCGGAGCCGGAGTTTCTGCCCGAGGATGAGGCAGCGGAGGCGACAGCGGAGATGGCGGAGCCGGCGGCCGAAGACAGTCCGCCCTCGGAGGAAGATCTGGCGCTGGCCGAGGAGCGCCGGACGATGGCCGACGCCTGCGGGCGGGGGGATCTGGAAGCGTGCGAGATATTTGCCGCCTGGCTGCGCGATGGCACGGGCGGGGAGGCAGACCCGGTGCGCGCGCGGCGGATATTCTCCGTGATCTGTACCGAAGGCTCGGTCAAGGGGTGCTATGAGCTGGCCTGGATGATGTTTGATGCCGGGCAGGAACCGGAGGCGAGCCCGCTGGAGCTTTCGCGCGCGCGGTTCCTGTTTTCCGAGACGTGCAAGGCCGGGGTGATCGAAGCCTGCCTGCAGGCGGGCGATCTGCGCCGGGAGGGCGTTGGCGGCACTATCGATATCGCCGGCGCCGGGCGGCTCTATGCGATGGCCTGCGAGGCGGGGCTGGAGCCGGCGTGCGCGCTGGCGGCGGAGGGAACGCCGCCAGCGGAGGAGACCGCCGCGCCGGAGGAAGCGGACGAAGCGGCGGCGGCCTCAGAGGACGATCTGCCTGCGGACGAAGACGCCCCGGCAGAGGACGAGACCATTTCTGACTGAATGCAGCTTATTCGCTGGTGGGCGTGTGGTCTTTCTGGCGGGTTTTGCCGACGCCCATGACCATGCCGAGGCCGATCAGCGTGACCGCGCCGACGAGGATCCAGGTGAGCGCGATGCCCAGAAGGAACGCGCCATAGGCAAGGCCGCCGACGAACAGCAGGAAGCCGATCAGATAAATGGCAAAGGATGACATGACGAACTCCAGACTCCTTGTGATGAGGAGTTAAACGGCTGCCGGGCAGCAAGGTTCCTTTGTTCTTTTTCAGGGCTTGGCGCGCCGCGCTTGACGGCGGCGCCTATAGGGATACACTTTCCCGCGGAGGTGGCGCGCATGAACCGCTTGACGTTACTGATCGCCGCAGGCCTGGCGGTAGCGGGCTGCGCCACGCAGGAGGCCCCTGCCCCTGAGCTGGCTGCGGTCTGCCCTGTGCCGGCAATGCCCCTGGTTTTTCCGCACCCATACTATCCCGAAGCCGAAGCCCAGAATGGCTATGAGGATCGCTGCACGGTGCGCTTTGATGTCGGCGCGGCGGGCACGCCGGAAAATGTGACAGCGCGCTGCACCTACAAGGCCTTTGCCGACTCTGCCGAAGCGGCGATGCAGGACGCCCGGTTTGATCCGGCGCTTTCAAAGGCCCTGCCCCAAGGCGCCCAATGCGCGGGCTTCAACTTCGAATACAGCCTGGAGCCTCTGCCGAAGGCCTCCTGACGGGCAGAAGGACGGCATAAAAAAAAGCCCTCCCCGGCCAGGGAGGGCTTTTTTGGGAGAGAGGGTCCCGGATAAGCGCTTTGCGCTTTCCGGGATGACACCGGGGCTTAAGCGTCGGCGCTCTGTTTGGAGCGGCGCTTGCGTTCGTTGGGGTCGAGGTAGATTTTCCGCAGGCGGATGTTTTTCGGGGTGACTTCCACGAGTTCATCGTCTGCGATGTAAGCCAGCGATTTTTCCAGCGTCATCATCAGCGGCGGGGTGAGGCGGACGGCTTCGTCCGAGCCCGAGGCGCGCATGTTGGTGAGCTTCTTGCCCTTGAGGACGTTCACTTCCAGATCATTGTCGCGGTTGTGTTCGCCGACGATCATGCCGCCATACACCTTGTCGCCCGGATGGATCATCATCGGGCCACGGTCTTCCAGGTTCCAGAGGGCGAAGGCGACGGCTTCGCCCTGCTCCATGGCGATCAGCACGCCGGTATGGCGGCCCTGGATCTTGCCCTTGTGGGGGGCGTATTCCTGGAAGATGCGGTTCATGATGGCGGTGCCGCGCGTATCCGACAGAAGCTCGCCCTGATAGCCGATCAGGCCGCGCGTCGGCGCGTGGAAGACCAGGCGCGTGCGGCCAACGCCCGAGGGGCGCATGTCGAGCATTTCGGCTTTGCGCTCGTTCATCTTCTGGACGACGATGCCGGAATGTTCGTCATCCACATCGATGATGACTTCCTCGATCGGCTCGAGCTTCTCGCCGCTGGGGCCTTCCTGCATGACGACCTGCGGACGGGCAACGCCAAGCTCAAAGCCTTCGCGGCGCATGGTTTCGATCAGGACGGAGAGCTGCAGTTCGCCCCGGCCAGAAACGGTGAAGGCTTCGGCATCGGTGGCGCGCTCAACCTTCAGGGCGACGTTGCCTTCGGCTTCTTTCAGGAGGCGGTCCCAGATCATCCGGCTCGTGACTTTCGTGCCTTCCGTGCCGGCGAGCGGCGAATCGTTGACGCGGAAGGTCATCGAGATGGTCGGCGGGTCAATCGGCTGGGCGGCGAGCGGCTCGGTGACCGAGGGGTCGCAGAAGGTGTCGGCCACGTTGGCCTTGGTCATGCCGGCGAGGGAGACGATATCGCCTGCGGAAGCTTCTTCGACCGGCACGCGCTCAAGGCCACGGAAGGCGAGGACTTTGGAGACGCGGCCCTGCTCGACGAGCTGGCCATCGCGCGAGAGTACCTTGATCGACTGGTTCGGCTTGACCGTGCCCGAGGCGATGCGTCCGGTCAGGATACGGCCGAGGAAGGGGTCTGCCGAAATCGTGGTGGCGAGGAAGCGGAACGGGCCTTCGGAAACTTTCGGGACCGGCACATGGTCGACGACCAGCTGGAAGAGCTCGTCCATGTTGGCGCGGGTCTCTTCATACTGTTTCGACATCCAGCCCATCTTGCCAGAGCCGTAAAGCACCGGGAAATCGAGTTGGTCGTCGGTGGCGTCGAGATTGGCGAAGAGATCGAACACTTCGTTGAGCACTTCATCGACGCGGCGCTCGGCCTTGTCGATCTTGTTGATGGCCACGATGGGGCGCAGGCCGAGCTTCAGGGCCTTGGACACCACGAACTTGGTCTGCGGCATGGGGCCTTCTGCCGAGTCGACGAGCACGATCACGCCGTCCACCATGTCGAGAATACGCTCCACTTCCCCGCCGAAGTCGGCGTGGCCGGGGGTGTCGACGATGTTGATGCGGTAGCCGTTCCATTCGACCGAGGTGGTCTTGGCGAGGATGGTGATGCCCCGCTCTTTTTCCAGATCGTTGGAGTCCATCATCCGCTCAGCCGTCTTTTCGTTGGCGCGGAAGGTTCCGGACTGTTTCAGGAGTTCGTCAACGAGCGTGGTCTTGCCATGGTCAACGTGGGCGATGATGGCAATGTTGCGCATCTTTTCGAGCGGCGTGGTCATAAGAATAGGCTTTCCGGCGGGCGGCGTTTGGGAGGAAAACGGGCGCTGTCTGGTGGATTTGGGCGCCCCCTAGCAGACATGCGGCGTTTTGCATATGGCAGAGCGGCAGGTTTTGACGCAGCCCCTGCAGCGGGGAGCGGGTCTTGACGGAGCCGCCGGGGACCGGCAGCACGGGAGGCATGAGCGCGCCGCTGACCCCTGCCCCCCTGCTCTCCGGTATTTCCGGGCTAAGTCATGGTTTCTTCGGGCGGCGCGGCGGGGTTTCCGGCGGGATTTATGACAGCCTGAACTCCGGCGAGGGATCGGGCGATGATCCGCGCAATATTGCGGAAAACCGGGCGCGGATTGGCGCGGCGATCGGGGCGAAATGGCTGCTCTCCTGCTATCAGGTACATTCGCCCGATGTGGTGCGGGTGACCGCGCCCTGGGACGAGCGGCCGAAAGCCGATGCGATGGTGACGGACCGTCCGGGGCTGGGCCTCTGCATCCTGTCGGCAGACTGCACCCCAGTCCTTTTTGCAGAGCCAGATGCGGGAATTATCGGCGCGGCGCATGCCGGCTGGAAGGGGGCGATTGCGGGCGTTCTGGCGCGGACGCTGGACGAGATGGAGGCGCTCGGCGCCAGGCGCGAGCGCATCCGCGCCGCCATCGGGCCGACCATCCAGCAGGCGAGCTATGAGGTGGGCCCGGAATTCCGCGATCAGTTTCTGAGCCAGGACAATGCCAGCGAAGACCTGTTCATTCCCGGCAAGGGCGACCGGTTTCACTTCGACCTGCCGGGCTTCTGCCAGCGCCAACTGACCTCTGCCGGGGCGGGCGAGGTGTTCAACCTTGGCCATGATACCTGCGCGATGGAGGAGATGTATTTCTCCAACCGGAGGCGAAATCTGCGCGGAGAACCCGACTATGGACGCAATGCGTCGGCGATTGTGTTGCTTCCATAGACCGCAGAGATTCCAGAATCCTGTGGCTTGCGACTCGGGCCGCCCTGTTACAAAAGCGTCGCGAACCCCGCCCGGTCACGAGAGAGCCCTCCCATGAAGCTGATTTCCTGCAACGCCAACCGGCCCCTCTCCGAAGCCATCGCCGATTATCTGGACATGCGGCTGACCCGGTCAGAGGTCAAAACCTTCGCGGACCAGGAAATCTTCGTCCGGATTGATGAGAATGTGCGCGGCGAGGATGTGTTTGTCATCCAGTCCACCTCTTTCCCGGCCAACGACAATCTGATGCAGCTGCTGATCACGATGGACGCGCTGCGCCGCGCCTCGGCCCGCCGCATCACCGCCGTGATCCCCTATTTCGGCTATGCCCGGCAGGACCGCAAAACCGATGGCCGCACGCCGATTTCGGCCAAGCTGGTGGCCAATCTGATCTCTACCGCAGGCGCTGACCGCGTGCTGACGGTGGACCTGCATGCCGGGCAGATCCAGGGCTTCTTCGATATCCCGACCGATAACCTGTTTGGCGGCCCGGTGATGGTGGACGACATCAAGGAACGCTACGGCAAGGAAAAGATCATTGTCGTCTCGCCTGACGTCGGCGGCGTGGTGCGGGCGCGCTCGCTGGCCAAGCGCTTGGACGACGCAGACCTCGCCATCGTCGACAAGCGCCGGCCGGAAGCGGGCAAATCCGAGGTGATGAACATCATCGGCGACGTGAAGGGCTGCCGCTGCATCATGCTGGACGATATGTGCGATAGCGGGGGCACGCTGGCCAACGCCGCCGCCGCGTTGAAAGAGCATGGGGCAAGCTCGGTCTCCGCCTATGTGACGCATGGGGTGCTGTCAGGCTCAGCCGTCAGCCGGATCGAGAATTCGGTTCTGGACGAGCTGGTGATGACCGACACGATCCAGCCTTCGGAAGAAGCGCTGAAATCAAAGAACATCCGCGTTCTGCCGATCTCGCCGCTGCTGGGCGAAGCGATCCGCCGGATTGCGAATGAGGAAAGCGTGTCGAAACTGTTCGACCGCTGAGGGGACGGCCCGTCCCTGCTCCGGAATTTTGAAGTTTACTCGACCGTCCAGCCGCGCGGCGTGCGGCGGGCTTCCAGGGTGATGGCGCCTTCCGGCATCGGTGACGCCTGCGAGGGGCCGGCGCGGCGCGCGGCGGTGAGACGCATGGCGATGGCCGCCGCGGCCAGCGTGATGCCGGCAATCGCCGTGACCAGGGCCACAAGGCCCGCCACCAGTACCAGCATCAGCCCGGCCAGCACCTGAACGGCGAGGGCAACGCCCATCCGCAAGGCGGTGAGCAGGCTGGCGACGGGATCGGAGGGGGCGCGTGTATGTACCATGTGTGTCACTTTCGCATCGCAAGATGGCGCGATGATGGCGGAGCGTCAACGCTGGTGAGGCATTCTGCGCGCGAACAAGGCAGCCGGGCTAATCCTGACGTACCAGCAGGCCGCGTTCAGCCCGGATCTTGGCATAGGCCGCCGTGATGGCCGCCGCCTTGGCATGGACGCTGTTTTCGAACTCGCGCGGGGCGCCCTTCTGGATGATCAGATCGGGATGGTGGTCTGCCATCAGGCGGCGATAGGCGGAGCGGATGACGGGAAATTCCGCGTCATGGGGCACGCCGAGCACATGATAGGGATCGTCCCGGTCTGGCCCCAGATGGCTGGCGCGGATGCGGCGGAAGGTGGCTTCGTTGAAGCCGAAGGCATCCGACACGGTGCGCAGATAGGTCAGCTCCGGCTGGGTGATGACGCCGTCAGCGCCCGCGATCTGGAACAGCCCATCGAGCACGCCTTCCAGGAGGCAGGGCCGGTCACTGTACCGCCGGCCAATGCGCCGGGCATAGGATTCGTAGCCCTTCACCGTCTGCCGGGCGAGATTGAATACCCGGCGGACATTCTCCGCCTCTTCCGGCGGGGCGCGGAAGACGCGGGCGAATACCATGATTTCCTGATCGGTGACATGGCCATCGGCCATCGCCATCTTGGCGCCGAGGCCGACAACCGCCGCCGTGAAGCCGACATCATTGGCATCAGGCGCGCAACGTTCTCCATTCGGTTCCGGCGGGGGGGCCGGGTCCGGTCCGTGGTCAAACAGGCGTCTGCCGCTCTCGAGAAGTGTCGTCCATAAACTCATGATCAACCCTGAGTATAGCAGGGGTTCGACTGCCTTGGACAGAGACGGTTTCTGACAAGCACGTGAAGTAATCTCAGCCATACCCCGTATACGGGCGGGGGCGATGATGGTTGCGGGGCGAGGAGATCATTAAAGTTCGGTCATCAAGTGAGCTATTTCGTATACGGCTCCGTATACGAAATCAGCTGGAGAAAACTTCAGCGCGATTTTTCCAACTGACAGGACCGACGACCCATGAAGATGTTTGTATCCGCAGCTGCCGCTGCGCTTCTGATCGCCCTTCCCGCCGCCGCGCATAACCATGGCGACAAGCCCGCCGCCGAAAAGGCGGACAAAGCGGAGTATGCCAAGGCGACCGCCGACATTGTGGACACAGCCGCCGCTGCCGGTTCGTTCACCACGCTGCTGGCCGCTGCCGAAGCGGCCGGCCTGGTGGACGCGCTAAAGGGAGATGGCCCGTTGACCGTGTTTGCGCCGACCGATGAAGCCTTCGCGAAGCTGCCCGAAGGCACGGTGGCGTCCCTGCTGCTGCCGGAGAACCAGGACCAGCTGGCCGGCATTCTCAAACTGCACGTGATTGCCGGCAAGGTGAAATCGAAAGATCTCGCCGGCCAGCAGATCGAAGCAGAAACGCTGAACGGCACCATCTCGATTGACGGGACCGACGGCGTGACCGTGAACGGCGCGAAAGTGATTTCCGCCGACATCAAAGCCTCCAACGGCATCATCCATGTCATCGACACGGTGCTGCTGCCGGCAGGCTGATCCTACCCCTCCCCTCCTCAGACACCCTGAACCTTGCCTGGGCAGCCTCCCCGCTGCCCAGGCTTTTTCGTGCGATTGGGGTATGCCCGGGACAAAAATTAACCATTTTGAAAGAATCCGCGCTTGCTCCGGGAACGAATCTTTCCGCGCGCCGTTTGATCTTCATCGAACAGAGAATCCACGCCGAGCTTGCCGGAGGATCGAAGATGAAGACGTTTGCCTTTGCTGCCCTCGCAGCCCTGATGATGAGCCCGGCAGCCTTTGCCGATGCCGACAAGGCCGCGCCCGCGAGCGCCAGCCTGCAGCTGGGCGCCGCCCGCGCCGTAGCCGCTGTGCCAGCAGCCAAAGGCGAGCGCGCGGTGGAGAAAGCCTCCAAGACCGGACGGTTTAACACGCTGATGGCCGCCATCGATGCCGCCGGTGTGCGCGATGATCTGGGGCAGATGGGCACTTACACTTTCTTTGCGCCAACCGACGCCGCCTTTGCAAAACTTCCCCCCGGCGCCATGGAGCGCCTGATGCGCCCAGAAAACCGGGATCAGCTGATCAGCCTGCTGCGCATGCATGTGGTGGCCGGCGAAGAACTGACGGCAGAGCGGATGCGCGGCGCTCAGATGACTGCCGAAACCCTGAACGGCCCGGTTGCCATTGACGGAACCGATCCGTCCACGGCCGTCTGGGTCAATGCCGTGACGGTGAGCGGACCCGACATCCGCGGACCGGACGGCGTTTTCGTGGGCATCGACACGCTGCTGTTGCCGACCGGCTGAACTGATAATTCCCGCCCGAGACAGCGCGGGGATTAAAGCTTGGTCATTTGGAGGAACTTGGCCGGGCCTCAACCGTCATTACTGCAGCGAGTGAGGCAACAAAGCCTGTTTTTCAGCCAAATCCCGGAAAGGCGCGATCTCATGAAAAGCATCCTTCCCCTTGGCGCGGCCCTACTGCTTTGGGCGTCGCCCGTGATGGCCGCGCCGCAGACTGCAGGCGGCGAACCCGCCCAGCAAAGCGCCGCGCAGGATAATCAGCCCACGAATGACCTGATAGAGGTGGCCAGCCATACCGGCGCCTTCAACACGCTTGTGGAAGCGGCGGTGGCAGCGGGAATCGAGGATGATCTGCGGGCAGAGGGGCCGTATACGGTTTTTGCGCCGACCGATGCAGCCTTTGCAAAATTGCCGGCCGGCACGGTTGACCGGTTGATGCAGCCGGAAAACCGGGGCGAGCTGATCAGCCTTATCCGGATGCATGTGATTGCCGGGGCGCGGCTGACGACGGCAGACCTGGCCGGGCAGCAACTGACCGCAGAGACCCTTAACGGCCCGCTGGCGATTGACGCTTCGGATGCGATCACCGGTGTTCGCGTTAATGATGCGTCGGTGACGCTGACCGATATTGAAGCTTCGAATGGCGTGATCCATGCCATCGATACCGTTCTCCTGCCGGCCAACTAGGCCGAAGGGAGAGTACCCCGTGTGTGGGCCCCGTCTGGACTTCAAATCCAGGCGGGGCTTGGCGAGGGATTACTCAGCGGCGGTAGTGGTGTCCGAAACGATGCGCCACTCGCCGCCGGTCTTGCGCAGGACAAGCGTGTAGAGGCCCCAGGGCTGCTCACCCTGCCAGTCGAGCTGCCATTTGCCATGGGCGATGGCGGCATCGGCCGAGAGGATTTCGATTTCATGATCGGTGGTGGTCAGCGTGCCCATCTCGGCGCCGGTGCCATAGCGGGCCTTGTAGCGGGCAACCGTCTCGTCCCAGCCGCGCGTGATATTGCCACCCGAGGCAAAGCGCAGATCCGGCGAGCGCAGATAGCCAGCCATGAAGCCCTCGATGTCGCCCTGGTTCCAGGCGGTATCCTGCGCTTCGAGCAGGCTGAGGATGGCGGCTTCGTCAGCGGCGCGCGCGGCCGGGCTGCCCCCCGAGGTGGCGCAGGCGGCCAGCAGCAGGAAAGCGGCGCCCGGCAGCGCAGCGGTGAGCCTAGTTGGTACGCTGAGGATCATGGTCTTGCCCGGGGATGTCCTGTTCCTCCAGGGAGGTCTCGTCTTCATAGGTGTAGCCGGTGTCCTGCGGGGCGACCTGCTGATAGGTGACCTCTTCAGCGGCAACCTGATCCTCTGGGCCCGGATCGTAGGCAGCGGCAGGCGCAAGCTCTGCGGCGTCATCTTCTACCGGCGCGTCTTCTTCCTTCTTGCGGCCAAAGCCGAAGAGGCCGCCCTTGCCTTCGGGCTTTTCCTTTTCTGCCTTTTCCGCCCGGCGGCGGCCAAGGGGCCCGCGCTCATCGGCGTGACGGTCATACTGCATGGAATAGTATTCCCAGGCCGTATGCGTCAGCGGGCGGGGCGTCAGCTCCAGGCCGTAAAGGCGCAGGCGCTCGACCACCTCATCGCGCAGGTGCATGCCGGGGAAAGCATCGGCGCGGAAATTCTTGGTCTTCATCCAGTCGCGCACCGACCAGCTGCGCACCCGGCCAATTTCGGCGGGCAGCGCGCCCTTGTGGACTTCCCAGATATAGAGCGCGGCGATGCCGTTGATGGCCGCGTCCATGGCATCGTCCAGCTCGGTTTCCGGCGCCCTGCCCTGAGCGAGGATGGCGCGCAGACCGAGCTTGCGGGCCTCCATCTCCTGATAGGTGGAGCCGAGAACGGCAATGCCGTTGCGATTGGTGTTGATCAGGGACCGGTTGACCCCATCCAGCTGCGGGCTGCGGATCGGCAGCAGCACATCCGGGCCAACGCCGGGATGGTGGGCGACCTGGGACAGCTCGCTGATCATCCGGTGGAGATTGATGCGCAGCTCATGCGCGACGCCTGCCAGCGCCGAGGCGCGGCCCGCGCTGGCTTCTTCCCGCATCCGCCAGAGGTTCCAGGCGACCAGGATCAGCAAAGCGATGGCCAGCGAGAGGCCACCGGTCAGAAAGGTATAAAATTGTGCTTCGCTCATTCTGAGTCCCCCTGCGACCAGCCCGAAACGGGGCAGCGCGCGCCGGGCTGACGCCAAGCGTTACCAACTTCTAAACGCCGAGCGCGCGGCCTGCAATCGCCTGCAGCTTATCAATCATGACAGGATCGCGTAGCTGCGGCGCCGTGATGAGGGCAGAATCCAGACAGGATTCAATGCCCTGCGGAGAGGGTGTACGCGGCGTACCGCCCAGCCGGGCGGCAAGCAGGAGGATGGCGCGGCGGGCAAGAGCCGTATTCTGCGCCATGATTTCGAGCACATGGGTGACGCTGACGGCCTCGGTATCGGCGCGCCAGCAGTCATAATCGGTGACCATGGCGAGGGTGGCGTAAGGCAGCTCTGCCTCCCGCGCGAGCTTGGCTTCAGGCATGGCCGTCATGCCGATCACATCGCAGCCCCATTGCCGGTAGAGATGGCTTTCGGCTCGGGAGGAGAATTGCGGGCCTTCCATGGCGAGATACGTGCCGCCGCGATGGACGGTGCCGCCGGCCGCTTCCATGGCGCCGGCCGCCAGGGCCGACAGGCGGGCGCAGACCGGCTCTGCCATCGAGACATGCGCGACAAGGCCCGCGCCAAAGAAGCTGGACGCGCGCGAGACCGTGCGGTCGATGAACTGATCCACGGCGACCGTGTGGCCGGGGGCATAAGCCTCCTGCAGGGAGCCGCAGGCGGAAATCGAGAGGATGTCGGTCACCCCGGCCATCTTCAGCGCGGCGATATTGGCGCGGTAGGGCACCTCGCCGGGGGAAAGCCGGTGGCCGCGGCCATGGCGCGGCAGGAAGACAAGCTCCACCCCGCCGATCCGGCCGGAAACCAGCCTGTCGGATGGGGCGCCCCAGGGCGTCTCGACCTCTGTTTCGTGCCGGTCTTCCAGCCCATCGAGCGCATAGAGGCCGGAGCCGCCGATGATCCCGAGTTTCCAGCCGCTCATGGCGCGCTCCCCTGCCCTCAGAACCACTTGCGCATGCCGATGGGCGGGGGCGAGCGGGGGTTGGGCGTTGTCAGTTCAACATCTCCGGCAAGGACGTAGCCAAGACCGGCATAGAAGTCGATCAGGCGGGGCTGGTCGGTGCGGATGGCAAGCTGGGCGCCGGCGATGGCCTGTTCCCGGCCCATCTCTTCGAGCGCTTCAAGGATGCGTGCGCCAAAGCCGCGCCCGGTAAATTCCGGCAGGACGCCGATGCGCTTGATTTCCATCCAGCGGCCCTGCCCACCGGGGCCGGGCACGCCGACCCAGCGGCCAGACCCGATGGGGGCCGCCCCCGCCTCGAGGATCACGGCCCCGCCCTTGGCGATCTGCGCGGCAACGGTTTCGGGTGTTTCGCTGAAGACGGTGGATTCGGCCGAGACCCGGCCTGACCAGATGCGGCGCGTCAACGCCTCAACGAGAAAGCCATCCGAAGGGGTGGCCCTGCGGATGGCTATCAGTGGATTCATGCTGGACGGGGTGAGACTAGTGCTCAACCTTCCGCCAGATCTGCTTGTAGGAGAACCACAGCAGCGTGCCGAGGATCAGCAGGAAGACCATGGTGCCAAGGCCGGTCCGCTTGCGGGCTTCCAGCTTGGGCTCAGCCGCCCAGGCCAGGAACTGCGACACGTCATAAGCCATCTGGCTGACCGTTGCTTCGGTGCCGTCAGTATATTCCACGCGGCCCGGCGTCAGCTGCGGGGCCATAGCGAGGAAGCCGCCCGGCGGGGCGTGGCGCGGGTCGCCCTCATAGTTCGGCTTGGTGTCGCCGGCCATGTAGGGGTTGTAGTACTGGCCAGCCGGCTGGACGAGATAGGCCGTGTGCTCAGGGCGGTAGTGGCCGAGTTTCTCGAACTTCGAAACGTCGAGCACCTTCTGATACAGCGTTTCGCCATTCTCCTGGACTTCACGGTCCTCGAAGAGGGCCGGGTCCGGATAGCCGGTCATCAGATTGTAGACATAATCGGCGCCATAATGGCGGGCCTTGACCATCACCGACAGATCCGGCGGCAGAGCGCCGCCATTGGCCGCGCGGGCAGCCGCATCGTTCGGGAAGGGCGAGCGGAAACGGTCTGCCGGCATGGCCGGACGGAAATCAAATTCGCCAGCCTCGTTGGGCTCGGCATTCATGACTTCGTTCTCAGCCGCCAGCGCCTTCACGAACGGGTTGTCGTTCGGGTTGGGATAGGCCGGATCATAGAACGGGCCGCCCGGCTCACCGAGGTTACGGTAGCTCAGCAGTTTCATGCCGTGGCAGCTGGAGCAGACCTGTTTGTAGACCTGATAGCCGCGCTGGACGGACGCCTTGTCATACTGACCCGTGACGCCTTCGAACGGCCAGCCCCCTTCGGGACCGTGCGGGTGCTTGGCACCGCCAGCGGCATGGGCGAAGCCCGCAAAGGCCAGGCCGGCAAGACCAGCAGCGAGGATGCGGAAGGTTTTCATGTTCTTTCTTTCCCCAGCTTGCATCTTACTCAGCCGGCACTGCGTTGCCCGTATCCTTGGGCTTACGCTTGAGCACGGATTTATGGATCGATTCCGGCAGAGCCTTCGGCTTCTCGGTCAGGCCGATGAAGAACAGGGCCACGAAATAGCCGAAGTACAGGAATGTCAGGATCAGCGACAGGTGACGGAAGGCGAAGGTCGGTGCCGGGACAGCCGCAAGGCTGGGATTGGCGCCGACCGGCAGGCTGGCCATGAAGGCCTTTGCCTGCTCGAAGGCTTCTTCGCCGCCTTTATAGCTGGCCGTGGCGGGCGCGCCTTCGACCGTGTAGCTGACCACGAGGCTCGGATCGCCTTGCAGCGCCGGGATCACCGCGTCATCCGGATTGGCCGCGCCGCACCAGCCGAGCAGGAAGCAGACCACGACAAAGCCGAAGAAGAACTGACGGGCCACCGGACGGTAGCGCATCGATTTGACTTTCGACGTGTCGAGCCAGGGCAGCACGAAGAGGACGGCAATGGCGGCGAACATGAAGATCACGCCGAGCAGTTTCGCATCGATCGGGCCAAGGTCGAAGGTGATGGCGCGCAGGATCGCGTAGAAGGGCAAGAGATACCATTCAGGCACGATGTGGGCCGGGGTCACCAGGGCGTTGGCTTCGATGTAGTTGTCGGCATGGCCCAGAACGTTGGGCGCATAGAAGACGAAGACAGCGAACATGATCAGGAAGATCACGATGCCGAAGGCGTCCTTCACCGTATAGTACGGGTGGAAGGGCACGGTGTCTTTCTCGACTTCCTTCACTTCAACGCCGGTCGGGTTGGTGTTGCCCGGAACGTGCAGCGCCCAGATGTGCAGGACGACGGCGCCGGCAATCATGAAGGGCAGAAGGTAGTGCAGCGAGAAGAAGCGCTGGAGCGTCTGGTTGCCGATCGAGGGACCGCCCATCAGCCAGGTCTGGATGCTTTCGCCGACCAGCGGAATGGCACCGAAGAGGCCGGTGATCACGTTCGAGCCGTGATAGGACATCTGGCCCCAGGGCAGCATGTAGCCGAGGAAGGCGGTGGCCATCATGAGAAGGTAGATCACGCAGCCGATGATCCAGAGCACTTCGCGCGGGGCCTTGTAGGACCCGTAGTAAAGGCCGCGGAACATGTGGATGTAAACCGCGAGGAAGAACATTGAGGCGCCGTTGGCGTGGATGTACCGCAGCAGCCAGCCATAGGGCACGTCGCGCATGATGCGCTCGACCGAAGCGAAGGCGCCATCGACACTGGCTTCATAGTGCATGGCCAGGATGACGCCGGTGATGATCTGGATGGCAAGGCAGACGGCCAGGACGCCACCAAAGATATACCAGTAGTTCAGGTTCTTCGGCGTCGGGAAATTGATCATCGTGTCATTCGCGAAGCGAATGATCGGAAGACGGGTGTCGAGCCAGCGCTCAAAGGCTGAGTTCGGCTTGTAGGTAGACTCATGTCCGCTCATCTAAAGGTATCCTTCTCAGAGGGAGATGTTGACGACCGAGTCGGAGACCCAGCGATAGTTGGGAACGGGAAGGTTCGACGGCGCGGGACCTTTGCGGATGCGGCCTGACGTATCGTAGTGCGAGCCGTGGCAGGGGCAGTACCAGCCGCCATAGTCGCCCGTATTGCCCTGAGAGGGACCGACAGGCACGCAGCCAAGGTGGGTGCAGGAGCCGGAGGTGACGAGGATCGCCTTGTTCAGCGAGCCATCGGCCTTCGGGCGAAGACGGGCATCATCGGTTTCCGGATCAGGCAGGATCGAGATGTTGACCGATTCGGCAGCCGAGATTTCAGCCGGCGTGCGGTGGCGCACGAAGAACGGCTTGCCGCCGATCAGGATGCGGATCTCGCCGCCCAGCGGAACCTTGGAAACGTCGACGTCGAGCGCCGAAGCCGCGCGCGTATCGGCGGCCGGGTTCCACTGGTCCACCAGCGTCCAGGCGAACATGGCGGCGCCGCCGAGAGCTACTGAACCGGTGGCGATGTGAATAAAGTTGCGGCGGTCTTCATCGACCGCCTCGGCGTGGGTCTCTGTCGTCACGTTTCTATCCGTCCCTGGTGCGTGGCGTTAGCCGCTGTCTTTACTAAAGCTGCGCGGGCCGCACATTGCGGCAAGTAGGCGCGGGGCGCGGCAGAAACTGCGCGTCCTGCCCCCAGTTGGGAGAGGGCGTTACCGCCGTTCCGCCCCTGTGACAACTGGGGACTTGCGAGGCAAATGCCCACAGCGCAACAGTCGGGCATGATCAGTGCCACCCAGACTGCCGAGTTTACGGCGCGCAAGGCGCAGGCAAGCGCCTGGTTCCGCGCGCTCCAGGAAGACATCATAGCCCGGTTCGAGGCGATCGAGGACGCCGCCCTGCCCCCGCTCTATCACGGGGACGCGGGGCGATTCGTGCTGAAGGAGTGGCGCCGGGGCGATGGCAGCGAAGACCTGGGCGGGGGCCGGATGGGCCTGATGCGCGGGAAAGTGTTCGAGAAGGTGGGCGTGCATTTCTCCGAAGTTCACGGCACGTTTTCCGAGGCCTTTGCCGCGCAGATACCGGGGGCGGACAAGTCTGGCGGGCAATTCTGGGCGAGCGGGATTTCGCTGATTGCCCATCCGCTGAACCCGCGCGTGCCGGCTGCGCACATGAACACGCGGATGCTGGTGACCAGCGAGGCCTGGTTTGGTGGGGGCGGCGACCTCACCCCCCTGCTGGCCTATCAGCGCGACCAGAGCTTTGAAGATACGGTGGATTTTCACGCCGCCATGAAGGCTGCCTGTGATACCCATCCCGGCGCCGATTACGCGCACATGAAAGAGTATTGCGAGACCTACTTCCACCTGCCCCATCGCAGCGAGCCGCGCGGCACCGGCGGCATTTTCTATGACCGGTTCAATACTGGCGACTGGGACAAGGATTTCGCCTTTACCCAGGAAGTGGGCCGGCAATTTGCCCATATATATCCGGCCCTTGTGCGCCGGCGGATGAACGAGGCCTGGAGCGAGGCCGAGCGGGAAGCCCAGCTGATCCAGCGCGGGCGGTATGTGGAGTACAACCTGCTCTATGACCGGGGCACGACCTTTGGCCTGAAGACCGGCGGGAATATCGAGAGCATTCTCTCGTCCATGCCGCCCATCGTGAAATGGCCTTGAAAGATCAGACCTTTTCGCAGGACCGGCGGAGCCAGGCGGCGTAAGCTTCCTCGGAGATTTCGCTGGCGGCTAGCTGTAGTGTGTAGGCCAGGCGCTCGGCCATGGGCGCAGCCATCTTCCAGCCATTGGCCTCCAGGAAGAGCAACGCGGCGAGAAAGCCGATGCGTTTGTTGCCATCGAGGAAGGGGTGGTTCTTGATCAGGCCGCCCGCATAAAGCGAGGCCAGCGTAAAAAGGTCCGTCTCGCCATAGGACCAGGCGTTCACGGGGCGGGAAACGGCGCTTTCCAGCAAGCCGGGATCGCGCGTGCCGGGAAGCCCGCCATGCAGGTCAATCTGCCGGTCATGCAGGCGGATCAACAGGTCCAGAGGGAGCCAGAGGGGCTCGCTCATTTCGCCAGCGCCCGCAGAACCTCACGGTTTTCATCCATGATGCGCTCGGCCATCTGCATCAGCTTGTCCACCTCTTCATCGGAGATGGAGAGCTTCACGCCCGTTTCGGTGGGCACGACATCCAGCGTGTCGCCCTCTTTTACCTTCAGTTGGTCGAGCACCTCCTTGGGCAACACGACGCCGAGGGAGTTGCCGATCTTGCGGATTTTCAGCTTGGTCATGGGGGCCTCCTGATGGAATAACATGCGTTATAACATGGGGCGGGAATTCTGGGAACCAAGGGCGGCCAGCGCGGGTTCATCCGGCGGACAAAGCCGGACACGCCCTGCCTCACTTCAGGCGTGAGAGCAGGTCTTCGCGGGAGAGCCGGAAGCCGGACGCGATCCAGGCCTCTTCCAGGGCGTGGAGCCGCTTGCCGATGTCGGGGCCCTTGAGGCCGGCGGTCAGGGCGTCCTCGCCCCCGACCGGAAAGACCGGGCGCATCCAGCTGGACTTGTCCGTCAGGATCGGGGCGAGCTTGTCCTCTCCCCCGCTGGCCGCTTCGATCAGGGCGCGGTCGAGCACCGCCTGGGGGGTAAACCGGTAGAAGGCTTCCCGCCGGGCGCTTTGGCCGAGGCCGAGCATGTGGCCGAGCGCCGGATCGGCCCAGGCCTGCAGCCGGGCGGCCTCCTGATTGGAGAGGCGCAGGGCGGTGGCTGCCTCCGACATGTTGCGCGGGCGGCGGGGCAGCATCGCCATCAGGCGCTGCATGGGATCTGCGGCCAAGCCATGGGCGGCCTCGACTTCCACCAGCCCGGGCACAAAAGCCGCTGTCGCGCCCGGCAGGACGATGGCCAGGACGCCGGCCTCTTCCATCGCCATCAGGGCCGTGGATGGATCGGGCGCTGAAAGCGTGCGCTTCAACTCCTTCCAGATCCGCTCGGCAGCGATTTTCTTCAGCCCCTCCCGCTGGCGGGCGCAGGCCGCCTGCCCTGCCCCATCAATTCCGGCGCCATACCAGGCATTGAAGCGGTAGAAGCGCAGGATGCGCAGATAGTCCTCGATCAGGCGCTGATCAGCCTCACCGATGAAGATGACACGGCCGGCAAGGGCGTCTTCGATCGAGCCGGGCACGACTTCGTAAAGCGTCCCCTCCGGCCCGGCATAGATGGCGTTCATGCGGAAATCGCGGCGGGCGGCGTCTTCCGCCCAGTCTTCCGTGAAGGCGACGACAGCGCGGCGGCCATCGGTTTCGACATCCCGGCGCAGGGTGGTGATCTCCACCGGCACGCCCTTGAAGAAGGCCGTGACGGTGCCGTGCTCTATCCCTGTCGGGATGACGCGGATGCCAGCCGCTTCCAGCGCGGCGACGGTTTCGGGCGGGGTGAGCTGGGTGGCGACATCGACATCATCGGCGGGCAGGCCGCGCAGGGTGTTGCGGACGCAGCCGCCGACATAGCGCGATCCATCCTTGCGGGCTGCTTCCAATGCCGCCATCACGGCCCGGCTTGAGGGCGCCTCCAGCCAGCTTGCCGCAATTTGCTCAGTTCGGGTCATCTGCGGGCGGGGTCTCGGCAGGCGCCGCAGGGGGCGCGAGACGCCCGCGCTGCAGGCCGACATCTTCGGGATGGCGCTCGCACGGATAGGTGCGCTGCGGGATCAGCTGGCCGTTTTCATAGCGCGCGGGCTCCACACACATGTCGCGCTCACGCGGCTCCAGCGCGATCAGCACGAACCAGGCGATGGTGGCCAGCCCCAGGCCAATGGCGAACAGCATCTGGATGGGCCATTTACGCTTGCCGGCTTCCTCGGCCGAGCGGGTCGCGAGCGAGTAGATGCCGAACACGAGGAAGGGCAGCGAGAATATGAAGACTTCAAACAGCAGGCGTCCGGCCATGTCGGTACTTTCCCCGCAACTCTTACAAGGCCTACATAAGGCGCTGAAAGGGTTTGAGAAACCCTGAAGCGCCAAGATCAGTCGCTTTCGTAGAGCGTCTGGTAGAGGCGGCGGATGATGCCGGCGGTGACGCCCCAGATGCGATAGCCGTTATAGGGCATCTCGTAATATTCCCGGTGGGCGCCCTTATAGAAGGCGGTGCCGGTCAGGTAGTTCTTGGGGTTCATCAGCAGTTCGAGCGGGGTCTCGAAGATGGCGGCGACTTCGCCCGGCTCCGGCACCGGCTGGAAATCAGCCGGCAGCAGGCCGACAACCGGGGTGATGCGGTAGCGCGTGCCGGTGATGTAGGGCGAGGCCTTGCCCAACACGTCCACATCGTTCGGGTGGGCGCCGACTTCCTCATGCGCTTCGCGCAGAGCGGCGGCGACCTCATCCAGGTCAATCGGGTCCACCTTGCCGCCGGGCAGCGCGACCTGGCCGGCATGGTCTGCCATCGTGGTGGGGCGTAGGGTGAGGAGCGCCGTGGGGCCTTCCCGGCGCGGGATGACGCCGAAGAGGACCGCCGCCGGGCGGATGATTGCGACTTCTTCGGGCGTGAGGAAATCCATGTCGCCCATTTCGGTAAGCCGCCCCTGCCCTGCGGGCGGGTCGAGCTTGGCGGTGACGCGCTCTACAAAGTCATCAAGGGTGCGAAAGGACATCGGGGGCCTATGCCGCAGGTCCGAGCGGAAAGAAAACCCCTTTGCTCCAGACGCCCAGCAGATTCTCGTCCTCCAGCGAGGGTTCGGCGAGGTCCACCAGTTCATAGAAGACCGGGCGGGCGAGCTTGGCCTCGAGGCGGCCGCGCACCAGAACGTAAGGCGCAGGCTCGCCGGTTTCGGGGTCTGTCTCGACGCGGATAGGGCGGTCTGGCCCGGCAATGGTTACGTCGCCCACCGTGGTGACAAAGCCGATTTCCTGATCCCGGCCCGGCGCGCCCAGCAGATCCAGCCGGCCAGCCAGGAAAGGTGCGTCTTCGACATGCACGATCACTTTTTCATGAGGGGTGACCAGGAAAGTCTGCCCATCGGCGTCCTTGCGCAGAATGCGGGCGAAGAGTTTGATCAGGCTGGGGCGCTTGATCTCGCCGCCTTCATGCCACCAGCTGCCATCGGCGCGGATTTCCATGCCAATGTCTTTGACCCCGGCAGGATTCCATTTCTCCACAGGGGGTAACTCAGCACCAAACTTGCCTTCCGGCAGGATGGCCTTAAGCGTTTCCTCAACGCTCAGAATTGTGCCGGGACTGGATGTCACATCTTTCTCCGCCAAAATGACGCCTTAGACATAGGGCTGATAGCCAGAGACGTGAAGCCGGAGGCGCCTGAACACATGGCCGATACCACAAACACCGAAACTGCCGTGGCAGATGCAGAGGCTGCCGCCGAAGCCCTTGCCCGCGTGAAAGCTGAAATCGGCAAGGCCGTGTTTGGCCAGGAGAAGGTGGTGGAGCTGTCGCTCGCCGCCGTGCTGGCCGGGGGGCATGCGCTGCTGATCGGCGCGCCGGGCCTGGCCAAGACACGGCTGGTAGAGGCGATGGGCACGGCGCTGGGCCTTGCCAATCAGCGCATCCAGTTCACGCCCGACCTGATGCCGTCCGATATTCTCGGCTCTGAAGTGTTGGACGAAAGCCCGAGCGGGGAGCGCAGCTTCCGCTTCATCAAGGGGCCGGTGTTCACCCAGCTTCTGATGGCCGACGAGATCAACCGCGCCTCGCCCCGCACCCAGTCTGCCCTTCTGCAGGCGATGCAGGAGAAGCATGTGACGGTGGCCGGCGCCCGGCATGACCTGCCCGCGCCCTTCCATGTACTGGCCACGCAAAACCCGATCGAGCAGGAAGGCACCTATCCCCTGCCCGAAGCCCAGCTTGATCGGTTCCTCCTCAAGGTGGACGTCGCCTATCCCGACCTCGACACCGAGCGGCGCATCCTGATCGAGACGACGCGCGGCGCAGAGGCGCCGGTGAAAGCCGCGCTGAACGCGGCCGAGCTTCTGAAGATCCAGGCGCTGGTGCGCCAGATGCCGGTGGGCGAGAAGCTGGTGGCGACGATCCTGAACCTCATCCGCGAGGCACGGCCCGAGCAGACCACGGATGCGCGCGTGAAGCGGCTGGTGGATTGGGGGCCATCGCCGCGGGCGGGCCAGGCGCTGATGCTGGCGGCGCGCGCGCGCGCGCTGCTGCGCGGACGTCTTGCCCCGTCGATGGAGGATATTGAAGCCCTCGCCGACCCCTGCCTCGGCCACCGGATGGCGATGCGCTATGATCCCACGGGCGACGCGCCGAAGCTCAGCGAGCTGATCAATGATCTGGTGAGGAAGGCTGCATGAACTTTCGCATACTGGCGGGGGCCGGAACCGGATTGCTCGCGTCTGCCTGCTCAGGCGGGCCGCAGGCCGGGCTGGACGCGGCAGTGATCGCCTGCGGCGATACGCTGGCGCAGAACGCTGCCTATGTGCGCCAGCATGTGGAAGCGCGCGAGGAAAAGCTGAAGGTAATCCGCTTTGCCTCCGAAGAAGCGATGGACGCCTATAATGAGGTGACCGACACTTTCACCGTTCTGGGCATCGACCTGGTGGCCATGCGCAATGTGATCGAGACGGAACGCGGCCTGCCGGATGACACGGCGACCTACACATTCGATCACACTACGGATGAAGAAGCGACCGCGCGGATCGAGGCGGCCAAGGCGTGCGCGGGTCCGCTGCTGGAATGAGCCTGCCTTCCGACCTGCGCGCCGAAGCGGAAAGCCTGGCACGGCAGTTGCCGGGCTTGAACTTCAAGGCAGAAGCCTCCGAAGCCGCCCATATCGGCTCGGCCGGGCGGCGGCGTGCGGGGACGGGCGAGAATTTCTGGCAGTATCGCCGCTTTACGCAGGAAGATGCGCCGGGGCGCATCCACTGGCGCCGCTCTGCCAAGGGCACGGATCTTTTCGTGCGCGAAAGCGAGCTTGAGACCGCGCGCACGGTACTCTTCTGGGTGGATGATGCGCCGGGGTTTCGCTGGAAGGGCGCGGGCGACCTGCGCACCAAGGCGGAGGAGGCGACCCTCCTGATGCTGACGATGGCCATTCTCATGTCTAAGGATGGCGAGCGGATTGGCGCGCTGGGCTCTGGCCGAAACCCCAGCTTTGGCAAGCGCGCGGTGGACCGGCTGCTGGACGATCTCTCGCGCGGCACCAAGGGGCAGTTCCCGCCCCCGCCCAAGGCGAGCGCGACGATGGTGGTGGCGTCTGACTTTTATGATCCGCCAGCGGAATGGCAGGCGCGGCTCGGCCCCCTTGCGGGAAGGTGTCCCGAAGGCGTGCTGCTGGCCGTGTCTGCGCCGGTGGAGATTGCGTTTCCGTTTGAGGGACGCACGAAGCTGTCGCGTCCCGGCACGGGCGATGAGCGCATACTTGGCCGGGCCGAGACGATGCGCGAGGAATACATGCGCCGCTTCACCGAGCAGCGCGAGGCGCTTGCCACACTTGCCGCGCGCATGGGCTGGGGGCTGGTGACGCATGTGACCGGCAGCCCGGCGCCGTCTGGCGCCTCGCGCCTCAAGGCAGAGATTGAACGCTTCGGAGTGGTGGCGCGGTGACGGCAATCGGGCCTTTCCTGCTGGGGGCGCCGCTGGCGCTGTTTGCGCTGCTGGCGCTGCCACTCATTTGGTGGGTGCTGCGGGCGACCCCGCCTGCGCCGAAGGAGGCTGAGCTTCCCTCGCTGCGCCTGCTGGAAGGGGCAGAGCCTGAGGAAGAGACGCCCGCGCGCACGCCCTGGTGGGTGTGGCTGATCCGTACACTGGCGGTGATCGCGGCGATCCTTGGCCTCTCCCAGCCCGTCTGGGCGCCGGGCGCGCGCACGACCGAGGCAGGCGGCGGGCCGCTGCTGATCGTGATCGACAATGGCTGGGCCTCTGCCCCGCGCTGGGGCGAGCTGACCAATGCGGCGAGCGCCACGCTGGACGCGGGCGACCGGGACGGGGCGGTGCACCTCTTGCTGACAGCGCCGCGCCAGCTCAACGCCGACCCCGCCGAGCGGCTTTCCCGCGCAGACATGGCCCGGCGCCTTTCCAGCCTTGATCCCCAGCCCTGGGCGACCGACCGCGGCGATGCCCTGGCCCGGCTGGACGCCTCGAACCTCACACCGGCACGGATATTCTATGCCAGCGACGGGCTGGAAACCGAAGGGGGCGCGGCCTTTGCTGCGGCCCTGGCCGCGCGCGCGCCGCTGACCGTGTTTGCCGCCCCGCCCGAGGGCCCTGCCGTGATCACCGGACTTTCGGCGCAGACCGATGCGGTGACCGTGCGCCTGGCGCGGGCCGATGCGCGGGGCAGCGCGCGGGCCTTTGTTTCGGCGCTGACGCAGGACGGCTCGGCGCTTGCCTCCGCCGAGGCGGTGTTTGCCGAGGGCGCGCGGGAAGCCGAAGCGCAATTTTCCATTCCGGCCGCAGCGCTGGCGCGGATTGCGCGGTTCAATGTGACCGGGCGGGCGGGCGCGGGCACGGTGTGGCTCTGGGATTCGGCGGAGCGCACGCGCCGCGTCGGCATCGTCGACACGGGCACGGCGGCCCAGCCGCTGCTCTCGGACATGCACTATATCCGCAAGGCGCTGGAGCCCTTCGCCTCAATCTCCACCGGAGACATCGAGACGCTGGTGGCGGCGGCGCCCGACGCGATCATTCTTTCCGATGTCGGACAGATACCGAAGGCCGATACCGAGCGGCTGACAGAATGGGTGGAGAATGGCGGGGCGCTGATCCGCTTTGCCGGGCCGCGCCTGGCCGCGCAGGGGGACGACCTTCTCCCCGTGACGCTGCGCCGGTCTTCCCGCGCGATTGGGGGCGCGCTGGCCTGGGAAGAGCCGCAGGGGCTGGCCCCCTTCCCCGACACCTCGCCTTTTGCGGGCCTGCCCGTGCCCGGCGATGTGCGCGTGCGCCAGCAGGTGCTGGCGCGGCCCGAGCCTGATCTGGCGCGCAAGACCTGGGCACGGCTTACCGATGGCTCGCCCCTCGTCAGCGCGGACAGCCGGGGCGACGGGACGCTGATCCTCTTCCACATCACCGCTGGGCCGGACTGGGGCGACCTTGCCTATTCCGGCGTGTTCGAACAGATGCTGCGCCGGGCGATTGCAGCGGGCCGGGGCGAAGCGGTGGAAGATGGCGACGGCACCTATATGCCCCAGCTTTCCCTCGACGGATTTGGCCGCCTGACACGGGCGAGCCCCAATGCCGCGCCGGTCAGGGCTTCCGAATTTGCCACGATGAAGCCTTCCGAAATCCACCCGCCGGGGCTTTATCAGGGGCCATCGGGATCGCGCGCGCTGAACATTGGCGCAGGCGCCGCGCCGCACCTGATGACGCAGTGGCCGGCTTCGGCCCGCCTTCTGGGCGACGCCGAGGCCCGCTCCCTGCGCCTGGCCGGGCCGATGCTGGCGATTGCCGCAGGCCTTCTGGCGCTGGACCTTTTCATTGCCTTGTTCGTAGCCGGACGGCTGCGCGGCCTGACCCGCCGGGGCAAGGCGGCGGGCGGCGCGGTGGGCGCGCTGATCCTGGCCTTTGCCTTCCTGCCGCAGGAGCCGGCCCACGCCCAGGGCGGCTATGAGCTGTTGCCCGATGGCAGCTATCGCGCGATCCCCTCGCCCTCCACCCGCGTGGTGCCCCTGCCGGCGGGCAAGGCGAGCGAGAAGGAAATCGAAGCGGCCCTGGTAATGCGGTTTGGCTATGTCGAGACCGGCGACCGGACCCTCAATGAGCGCACGCGCGCGGGCCTGCGCGGGCTGTCCAATATCCTCAACATGCGCACGTCAGTGGAGCCGGCAGAGCCCCATGCGCTGAACCTGGAAACCGACGCGCTTGAGCTTTATCCGCTGATCTTCTTTGTGGTGCCGGAGAATGCCGCGCCGCTGACAGACCGGGCGGTGGCGCGGCTCAACGCCTATCTGCGCGCGGGCGGCGCGCTGGTGATCGACACGCGCGTGGGCGGGGACCCGGCAGCGCAGACGGATGTGTCCCGGCTGGAAACCCTGCTGGCAGGCCTCGACGCGCCGCAGTTGCAGACCGTGCCGGACAATCATGTGCTGTCGCGCAGCTTTTATCTGATCAAGGATTATCCTGGCCGGTTTGCCGGGCGGCGCCTCTGGATCGAGAAGACGAGCGAGCCCGGCGCCACGCGCGGGGACGGCGTCTCGCGCCTGTTCATCGGCGACGCGGACTGGGTGTCAGCCTGGGCTGTGGATGAGAATGGCCGCGACCTCTATTCCGTTGACGGAGGACCGCAGCAGCGCGAGACCGCGCGGCGGTTTGGCGTCAACCTCGTGATGTATGTGCTGACGGGCAGCTATAAGGACGACCAAGTGCATATTCCGGCTCTGCTGGAACGCCTGGGCGAACAGAATGAAACCCCCGAGCCTCTGCTGCCGGGCGGCAATCTGCTGGATGGGGGGCCGCGATGACTGAAGCGGTGCGCCTCAGCCTTGAGCCTTTCCTGGGCTGGCCCCTGATCTGGGCGCTGGTGGCGCTGACGGTTGGCGCGTGGACGGCGTATTTCTTCCTGCGGGGCCGGGCCTGGCTGACACGGGCGGTGGGCCTTCTGGTGGTATCTGCCGCGCTGCTGAACCCCACTCTGGTGCATGAGGAGCGCGAGCCCCTGCCCTCAGTGGCGGCGCTGATCCTCGACAAATCCGAGAGCATGCAATTTGGCGAGCGGGACCGGGCCGCAGCGGCAGCTTATGAAGCGCTGAAGGCAAAGCTCGCCGAAGATACGAGCCTGGAAGTGCGCACGCTGGAGACAAGCCCCGGCGATGACGGCACCTATCTCTATGGCGCGCTGGAAGGTCTGATGGCGGATGTTCCGCGCGACCGGATTGCCGGGGCGATCATGGTGACCGACGGCCAGGTGCATGATCTGCCTGATCCGGCGCGCGTGGAGGCGATCATCGGGCCGCTGCACGGCGTGATCGCAGGCGATGAAGACCTTGGCGACCGGCGGATCGAGATCGTCAATGCGCCGAATTTCGGCATCGTGGGCGAGACAGCCACCCTCATGGTGCGCGCCGAAGACCCGCGCGGCGGAACGATGGACCTTGCCGTTTCGCTGAATGGCGGGGCGCCCGAGCGCGTGCGCGTGGAGGCGGGCAAGGAGACGCCCGTGCCGATCGAGATCGAGCGGCGGGGCGAGAACATCGTAGTGATCGAGGCGCCGCCGGGGCCGGAGGAACTGACGCTGGCCAACAACCGCGCGGCCACTTCCATTGCCGGCGTGCGCGACCGGCTGCGCGTTCTGCTGGTGACGGGCAAACCCAACCAGGCGGGGCGCGTGTGGCGCGACCTGCTCAAATCCGATCCGTCCGTAGACCTTGTACATTTCACCATTCTGCGCCCGCCCTTCAAGGTGGACTATGCCCGGCCCGATGAGCTGGCCCTCATCGAGTTTCCCACGGAGGAACTGTTCGAGCAGAAGCTGACCGAGTTCGACCTGATCATCTTCGACCAGTATGAGCGCCAGGGCGTGATCACGCAGGCCTACCTCAATAACATGTCTCGTTACGTGGCGGATGGCGGGGCATTGCTGATCGTGGCGGGCGAGCAGTTTGCCGGGCCCGCCAGCCTCGCGCGCTCGCCGCTCGCCTCGGTTCTGCCCGCCTCCCCCACCGGCGTGATCCGCACCGGCGAGTTCGTGCCGCAGCTGACCGGTCCTGGCAAACGCCATGCCGTCACCGCGCCACTGGACGGGCAGCAATGGGGCGGCTGGATGCGCTATATCGAGGCCAACGCCGTGGGCGGCGATGTGCTGATGAGCGGGCCGGACGGGCGCCCGCTGCTGATCGTTGACCGCGTGTCCAAGGGGCGCGTGGGGATGCTGATGTCAGATCAGATCTGGCTGTGGGCGAGCGGGCATGATGGCGGCGGGCCGTTTGCCGAGCTGATCCGCCGGGTGGTCCACTGGATGATGAAGGAGCCGGAGCTGGAAGAACGCCGGCTGGCCCTGACCATCGAGGCGGGCGAGGCAAAGATCGAGTTGCGCACACTGCTGGACGCGGCCCCGCCGCTGGAGGTGCAGACGCCGGAGGGCGAGGTGCTGACCCCGCGCTGGGCCCCGGCCGGTCCCGGCGTTTTTACCGCAGAGGCGCCGGTCGAGGAGCTGGGCATCTACCGCGCGCGCTCAGGCGGGCTGGAGGCGATTGCGCTGAGCGGGCCGGAAAACCCGAAGGAATATGCCAATCTGGAATCGACCACGGCGCTGATCGCCCCGGTGGCGGCAGCGACCGGCGGGGGCGTGTTCCGGCTGAATGATACGGGCACGAACATTCCCGACATTCGCCGCGTGGGCAATCAGAAGACGGCGGCAGGGGCAAACTGGCTGGGCCTGCGCGAGCGCGGCGCCTATGCGGTGCGCTCGTCCACCAGCCAAGGGCTGGTGCCGGGTATTCTGGCGGCGGGCCTGCTGGTGATCTTCCTGCTGCTGGCCTGGCGGCGCGAGGGACGCTGACGCATCCTTCCCTCTCTCAGGGCGGCGGCGCCGCTTCCGCCTGCTTCATCCGCTGGCGGACCATCCAGATAAGGATCAGCGGCGGAAGGGCGGCGAGCGGGCTGAGTGAGAAGTAGAGCGCAAAGCCGCCCATCGAGGAGCCGGTGACGCCCTGCAGCGCGGTGACCCCCAGCCCGGCAAAGCCGCCGAGAAAACCGCTGAGCAGAGACATCAGCGAAGAGAGCAGCGCGAACTGGGCGGCGGTGGCGATGGGGTTGGTGAGGCGGCTGGCCCAGGCGACGATGGCCGCCATGGCGAGGCCGCCGCTGAAGCCTTCCACCACCGTGATGCCAGCCCAGATGAGCTTCGAGCCACCTGACAGGGCAAGGATGCAGAAACCGAGATTGGAGAGGCCCGCCAGCGTAACCCCGATGGCCATGGCCGCGAGCGTGCCGAAGCGCAGGCCTATAAGCCCGGCGGCGACCACCCCGCCCAGCGTCGCCGGGAAGCCGATGGCGGTGCGCATGCCGGCAATTTCGGCGGTCGAGAAACCAAGGTCTATATATAAGGGCCCGACCATCGGCACGATAAGCCCGTCCGGCAGGAAGAACAGCGCGATCAGCGGCAGGAATACATAAAGGTTGCGGCCATGGTCCTGCCAGAAAACCTTCACGGGACGGACGAGCGCGCCGCCAACCGAGGCAAGGCCTGGCAGCGGCTCGAAATTGCGCGGCTTCTGCGGCTCCCGCGCCAGCAGGAGCGCCGAGAGGCCCGCAATGCCGCCCAGCGAGGCAAAAGCGTAAACCATCTGCCAGCCAACAATGCCGGAAGCGGCCAGTAGCGGCACATTGCCGAGGAAATAGCCCGAGCGCAGGCCAAGGATATAGGCCGAGGCCATCAGATCCTGCTCTTCATCCTTCGCGCTTTCGATGCGCCAGGCATCCACCGCGATATCCTGCGTGGCGGCGGCAAAGGAGGTGAGCATGGCGAAGCCGGCAAACACCGCCAGCCCGCCGGAAGGGCCGGTGAACGCCATGCCAAGAATGCCGATTGTGACGAAGATCTGTCCAAGGAGCATCCAGGAGCGGCGATGGCCGAGCCGCTTGCCGAGGATGGGCAGCCGGATCCAGTCCACAAAAGGCGCCCACAGGAATTTGGCGGAAACGAAGATGCCAACCCAGCCCATGAAGCCGATGGCGGTGAGCGCGATGCCTTCCTGCCGCAGCCAGTAGCCGAGCGTGGCGCCGACCATGACGGGCGGCATGCCCGTGGCAATGCCGAACACCATCGCAATGGCGACCTTCGGCTGGCGGAGTGATCCCAGAACTTCGCGCAGGCCGGCCTGTGGCCGTACCGGCTCGTCCTGGCCGGTCACAATGTCGGCCATACTTCCTCCCGAAGCGCAGCCGGCCAGCCCCTCGCCTCATGGGCGGGCAAGGTTTTGATGTGCGGTCATTTGCGCTGAGGCGGAGTGTGTCAGCGCCTCCCCCGCCCTGCAAGCAGAAATCAGGCTGCCGTTACGAGACCTTCGAGCAAGCTGGCATCGCCTGCCAGATCCTTCACCATAACGCGGGACTGGTCCTGGGGCCCTGGGAAAGTCAGGCGGCCGCGCGGCGTGACGGTGAAGCCCACCTTGCCGAAAAGGCTGTGCGCGCCAATGAGAATGGCTGCCGGCCAGCCAGCTTGCCTGCCTGCGTCGAGGGCCGCCTCGGTAATCTTCAGGCTGAGGAAACTGCCGCGATAGGCGGGGTCAACCGCCACCGGGCCATAGAACAGGGCCGGCATCCGGGAGGGCCCGACCACCAGCGGCCAGACGCGGCAGACGCCGATCACTTTTCCGTCATCGAGGGCGACGCGGTTCACCTCCGGCAGCGAGTGGGAATACTCGCGCAGGCGCTCTGCCGTCTTGGCAAAGTGGCCAGGGCCGAAGGTGCGGTCGAAGAGGGCTTCGATCGCTTCGGCATGAAGGCTTGGATTTTCCGGTACAATCTCGATCATGGCGGGGCGCTCTAGGGCGCATTTGCCCGCCCCGCAAGCGCCTTGGTGTGAACGCCCGCCCTGCCCCCATTTACACCGGGCGAAAGCGCGCGTCCGGGTTCTCCAGAAGGGCGTAAGCGACATGCGCCTTCAGGGCTTCGGTCAGGGCCACTGGGTCGCCGGCCAGGGCGGCGGGCGGGATTGTTTCGCCAAAGGTCATCCGGAATTGCGAGCCGCGCTTGTTCAGAAGCTCGTTGAAGAGGGTGATGTCGCGCAGCTCGTTGGAGAGATCGCAGAAAAGATAATAGAGCGCCGAATTGCGGGCATCGAGATTGAGCGGAATGACCGGCGCACTCTGCTTGCGGGCAAGGCCCACCACGGTGGGGAACCATTCCTTCTCGATCATCCGGCCATCCTTGCGCAGCGCCAGGCGGCCGGAGGGAAAGATGACCACGCATTTCTCCTCGGCAAAGGCGGCGGCAGCGCGCTTCAGGGTTTCGCGCGTCTTGGCGGGCGAGCGCTTCTCCGCCACCCATTCGACCGGGATGATGACATCCTCAAAGCGCGGATTGACCCGGATGGCGTCTGCATTGGCGAAGAAGACGATGTCGTCGCGCTTCTGTTTCAGCAGATCCCAGACGGCGATGCCGTCGGCAAGGCCCGTGGGATGATTCGCGGCCACGATGCAGCGGCCCTTCTCCGGCAGGCGGTCCAGGCCACCCACGGAAATATCAAAGGCCAATTGTTTTGAGAGGCGGTCAAAACTTTCCCGGCCCGTCAGCTGAACCAGTTCATCGGCCATCCGGCGGGCCTTGCTGTAACCCAGAGTGGAATAAAGCAGCGGCCGGGCAACCGGCCAAGCCGGGCTGGCGCGCAGGCGCGGACAACGCTCCTCGATCAAAACATCAACAATATGCACGTCACGGCGCTCTGCCTCGGGCAGAAATGCCGATTGCGCAGCGGGAACTGCAGGATGGGAGAGAGGGCCGTCTGTCATCGAGAATGTGCTTCCTTCCACCCCAAATAGGTGTGCGCAAAGCATAGAGCCGGCCGGATAAAACGGAAAGATGGCTGCTTTCCCCTGCGGCCAACCCTGAAATCCATCGGAATTTCAACACTTCGGAAAGTTTCGCTTTACCAAGACGCAAGACGCCCGTGGCATTGTGAACGTCAGACGGGCAGCGGCTTAACACCTCTTACCCCGCTGCCATTCAAAAACATCCAATGGGGTTGAGTTTCATGAAGGTGCTTTGGATCGAAGATCACGAGCCGGTACGTACGATGCTGGCGCATGCAGCCGACAAGGCTGCGCGCGCGCGTATTCCGGTGGATCTTGTTATGGCGGAAGGCCTGCTGGCGGCTGAGCGCCGCCTGCGCCTTGAGCGCTTTGATCTCGTGATCGTCGATCTGCAGCTGCCGGAAACCGGCGATGATGTGGATATGGCGGTGGCCCGCGTGGCCAATATGGGCAAGCACCGGATTGCGGTGGCCTCTTCCCGGCCGGAACGCGATGAGGTGGTGTCTTCGGCTGTCCGCTGCGGCGCCAACATCCACCCGCAGGCGGTTTTCAAGGCGGGCCTCAACTTCAACCGCTTCATCCAGCGGCCGGAATCCTTCGAGGATTTCCTGCTGGAACTGATGCCAGCCGCCGGCGCGCGCAGCACCGTTCGCGCGGCCTAATACCCGCCAGGCGCTTGCCGCCCCACGGCCAGACTTGCTAAGCCGCCCGAAGGCCCTTCGGGCGGTTTTTACTTCTGAAGGGAAAGACCAAGGCGCATGGCAGACATCTTTTCCTACCCGGCGACGCTGACACTGATCGTGCTGAATGTGTTTGCCAGCCTCATTGCGCTGCGCAACCCCGCATTCAACGCCCAGAACATCCTGTGGGTGCGCCCGATGCGGGATCAGGGCGAATGGCACCGGCTGATCAGCTCCGGCTTCCTGCACGTGAACGGGTTTCACCTCTTCATCAATATGTACGGCCTCTACATGTTTGGCCCGGTGATCGAGCATGTGCTGGGGGGCGTGAACTTCCTGATCATCTATCTTGCCTCGCTGATCGGCGGCAGCATCTGGGCCTATCTGTGGAACCGGGCCAATCCGGAATACCGCGCGGCGGGCGCCTCGGGCGCGCTTTCGGGCATCATCCTGGCCTTCTGCATGATCGCGCCTTTCTCCACCCTGTTGTTTCTGTTCATCATTCCGATGTGGGGCATCGTGTTTGGCGTGGCCTTCGTCGCGCTGAGCTATGTCTTCTCGCAGCGGGCTGACCGGATCATTGGCCATGAGGCGCATCTGGGCGGGGCGGTGGTGGGCATCGTGACGACGCTGCTGGTGGAGCCGCGGGTGTGGACCTCCTTTCTGGCGCAGCTTGCTGAAAAGTTCGGGTGAGGACAGTTCAGACGATGGGCGGTGTGCGCGCGAAGTATGAGGCGAAGGTGGCGAGCGGCGCGCTGTCGGAGGATCCGGCGCAGGCAGAAGCCGCCGGACTGCTGGATGACCTTGCCCGGCGCCTGGCCGACCAGCCAAAACCCGGTTTGTTTTCAAAGCCGAAGCCTGTGCGCGGGGTATATCTCTGGGGCGGTGTGGGCCGGGGCAAGTCCATGCTGATGGACCTCTTCTTTGGCGAGGCCGTGACCCAGCCCAAGCGCCGGGTTCACTTCCATGAGTTTATGGCGCAGGTGCATGAGCGGCTGGGCATCTGGCGCAAGATGACGGACGCGGAGAAGAAACGCTCGCCCTGGCGGGTGAAATCAGCCGGGGATGACCCGATCCCGCCGGTGGCCAAGCAGATTGCGGCGGAAGCCAGGCTGCTGTGTTTTGACGAATTTCAGGTGACGCAGATTGCCGATGCGATGATCCTGGGGCGGCTGTTCGACCAGCTGTTCCAGCGCAATGTGACCGTGGTGGCGACCTCCAACCGCCACCCCGACGAGCTTTACAAGGACGGCATCAACCGCCAGCTTTTCCTTCCCTTTATCAAGGAGTTGAAGGACCGCTGCGCGGTGCTGGAGCTGGTATCGGCGCGCGATTACCGGCTGGACCGGCTGGTGGAAGCGCCCGTCTGGTATGCGCCGCTGAATGGCGCCAGCGCTGCCGCGCTGGATAAGGCCTGGGACCGGCTGACGCTGGGGGCCGAGCCGCAACACTGCGTGCTGACGGTGAAGGGCCGCAAGCTGGAGGTGAGCCGGGAGGCGGCTGGGGTGGCGCGGTTTACCTTCGAGGAGCTGTGCGCGCGGCCGCTGGGGCCGATCGACTACCTGGCCATTGCCGGGACGTTTCACACGGTGATCCTGGAGGGCATTCCCCTGCTCTCTCCGGACAAGCGGAATGAGGCGATGCGCTTCATCAGCCTGATCGATGCCCTCTATGAGGCGAAGGTGAAGCTGGTGGCGAGCGCGGAAGCGGAGCCGGGCGCGCTTTACCCGGAAGGCGACGGATCGTTCGAATTCGAGCGAACGGCGAGCCGGCTTTTCGAGATGCGGTCGAAAGATTATCTGAGCCTTGAGCGCCAGGATGTCGATCTGAGCTGAACACCCTGAAAAATCAGGACATTTCCGGTATTTTGAACGCCAGCAGGGCGACAGGGCGTGACACCCGGATGCACAAATCCGGACAGTTTCGGACAAATCCGGACACTTCCGGCGCGGTGATGGCCACAACTTGCACTGGGCGGACGGTTTCTTACATTCCCTTCAGGACCGGCTTCCGACATACTCCGGCCCGACCTGACAACACGAAGGTGTGAAGCCGGCGGGAAACCCGTTACCGGCCCTCTTCCACATGCATGCCTCAATTCCTATTTATGCATCTGCGCGATGAGTGAATTGCGCACGCCTGGAGACGACGCCGCCGCTAAGCGGGGCTAAGGTTTCAAGGTGAGCCCCAAAGACGGGAACAGGCTGCCGCGCCAAGACGGGGCCGGTTCCGAGAAGGAGGAATGAACATGGCGAATGCGAACGCAAAAAGCTCGGTTGCCCTCAGCCCCGAACAGGGCATGAGCCGCTATCTGAGCGAAATCCGCAAATTCCCGATGCTCGAGAAGAATGAGGAATTCATGCTGGCGCGCCGGTGGCGCGACCATGAAGACACCGAAGCGGCCGAGAAGATGGTGACCTCCCACCTGCGCCTCGTGGCGAAGATTGCCATGGGCTATCGTGGCTATGGCCTGCCGATGGCCGAGGTGATCTCGGAGGGTAACGTTGGCCTGATGCAGGCGGTGAAGAAATTCGACCCCGACAAAGGCTTCCGCCTGGCCACCTATGCGATGTGGTGGATCCGCGCGGCCATTCAGGAATACATCCTGCGCAGCTGGAGCCTGGTGAAACTTGGCACCACGGCCGCGCAGAAGAAGCTGTTCTTCAACCTGCGCCGCCTGAAGGGCGAGATGCAGGCGCTGGAAGAAGGCGACCTGAAACCTGAGCAGGCCCGGCTGATTGCTGAGAAGCTGAACGTCACCGAAGCCGAAGTGTTCTCGATGAACGGGCGGATGAGCGGGTCTGATGCCTCGCTGAACGTGCCGATGGGCACCGATGGCGACATGGAATGGCAGGACTGGCTGGCCGATGATGAACCCGGCACGGCCGAAACCTTCGCCAACCGCCAGGAACTCGACGCGCGGATGGACCTGCTGACCCAGGCGATGGAAGACCTTTCCGAGCGCGAGCGTCACATCCTGACCGAGCGGCGCCTGATCGACGAGCCCAAGACGCTGGAAGAGCTGTCGGAGCAGTACAATGTCAGCCGCGAACGCATCCGGCAGATTGAAGTACGCGCTTTCGAGAAGCTGCAGAAGGCGATGAAGCGCATGGCCAAGGAACAGGGCCTGCCCGTCGGCGCCTGACGCATATGTGAGGGAACCCTCCGGAGCAGTTGCGGGTTTATTCCGCGTAACTGCAACGGAGATCCCTCATGTATCTCAAGACAATTACCCTGTTGATGGCCGGCGCCATGGGCGTGGGGGCAGTTGCCTTTGCTGACCCGCCGCACCGGCGTGGGCATGACCTTCCCCCTGGCCTTGCCAAGCAGGGGAAAATCCCGCCGGGACACGCCAAGAAGATGTGGCGCAAGGGCGATCATCTGCCCGTGCATTACCGCGAGGTATATGTGCGCGATTACCATTATTACGACCTGCGCGAGCCGCCCCGCGGCTACCGGTGGGTGCATGTGGATGAGGACGCCTATCTCGTTGAGATTGCCAGCGGGCTGATTGCCGAAGTGCTCGTCAACGCGCTGTCGAACTAACCCGGCGCTGCGGCCCCCCCTCCCGTTTACGCGCCGCCCCTCTCAGACCCCGCCTCTGCTGGCCATTTCCCCGGCTGGAACCAGAGGCGGGGTTTTCGCGTTGGGGAACTGAGAGGAGAAAATTTCAATGTCTTTGCGCGCCGTGATCCTTTTATTGGCATCTGCCATGGGTGGAGGACTGACGGCGTTGGCAGACCCGCCGGCAAGCGAGGCGCCGGCGCAGGCGTCGTTTGATCTGGCCAGCGTTGACCAACCTCACCCCGGCGACGCGCCCGTGATGGCGCCTGACCGGACGCCGATGTGGGGGAGAGGGCAGATCCTTCCGCCGGAATTTCGCGGCGAGGAGTTCCGCGACTGGGAAACCTATCATCTCTCCGCACCTCCCGAAGGCTATCGCTGGGTGCGCGTTGAACGCGGGGCGTATCGCGTGAAACAGGAAGATGGCTATATCGCCGAGGCGGTGTTTGGTCTGCCTACGGATTGATGGTCCGTCCGTGCGTTATTCGGCGCGCGTGTCCTGCAGCTTGAAATCATCCACATACCAGGCGCCGCGCTGGCGGACCCAGACGACTTCGGCCGAGCGCTGAACATTATTCAGGAAATCCGCCTGGGCGAGGCAGGTGACGAAATCCCCTTCCCGCGCCTCCGCGCCGCGATAGGAATGGGCGGTGCAGCTCGGCTTTGAGATAAAGACGGCGCCGCCGGTTTCAGCGAGGCCCGCGTTGAGGCGGGTGAGCGCTTCGGGAGAAAGCTGCGCGCCCTCTGCCAGGCGGGGATCGCCCACTGGCGCGAAGCCGCGCTCCGCCGTGACCGAAAGGATCAGGGCGCGGGTGGGCTCAACCCGCTCCAGCGAATTGGCAATGAGACCGCCAAACAGCCAGGCACAGCCGGCAAACATCAAGACCATCAGCCCAAGGACGACCAGCGACGCAATTTTCAACGCCTTGGGGAGGCGCGAGGGCGGACGGCGCAGGCGATGGAAGACCTCCGGCTTTGGGCGGTCTGACGGGGTCATTGCGAACCGGCTTCGGGCACTTCCTCGCCCGCCTCGATCCGGTCAAGCTTTTCGGCCTTGTCGATCAGCACGGTATTGTCGGTGAAATGGGTCTGGAAATCGAGGAGCTTCCAGGTCTCATCCTCCCGCACCCAGCGCACGGCGATGGTGACAGGAGACAGCTCTGCCGTGGCAGAGAGCGTGCAGTTGGCGAAGGTACCCGATTGCGCAGGATCAGCATTCGCGCTGCTGACGATGTTGCAGGAAGCCGGGGTGAACTGAGACACCTCGCCGAACTGTTTCATGAACCGGTTGAGGGAATCGAGCGAGCCTTGATCCACCCCGGCGCGGCGGGCATAGACCGGATCATCCGCAGGCGGCAGACCTTCCGCCATGAAACGCTGGGCGAGCATCTCTGTCGCGGCGTTGCGGGCGGTGACGGCCTTGTAGAGATCAACGCCGCCCTTGACGCAGCTGCCCAGAACATAGAGGAGCAGCGCGCCCCCGCCGAGGATCCACCACAGCCGGCGCGACTTGCGCGGGGCGGGCGTTTGCTCATATGGCTGCGTAGTGTCCGGTTCCGACATTTCCCCGCTCCGTAAGGTTGCCACAGAGACAAGCAGATGAAACATGATCAGGCAATACGCATTGAGCGCCCCGATGACCCGCGGGTGGAGGCCTATGTCTCCCTCCGCGAGCGCGACCTGACGAATGGGCATGGCGGGCGGTTTATCGTGGAAGGCAAAGTGACGCTGGAAACGCTGCTGCGGCGGGGCCGGTTTGAGGTGGAAAGCCTCTTCCTGTGCGAGACGCGGCTGGCGCCGCTGGCGGGTATTCTGGCCCAAGTGCCGGAGGGCGTGCCGGTCTATGTGGCGGCGCAGGGCGTGATGGATACGGTGGCAGGGTTTCCGATGCACCGGGGGGTGCTGGCATGCGGGCGCAAGGGGGAGAGCGTTCCGCCTGCGGAGTTTCTGCTCCGGGCGCCGCCGGGCGAGCGCTCCACGCTTCTGCTCCTGTCGGAGCTGTCCAATCATGACAATGTGGGAGCGTGTTTCCGCAATGCGGCGGCGTTTGGGGCCGATGCCGTGCTGCTGGACGCGGCCTCGTGCGATCCGCTTTACCGCAAGGCGATCCGGGTTTCTTCCGGCGCGGCGCTGTGGCTGCCCTTCAGCCAGGGCGGCACGGGCGGCGGACTGATCGAGGCGGCCGAAGCGGCCGATTATGAGGTGTGGGCACTGACGCCGCGCGCGAATGCCGCGCCCCTGCCCTCGCTGAAAGTACCGGCGCGCGTGGCGCTGCTGATGGGCGCAGAGGGACCGGGCCTGCCGGCGGAGATGATCGCGCGGGCGCGGCCGGTGCGTATTCCGATGACGGAGGGGTTTGACAGCGTGAACGTGGCGACGGCGGCGGCGATTGCGCTTAGCTCCGTGTTTGCGGCGCGGGGATGAGTGGAAGGTGCATTGCGGCCTTTGGCCTTAATGCACCCTACGGGTTGGCGCCTAGAAAACCCTTGGCCGTTCGTTGCGGTCGACGTGGAGGCCGCATTCGGTTTTCTGCTGGCCGGCCCAGCGGCCGGAGCGCGGATCGCTCGGGTCTGCGGCCGGTTTGGTGCAGGGCCAGCAGCCGATGGAGGGATAGCCCTGGGAGACCAGCGGGTGGGCCGGCAGGTTCTTCTCGGCGAGGTAGGCGTCCACGTCTGCCTGCGTCCAGCTGGCGAGCGGGTTCACCTTGTAGCGGCCATCGGCATATTCAAACACCGGCAGGCTCATCCGGGCGCCGCCATGGAAGCGTTTGCGGCCCGTGATCCAGGCGCCGAAGCCTTCCAGCGCCGGCTCCAGCGGGCGCACCTTGCGCAGGGCGCAGCAGGCGTCGGCATCGGTTTTCCAGAGCATATTCTTCGGATCGAGCACCTTGCGCTCGGTCTCCGAGGGGGTGATCTCGCGCACGCCGGTGAGGCCGAGGCGGTCGATCACCTCATCCTTATAATCCAGCGTCTGGGGGAAATGCATGCCGGTATCGATGAAGACGATCGGCAGGGAGGGGTCTACCTCGGCAATGAGGGAGAGCATGACGACGCTTTCGGCGCCGAAGCTCGACACATAGGTGAGCTCGCCCGGCCATTCGCGGGAAATGGCGGCGCGGAGGATTTCCTGGGCCGACGCCGTGCGCAGCTCTGCATTGAGGCGGGCGAGCCGGGCTGCGGGCTGCTCGGGAATCTCGGTTTCAAATGCCATGGGCCGGGGCCCTTCCTGCGGATCAACTGCGTCTGCGGAAGGCCGGGACCGAAGGGTCTGCTGCGGGCTGGTAGACCACGCTGTATTCGTTCAAGGCTTCCAGCACTTCAGATAGGCCAGCGCGGGCGGTCTCGTAAGCATCGAACCCTGAACGGTGCATGTAGAATATCTGATCCCTCAGCACATGGCCGACCGCGCGCAGCTCTCCTGCATACTGATAGCGGCGGCGCAGGAGCTGGGCATGGCTGTAGCCGCGCCCATCGGTGTATTTGGGAAAATCGATCTCGATGAGGGCGAGTTCCGCGAGGTAAGGCTCCAGATCCTCGGCCTTGTCCGCCGGGGAAAGGCGCACGCCATCGGGCAGCGGGCCGTTCTCCTGGCCCTGTTTCAAGGCGAGGAAGCGGCCAAGGCTGACCGAGAAACGGCCCGTTTCCGGCAGGGGCGCACCCTCGGCGACGAAAACCCAGTCATTGGCGATCTCGGCGCCGTTCTTAATCAGCGGCATAGAGCGCCTCCTGGAAGGGCTGGTGGCCGAGGCGTTCCAGCGTGTCGATGAACTTCTCGTCCTTGGACGTGCGCTGGGCCCGGTAGAACTCCACGACGCGGTGAATGGCGCCGGGCACTTCTTCTGCCCTGAGGCCGGGGCCGACGATATTGCCGAGGGCGGCTTTCTCATCGGCGCGGCCGCCGAGAAGGATCTGGTAGAATTCCTCCCCTTTCTTGTCGACGCCGAGGATGCCGATATGGCCGACATGGTGGTGGCCGCAGGCATTGATGCAGCCCGACACGTTGATGTGCAGGCGGCCGATATCTTCCTCATAGGCGGGGTCTGCGAAGAGTTTCGAGACTTCCAGCGAGACCGGGATCGACCGGGCGTTGGCGAGGTTGCAATAATCGAGGCCGGGGCAGACGATCATGTCGGTGATGCGGCTTTCATTCGCCGTGCCGAGGCCGGCAGCGTCCAGCGCGGCATAGATTTCCGGCAGGTCATCGAGCGCGACATGCGGCAGGATGAGGTTCTGCGCATGGCTGACGCGGATGTCTCCGTGGCCGAACTTTTCGGCGAGGTCTGCAACGAGTTCCATCTGGGTGTCAGTTGCGTCGCCCGGCGCGATGCCCTGCGGTTTCAGGCTGACGGTGACGGAGGCATAGCCCGGCGCCTTGTGGGGATGGAGGTTTACCCGCGTCCAGCGCGCGAAGGCCGGGTCTGCAGCCTTGGCCGCTTCCAGGCGTTCGGAGACGGCTGGTTTTGCGGCCAGCGCCGGCGGGGCAAAATAGGCATGAATGCGGGCGATTTCGTCCGCCGTCAGCGCAATTTTCTCATGCGGGCGCTGGGCGGCGTATTCTTCCTCGACCTGGCGGATGTATTCAGCTTCGCCAAGCTCTGTGACGAGGATCTTGATGCGGGCCTTGTATTTGTTATCGCGGCGGCCATAGCGGTTATAGACCCGCATAATGGCTTCGAGATAGTCGAGGATCTCGCTTTCCGGCACGAAGGAATTGACCAGCGTGGCGATGACAGGCGTGCGCCCCTGCCCGCCACCGACCCAGACTTCAAAGCCGGTGACGCCGTCCTTCCGGCGGATATGCAGGCCGACATCATGCACGCGGATGGCGGCGCGGTCATGCTCGGCCGCGGTGACGGCGATCTTGAACTTGCGCGGCAGGGCAGCGAATTCGGGATGGAAGGTGGACCATTGGCGGATGATCTCGCACCAAGGGCGCGGATCGAGCAGTTCATCCTGAGCGGCGCCGGCGAAATGATCCGTGGTCGTATTACGGATGCAGTTGCCCGAGGTCTGGATGGCGTGCATCTCCACCTCGGCGAGCTTTTCCAGCACGTCCGGAATGTCTTTCAGGGCGACCCAGTTGAACTGGATGTTCTGGCGCGTGGTGAAGTGGCCGAAGCCCCGGTCATAGTCGCGGGCGACCTCTGCCAGGCGGCGCAGCTGGCGGGGGGAAAGCTGGCCATAGGGAATGGCGATGCGCAGCATATAGGCGTGGAGCTGGAGGTAGACGCCGTTCTGCAGACGCAGGGGCTTGAACTCGTCTTCCAGAAGCTCTCCCGAAAGGCGGCGGGCTACCTGACCCCGGAACTGGGCGACGCGCTCGGCAACGATGCGGGCGTCGAACTGGTCGTATCTGTACATTAGACTAACAACTCCTGCGCATGGGGAATGCCCAGCGCATCTTCGGTGCGGGATACCCAGCGCGCGACTGCCGGGTAAAGTCGGATATCGAAGCCGCCCTCATGCGCCACGCGCGTGTAGGCGACAAGGGCAATATCAGCGATGCTGAGATCATTTCCGGCAAACCAGTCGCGCGCTTCGAGGCGCTGCTGCATCACGCCGAGGGCGTTGTTGCCGCGCACCAGCAGAGCGGGGTCGATCTCGGTGTCTGATTTCTTGAGATAATGCTTCTGGAACCGGCGGACGGCGATGGCGGTTTCATGGGAATATTGTTCCCAGAAGAGCCAGCTGAATGCCTCGGCGCGGGCAAAGCGGTCTTCCGGGATGAGGCGCGTGCCTTCAGCGAGATAGAGCATGATGGCGTTGGATTGGGGCAGCACGCGGCCATCGGGCCAGCGCGCCACGGGCACCTGGCCGGCCGGGTTGATGGCCAGGAATTCCAGCGTGCGGGTTTCCCCCTTCACCACATCCACATTCACCCAGGTGTAGGGAATGCCGAGCAGATCGGCGGTCCATTTGGGTTTGAGGCAGTTGCCGGAGACAGGGTCTCCATAGAGCGTGAAACCGCCGAGATCAGACGCAGACATGTGGCCCGTGCCTTATGCGTTTTCAGACGCGGCGAGGCCGCCTGCGGAGAACTGCGCGCGCAGCGACTCGCGCAGCGTTTCCCGGCCGGTGATGGCGCCCGTCTCGCTGACCTCCATGAAATAGGGATCGGTGACGAGGCCTTCCTGTTTCAGCGCGGCAGCAAGGGCGGCCTCAGCCGCCTCGCCGGTGAAGACGCCAAGCTGGGTGACATCCTCCGTCCACGATCCATCGGCTTTCAGCCAGACGGTGCGGCCCGTGGCGGTTTCCCAGGCGGTGATGGATTTGGGAGTTTCGGGCTTGAGCTTGGGGCGAACGGAGGTCATGCGGCGGACTCCTTGAAGGTGTGCTGGCGGGCGTCGGGGCTGAACCAGGCGAGGCCCGAGGCTTCGGTAACGATGGAGGCGATACGGCCCTGCTCTGCGGGCAGGCCGGCCACCTCCCCGATGATCAGCAGCGCCGGGCCGGCAATGCCTTCTTCCTCGACCAGGAATGGCAACTCGGCCAGCGTGCCGAAGACGCGCAGCTCGTCGGGGCGTGTCCCATTCTCGATGACGGCGACGGGCGTGGTGGGAGCGCGGCCGGCAGCGACGAGTTTTTCGGCAATCGCCGGCGCCGTGTCGACGCCCATGAAGACCACGACCGTCTGCGCGGGTCGCGCGAGGGCCTGCCAGTCAAGATCGGGCACGCCGCCTGCCTTGGCATGGCCGGTTACGAAGGTCAGCGTCTGTGCATGGTCGCGGTGGGTGAGCGGCACGCCGGCAGAGGCGGCACATCCGAGGGCAGAGGAAATGCCCGGCACGACATGCACTTCAATGCCTTCGGCGCGGACGGCTTCAAGCTCTTCCCCGCCCCGGCCGAAGATGAACGGATCGCCGCCCTTGAGGCGCACGACGCGCAGACCTTCGCGGGCCGAAGCGATGAGGCGCTCATGGATTTCGGTCTGCGGGACGGAATGATCGCCCTTGGATTTGCCGACGGGCACGCGGGCCGCGTCACGCCGGATGAGGCCGATGATCTCCGGGCTGACGAGACGGTCATAATAAACCACATCGGCTTCCTGGATGAGGCGCAAGGCTTTCAGCGTGAGGAGTTCCGGATCGCCGGGGCCGGCGCCAACGATATGCACGACGCCGCGGGCGCGTCCAGCGGCGCGGGCCTGCTGGCGCAGCAGGGCTTCGGCGCGTTCAAGGTCTCCGGCATAGGCAGCCTCTGCGGCGGGGCCGGAGAGGGCGCGCTCCCAATAGCGGCGGCGGGCGGATTTGTCCGGGATGGTCTCGCTCACGAAACCGCGCAGGGAGCGGGCAAGCGCGGCAAGGTCGCCGATGCGCTGGGGCAGCAGGGCCTCCAGCTTGGCGCGGATCGACTTGGCGAGCACGGGCGCGGCCCCGCCCGAACCGATGGCGGCGACAATCTCGCCCCGGTCGAGGATCGACGGGACGGTGAAATCGCAATCCTCGGGCTGGTCGACGACATTGACCGGAATATTGCGGGCGCGGACAGCGGCGAGCGCTTCGGCCCGGTGGGCGGGGGTTTCCTCCGCGATGATGGCGAGGCGGGCGCCTTCGAGGGCAGACGCGATCTGGCTGCGCGCGCGCGTATCCACCCAGTCGTCAAACTCGGCGGCCAGGGCGGCCTCGTCAAAGCCGCCAACAAGCACGACCTCTGCGCCCGAGGCATGGAAGAGGCGCAGCTTGCGCGCCGCTTCTTCGCCGCCGCCAAAGACGACGATCCGGGCACCTTCAAGGTTAAAGAAGGCCGGGAACTGGCGCATGGGCGCTATCTTTCTTATTAGTGACACTACAAGGACGGATATAGAAAACCTCCTTGACGCTTCAGACGCAACGGGCAACCCCTACAGCGATCATTTAGAGAAACTATTCATGTCCGACGCCTCAGATCGCCTCCCCCCGCTCAACGCGCTGCGCGCTTTCGAGGCAGCTGCGCGCCGCCTCTCCTTCACGCAGGCGGCCGAAGAATTGAATGTCACACCCGGCGCCATTTCCCAGCAGATTCGCCAGCTGGAGGACTTTGCCGGCACGCCTCTGTTCAAGCGTACGGGGCGTTCCGTTCTGCTGACCGATGCCGCGCAGGCGAGCCTGCCGCTGGTGCGCGAGGCGTTCGAGAAGATTGCCGAAGCGGGCCGCGTGATGCAGGCCCCTGCCCGCAAGGGGCGGGTGATGATCTCGTCTGCCCCCTCCTTTGCCGCCAAATGGCTGGCGCCGCGCCTGGAGAGCTTCCACCGCGCCAATGAAGGCATCGAGGCCTGGATTTCGGCGGACATGTCGCTGACCGATTTCAACACCGCCGATGCCGACATCGCCATCCGCTATGGCCGGGGCAATTATGAGGGGCTGAAATCGGAAAAGCTGCTCGACGAGATGGTGCTGCCGGTCTGCTCGCCGCGCCTGCTGGAAGGCCCGAACGCCATCCGCAAGCCCGAAGATTTGCGCCACCATACGCTGCTGCATGATGAAAGCTCGGAGAATGACCCCTCCTGCCCGGACTGGGCAAGCTGGCTGAGGGCGCATGGCGTCAGCGGTGTGGATGGCAATCGGGGGCCGCGCTTCAATCAGGGCATTCTGGTGATCGAGTCGGCCGCTGCTGGCCGGGGCGTGGCGCTGGCCAAGCAGGCGATTGCGGCGGCAGACCTGGAAGCGGGCCGGCTGGTGGCACCCTTTGCCGACGGATCAATCCCGATCGATTTCGGCTACTGGCTGGTCTGGCCGAAGGGACGGCATCTTTCGCCGGATGTGCGCGCCTTCATCAAATGGATCAAGGAAGAAGCCGCCGGCACTGAAGTGGTCGGCGTTTAGGCGCGCGGCCTAGAGGGCGGCGTCCAGCATCAGGAAGGCCGCAAGGCGCGGGCTGGCATTGCGGCTGGTGCTCTGGGTCTGCTCCAGCGCGGCCAGGGCGTCTGTCCGCTCGAAGCGGACGAACTGCTTGGCCATGTCCATCAGGCGCGGATCGCCGCGCAGGCGCTGGACGACGCGGTCAAACTGCTTGCCGCCCTGCTCGATGGTGGCGGCGTGGCGGTCCTTCTCGCCGCGCTGGGCGGCTTCGGCGATGCGGCGCTTGGCCTTGGGCTTGAAAGCGTCCGACAGCGGAATACCGGAATTCTGCAGGCGCTCCACCACCGCTTCGGCGATGGTTTCCCGGTCTGCCTGGGGCGGAGCCTGATCCTTGCTGATATCGGAAATGATCTCGCGCCAGGGGGCCGGGCCGCCGCCATTGCCGGAGCTGTGGCCGTTGCCGTTATGGCCGTTGTTGTATCCACCTGCGCCATTGCCATTGCTGCCCTGGGAGGGCGGCGTGGGCGCATAGTCAGAGGCGCGGCGGCGCGGCGTTTCGGGCGGGGCATCATCGTGCCGGCGCCGCAGGGAAACCGGCGGGTCCGTATCCCGTTCCCGCGCGGGCGGGGCCTGGGATGGGCGGGCCGCGATGGAGGGGACAGGATCGAGGATATCGTGATCCTCATGGCCGCGCGCAGCGGCGATCATGGCTTCGGCGCTGGCCTCGAAGAGGTCATCATCCATGCTGGGGCGCGGCGGCGTGGCCGGCGGAGTGATCGCGGCATTTCCGTAGGCGGAGGGACGCGCTGACTGGGCCGGGCCATTCTGGAAGGGCTGGGCCTGCTGGAAAGGCTGGGGCGGCGCCGACGCAGAAATCGGTGTGCGGACGGCCGGCGGCGTCAGCGGGGCTGCGGCGGCGGCAGAGCCTGCCGGCATGTACGGCCCGGCCAGACGGTCGAGCGCTTCGCTTTCGAGACGGGCGGCAAGGCCGGCTGCGCGCAGGGCGTAAGCGGCCTGCTCACCGGTTTCACGCAGCTTGGTCAGCGAGCGGGCGGCCTCTTCGGCGGCGGCGCGGGTGGCGGCATTGATCTCGGCATTGGCATGGCGGGCGCCCTCGATGGCGGAGGAGACCGCATTCTTCAGCGCGTCGCCCGTGGTCGCCGCAGCCGCGGCCGCCACTTCGCTGGCGCGGACGGCCGCGTCCACCGTGCGGCGGG
>Ga0067045_1027591_pt1 | contig 84266 bp, 91 predicted proteins | sample TerdegcTABiofilm_FD_59184 | JGI IMG/M metagenome (GOLD analysis project Ga0067045, IMG submission 59184) | Combined Assembly of (Gp0054472, Gp0054536) Wastewater bioreactor microbial communities from Singapore -Terephthalate degrading... | reverse complement strand
CTACAACATGTCCTCGAAGGTGTACGCCTACCTTTACATCCCCGAATACCTTTCGGATTGGCTGAAAAGGAAAGCCGAGGAGGAACGCAGGAGCTTCAACAACTACGTCTCGCTCATCCTCGAGGACCACTACGAAAAGCAGACCGGGAGGGCATTGAGGTGTACGCAAGGGCAATAATCAAGAAGCGGAGCGGGGAGCATTTCGCCGTTGAAGCCAGGGTCAAGTGCGACATAGTCGGGCCAACTAACATCCTGGACACGGGGGCAAGGCTCAAGCACGCATTCCACTCCAACAGGCTCCTGTGGGAGTTTTACAGGAAGGTCAAGCCGTATGCCAACCAGGACCATGCGCTCGTCAGGATTGAAACTGACAACCTCTGGCTGCTTAACAAGCTGGCGGACGAGGGCTACACTGCGGAGTTCCTTCCAGACTTCCAGGACGAGGGGGATGAGCCGGGTGAGAACTCGGGCGATTAATGCCCTGGCCGGGTGCCTTGCCATTTTAGCCCTGATCGGGGCTGTGCTTCCAGGGGCAAGCGGGGCAATATGGACCTATGTTGGGTTCTCTATTAGTACTTCCAGAGGGGAAGCCTGGGTTGTAATATACCACACGGAGCCGGGCTACCCTGTCGGTATTGCGGGCTATGTCAAGATATGGATTGATGACAATTACATAGGAAGGTGGGGCATCCCGTCAGCAATACGGAAAGACACGGTAGCTAAGGCAATCGCGGAAGTGAAAATGGAAGAATGGATGGACAGGAAATTCGGTAAACTCTCTAAGGGCATGAAGCAGAGGGTCAACTTGGCTGCGGCACTCCTTTCTGATCCGATCATAATGCTGCTGGACGAACCTTCTTCAGGACTGGATCCCAGGGGGATGGCCGAGGTAAGGGAGATCGTGAAAGGGCTCAAGAACAAGAACAGGCTGATATTCATGAGTTCGCACATCCTGAGCGAGGTGACCGAGATCTGCGACGAGATCGCCATACTGGATCACGGCAAGCTGCTGGCGTACGACACGTTAGAGAGGCTGACCTCCCCATTATTAGAGGGCAATATCAGAGCTTGCGAAGCGCTATTTTCAAAGGATCTGAGTGAAGATGTGTTGAAGGAAATAGGATCGATAGATGGTGTTCTCGGTTTGGATTTGGTCGAGTCCAGGAGACTGATCCTGAGGCTCGAGGGTGGGAACGAGGTCCAGGAGCGGGTCTTGGCCAAGATGGCGGGATTGGGGGTTGGACTCATCGCTTTCAGACCATTATATTCCGCTCTCGAGGAGACTTATCTGAGGCTTGTGAAGGACTCGAGGTGATCGCTAGCATGACTGGAGGAATCAATCGGCCGGGAGAGAGATCGCAGGAGGTAGACACGGCAGGACATCGCATCCCGGGGAGCTTCTCTCAGTTCAAGACTGTTACAAAGTACGAGCTGATGAATTATCTAAGGACCAGAAGGTTCTACGTGCTGCTGGGAATTACGCTTATAATGAGCGGTCTTTTGACCGCGGTTGTTGCAATATACCAGCCCGCGGGCTTCCTCACCTCGCCTCTCGGGTTCTACTCGAGCTGGTGGGGCCTGGCGGTGACATATATCCTGATTCTCTCAGGAATCTTCTTTGGAGGGGACGCCATATCCGGAGAGTTCCAGAACAAGACGGGTTACTTCCTAGTAGTGAACCCAGTCAAGCGGTCTACGATCTATGCGGGGAAATGGGCTGGAGCCTTCATCGCCTCGCTTGCCATACTTGGCGTATTTGTCGCAGTCACAGTCGCCAACGGCGTATACTATTTCGGGCTAGACGTGCCTTATCAGTTCGGTCTTTCTTTGGCCTTCTCTGTACTCTACCTCATCTCAATTCTGGGGGTGACCTTCGTCTTCAGCTCGATATTCAAGAGCAGTTCGATCTCCATACTCGTAACCGCGATATCCTTCTTTTTTGTATTCTCGCTTACACAGACACTTGTCAGCAGCTTGGCTCAGGTCGAGCCGTGGTTCCTGATAACTTACGGCGCAGAGATAATCGGGAACGTCCTTAAAGACCCGTACCCGGCCCACGTAGTCACGGTTCAGCTGGGGCGAGTCACATTCACGACTTACAATGCACCGATCCTTAACGGCGTTGCAATAATGGCGGGATACTTCGTGGTCTGCGCTGCACTCGGGCTCATCATATTCGAGCGCAGGGATTTTGCCTAGACGGGCATTTCAGGTAAAGCAAGTTCGGAACGGATTGGCACGCACCAAGCCCTGAAAGGGCTAATGCCCGGGCGATCCTTTTTCAGACATCTCACGGAGATGCCTGATCGTCAGATCCAGGATTTCCATCGGGTCAAGGGGTTCCCCTTCACCTATGCCGGGGCATTCAGGCTCATAGATTATCACATATGTCCCGGTGTCTGCCAGGCTTACCCTGATTGCATCCTGGTCGACCTGAAATCCGCTCTCCAAGAGCTCAGATAGAGGAATTGCTATGAATGGGAACGCCCGGCACAGGATCGGCCTCTCTTTGTAGATGGTGCACGCATCGCCCTCGAGCAATGAACAGACCAAGCGCCCGTCCCTGAAGGACTTCTTTGTGGTCCTCCACCCCCAGTCAGCGCTGGCGCCGAGGCGGCGGATTTCCGGATCGCTGAGCATCACGTCCAGCGAGCAGCATCGCGCGCACCTAGTGCACCTGAATTTTGTTGAGGGGGTCAGGAATTTTAGTTCCGCCATACTAAATGCAATATCCGCAAAGGCAGAAAAAGATATTTTTCAACGTAAATTTGGAAAAAAGGAAAAGCCCAAGAGAAATGGAGGTTCCGTTGGAAAAGGGATCAATGTCTGGGTATACGAAAAGTTAAAAAAAGAAAGGCAATCCTTTCAGAGTGAGTGCGGCCATAGTCTAGCCTGGTTTAGGACGTCGGCCTTCCATGGCGTTCTGGCCGGAGAAAGCCCATGACCCGGGTTCAAATCCCGGTGGCCGCACCACCACAGCCCCTTGCAGGAAAAGGAGGGGTCAGGTCTCTAATTGAAGGGGCAAATCGTCCAGCCAAGAAGGCGGCGCATTAGCGGATGATTCTTTACCAATCATGGCGTCGTATTTTATACACTACTGCCCGCACCGAGATCAGCCAAGACGCATGCCAGAGGTCCGCCCAGGGAGGATTGAGGCAATCATCATCATTACCGGCCCGATTATCACCCCTCCCCAGAACAGGATGCCCAGCACTCCCAGCGTAAAGAACGTGAACCTCGTTCTAATGGAGGGGCTCCAGCTTTTTGCCTTCCGGAGGGCGAGGGCGCCCAAAAGCACGGGCAGTGCGGCGAAGACAAGGGTGATCCCGACCTCAGGTCCGAGCTCCACCCACCTTGATGCGTAGGCGATTTGGCTTAATATGGTAGCCCCAGTGCCGATGTAGAGGAGCGAGGCTACCGTAATAAGTCCCTTTGGAGGGACCCCCAGCTCCACGGCGCGCATCTTCCAAATAAGGAGTGCCCCGATTGCCACAATTAAAGCCATTGGAGCGAATACAGTTAGTGGTGACTGCCCAGACCACAAATAGATCTGGAGCTGACTGACGGGTATCATGATCCATTCGTATGGAGTGAACTCCTCCTTGTACCCAATCGCTAGGCTGTACGACCCGGGTATCTCGCCGAAAACAGCCAGGTAGTACGTTCCGGTTGCAGGCGTCGGTGAGGAGTACGAGACCACTCTGTGGAAGACGCTAGGTGTGAATCCCTCGTAGGATGCAGTATCGGCAGGAACACCTTCAATAAGGAGTGCGCCTGATCCCGCAGGGACCTCAAAAGGCAAGCCTTCAGGGGGATCCGGCATCCCTGGCCCGATTATTGCAATGAGCGGAGAGAAACCTCGCTCCTTTGAATCTGGCGAGATCTGCAGTATGAAGTGCAATTGCTCGCCTTCGAGCATGTCTAGCCTGTAGAATTGGGCAGATCCGCCCCGAGGGAGGTGTGAGAACACTGCCCAAGACTTGGAGGGGTCGACTATGAGGATTGCCCGGTCAATGCTGTCGTTCCCTTCGGCGATTATCGGAGAGTGCGCCGAGACTGGGGCGACGGAAAGTGCCAGCAAAATGAATGGGAGCAGAAATTTCCTTATTTGCATATGCTATTTTAGTCGCTAGGAGTTATATTATATTTCTTGCCCGCACGACGACCCACTACTGCAGTTACAGGGGGAGGGTCGGGAATCTTCACCGGAACCTTACTGCCGACTGCTGACTGCCGGAAGTCTTTGGAAAAGGGGGTTGGAGGCGCGCTATCTCTTGAAAACGGATTTGCCCGGGTAGACCGCCTCGGCACCGATCTCCTCCTCTATGCGCATGAGCTGGTTGTATTTGGATGTCCTCTCCCCGCGGGCCGGCGCTCCTGTCTTTATCTGACCAGTCCCGAGTGCCACAGTTATGTCAGCGATATAGTTGTCCTCGGTCTCTCCGGACCTGTGGCTGACGACGACAGAGTAGCGGTTTTCGGTAGCGAAGGCTGCGACATCGATCGCTTCAGAGAGGGTCCCGATTTGGTTCACCTTGAGAAGGATTGAATTCGCAGCCCCCATTGAGACTCCGCGGCTGAATCGCTTGATGTTGGTCACGAATATGTCATCGCCCACCACTTGGACACGCCCCCCAAGCCTCCTTGTAAGCTCCGCGAGGCCATCGTAGTCCTCCTCGTCGAGTGGGTCCTCGAGCGACACTATAGGGTAGGCGTCCAAAAGCTCAGAGTAATAGTCGATGATGCCGCTCCGGTCCAGCTTCTTGCCATCGATTGTGTAGACCCCATCCTTGAAGAAGTTAGATGCCGCAGAGTCCAAGGCGAGCACGACGGCACCTTCATCGTAACCGGAAGAGCTGATCGCCGACATTATCGCGTCCAATGCCTCCTCCGAACGCGAAAGAGGGGGCGCGAAACCGCCCTCGTCGCCGACGTTTATTGCGGAGGGACCGTACCTTTCTCTGAGGATCCCCTTTAGTGATGCATAGACCTCTGAGCAGATCCGTACCGCGTCCCTCACCGACCCGGCTCCAACAGGCACCACCATAAACTCCTGAACTGCGAGCCCGTTTCCGGCGTGCTTCCCGCCGTTGATTATGTTCATCATAGGGACTGGCAGCACCCTCGAGCGCGGGTTCAGGTACCTGTAGAGCGGCACTCGCGACGTGCTGGCGGCAGCACGGGCAACTGCAAGCGATACGCTCAGTATAGCGTTGGCACCCAGACGCGATTTGTTTTCAGTCCCATCTAGGGCGATCATCCTCCCGTCGATCTCCTTCTGGGACCTGCTGTCCATGCCGATAAGTGCAGGGGAAATGACCTTGACGACGTTGTTGCAGGCATTGATGACTCCCTTGCCGTGGAACCGCGTTCCACCGTCCCGAAGCTCCACTGCCTCGTGCTTCCCGGTCGATGCGCCTGAGGGAACAGACGCCCTCCCAAAACCACCCTCTGTGATCACGTCCGTCTCGACGGTCGGGTTGCCCCTCGAATCGAGCACTTCCCTAGATCTTATCTCCTTTACGGCATACGGATTCATCATTGGTCACTCCAGAGAATGAAACTCAAGCTCATTTAGAACCCGCTCCCTTATGACGTTTGGGGGCTCCACTTCGGCCACTGGGACGCCCTTTTCCACAACCTTCCGCAGCATTGGCTCAAGCGGTACTCTGCAGGACGGGCAATCCCCAAAAGGCGATCCCCAAGGGGTGACTGCCCATTTGTGGCACCGGGGGCACCTCCAAGCCTGTTTCCGGCCCCCGTACTTGCCCCTCTTTGAGATCGGCTTGCCCTCAACCTCGACCAGGTCGAGTGAGAAGTCGATTGTTGGGGCGTTTGATACCGATGTCCCTACCCCGAAGCCGTCTACAGGCCCCGCGGCGAGCCTGGACACCGACGACTCGTTTAGTCCACCAGACACATAGATCTTGACGTGCCTGTAGCCCCGGAGGTCCAGCTCCCAGCGCACCTCCCTCACTATCTCGAGGAAATCGCCCCTCCTCGAGCCGGGCGTATCGAGACGGACGCCGTCGAGCCTCTCTCCGAGGAGCTCCGCTGCCCTGATCGACTCGAACTTCTCGTCGCACATTGTGTCGACAAGCGCAATCCTTGGTACTGAGGGGTCGACAACCTCGTCAAAGGCGCCCCACGCCGACTCCTGCTTCCCGAACATCAGAATAAGCGGGTGAGGCATGGTCCCTGAAGGCGGTATCCCGAGGAGCCTTGCGCCCATTACACCAGAGACTCCGTCGAAGCCCCCGATGTACGCAGACCTGTCGAGCATAGGGGAAATTGCAGGATGCATCCGCCTGATACCGAAGGCGAAGACGGTCTTTCCAGCCGCAGCCTTCTTCACCCTCGCAGCGGCGGTAGCTACGCCCGAAGCCTGGCAGATCAGCCCGACTGTCGCAGTCTCGACCGAAACGAAGGATCCGTACTTGCCGACGATCGCCATCTCCGGGATCCGGTAACCCCTAATGTCCCTTGGGGGGAAGATCGTCCCCTCGGGCAACGAATACACATCAACCGGAATTCCGGAGTAGAGGTTGATCACCTCGTCTAGCCCGCAGAAGACGCCCCACTTCCATCCCTCGGGGAGAGAGCCCACGGTCACCTCGGCCACGACGTCCTTGTCGACGCCCTTGGCATCCACGATTGACTTAGTCCGGAGGTAGTAGATGTCAGAGGTGAGGCCTGACTTTATCTCCTCGTCCGTAGCGGTGTTGAAGAGCTTCAACAGAATCCCAGCCTCTTTAGATAGTTGACAGATGCAAGTAATATTTTTGATCGTCACGTGTCGTAGTCGTCGATCGAGAGCTGTCTGGTGCCTTTTCTCGACGCCACGGAGGACCACTCCTCCTTGGTGATGGTCCCTCCAACCTGCTCCAGTATTGACTTCACGGTCTCCGGCCCTATCTGGGGGATCCTCCTCAGGTCAGAGAGAGAGGCGCGCTTAAGGTCTTCGATGCTACGGTATCCTGCAGAGTAGAGCGCCCTTGCCCTTACCCTCCCAATCCCCCGCAGTGATATCAGCGGCAGGAGCTCGTCCCTGATGCCGTTCTCGACCCTCATGAGGAGCCTCCTGATCGGTTCCGCCGACTCGCGGTAGTCCAAGAGCCTTGCGAGCTCGTGCGCAGCGTTGAGAATCCACTTGGCAGACTCCACGTAGGCGTAAATATCCCCTGACCCGATGTCAAAGTTATCGACAATCACTTCCTCAGGCGTCTCATCGATCCACTCCCTCAGCAGGAGCGCGGTCTTGAGCTCCGACAGAACCATCTCGCGCTCGAACTCTTCTTCAGGCACCTCGAAGAGCAAGAGGTCTGCGTTTGACTCAAGGTAGGACTCGAGCGACTCGACCTCCTTACCCCTGACGTACAGCTTGGGCATGTCCGGCGTGTGGCATACCAGTGCGAGGTAGCTCATTGCAGGCAACCCGGATCTCCTCAGGGTGAGGGCCCGTAGGATAATCTCTGCAGACTTCGGGTCGATGTAGAGCTCTGCAACCCTCTTGCCGAGCGCGGTGGGCTCAAGCCACTCTCCCTCCTTATCCTCTTTTACCATCCCGGCATGGATGAGGAAGGAGACCGACTCGAGGATCGAGCTCTTGAAGGAGTCTATCCCGTACTGGTAGGCGCAGAACGACTCCTCGAAGAACTCAATTATCCCGCCCCTCGAACGCGCTAGCCCCATAGCCACGGCTGCGAGTACCTGTGACCTGAGCGACGGGGCGACGCCCAGCTTGGACCAGACCTTCTCGGGCTTCGCGAGGAGGTACTGTTCGATGAGGAAATCCTTTTCCTCCTCGGACCTTGAGAAGAGTATCGCCTCGCCGAGCCTGTCGTACCTGGGCCGACCTGCCCTCCCGGCCATCTGCTTGTATTCCAGCACCGGTATATTGACCCTCCCTACGCCGGGCTCGAAGCGCCTGTAATCGTAGATGAGGACGCGCCTTGCAGGGGTGTTTACGCCTGCCGCGAGCGTAGGTGTGGCGCAGATGCACTTGATATGCGCAGAACGGAACGAGTCCTCTATCGCCTTTCTCTGGGGGTACGTCAATCCTGCATGGTGGAAGGCTACGCCGCAGGAGACTGACTTTGCGAGCTTTTCGGTCAGCTTCGTGCGCTCCCCGAGTGAGAGTATCCTCTCTGAAAGCGCCTTCAGCCTGGACTTTTCAGATGCCCTGAGCTCCCTCTGGACTGGCCCCTCGAGCCTCTTCGCCAGCGACACGGCAGAGTTCCTGCTCCCGGTGAAGACCAGCAACTGCCCGCCGGACTTTATTGCGTCTACAGCCAGATCCGCAACAGGGTCCCCGCTGCCGGACGGCGGCACCTGCCTCGACTCCCCGTCCAGAAAAGTTATGCTCCCCCGGCAGAAGACGCCCTCTTTGAGCGGGACAGGGCGCCAATCGCTCGTGACGAGCTCTGCCCCCAGCCAGCCGGAGAGCTCTTCTGCGTTGCTGACGGTCGCGCTGAGCGCCAGCACTTGGACGTCCATCTTAAGGTACTTTATCCTGGTTAGGATCGACTCCAAAGTGGGGCCCCTCGATGGCTCCCCGAGGAGGTGGATCTCGTCGGCGACCACGAGGGAGAGGCGGTCGACCCAGGGCGGGCTGTGGCGGAAGAGTGAGTCCGCCTTTTCGTTGGTGGCGATTATGAGGTCGTACCTGCCGAGCTCCGGGTCGAGCGTGTCATAGTCGCCGCTGCTCATCACGACCCTGATGCCGATCCTTTCGAGGCGCCTGAACTCGTCGAGCTTCTCGGAAGCGAGGGCCCGAAGGGGAACGAGGTACAGGACTTTGCCCTTCCGCTCGAGTATGTGCTTTATGGCGCAGATCTCTGCCACGAGCGTCTTTCCAGAAGCGGTCGGGACTGCGAGGACAAGGTTCTTCCCTTCAAGGACGCCGGATCTCAGCGCGATCTCCTGGGGAGGGTAGAGTTCGGTTATCCCGCACTCCGAGTAGATCTGCTTAGCCTTCCCGTCGATCTCGAGTTCATCTACCTTAATACTGACTCACCCTCAAGCCTTCTTCAGCTCGCCGTGCTTGGGCTCGTAGATTACCCCCTGGTTTATCCATTCGGTGACCGCCTTCTCGACGAACCTCCTGTCCAGTCCTTCCAACCCAGCGCGCTCGATCAGCGCCTCTTTCCTTATCGGCCTGCCCTCGTTCTCCTTCTCCATCTCCCTGAATATGTCGAAGAGCTGAGCCATCTTGTCACCCTGTGATTTGGGATGCCCGACCATTATCGTGTCGATGTCCATCTTACCGGTCGAGGAGTCTATCCCGACCTGCTTCAGGAAAGTCTTGAGGAGCCTGATCACGGACTGTACGTCCTCCTTCGAGACCTCCTTCTTGAGTGCGAGCTTGGCCCTGGCCTCTGAGAGCCTGATAACTGCCTCGAGTTGCCTCATGGTGATCGGGACCGGGGAGTCTGCGCCCTGCCCCATCGCCCTCATCTCGAGAAAGAAGTCCTCGATTGCCTTGCTGGCCTCTTCGCCTATCTTGGGCGACCCGTGCTTCCTCACATAGTAGATGTACTTCTTTAGCAGCTCCGGGTCTATGGGGGGGTCCTTTGTAACGCGGATTCCCCGGTGGAGCTTGAGTATGTGCTCGGTCATCTTCCTGTCCCTGAGCTCGTCGGGGCGGTCGAGCAGCGTGAATATGAGGTCGAACCTTGAGAGGATCGTGACGGGTAGGTCGTTGATGTTCTCCGAGATCGTCTTCTGCGTGACGTACCTGCCGAAGCTCGGGTTCGCTGCAGCGAGAATGCTGCTCCTTGCGTTGAGCTGGACCACAATTCCTGCCTTGGCTATGCTGATTGTCTGTTGTTCCATCGCCTCGTGTATGGCGGATCTGTCTTCGGGGCGCATCTTGTCGATCTCGTCGATGCAGGCTATCCCCTTGTCGGCGATGACGAGGGCCCCGGCCTCTAGGAAGAACTCGCCTGTGTTCTTATCCCGAATGACAGTCGCCGTGAGGCCCGCGGCGGTTGACCCCTTCCCGGAGGTGTAGACTCCGCGGGGGGCTATCCTCGAGACGTACTGGAGGAGCTGGGACTTCGCAGTTCCCGGGTCGCCCACCAGCAGGATGTTGATGTCGCCCCTGATCTTGATCCCGTCTGGCATGATCTTTGTGACCCCCCCTGCGAGCTGGTATGCCACTGCCTCCTTTATCTCGTCGTACGCATAGATCGAGGGGGCGATCGAGCCGATGAGCTTGTCATAGAGGTTGGGGTCTGAGGCAAGCTTCTTTATCGCCTTCTCGTCCTCGGGGGTGATGGCGACTTCCTCGGTCCCCCTCTCGGCTATCTCCAAGTAGTTAGCCTCTATCCCGGAGGAGAAGGTCGCGAGCCTGAAGCCCCTGGAGGTGAATTCCTGCTTTGCCTGCAGTATGCCGACGAGCGAGACCCTGTCGCCCGGCCTGGAGGTGTCGACTATGTCGCCCTGGAGGATGCCCTCGACAGAGCGCGGGAGTTGGCCGGGGGGCAGCTCCTCCGGTTTCTCCTGTACCGATATAAGCTGCCAGTCGACGAACTGGGATTCCTCGGGGAGGAGTCTAAAATACCCCTTCCTGGCACAGTCCTGGTTCGTGCACTGCGACGGGGGTATCAGAATGTTGCCCGTCTGCTCCAGAACTATCTTCTCCCCGCAGCGCGGGCACTGGTAGACCGCAGTCTTCAGCAGCTGCTTCACTGCGGATGCCCTTGTGATTATCCCTTCCACCATGATCAGCTTTCCCATGTGCGCCGACTTGAGCGACCTGAGCGGGACGACCTCGTCGAGCTTCCTGAACCTCGCCTTGAAGTTCTTTATCTTCGAGGCATACTGCATATTCTCTGCACGCATCGCATCGTAGATAGCGGCGTTTACCTTAGGCATCACCTCAAGGGGCTTCTCCTTTATCTCCTTGGCTAGGTCCGGGTCGAAGGAGATTACGTCCTCAAAGTCTACCACGAGAGAGGTCTTCCCCTGGGAGGCCATGCTGGACATGGCATCCCTGTACTTGAAGGCACCCTTGCTGTCCTGGAACTCCTTCAGGAAGCTTACGAAGCGTTCACGATAATCCAAGATCTCAACAGCCTCGGTCATAGGAACTACTCCGGTGAGATGATCTTCTTCCGCCACTCGTCTACCTCTTCCCTGATTGAATTGAAAAGGGCGAGCTCCTCCGGCTCGAGCATGTCGAGAGAGGGGCGGAGGGGGTTCCTCTCCCGTGCCAGTTGAAGGATCTTCTGCAGCCTGCAGTTCACCAAGTCCTGAGCCTTCATGAAAGACTGCCGGTGCTCGCTCAGGAGGGTGTGGGTTGGGTTGCTCTTTATCGCCTCATTAAGCGAAGCCAGCAGGCGCCTGAGCCGAGGGTAGAAGTGGCTCGGCAGCTTTGAGAGGCCCTCGTTCCGCTCCTCCTTCCAGCAGAGCTTGTACAGCTCTGTTGATTTCAGCCCCTGGAACTCCTCTCCTGATAGCCTGACGAAGCCCTCCGCCTCGAGTATCCTGGCGACCCAGATCGGCAGACGCTCCTCTCTGCCCTCCTCGCAGGCTCCAAGGTCCATGCCACCGACGGACATCGCAGGGAAAGCCTTGATGAATGTGACTGGTACCAGCTCCTCCTCGTAGAAGAACTGAGAGTACCTGATGCTTTCGGAGGGATCTGTGGGCATAGGCTAGTCAGACGAGACTACGCATTTTAAAGCTTTAACCTCTTCGGATTCCTCCGGCTGCACTGTTCGATCCGGATTAGACCGGAAGGGGCGCCTCCGGAGGAGAGGTCGCGAACCCGTCGTTACCTCGGACGGCGTGAGATCACCTTTAGTGATGCGTAAGCGGGTATCGCGATCGTAATTCCGACCAGAACCTGACCGATGTTGAACGGCACCTCGGCTATCGCGGCATATCCCAGGAACAACTGCTCGTAGAGGAAGTAGCCTACAACCATCACCGATCCTGAGGCGAGCGCCGAAAGGGCAATGTACCCGGCCTCTTGACGTGCAGAGAATGAGGCGTATGCCACCAAGAGGGCGACGGCCCCCCCAACGAGTGCCCAGAATGCGGAGGAAAGCTCCACAATGAAGCTATAGGAACCGATCCAAGGAAGCCCGATCGAAACCTCTGATGATCCGGAATAGAAGAAGGTTCCAACGGCAAGGATCAATGAGAAGACGATCACGCCCGCAGCAATTGAGAGGGGCCTCCACCACCTCTTCTGGAGTTCGGGGCGCCGCGAGACCAGAACCCCAAGGAGAAAACCTTCAAGCCCTTTGATCACGAGCGTTGCGGGGGCAAAGAGATAGTATCCGAGAACCAGGTCTGCGAGCATTGATCCGACCCCCCCAGCGAAAGCGCCTATCCTCGCGCCTCCAAGGAGGGCGGCTAGGAAAACCGCTGATTCCCCGACGTTGAAATACCCCCTCGTCGCAGGCACGTAGATTGTGAAGGCGACCGTCGCCACGGCTACAAGGGATGTGTAGAAGGCGGTAACCGGGATGTCCCTTGCAACGCGCATAATGGCTCGCCGGATGAAAGACGGTCGAGGACGGGATATTAGCCTTGTGGTTGAATTCTGTAAATCTCCGTCAGGAGAGGCCCATGCGGGATAGCACTACTGGAGCCCGGAAGCTCATTGCAGTATCCAACCGAGGCGAGCGGATTAACTTCGGAGTGCAGTTGAGGTGACAGTCACCCAGAGGGGTAAAGGGCGTAATCCAAGCAACGGCTGGTCTAGGTGGTCGCCTGACAGGCCTCCGTGTAGGTTAAATACCATTTCCTTAAGATCGAAACAGGAGGGGAGACGATTGTCAGCACACGAGGTTATGTGGACAGAGAAGTACAGGCCCCGGACCCTGGACAGCATAGTGAACCAGACCGAGATCGTTGAGAGGCTGAAGAGGTTCGTGAAGGAGAAGTCGATGCCGCACTGCCTCTTTGCAGGGACACCGGGGACAGGGAAGACGACCGCAGCGATGTGCCTTGCCAGCGACCTGTACGGAAAGGAATACAAGAAGAATTACCTTGAGCTCAATGCGAGCGACGAGAGGGGTATCGACGTCATTAGGACGACCGTCAAGGACTTCGCAAGGACCGTGGGGATGGCCGACGCCCCCTTCAAGATACTCGTACTAGACGAAGCAGACAACCTCACGGCTGATGCGCAGCAGGCGCTGAGGAGGACTATGGAGATGTACACGGCGACCTGCAGGTTCATCCTATGCTGTAACTACTTCAGCAGGATAATAGAGCCGATACAGTCGAGGTGTGCCTTCTTCAGGTTCGTTCCGCTCAAGCCTGAGGACGTGAGGGCAAGGATTGCCTACATCTGCAAGCTCGAGAACGTGGAGATCACAGAGAAGGGTATTGACGCGCTCATCTATGTCGGCAACGGGGACCTTAGGAAGGTTATAAACACCCTCCAGGCGGCTGCCGCCACCTCGGAGGTCGTGGACGAGGGAGTGATCTACAGGATCGCCGGGAGGGTCAGCCCAAAGGAGATCAAGGAGGTGCTGGCTGACGCCCTCGGGGGAGACTTCAGGTCTGCACGTGAGAGGGTGATAGGACTTATGGTGGAGTACGGCCTCTCCGGGCTTGACGTCGTCAAGCAGATACACAGGGAGGTGCTCGGGCTAAACATAGAGGAGAAGGCGAAGCTGAGGATAATCGAGGCGGTCGGGGAGGCGGAGTTCAGGCTGCTCCAGGGCGGCAGCGACGAGATCCAGATAAACTCGATGCTAGCAAAGGTAGCAGGCCTAGGGCGTGAAGAATGAAGGGATGCGTAAAAGAGTAAAAGAAAGATCCGGCGGGGATGAGGATTGACAGGAGAAGGGCTGCCATGGACAGAGCGGTTCAAGCCCGCGCATCTCATGGAGATTGTTGGGAACTATGCTTCGGCTGAGCAGCTGCTAAACTGGGTTAGGAGAAGGCTCGAAGGAGGGGAGGGGGTCAAGAAGGGCGCAATGCTCTACGGACCGCCGGGCACCGGCAAGACGCTCTCTGTCGAGCTCGTTGCCAAAGAGCTCAATCTCGAACTGATCGAGATGAACGCAAGCGACTTTAGGACAGAGGAACTCGTTGAGAAGGTGGCAGGAGGGGCGGCATCCCAAGCCTCCCTATTCGGTAAGAGGGGGAAGCTGATCTTTATGGACGAGATAGACGGCATCTCTGGAAGGGAGGACAGGGGCGGGCTCTCAGCCATTATCGCTACGATAAAGGCTGCTAGACACCCGGTCGTCGTCGGCGCAAATGACCCGTGGGACCAGAGGTTCAGGAGCCTCCGCGAGATCTGCGAGATGATCCAGTTCAGGAGGATAAGGAGCCAGAGCATCGTCGTCTTTCTGAGAAAGGTCGCCAAGAAGGCCGGAGTGGCAGTAACAGACGGGGCGCTCGAGCGCATAGCAGAGTTCTCGAACGGCGACCTGAGGGCTGCAATAAATGACTTCCAGATGCTCGCCACCGGCAGGCAGACCCTCAACGAGCTGGAGGTGAGGGGGCTCCAGTTCAGAATACAGGAGCGGGGGTCATTTGACGTGATGAAAGAGCTCTTCTCCTCGAAGAGTGCCCTCGAGGCCAAGCTCGCGCTTGAAGGGACTGCGATGGATCCCGAGATGTGCCTCCAGTGGATAAACGAGAATATTCCGAACCAGTACCAATCGCCCCGGGAGAGGGTTGAAGCGTACGACTGGCTCTCGAGAGGCGACGTGTTCCTGGGCCGTGTCAAGAGGTGGCAACTCTGGGACCTGATAGGCTACGCGCTCGAGATCGCAGCTGGCGGGGCAGCCTTGGCCAAGAGCGGCGAGTACAGGTTTGTGAGGTACAGCTTCCCCAGGAGGATCAGCGTGATGAGCCAGACCAAGGAGGAGAGGGGGGCCAAGCGGGAGGCGCTTGATTTGATTGCCAAGGCGAACCACGTCTCCCGCAAGAAGGCAACATTCGAGTACATGCCCTACATCGAGATCATCTCAGGGGCTGCGCCCGGCGGCCCGGACTAGGTCACCTGTAGAAGGGCGCCCTGGCAGCTACGGCAGATATGAAGAGCTCCTTGAGCTGGCCGTCAGTCCACCCGGACCTGATCCCCCCGAGGAGGTCGATAAGGAGGTCCCCCCTCATCAGGCAGGGCTTTATCTTACCGTCGCTGGTGATCCTTATCCGGGTGCACCCTGCGCAGAAGGCAGGGTTGTTTACAGGTCGGACGACCTCGATCGGAAGGCCCTTGACTAGGTATACGCGCCTCCGGTTCATCTCGCCCCTCTCTACCACAGCTTCAGAGGCTCCCGAGAGCATGTTTTCGGTTTGGGCGAGGTCGACGTGGTATCTCTCAAAGAAGCCCTTGTCCAGGTGGAGGTCCTCGAGCTCTATGAGCTGGAGATGGGAGGAGTGGCTGCGCGCAAAATCCACGATGTCATCGAGGCTTGAATCGTTTATGCCCCTCATCACAACCGTGTTTATCTTCACATGGACCCCAAGCCTGCGGGCTGCCTCGATCCCCTCGACCACATTCGAGAGGTCCCCGCCCGTTATCGACCGGTAGACGGTCGGATCGACGCTGGGCAACGAGACATTCAACCTGCGGAGGCCTGCCTCGTAGAGCTCGAGGGCGCGCTCTCCCAGGAGTTGACCGTTTGTGGTCACGCCGACGTCCTCGAGCCCGAGGGCGTAGGAGTAGGCGATAATCCCCCCCAGATCCTTCCTGAGGAGCGGTTCACCCCCAGTGAACTTGACCCTCCGCACACCGAGATCCCTGGCCACGCGGAGTATCCTGAGAACCTCGTCGGTGAACATCTCTCCTGAGGGTGGCCCTTCACCCTCGTGGTGGCAGTAGATGCAGTTCAAATTGCACCGCTGCGTCAGAGACATCCTTATGCCAAGGATTCGCCTGCCGTACCTGTCGGTCAGGGTTCCTCTCCGACCCGGCACCAGGAACCGGCTCTCAATGAAAGTCGCAACCGCCAACGGGTCGTAGGGGAGTCGGGCGACGCTGCCAGACGGCGCGGTCTCGGCCTTGAAGACGAAAGCAGCTACATTCTGCAGCTGCATGCCCTGCCCCAGCTCCGAGGGCTCGATTATGGCTATCTTCTGCAGCTCAGAATCCTTGAACCCCTCGCATAGGACTATATCAGAGTCGAAGATTGATGCTAACCTAATAGCCAAGGGAAGGTCGGCATTTTTGGAGCAGACCTCGAGATGCCCGTTGGGATGCAGGAGGGCAGATGCCGTGGCACCGGCCTCGCGGAACTTCCAGGTGTCCTTCCCTGTGTCGTGTATCTCACCGTGTGCCGAATGCTTGACCGCGCAGACCCTGTAGCCCATGCCGGTCAGAATCTTTATGACGCCTTCCAGAAGCGTGGTCTTACCTGCACCGCTATGGAAGGAGACTATTGCCAGGGCAGGGGGGCGCCGCATCCGCATCATCCACGGACCATTTTTATCAGGTGGGGGGCCTCGGGGAGGATTATCCTCTCTACCGCCATCTTTACTGCCTCAGGCGATCCGGGGAGCACGAAGACAACGGTCCCATTCACGACACCCGCAGCAGCACGTGATGCTATCGCCGAGGTGCCGATGGACCCATACGAGAGGTACCTGAAGATCTCGCCGAATCCAGGGATCTGCTTCTCGAAAATGGGTGCGACCGCTTCGATCGAAACATCGCGTCTGCTCAGGCCGGTTCCCCCGATTATTATGATGACATCGGTCGAACCCGAAACCGTGCACGACTTCGTCTCTCTCAATATGACTTCAATCCTGTTAGGCAGATAGATCCGTTTTGAAACCTTGAAGCCGTGGCTGAGGATCAGCGAAATGGCGACATCCCCGCTTATATCCTGGTACGGCTGGCCCTTTTCCTTCGCAGACACAATTGTATCGCTGGTGACAATCACCGCGAAACGGAGGTTTTTGGGGAGGTCCTCATGGTGATCAGCTGAGTGCATTGCTCTATTCCCCCTTATACTTGTTGAGGACGCGGATCTCACTGATAAATGTCTCTGGGTATTGCCCTTTTTCGTCCTTCTCGTACTTCTTCGTCATGTCCCAGATCGTGAGCAGGGCAGCAGAAACCCCGCATAGGGCCTCCATCTCTACCCCGGTCTTGGCAACTGCCCTTACCCGAACGGTGCATTCGACGCATTCTGAACCGACGTCGAATTCGACAGAGACGTGATCGACAGGTATCGGGTGGCAGAGCGGTATGATCTCAGAGGTCCTCTTGACTGCCTGGATCGCGGCCACCCTCGCCACGGCCAGGACGTCCCCCTTCTCAACCGAGTTGGATTTGATCAGGCCGATGGTCTTCGCCTTGAGCTTTATCAAACCGCCCGCAACAGCAACCCTCAGGATCGGAGGCTTATCTCCCACGTCGACCATCTTGACGCTCATGGATTCTGACCCCGCTTTGAGAACGAATCGAAGAGGGTCTTGATCGCCCAGCCGCGAGGGTCTTCCTTCTTGAACTTGAATATCCTGACCCTGCCGAACCTCTTCTCCTCTATCACCCCTATCTTGCAGAGCTCCTCGAGGTGTGCGGAGGTCGTAGTGTGGTTCAGCTTTGTCCTTCTGGTGATCTCGGATATGTTCATCTCCCCGCTCTCCGCGAGCGCCTTCAAGACCTTCACCCTTCCCTTTGAAGAGAATATTTCTTCAACAGTCATCATTTCAACACCGCCGAGAGGTTCTTCTCTACAGCCTCAACGGAAAGATTCAACATCCCTATTAGCGTTGTTTTCCCCCTGAAGCCTGCGCCGGATATCTTCGTGTACAGTATCCCAAGGTTCTTCAGGTTCTGGAGGTACTCCCAGAACTGCGTATGCTTCCTTGCCTCGAGTTTCATGTCCTCGCAGAGCACGCGGTAAGCGGACTCGACCTCCCCCATCGTGACGTAGGCAGATTTGGTCCTCTTCAGTGCCTTCGCAACGGAGAGGAGGAAGAGCCTCTCGTGGAGGGGGAGCTCCAAGACTATCTGCATTGGGAACTGCGAGACGTCGAGCTGGGCTTTTCTCACGTGCTCTGGCAGCACCTTGTGAGCGACCTCGGAATCGGCGTACTTGCCCGCCCGCCAGAGGAGCTCGAGTGCATACCGCGCATCCCCCCGGGGTGAGGCCATGTCAGAGATCATGAGAAGCAACTCGTCGTCGATTACCCCTTCCCTGAAGGCTTCCAGAGCCCTGAGCCGGATTATGTCGTAGAGTTGGGCGGCAGAATAGTTCTCAAACCTTACGACATTGTGCAGGAGCGTGCTCTGGACGCTCTTATCCAGACCGGAAATGAAGTCCAGTTTTCTGGTGATGAGGATGAGGCTCATCCGTTGCTTCCGGTTTAGGTACTCGTCAGTCGCCCTCGAGAGGAAGTAGAGCGGGGCCTCTTTCTCTCCTGCGACGGAGATCAGGAAGTCGATCTCGTCGAGTGCCAGCAGCAGGTAGATGCCCTCGTCCTCGAGCGTCTTCCAGAGGGTCTCGAACAGCTCCTGCGCGGAGAAACCCCTGTCCGGAATCGCCGGTATGATGTGCTGTGCCACTTTTTTCACGACGAGGAAGAGCGTCCTGTCCTTGTAACAGTTGACGTGTACGTACCTGAGGTCGATGCCCCTCTCCTTTGCTATGGACTCGAGGGTCGAGCCGAACCGCTTCGCCACTGCAGTCTTTCCGACGCCGACGTCTCCAACGAGGGTGACCTTCTGCGAAACAGCCCCCGGAGTTTCGAGTATTGCCCTGAAAACCCTGCTCAAGGACCTTAGCTGTGGTTCCCGGTGGACTAGGTTCATTGGGACGTGATCAGGGAAGAGCTTGGACTCGTCCTTGAAGACGCTGGGGCGCCCGATCTCGCTGGAGATTATGTCGTATGCCAATTGGGACTACCTGATCAGAGTTAGTTTCAGTGTAATTTATGGTTTTTGTCCTTTAGAAAAGAAACTTTTTGGAGATATAACCGAAAGTATTAACCTTTAGCCCGGGCGCGCCAGAGCTCGTCGCTCCCTGGAGGGGGTAAGCTGAAGAGGCGCCCGTCCAGATCCCTGAACTGCCTGCCCTCTCCCATCCCCCTGATAATCCCGATTCGCGAATGCGGGATCCCTGCATCCGAGAGTGCCTTCTCAACCAAAGCCTCGCCTCCAGCCCTTACGGTAAACAGGACCGACCCTGAACCCATCAGCCTAAACGGATCCAAGTCGAGTTCCGCGCAGAGTGCACGTGTCTCATCCAGCACCCTAACGGAGGAGAGGTCGATGAGGATTCCTGAGGAGGAGGCTTCAGCGATCTCCCAAGCACAACCGAGTATTCCGCCTTCGGTGACGTCGTGAATCGAGGTAACCGCCTCTTGGTCGGCGAGGAGCATGCACTCGTTAACGACGTTCACTTTCGGCAGCAGCGACTTGCACCTCTTCACAAAATCGTCTCCAAAGGTCTCTGCGATCCTTGGGTCTGAAGACAATATCACCGTGCCCTCAATCCCAGCGGACTTTGTCATGTACACCGCATCCCCAGGCGAAGAGCCCCCTGTCGTTATGAACCTGCTGTTCTTGGTGACACCGATCATTGAGCCGACCACTATTGGGCGGGTCGTGCCGTCTGTGACCTCAGTGTGGCCCCCTACGACTGCGATTCCGAGCTCCTTTGCCGCTGAGTCGATCTGCTTGCATATAATCTCGAGATCGAACTCGTTACTCCCTGGTGGAAGGAGGATGCAGCCCAAGAACCACCTCGGGAGTGCCCCCCTCGAGGCGATGTCGTTCGCATTGACGTAGACTGCAAGCACGCCCACTTCCTCGACTGATCCTGTTATCGGGTCCGACTTGAATGCCAATTTTCCGCTGTCGTGCCTTATTACTGCGGCGTCTTCGCCGATGCCCGGACCCGCCAGCACATCGGGATCGCTCACCCCGAGCTGACTTAGGACGATTCTCTTCAGAACCGAGTTCGGGATCTTCCCGATGTACATCTTGCTCATGCGTTCTGCACCTGCTCGACACCAGTTTTGAAGACAGACCTGTTCGGCGGTCTGACGGATATAGCTGTTACCTCCCCTATTATCTCTATCCGGACGATCTGATCAGGATTCTTGAGATCCACGAAACAACCTAGCCCCTTCAGCCTACGGCCGACGATCCTTTCCACTTCCCTCGGGGATGGGAGGGAGGAACCCCTCCTCCTGCACCTCACCGCGATTTTCGAGCCGCCCTCTGCCCGAGATGCAACGGCCTTCTCTATTTCGGAGAGGTCCGACCTCACAAGCTGATCGACGGGGACGATACTCCTCACTAGGCGGCAGAGCGAGCCCCTTATCGACTCGGCTACGCGGTCCGGGTCGAGCGAGGCCTCAAGTAGTAGGACTCCGCCGAACCCGCAGCTCCTGACTGATGCACCAGGGTCCAGAGGCAGTATGCAGTCAAGGACTTCCGCTGCGGCGCCCCCCTCCTTGCCGTACTCCGCCGTGATCAGAAAGGTTGCCATGGTATCGCACCCGAGAAAGACTGTGTGGCTCACATCCAGCCGATCTTCTTGAAGTATGCCAGCATCAATGCAGCCGGCAGGAATGAGATCAGAAGAACGAATATGAAGGTCGTCCAAGGTCCAAGGAAAGTAGGCAGACCTTCCGTCATCTCCACGGCAGAACCGGGCATCGGTATGTTCATTCCGTAGAAGGTGCCCACTATTGTAGCAGGGATGGTGATCGTGAATATCACGGTCAGGATGACGAGGGCGCGGTTCATGCGCCTCTGGTAGATCGTGAAATCAGTGTCTTTGAAGATCTCGACGAGCTCCTTGCAAGTTTCGGAGAGCTCCCATATCCGCTCTACCCTGTCCTTCACGTCATCAAAGTAAACTTTGAGGTCGTCCCCTGTGACCTCGCTGACTGCTATCGAGATGTCTGCGACAACCTTCCTGAACGGGGAGATTATCCTCCTCAGGTCAGAGACGCTCCTCCTCAGATTCGCGACCTCAAACAGTGCGTCGTGCTGCTCGCTGAAAATCTTGTCCTCGAGGTCCTCGATCCGGTCCATCAGATCCCCCATGACCGGGAATAGGGAATCCACTATCTTGCTTACAATCGTGTAGAAGAGGGAGCCGACCCCGTCCCAAGTTACCTTCTGGTTCTGCTTTACCAAGGTATCGCAGGAGTTGAATACCTCTTTTATCGCCCCGATGCTCCCGTCATGGATCGTGACAAGGTAGTCCTTGCCCAGGAAAAACGAGATCTGCGATGGGGAACAGCTCAGATCCCCGCACTTCACTGGGAACCGGACGACGAGGAAGATGTGGTCTTCGTGGCGCTCCAGCTTTGTTAATTGCGTCCTAGACAAGCAGTCATCAAGGTTGAGCGGGTGGAAAGGGAAGAGTTTGCCAAGCTCGGTGACCTCCTCTCGCTTCGGCTTTTCAAGGTCAATCCAGACTACCCCACCGCACTGGAGCCTCCGCACAGGAAAATCACCCATCGGATCAAGTCAGGCGATATCAGCTATTTAAAATGATAAGGTTTTGACGGAGGATCGCCACGCACGGGACGGGGCAGGTATTTTTATGCTCTTAAAGCATTATTATCACCAGGATGGATCGATGTCAGAGGTATATTTCTGTGATTTCTCTGAGAGCGGCAACGTTCTTGAAAGCATAGACAGGCTGCTTGATAGTTGCACAAAGGCTCATGGACACGGAGAAGGTCTTGACTTTGAAGGCAAAAGGGTTTCGGTCAAGGTCCACTTCGGGGAGCTGGGGAACTACACCCACATGAGGCCTGCTTTTGTCAGGCGTGTTGTCGACTATGTGAAAGGCAAGGGAGGCCTACCATTTGCAACAGAGACTACGGCGCTCTACCCTGAAGGGGCCAGGGTTACGGTTGAGGAGAGCCTTAGAACTGCGGTATATAATGGCTTCACGGAAGGAGGGCTCGGGTGCCCGATAGTGATAGCTGACGGTCCTGACGGCTACAGCGGCGTAGTGACGGGCGGAGGGAGGTTCATCGATTTTGTCAAGGTAGCCAAGGCAATCGCCGAATCTGACGCCCTCGTCGTCCTGAGCCACGTCAAAGGCCATGTCCTGTCGGGGATAGGGGGTGCGATCAAGAACCTGGCGATGGGGTGTACTACGAAGGATTGTAAAAGGGAACAGCACAGAGCGCATGGGCTCGTCTTTTGCGAAGAAAAGTGCACGGGGTGCGGTTCATGTTATAAAGTCTGCAGATTCTCTGCCTTGGAGATGGTTGATGGCAAGCCGGTCTGGGATCGGGAGAGGTGCTTCTATTGCTCCACCTGCAGGTTCAGCTGCGAGTACGGGGCGATCGGGATTCTTGAGGACGGTAAGGAGAGGTTCCAAATAGGGATGGCGGAGGCAGCTGCCGGGGTGATGAGGGTGATGGAAGGGAAGGGATCGGTTTTTCTCAATTTCATATATGATGTCACACAGCTGTGTGACTGCGCAGCCCCGGCGGGCAGGCTCGTGGTACAGAACGTCGGCATATTAGCCTCAAGGGATCCCGTAGCCGTAGACGCCGCATCGGTCGAGCTGATAGACTCTGCTGAGTCGTTCCCCTCCCTGGGGGTCTCTCCGCCGGACGTCTTGGGAAAGATAAACAGGACGGATAGCTGGATACACATCAGGGAAGCCGAGCGCCTGGGGATGGGATCCCGCAGGTACAGGCTGGTGAGGGTCTAAGAAGGCAAGTAATTGAGGGCCCGGGGCGGGGATCGAACCCGCGAGCTGAGGCTCTCTGCGCTTGCGCGCCACAGGCCTCCGGGATAACCGCTACCCTTCGGGGGCAGCCCGCATCGGCTGCCTAACCCGGGCCACCTCAGGCCCCCTTCAGACTTGCGCAGCACGAGCTTTTTAAAGTTTACCTGCTGCCAGGCGACCATCTGCCAGCATTTCCGGCAAAAGATTTTTTACATCTACTTTACAAATGTAAATACAGGCGGTCCCTTTGCTCCTTGAGATAAGACTCCACGGGAGGGGCGGCCAAGGGATAGTGACCGCCGCTGAGATGATTGCCGAGGCGGCCATCATCGAGGGATTTTACGCCCAGTCCATACCGCTCTTTGGTGCGGAAAGGAGGGGCGCCCCCGTGAGCGCTTCCACAAGGATCTCCGAGTCCCAAATAAGGCGCCACTCGCAAGTCAAAGACCCCCATATCGTCGCGGTGTGCGATCCGCTCCTCCTTTACATGAAGGAGGTCTTCGATGGTGTTGCCGAAGGGACACTGCTCGTGGTAAACCATAAGCAGGAACCGCAGCTGGAGGGTTTCAGGGTCGCCATTATAGACGCCACAGGAATTGCGGTTGAGAATGGCTTGGTGAGCGCAGGCTGGGCGATCCTGAGCACTGTGATCTTTGGCGCGGTATCCAGGGTGACCGGCTTGATAAAGAAGGAAACAGTACTATGGGTGATCAACTCCAGGTGGAAAGGGGAGGTTGCGGAGAGGAACCTTAGGGCAGCGAAGTCGGGGTATGATGGGGTGAAAACATGGTAGACGCGCCTCTCTCAAAGGCAACAGAGGGCGCAGGCGGGCTAACTGGGATGTGGAGGATCAAGAGACCGGAGGTGGACAGCAGCAGGTGCACGAAGTGCCACCTCTGCTGGCTGTTCTGCCCCGAAGGCGTAGTAAGGAGGGGGAGCAAGGGGGAGGTCTGGGTGGTTTACGAGTTCTGCAAGGGCTGCGGCATATGCGCCGAGGTCTGCACCCCCCGCGCCATCAGCATGGTTAGGGAGGTTTAGTCGATTTGTTCGCGACAGGAAACCACGCGGTTGCATACGGCGTGAAGGCGGCGAGGGCGGAGGTCATAGCCGCCTACCCGATAACACCCCAGACGCAGATAATCGAAAAGCTATCGGAATTCATTGAAAGGGGGGAGATGGGCGCGAAGTTCCTTCGGGTGGAGTCGGAGCACAGCGCAATGGCGGCCTGCATAGGAGCGTCGGCGTGCGGTGCGAGAGCCTTCACTGCGACGTCGTCTCAGGGTTTACTGTACATGAGCGAGATGGTCTTCTGGGCAGGTCTCGGGAGCTTCCCGGTTGTGATGGCAGTGGTGACGAGGACCCTTGCCCCCCCTTGGAGTATCTGGAACGAGCATACAGATATCCTCAGCCAGCGGGATGCAGGATGGATTACGATTATGTGCGGGAGTGTCCAGGAGGCTTACGACACAGCCATACAGGCATTCAGGATCGCCGAGGACAGGAGGGTGAGGCAACCAGTCATGTTCGGGCTCGATGCGTTTTCGCTGTCGCACACCTCTGAGAGGTTGAACCTGATCGGGCAGGAGGGGGCGGACGCATACCTTCCGGCACCGGAAGGACATTGGAGGGTGGTAGACGTCCAAGAGCCAGCTACCTTCGGGAACCTGGTCGGTCCGGAAAGGATGATGGAGATCAGGTATTCCGTAAAGAGGAGGGTCGATGATAGCGCCGGAGTCATCGAGGAGGCAGCCTCCGAGTTCAGCAGGATCTCAGGAAGGGCACAGACCGGACTAGTGGAAGAGTACAGGACCTCTGATGCCGAGGTCATACTCGTAGTGGTCGGTGCGTCTTCGGGCGACGCGAAAGACGCGGCGGATTTGCTGAGGGATGAGGGGATTAGGGCTGGCGTTGCAAGGCTAAGGGTCATCAGGCCGTTTCCAGCGGAGAGGATCGGTGCAGCGTTGGGGGGATGCAGGAATGTTGCAGTAGTTGACATTGACTACTCATTCGGTTACGGTGGGATAATCGGTCACGAGGTCGCCTCAGTAACGGGCGTCAGGCCTTTCAACTACATAGCCGGAATCGGGGGGCGCGACCTGGGCGTGAGGGACTTTGCGGGGATCGCCAGAGATGCGCTCAGGAGGGGGGAAGCGGGCGACGAGAGGAGGGAGATCTGGTGGGGAATGAAGGATTCAAAGCCTTCACTTTAAAGAGTCTTACAGACGAGGAATACTATCTCCCCGGGAACGCGGCGTGCCCGGGGTGTGCGGCGGTCATGGCGCTCAGGATAGGGCTCAAAGTTTTAGGTCCTAGAACGATCGTCGTCGTACCTGCCTGCTGCATGTCGGTGGTGCAGGGGTACTACCCAAAGACGCCATCGAAGGTCCCCATATTCAACACAGCCTTTGCCGCCTCGGCTGCAACGGGAGCCGGGATAAGGGCAGCACTGGACATAAAAGGGATCAGGGATGTGAACGTAGTTTGCTGGGCAGGCGATGGAGGGACTGCAGACATTGGCATTCAGTCGCTGAGCGGAGCGGCCGAGAGGGGTGACGACTTGATCTACGTCTGCTACGACAATGAAGCCTACATGAATACTGGAACCCAGAGGAGCGGCAGCACGCCTGAAGGTGCGCGGACGACGACCACAATCACGGGGAAGTCAGAGTGGAAGAAGGACGTCCCGGGAATAATGATGGCTCACAGGATACCCTACGTCGCTACCGCGTGCACATCCTACCCTATTGACTTTGCGAACAAGCTCAGGAGGGCAGTCTCAATGAAGGGAACCAGCTACATCCACCTGCTCTCTCCATGCCCGCCGGGCTGGAGGTACCCAGCCGAGAAGACGGTCGAAGTCGGCAAGCTCGCGGTCGAGACAGGGGCCTGGATACTCTACGAGTGGTTCGAAGGGAGGTGCAGACTCACCGGCCCATCTATCGGGCTGGCCGAGAGGTCGAAGAGACGCCCCCTCGAGCAGTACCTCGAGATCCAAGGGAGGTTTTCCAACGCCGATCCTTCAAAGATAGCAGAGATGAGGAGGCGGATCGACGAAGAGTGGGAGAGGATCCTCGGACTTTGCCACGACTAGAGTGTGCAGCCGTCGCGCATGACCACCTCCTTGTTTCCTGAGGAGTAAGTACACTCGACGGTGGGCTTGGAGACGAGAAAGTCCATGTGCGTCGCTGAGGTGTTCCGGCCGCCAGGGAAGTCAGTGTTGTGACCAAATGCCACGTGGATGGTTTCTGCCACCTTCTCGGCCTCGAGGAAACCAGCATTGATCCTTGCCTTCCTGTTTAGACCGAAGGCGAACTCGCCCACATGCCTCGCCATCTCGTCGACTCCCAGCGCGGTCTCGACCCTCGAGAGCATGGCCCTGTCCGCGCACCTGAACTCGGTTGCCCGCCCGCCCCTGGCAATTATCTCGAAGGGTGTCTGAATGGGCCCGATGCCCCCGATCGCGAGGTCGCAGACGATCCTACCCTCGAGGGAGGTCTCCACCGGGGCGACGATGACCTCCCCTGTCGGAAGGTTACACCACTTGAATAGCCCCCAGTCGAACTTTGTGTCTGTGAAGAAATCCCTCCCCTCGACGCTGAAGGCTATGTCTGTTCCGTTGGGGCTGGTGACCCTGATCGTCTTTACGCCCATCAGACGGTTGATCAGCCTCCGTGCTGAGGAGTACATCGACCTGTGCTCCTCCTCTGTCAGCGATAGAGCGCCGTCAGTCATCATATCCATGGTTATCCCCGGGCAGTGACCCAGGCGGAACTTCCTGTACCTCGAGATCAGGTTAATTATGCTCACTCTGAACGGGGTCTCCCTCTCGCTTTCCCTGAAGACTGTGATGAAGATGTCGGAGGCGCTTCTGGCGACGGACTCGTAGACGCACTTCGGGATCTCGTGCCTTACCCCTTCCCCTGTCTTGAGGGGGATTAGCCTGGTGGCCAGCCCGAGCCCGAGTCCACCGAGCGCGAAGGCTTCGCCTATGTCCAACTTGCTGTCGTCGCAGATCACGGTCAGGCGCTCGTTCGGGATCGCATCGAAGACATACTTAATGGCGTTTTTGGCGGCTTCCTTTGGTTGCATAAATCACCTATCCCTTTATTGGATAAAAAAATTTGGATCCCCTCAAGGGATGTTTATTCTTTTGGCGCAGATTACTTCTCTTGTCTTCTGATCAGATCATTTAAGACCCAAGAGCGAGCGCTTTTCCTCGATGTGGAGTGCGATCTTCTCGGCTGCCTTTAGCATGTCGTCCTCGACCAGGAGGGAGCCCCCTGTTATTTGCGCGAGATCCTGGGAGAGCAGCTTCATGAGGCGGGCGCCTCCGACTATGGGAGGAGTGGGCGAAACATGCGTAAGTACGCCCAGCGCCAGTGCAAAGATCGCGTCGATTGTAGCCTTCTGCTCCATGTACTGCGGGGCAGTTACCGCGACGGGCAGGTCGGGGATGTCGACGTGGAGCGCCTTTGCGACCTCGGAGACCAAGATTGAGAGGCGGCCGGTATCCGTGCAGGTCCCGAATGAGAGGACTGGGGGTATGCCCAGCGCTCCGCAGACCTTCTTGAGCCCAGGTCCGGCGAGTTCCCTAGCCTCTGGTGAGCAGAGTCCGGCTACCTGGAGCGCGGCGTTCCCGCACCCCATGGAGAGGACGAGTATGTCACGGCTTATCAGCTCCCTGGCTATATTGACAGTGGGCAGGTCGTGTGGACCGTTGCCCAGAGTGGTGCAGGAGACGAGCCCGACGACCCCCCTTATGCTCCCTGATTTTATCTCCCCCAAGAGCGGGTCTAGCGCCCCCCCGAGTGCCTCGAGTATCGATTCGACTGAGAATCCAACAACAGCGCTCCGCTTTTCCATTGGAACGCTGCTGGACGAGCCTTTCCTCTTTTTAAAGTTCTCAATCGCAAGGTTTACGAGCTCGTCAGCCTGCCTTGATACCTCTTCCGGCATGAAGTCCACATGCCGTGTTATCCCCGGGACATTCACGAGCGGCGAGACCGAGACGAAGGTGGTCGAATATCTCTTTGCATAGAGCTCTAGGGAGGGAGGGGAGCAGTTCATGTCCATTGCAAACAGGTCTACGGCATTGGTAGCTATCAGCGGCTCTATTGTGATCCAGTTCCCGGTCATTCCAACATACACGTCGTCCGTGGTTGTCCTCTGGAGGATCTCTTGCCCGGTCTCGATCGAGCCTATCACATGTATCCCCTTGGCGCCAGCTTCTCGCGCCTTTGCTTGTACGGAGGGGTCCTTACAGCGGCCGATCAGCGCCATTCCGATAAAAGGCTCGTGCCCGTTAACTACGATGTTAACATACTCCGGGTCTAGGATCCCGAGGTCGAACGAGACGAGGTGCGGGCGGGGAGTCCCGAACAGCGCGTCTTGCCCGAGCTCAAGAGGTATCTGTGAGCCGTATATGCAGGAGAGGGCCAGGCGCATTGCAGTCTTAGCGAGTGAGACGTAGTCCCCGTCCACGTTGGTCAGGCAGTGCGAGACGGCGTCGATCTGCTCGTTTGCAGGGCCTCCGGGGAGTATGCCAAGCCCCCTCCAAGTCTCGATCCTGCCCATTGTGGCGAACGAGAGGGTGCTGAGCCTCTCTGACGGGTCGGCATTTATCTCATTCAGGATAGCATTCCCCACCTCGACTGCGAGCTCCTGGTCGCCCTTCGCCTCATCAATGCCGTAGATCCTAGCGAGCGCCCTTAGCTTAGATGGATCCTTTATGGAGAAAGGCGTCTTCCCCTGGCCTGTTGCGATCAGGGTCTTCGCGACCTCCCTTGCGTGGTAAGTATAAGTGGATAGACCCATTGCATTCCTGAGGAGCATGTAGCGCATCGCCATCCCGTCGGCGTCTATGCCGCAGGTTCCACGCTCGAGCTTGCCCGGGATGATCCTGCAAGGCCCGTTGCTGCAGAACTGGCAGCTGAGGCCCTTCATGCAGAAGGACCTGCAGCGGACCTGTTCCTGTGCCTGCCACCGATCCCAAACATTTGTCATCTCTTCAGACTTTAATTTTTCATACATCTTCTTTATCGAGTCGTGAACGCTGATATCCGGCATTAATTACACCGTATTACATATACCTAAACTGGCTTATAAAAAACTACAGTAGGGATGCAGTGGATCGCATGGAACATCTCTTTTTCGGATACGAGTACACTATTCAAGTTGAGAGCAGATGCCATTTTTCGAAAATGCCTTCTCTCCAACCATTCTAGTGCAGAAGTATCAATATTGATGTTACGAAACCTCAAGTACAGACAGATTTCGAAGTTATTTAATGGAAGAATCGCCTCAGTGGCAATGAGTTTGGATTACGACAAGCATAGGAAAAGCGACAGCAAGGTAGCAAAAATCCCACCGACTATCCCTCATAATGCTATCTTTTACCAGAGGAGCGCAAATGGCAACGCAGGGAATTGCTGAGGCGAAAATAATAAATTGAAACCAAAGAGCGATGCCGGTGGCGATCATACCTAGCATTAGAGGAAGATCTCGATAGTGCTCCTTTTGCTCGATTTTCAAGCCATCATGGTGAAGGAATCATTAATTTTCCCTGCCCATCTATTCATTATGATGCAACGAGCGGAGACTAAGGGTATAAGCTCTCGGGGGCTTGTTATGTGAGCCTCGATATTACTGGGGCTCAACCATACAAAGGCGTCCGAGGCAAGTACTTGGTGCTCCGGCCGGGATTTGAACCCGGGTCACTGGCTGTCTCCGCTTAAAAGCCCGAGAGGCCAATATACTTGACCGGACTATACTACCGGAGCGTATTTGATGGAATGTCAGGCGGGTATTTTAAATTTTTTGGGATCAGTTTTAATTTGTTACTTCCTTGATTTGCTGCAGACAGCCTAAATATGATCCTAACGGAAGGGCTGAACGAATAGTGCTCACGTCTGAAGGCGTGGTGAGAAACAGGGCGTCTCCGCTGGTCGTAAAATTGTTTCCCCCATTTGGTGGGACTTCTGGCAGAGTTTCAGATAATTTGTATTGCAAGCCTACCCCTCAATTGTGCTGATAAAGTTCCTTATAACAGGCACTTATAGTATCAAAAGACCATTTGTCTGTGGGAATTTCTCATATCAGCAAGGCGGCAGTTTATGCAGGTCTTCGTAAGACTCTATGCAGCCGCCCTAGCTCAGCAATGCGTTTGTTAGTAATCCAAGAGCTCGAATAATGATTCGAAGAGCACCCCCTTACCACTCCTGAAGGATTTCACCGAATGAGTTAAGACAAGATAGCTGAAATACTTTAGAAAGGCGAAGGAAGGCAGAGGATCCTCATGTCTTGGTGGGAAGAGTATCGCGGTTACCTTAATAGGCAGTATTCGCTACAAATCCTCAGCTCCAGCCTATCACCTTCGAGAAGGATCCCGGAGCCGGAGAACGTCTCCGTGACAAAACTGAACTACCAGCTCTATCCCTTCCAGCAGAGGGTGCTCGAGAGGATTCAAAGCGGGACGCTTGTGGTTGGACTACCAACGGGCCTTGGAAAGACTTATCTCGCAGGGGCATACCTGCATCGGGAGACCGCGGGGAGGCCTTCGAGGATACTCTTCCTCACCCCATCTGTTCCTCTTGGGGTTCAGCAGACGCTGTTCGCCAGGCGCCAGCTGAACTTGGAGAACGCGTTTTTTATCTCAGGGAGCATCTCCCCCGAGAGGAGGCGAGAGCTGGGAGTTTGGAACGCAGGATTCGTGGTAACGACGCCCCAGACTTTTTACAATGACTTCCTGTCTGTTTACGAGGCAGAGATTAGAGAGGCGAAGAAGGGGGACGACCCCGTAGGGCACCTCTCCAAAGCATTGAAGAGGGAGGGTTTTGTCTTCCCGTATGGAATTGTAATAGCGGATGAGTGCCACGGCTACATAGGCGAAACCGACGGCTACGCGGTACTGGTATCCGCGAAGGCATCAGGGGCAAGGATACTTGCGCTCAGCGCTACCCCGCAGCTCCATTCCCCGAAGAGGTTTGAGGAATTGAGGAGGGTCTTTGACTCGATAGAATCAGTCTCCATAGAGGACCCTGTAATAAGGCAGCACATGCCGAGCAGAGAGATCTCGGTTTATAAAGTCCCTGCACATGAAAAACTGATGGTCGTCTACAAGCAGCTCTACACCATCGCCAGGAGCCTCCAGGAAAGGATCGCGCAGTTGTATGGACCCGCGCATGCCAGGGGGTATTGCAGAAAGCACGGCCTCTGCATCTTCCTGATAGCGCTTAGGATGATGAGGACAAGGATTGTTGAGGACGGTGCCAGCAGCGTCTCGAAGTACGGCATCTGGAGAATGAAGGAACTCAGAGGGCCTGTTAAGGAGTGTGGAGGTAGAAGCGTGCTTGATCTCTACAGGGAGCTGCTGCGGGTGCAGCCAAACCACAAGATCGCGGCTGCGATTCGGATCCTTGATGCAGAAATGTTCAGGAAAGCCATCATTTTCGTGGAGTCTGTCGAGGCTGCCAAGGAGATAGGGTGCAAGTTGCAGAGTGAGAGGGGAGTAGAAGAGGTCGCCGTACTCGTCGGAAAGGGAGGGATGAGCATGGAAGAGCAGGCATCCGCCCTCATGCACTTCAGAGAGAGGGCGGGCATTCTCGTGTGTACGAGCATCGGGGAGGAAGGGTTAGACATACCGAGTGCGGACATCGAGATATGGATTGACCCCCCGAGCAACCCGAAGAAGTGGATCCAGAGGTTCGGCAGGATCTTGAGGAGGTCCGAAGGGAAGGCTGTTGCGAAGACCTACGTCCTTGTTACGCCCGGTACGCATGAAAGGAATAAGTTCGTCGGAGTGATGAGAAAAGTCGAGAAGGTCTACGGGTTCACCCAGAAGGTGGTCGAGGCTGAGCTGCCGAAGAAGCTACCAAAGGAGCAGAGCAGACTGACGATGTTCCAATAGTCTGCTTTGTAGGTTACAGGCTGCCCGGAAAACTTCGCGACGAGTAGGAGGGCAAGAAGATATATCCACAGAGGAATGATAAAGGACAGATGGCAATATAATCCCCTTATCGAGGACTGAATCGACTATGAAATGGACCATAGCCATAATCGCTATCGTAGCGATAATCGCAGTTTGCGTCTGTACTCCGACGGCGAGGGCGGAGCCTGCGAACGGAAGCGAAGTCCCGCAATGCATATACTTCTTCTACTCTAAGAACTGCTATACCTGCGTTGAAGCTAACAATTACCTCAAGAGCCTGGAGACCAAGTACCCGCTTCTGGAAGTTGTCCGATTTGAGATCCAGAACAGGACGAACTACGATCTGCTTATCGAGTTCTACAGGTTCCACAACATAAGCACTTATAGATGGCCTGTCGTATTCATCGGAAACGAACTACTGGTCGGGAACAGCGAAATCCAGAGAGGACTCGAGCCCCTGCTTGCTAACAAGACCGGCTGGGTCTGCCCGTCCCCTAATTCCACGGTCCCACCTTATCCTGAACCTGAAGCTATGAGCCCTCCCTTGCCGATAATAGCCGGGATGGCTTTCGCAGACTCGATGAACCCATGCGCAATATCTGTTCTACTGCTATTGGTAGTGGCAGTTGGAGCGTCAACTTCGGGGGTCTGGAAGATAGGTGGGGCGTACATACTCGGCAACTTTGTCGCATACCTGGCGATTGGGTTTGGACTATTCACGGTCCTACAGCAGTTCGAGATGCCCATGTACATCAACAAGATCATTGGCATAGCTGCGATCATAATAGGGGCATATTCGCTCTTCTCCAAAATCCCTGCCCAGAGCAGGCCGGTGATCAAGCGGCTCATAAACCAGTCGACTTCTGCACCCCTGGCATTCCTTACAGGGGCGGCAATTTCCGCAATTGAGCTCCCGTGCACTGGAGGGCCTTACATTTTGACGCTCACACTTATGAGCCAGTACAGGCTCGAGCAGTCTGAAACGATCAGTTACCTGCTGTTCTACAATGCAATCTTCGTGATGCCCTTGATCGTAATAACCGTGCTTTACGGGGCGGCAATCGCGCCAAAGATACCAAAGAAGCAGATAAGGCTTGTCTCGGCGGCGCTAATGGTTCTGGCGGGCATAGCGTTGCTGTTCTTGTGATCCTTGCCACAATTCAGTACACGGTCTTACATAGAAAAAGGGTACCAACAAAAGGTCGATTGTTTTCCTTAGCTGCAGATTGATCTCATTCAATGCCTTTTTAATGATATCCTGCACATTTATGCAAAGACAGGGACAATTTAATGCTCACCTGATTTAGGGTCATGGCTTAATTAATTATGATAGCAAAGTTCCTTTCAAGGGCAGCGTTATGGTGAACGTCGTCCCCTTGCCCACTTCACTCTCAACCCATATCTCACCTCCGTGAGCTTCCACGATCCGTTTGCATATTGCGAGCCCAAGCCCAGACCCATCCGACTTAGTTGTGAATAAGGGGGTGAAGAGCTTCTCCATATTCTCTGCTCTGATCCCGACCCCTGTGTCACTGATCTTGATGAATGCCTTGTCCCCGGAAGTGTGAGCCTCGATTCGAAGCGTTCCGCCGCCGGGCATTGCCTGGATCGCGTTGGTGACGAGGTTCACCAGGACTCTGGTGATCATGTTTGCGTCGACAACCAACTGGTCCCGAACGGCAATATTGATCGAGAGTTCGATTGTGCTTGGAATTTTGACCAGCGATATAGCATCGTCAACCAGGCTAGACAACTGAACTGGTCTGCCTTCCGGAATCAAGTTCCTCGAAAAATCCCGGATGTCGCTGATGATTCCGTTCATGTAGTTTACCTGGCGTTCTATCTTATTCTTCAGACTGAGGAGTTCAGACGAGGATTCTGGTGGAATTTTCGTGTCAGAAGCAGTCACTCCAATCAGGTAAGTGCTGTTGATTATGGACTGGAGCGGTGCCCTCAAGTCGTGTCCCACCGAGGCAGCTATCTGACCTATTGTTGCCAGCCGCTCAGCTTCCTGGAGCTTTCGGGTCCTCTCCTCGACTAGCCTTTCCAACCCCTCCTCGAGGCGCTTTATCTCGGTTATGTCCCGCCCCGCCGCCTGGAACTCGATGATTCGGCCGCAGGAATCGTGTATCGCCCTCCCCACCCACATAATCCACGCTGTGCTACCGTCGGGTTTGACCACCTTATCGTTGACCTTGACGACTGAATTCTCGTTGGAATTATGGATGAGGGCGATCACTTCTTTGCGGGTCTCCTCTGACATCAGGTCGAATACGTTCCTCCCCACCAAGCATTCCTTGTCTGTTCCTACCATCCGTGCAAAGGCGTTGTTTATGAATGTGATCTCCCCGTCCGGCTTGAACCTGACGATCGCCTCCGTGAGGTCCTCTACTATTGTCCTGTACCTCTCCTCGCTTTGCTTGAGTGCAGCTTCAGCTTCCTTATGCTTTGTAATGTCCTTGAAAGTCTCGATCCCCCCAAGAAGGTTGCCCGCGCAATCGTAGATCAGGCTAGCGTGACCGATCACGTATATTCTCCCGCGTTTAGAGTCGACATATCCCTCGGCGACTGCCCTCCTTGCAGTCCTCTCGAACCGCACATACAAGTCCTCGTATTTCCCATTGCTCTCGAAGAGGAGATCCAGCAAGAGTGGGCGGGGTTCTCTATAAAAAGGGATTGCGTATTCATAATCGTCTTTACCGATGATCGACGCCTTTGGCATGCCTGTAAGTTCCTCGATTGCCCTGTTCCATGCAATGACCTTTCTGTCCTTATCAAGGACAAAGACAGGGTCAGGCATCGAGTCTATAATCTCGCGCAAAAGACTAACATTAGCCCATGCGGTGCGCTCCGCCTTTTTGAGATCGGAGATGTCGACCAGAACTCCGATCATGCCCAAAAGCTCGCCTTCAGTGCTAAAGACAACTGATTTCCGGACCAGGAAATCTCTGGTGAGGGCCCCTGTCTTTATTTCTAGCTCATAAACCTGGAATCCGCCCTTCTGAAGGAGCTCTTCATCTTTTTGTTTTGTGAAACGAGCTTTGTCGGGGAGAACTTCCTCGATTGTCTTGCCAATTATCCTTTCTCTCGGCAGTCCAACTACTCTCTCGAACTCGCGGTTGCAGTCCTCGAAACAAAAATTTTTGTTCTTGTAAAAGACCGCACTCGGCACAGTATCCATAAGCACCCGCAAGAACCGGGTCTTTTCATGCAGCACCTCTTGGGGGGAACGACTGGAACCTCTCCCCAACAATTCCAGACGCAACGACGCTACCCGTGATATCTGCTCGACTGGAGCTTTCGCGTTGTGGTCGAGCCCGGATCCCCCCACAATTATCAAACCCGAGATCTCCGAGCCCTTGTTGAATGGCGTAACCACTAAATTATAGCATTCAACTTCAGGCATTTTCTCAGATGCTGATACGGAACCGTTTAGTTCTTCAAGGGCTTTCTTCAGGGGAATGACCCGGGAGTTACCATCAAAGAGGGACCCGTAAACGTATCCGCTCTGTGCACTGAGGAGAGCCTCTTGGGCGAATTCAACGGTATCTAGGAGCGGGTGTCGAGATTTTGATGTAAGCCTCAGAGTCTTTTGGGATTTGGAGTAGATCAAGGCGAAGTATTCACCAGATTTAGAGAATTCTTCGCTTATTGCAAGTAAGATTTCTTCCACGGAATTAGCCTTGTAAATTTTTTCGGTCAGGGATGCCGCTACAGAGAACAAATCGAGGGCTAAGGAAGGGGCTTTGGAGGTCAAGGGCACATTCATAACTCTGATTATTTTTATTTTTTCTTTAAAAAACTTACTGTAATATGCATAAAAAAGAATTCCGCTAACATATGCATCAATGCCAACAAAGAAAGCTGTTAGTTAAGCTGTTACAGAAAGGGTTTTTGAAAGGCAATCAATGCTCCAAATAATACAACTGTGATGATCCATGTCAAGGAAAAAACTTCATTTTCCTCTATTTGGTTTTTAAACGAATCAGGGGGTCCCTCAGGTACGGTACGGTTACAAGGTTCATGAAGGCTCTTTTTGATGAAAACTTTTAATTGGGGATACTGAACCGCCCCGCCCTTTCGGACTGGGCTTCCCGCCGAATAAGTTAAAATGAGGGAAAAAGTTTCGTTGGTGGACCGGACGGGATTTGAACCCGTGGCCTCCCGCACTTTGGTGCGGAAGGGCTCGCAAGCCCGCATTGCCAAGCGGGCGCTCTTCCAGGCTGAGCTACCGGCCCACAGTGCATTAGACAATATGAGGGGGTTAAAAAAGGTTATTGGCTGTCAGTCTATCTTCTCAAGGAGCTTCTCGATCGCATCCTTGTACTTCGGCCAGTCGCTCTTCCTCCCAATTGTGAACTTCTGCCTCCTTGACCACCGGTCCCCCTTCTTATTCCACATGTAAAGAATCACGTGCTTCCTGTTCCCCTCACCGGCAAGGACTACTGCCGTCCACCAGCTGTCTGTCTTAGAGATCGTGACGTATTCTATCACTTTGATCATCTCGTTGGTCGGGAGCTTCTCTTCGTTTGGCACCTCAGTCATAATTTCACCTCAGGAAAGGAGTTGTCAGGGGGCTAAATATCCTTAGCGTATTGCCACAAATCCCAATGATTTTTTCGATTTGGTTGGAGCGGAAAGCCGATCAATCCTAAGGCTTGCGGGCATCAATAGATTTGGAAATGGAGGAAGATATAAAACAAGATAGCGAGAGAAACGGTTGCAGAGTACAGTTCTGGAAGGCGAGCCTAGTTCCGCATCTTGGGCGTCTTGTCGAAGCCGCAGGCAGAACAGAACTTGTCCCTTACGTTGTAGGAGTGCCTGCCACAGCGCCTGCACGACACGTGTGTTTTGCCCCTGTTTCTCCTCCCAAATGAAGTCGTGCCCTTCATTCAGCTCACCTCGGAGAAGGCGAAACGATGACTACGTTGTCGCCCCTGACTATTATCGCACCGAGCTTCTTCGGCTCCTTATCGGGGAACAGCTCCTCGGCGTTCTCGAGGACTAGGTTCAGGTGTTGGTCAAAGCTCCTCATAAGGCCCCGGACCTCCCTGCCTCCCTTGAGCTTTACTAGGACGAAAGATCCGAGAGACTCGCTCAGCATTTCTGTTGCGCCAATTTCGCTCATAATGGATTCCAGCCGTAAAGGTTAATTAGCATTCTGGGAGTGTATTGAAAACGTTATTTAAGTTTATCGGAGAATGAGATTTTGCTGATCAAGAAGCGGCATCCGGTGAGCACCAAGGAGATGAAGGAGATCCTCGAGAGGGCAAGTGAGATCGCCCCTAAGCTGCCCGAGACGATCGACAGGAAGAAGGGGCTCGAGGTGGTCGAGTTAAGCAGCGGCGAGAGGGTCTATCTCCAAGAGAAGAGGCCGGTTCTGATTGAGCTGGAGGGGAAGCTGATGCCAGCCCTGACGGCATCCGATGTGGTGCTATCAGAAATACCCAAGGTTATCGTCGACATGGGTGCTGTGCCGTATATATGCAACGGCGCAGATGTCATGGCGCCTGGGATAAGATCCGTGCCTGAAGGGGCGAAGCCAGGGGACGTGGTTGCAGTCGCGGACGAGAGGCACAACAAGGTCCTGGCTGTGGGGGTGCTCGTCATGGATAGGGAGAAGATCCTCAGCAGGGAGAAAGGCAAGGCTGTGAAAAACGTCCACCACGTCGGGGACGAGATCTGGAAGAACATGCTCAGGATCTGATCAGGCATCCGCACGGCAGATGATTTAAATCTACTTTACCCTCATCCTGTCCCCTATGCTGGGGGCTGACGCCTCAACCTTGAAGAAGCGCCTCACCGCGTCTGCCATGCTCAGGCATTTGCTCTCCTCCCCATGGACCATGAATACCTGCTTCGGGCGGGGGGAGAGGTTGCTGACGAACCTGAGGAGCTGCTTCCGGTCGCTGTGCCCTGAGAAACCGTCAACGGACTCCACGCCCATCTTCACCTGGACGACGTCTATCTTCCCGGACGGGTCGCTGAGCGGTATCTCTCGGAGCCCACGCAGGACGGACCTCCCGAGAGTGCCCTCAATCTGGTAGTTGACGAACATCATGGTGTTCTTCGGATCTGGCGCGAGGAGCTTGAAGTACTCGAGCGCCGGTCCGCCCGTGAGCATGCCAGAGGTCGCCATTATGATCGACGGCCCTCCCTCGGCTATGTCGGGCCTGGCGCTCCTGTCGTCGACGCTGATGAAGTGCTCCGATAGGAACGGGTTCTCCCCCTTGTGGAAGATCCTGTTCTTAAGGTCCCTCGCCAGCTCCTCCGGGTAAGCAGTATGGATTGCGGTGACCTCTTGGAGCATCCCCTCGATGTAAACTGGGACCTGCGGTATCATCCCTGCCTTAAGAGCCTCGTCAAGGACCAGCATTATCTCCTGTGCCCTCCCGACGGCGAGGATCGGTATCAGTACCTTCCCCCCGTTGCTTATCGTTTTCTTCACTATCTCGAGGAACTGCCGTTCGGTCTCCTCCCTAGACGGCACGACGTCATTGGGGGCACCGTAGGTACTCTCCATTATCAGCGTCTCCGCCCTCGGGAACTGGCAGGTCGCCTGCTCGAGGAGTCGGGTCTTCGCATACTTGAAGTCGCCGGTGTAGACGATGTTGTGCAGACCCTCGCCTATGTGCAGGTGGACCATCGCAGACCCGAGTATGTGCCCTGCGTTGTGGAGGGTCAGGCGGACGTCAGGGGCGATGTCAGTCACCTCGCCGTACTCGAGCGGTATTGTGTGGAATAGCTCCTTCTTCACGTCCTTCAGACCGTAGGGAACGGGGCGCCCCTCCTTGACCGCCACGTCGAGGTAGTCGAGCTGGAGGAGGGTCATTAGGCTCTTAGTCGGCTTTGTGCAGTAGACAGGACCGGCATAGCCGTACTTGAATAAGAGAGGGACCAGCGCGCAGTGGTCGAGGTGGGCGTGGGTCACGACCACGGCGTCGAGATCCTCCACCCTGAAGTCACCGACATCGAGGCGTGGGAACTCGTCGAACGCGGACTGGGCGCCTGGCCTGACGCCGCAGTCTATGAGGACCCTGCTCTCGAGGGTCTGGACAAAGATCGACTGCCTTCCGACCTCGCGGAAGCCGCCCAAGGCGGAGATCGTTACCATGTTATTAGTGTAGACGAGGGGGCGGTGGATCTTTCTCCCTACGTTCCTGAGGAACTCTAATCGGTACTCAGTCTCCCTGCTCTGGAAGTACAGGGTCTGCTCGATTATCCTTGACTTTATCGGAGGCGACCTTATTATTGTCGGGCGCCACCCGGTAGAGGATGCGATGTCCCTCAGCGTGGCCCCACCTTTGCCGATGACGAGGCCGGGCTTCTTTGCCATTATTGTGACCTCGCCTGTGCCATCGTCGAAGTTCATCTCTGAGATTTCGGCCTCAGGCGGTATAAGGCCCTCAATGACCTTCTTGGCCTCCTCCGGTCTCTTTCGCGAGGATGGATCCGCCCTTATTATGACCCGCTTCTTGATCTCCCGAACTATCCGCTTGACCGGCTCACTGTTCTCAAGCAGCAGGTTGTGGTTCGTGACGTACACTACTATCGAAGGCCCCTCGAAGTCGACCTTAGTCAGTCCGGCCTCCTTCGGGATCTCCCTCTCTATGACTCCCTTTATCCATCCGAAAGTGTCTACAGTACTCGAATTGACCATCCACTGCACCTTCTCCTGATGTGGGGGAGCGTTATGCGAGAAGTTTTGCTATCTCAGTATCATTAAGCTCCTTTATACCACGCTCAGTTATCGTGACTATGTCTATGCCTTCGCCACTGCCCGGATCCCGTTCGATCGAGGAACGGACTGCCCTCGCGACTACCGGGAGGGCCTCAGAGACGCGCGGGTCTTTCTTCAGATTAGCCTCGAGCACTCCTATCGCGTACGGGGAGCCCGAGCCGGTGGTTATGAACCGCTCCTCGGTCAGCGAGCCGAACCAGTCCAAGACATACATAGACGGACCCTTCTCGTCGTACCCCGCGATTATGAACTGGACGATGTACGGGTAGTACCTTGAGCTGAAGAGTATGTTTGAGGCGAAGGTTGCAATTGACTTGGTTGTTACAGGACCGCGGTTCGTGAGCTTCATGAGCGAGATCTGAGACTTCAAGAAGTCCATTATCATCTGAGCGTCTGCGACCAGTCCTGCAATGGTTGCGACGCGCATATCGTCGAGCATGAAGAGCTTCCTTCCCCTCTTGTGGGCTACATAAGTGCCCGAGGTGACCCTCCTGTCGGTAGCCAGGACTACGCCGTCAACACAGACCACGCCAACAGTTGTGGTCCCATGCTTCAGCTTCTCGTACAGCGCATTCTTTTCGTTTAGCTCTTGGGGTAACAAATTTTTTGCCTCCGCTGACGTGGGAGAATGAGCGAAGTTAAATAAATCCAACAGATTCAAGTATTTAAGGGTTCCCTGAGCTTGGAATCGGATATGCGGTTAGGAAAGACATCGGTTAAGATAAAATAGATGTGGCGCCCTTTTGATAAACGTGTTTGGCTCATCGAACTCAAAAGAGGTGCAGGCGATGCACATCCATGCGATTAACCTCCCTAGGTTTGTGATCGTTGGAGACAACGTTTTGCCGAAGATAGACGAGTTGCTGAGCAGGTTACTCGTCAGGGAGGATGTCCTGCTGCTCAGAGGGGAGGGGTTCACCAAGGGCCCTGCTTCGCTGGTAAAGGAGAATGTCATGGAGATGGGGCTCCCAGTCCATGAGGTCTGCGTCTCATCCCCGACTGTGGACATGGTCAGTGAGGTCGAGTGTGCCATCAAAGAGACGAGGTCGTGCATGGTCATCAGTGTTGGCGGCGGGAAGATAATCGATGTCGCGAAGATAGCGTCCCACCAGCAGGGGATCCCCTTCATCAGTATACCCACCTCCGCAGCCCACGACGGGATAGCATCGCCGATTGCCTCGATCAAGGACGGGAAGGTTTCGGCATCAGTAATGGCACAGCCCCCGGTAGCACTCATAGCGGACATCCAGATAATTGCTAGCTCGCCCAGGAGGTTGATAATAAGCGGCTGTGGCGACATCATCGCAAAGTTCACCGCTGTGAGGGATTGGAGGCTCGCACACAGGTTGAGGGGGGAGTATTACGGGGAGTACGCGGCCTCCCTCGCGCTGATGTCAGCCCAACTCCTCAAGAGAAACGTCGATCTGATAGCGAGGGGGCTGGAAGTGGGCGTCAGGACGGTCATAGAGGCGCTGATAAGCTGCGGCTATGCAATGTGCATCGCGGGCAGCAGCAGGCCGTGCAGCGGTTCCGAGCACCTCTTCAGCCACGCGCTCGAGAAGGTCAGCAAGAACGGGTCGTTGCACGGGGAGAGGTGCGGCGTCGGGACCATAATGATGATGTATATGCACGGGGGCGACTGGCAGGGGATCAAGACGGTGCTCAACAAGATAGGGGCGCCGACGACCGCAAGGCAGCTCGGGGTCTCAGATGACGAGGTGCTGGAGGCCCTGACGATCGCTCATACGATGAGGCCGGACAGATACACGATCCTTGGGGAGAGCGGGGTCTCAAGGAAGGCGGCTGAAGACCTCGCAAGGATAACGGGCGTGATAGACTGATGTCCGAGGGCGAAATCAAGAGGCGAGAAATCGTAACCTTTGTAGGCGACGTCCAAGCAAGGGTAGGCTTCAGGTTTGTCGCATCCCAGCCCCCGGAAATCTGCAGGGGCTGTAAGCTCTTCCTGGCGTGCATGTCGAAACTCAAGCCAGGCAAGGTCTACGAGGTTGTAGAGGTAAAAGAAAAGGAGCACTACTGCCCCCTTTACGAGGGGAGCGTTAAGGTTGTCAAGGTGGCGGAGGCGCCTGTCGAGGCGGTTGTGAAGTCAAACCTCGCCGTGGAGGGGGCGACGGTGGAGCCGCTGATCGAGGAGTGTGGGAAGAAATGCACGCTCAAAACATTCTGCAGCCCGGAATGGGCGGAGCCGGGGAAGAAGGTCAAAATCAAGATCTGTCAGGTCATCGAGGATGTCTCGGAGAGGGCAGTCTGCGGGAAAAAACTGAAAAAGGTTGCAGGGATGACAATGGACGGGACCTGAGGGGGCCCGCTCATCACTCTTTTGTTGTGCCCTCGCCTGTCTTCGGCCCTTCGGATGCTTCTGGTGAGCCGGGTGCTGCCTCTTTTGCAGGTTCAGCCGCAGCTTCGGGCTTTGGCGACTTGAGGACATACGTCTCTATAAACTGGACGCTTGTCGCCTCGGGGAAGTATTTGGATATCTCCCGTGCAAGCCCCTTCTTTGCGAACTGTATGTCCTCGAGCACGAACGACTCCTCGGGCATCTCGATCGTTATGATATTTCCAAGGCTGGTTATGAGGAACTTCTCCTTCGGTACGCTCCGGACCCTCCTGTGGATCAGCTCCCGGATCTTCTCCGCCTGGTCCTCGATCACCTTCCTGACGTAGACCTTTGCCTGCAGTGCCCTACCCGCCAGCGGGTGGTTGAAATCGATCGTGACACGCCCGCTCCCAACACTCCTGATCGTCGCGAGCGAACCTCCAACCTCTATCCGTGCACCGGCCTTCGGAGTCACGCCCTGCCGGGTCAAGTCGCGGGCAGGGATGATCCTCACCTTCGCCGGGTCCCTCTCCCCGAATGCCTTCTCCGGAGGGATCTCGAACTCTTTCTCTCCACCCTCCTCCATCCCGATGAGGGCCTCGTCTATGCCCTTAATAGTCCAGCCCTGCCCTACTGCAACAAGCCTGGGCTCGTAGATCTGGTCAGGGGCGTAAGCGTTGTTCTCCTTTGCCTGATCCTCCATCGTGACATCGAAGATCTCCCCGGTCTCCTTCACCTTGAGGAGATAGTCTATGAGTACGAAATCTCCACTCTTAATAGCCATCAATGACACACCACAAACGGCTAAACCTCATCCTCTTTAAAATCTTTTGCCTACGGCGGGGAAAGGGATTTACTTGGTGGGGCACATTTGCTCACAGGGGTTTACGCTTGAGCTACGAGATTGAGATCAAGGCGCCTGTGGAGGATGCCCGCCAGGCCGAAAGCAAGGTCAGGGAGGGGGGAGGCGAGTTCCTAGGCGAAAAAGTCCAGGTCGACATCTACCTCTCGCACCCTTGTATGGACATGAGGGCAGAGGACAAAGCCCTGAGGCTTAGGCTGGAAGGGGAGAGGTGCGTAATCACATTTAAGGGGCCAAGAATGAAGGGCGGCCTGAAGGCCAGGGAGGAACTGGAGTTCACGGTCGGCGACGGGGACACGGCGATGGAGGTTTTTGCAAGGCTCGGCTTCAAGGTCGGGGCGAGGGTCTGCAAGGTCAGGAGGGAGTACAGACTGAACAACGCGGATGTTGCGATTGACAGGGTCGAGGGGCTCGGGGATTTTGTAGAGATTGAAGCGCCCCGGGCAGGAAGTGAATCAGATAGGGAGTCTCTGATCGAGAGCGTGGCTAACCTGATCGGGGTGTGTAAGGAGCGGTTCACGACAAAGTCCTACGTGGAGCTGCTCGAGTCCCGGAGTTCGCAGAGCATCGACTCCAAGTAGAGCCTTAGGATGGCTTCCCGCTCTTTTGCCATCTTCCTCCCGGTCACCGTGTGCATCCCCTCGGATAGGCGAAGGAGCTTCTCGGATATGTGTTCCGCAACCCGTACAGCTGGATACCCCTTCTCAAGGTTGTACTGGACTGTCCTGTAGATGCCGATTGCACCCATGGCGTCCAGTCGGTCCGCGTCAGAGAGGACCTTCGCTTCGATCGATTCCGGGATCCGCCTGCAGGTGTAGCTGTGGCAGTCTATCGCATTGCCCACGGCTTTCAGGAACTCCTCGGAAAAACCCTCCGACCTGAGGACTGCCTCGGCGTACTCGGCGCTCCTCCGGGCATGGTCGTACTCGTCCCTCTTCGAGTCGTGGAAGAGTGCAGCCAGGTCTATGACCTCGAGGATGGCACCTTCTTCAAGCCCTATCCGTCGGGAGAGGGCACGCACCCTCTGGACATGTTCCCAGCCGTGGCACCCAATCTCATTGAAGAGGGCTTTGCAGAGGGCCTCGAGGGAGGGGATCAGTTTGTTGTAGAGTGAGATGTCGCGGTCAAGCCCTATCGATCGAGACTGAGACGCCACCGGCATCCACCTCCACCAGCGCATAGTTCCCTTTCATTGCAGGGCCGGGGTTAAAGGCCACGGTTTCTCCGATCCGCTCGACGCCTGCTGCTTCGTGGATGTGGCCACACTGGACCACCGTGGGCGAGATTGTCATGATGAGCTCCCTGAGCCTCCTGCTCCCAACGTGCCGTCCGAACGAGGTCCTGTCCAAGGTAGTACCGTATGGCGGGTTGTGCACAAGCAAGTACAGACGATCTGCCCCGGAGCTGCATGATCCGAGATTCGCCCTGATCCGGTCTATTATCTCGTCTTCCTCCCTCTCGAAGGTGGTGCCAAAAGGCGTAGGCGTAGAACCACCGGCGCCTGTGAAAAGGAGGCCGCCGCACCGCTCGCACCTGGTCTCGAGCTGTACTGCACTCTCAGTGGAGAGATCCGATGCCTCCGGCGGATCGCAGTTGCCCAGAACGAAGAAGACTGGGAGGGCTATGCTTCCGAGAGTGTCCAAAATCCGCCTCACTTCGCCCCTGTCTCCGTAGTGTGATATGTCGCCCGAGACGGTTATAGCGTCTACCCTGTGTGCCCCCAATACTTTTTCCACGATGGACTGCAGGCTCGAGATCTTCCCGTGGATATCCGAGAGGGCTAAGATCTTCACCAAATAGCTCACCACTTTAATTGAGTCAGCCGCTTCAGTCTGATAAAAATGATCTACGGTGCAGAATGGACGGGTCAGATAGGCTTATCTAACAGACCAAGGGATTTATCAAGGCAGGTGCTGGGAATTGTGCCTAGCAGTCCCCGGAAGGGTAACAAAGATTGAGGGCGAGAGGGCCGAGGTCGACATTGGTGGGATCAGGAGGGAGGCATCGCTGGAGCTCGTTGGCGACCAGGGCATTAAGATAGGGGATTATGTCCTGATCCATACCGGATACGCCATAACGAAGCTGGACGAGGCAGAGGCGAAAGAGATCCTTATGGCATGGAGAGATGTCGCCCAAAACGAGCTCGAAGGATGAAGCGGTGGTACCTCCTTTGTTCTCCAAGTACAGAGACAAGGGTCTTGTAAGGAAGGCTGCGGAGAGGATAGCGGAGGTCGCTGGCGGGGAGCCGCTTAGAATAATGCACGTCTGCGGGACGCACGAGTGGGCCATAACCCACAACGGATTGAGGGACCTCTTGCCGGAGGGCGTCCAAGTCGTGGCAGGCCCTGGCTGCCCGGTGTGCGTGACTCCCGGTGGCGAGATAGACGCGCTCTGCGCCCTCTCGCTGGAGCGCGGCATTACCATCACCACCTTCGGCGACGTTCTTAGGGTGCCGGGCAGGAAGGGGTCGCTAGCAGAGGCAAAGGCTTCGGGCGCTGACATCAGGGTGGTCTATGGAATTTCGGACGCGGTAAGGATGGCCCAGCAGGAGGCGGACCGGGAGTTCGTCCATTTTGCGATCGGGTTTGAGACGACCGCCCCCACAACTGCGGTGGAGGTGATCAAGGGCCCTCCCGGAAATTTCAGCGTCTTCACCTCCCACAAGCTGATACCGCCTGCGATGGAGTTCCTGCTCGAGTCGGGGGCCAGGATAGACGGCTTCATATGTCCGGGGCACGTCTCCACAATCATCGGATCGGACGCCTACAAGGACCTCGCTTCAAGGTACGCCAAGCCGATGGCAGTGGCCGGCTTCGAACCGCTCGACATCATGCTGGCCATCCTCGAGATCGCCATGCAGAGGAAGAGGGGCGTAGCAGAGGTCTACAACGAGTACGCGAGGGCAGTCAAGGCGGAAGGAAACAAAGTTGCGCTCCGGGCCATCGAGAAAGCCTTCGGTGTCTCGGACGCAGACTGGCGTGGAATCGGTAACATCCCGGATTCAGGGCTAAAGCTCCGCGGAGAGTACTCCAAATACGACGCTGCTCAGAGGTACGGGATCACATTGGCTGGTGGCGATACGATGCCAGAGGGGTGCAGCTGCGGCGACGTGCTTCTCGGAACCCTGAGGCCGGAGGGGTGCCCCCTCTTCGGCAGTGAGTGCACACCGGAGAGCCCTGTAGGGCCCTGCATGGTGAGCATAGAGGGGACCTGCGCCATAGCCTTCAAGTACTCGGACCTAAAACTCAGATCTCGGAGACCATAGGTATAACTGCATCTAGGGCTGCCCCCAGGCGGCCCTTGTAGCCGAGCTCCTCCAGGACTGCGCCGACCGAAGAGACGGTGGTCAGCACCTCCCTCGGCGTGACGATCCCCATGTTGCCTATCCTGAAGATCGCGTCCTTGAGTGATCCGAAACCACCCGCGACTACCACACCGTACTTTGTCCTCAGCCGCTCCCTCAGGTCCTTAGCGGCGATACCCTGGGGCATGTTGATAGCGATTACCACGGTGGATCTGCTGCCCTCCTCAGCGAAGAAGCTGAGGCCCATCCTGCCGAATGCAGAGTAGTATGCCGCAGACGCCTTCTTGTGCCTGCCTATCCACCGGTCCAGCCCGGTCTCGAGTATCATCTGGAGGGCCTCGTCGAGGGCAAAGAATAGGCTGACCGCAGGGGTGAACGGGGTCTCCATCTTTTCGTCCCTGAACTTCCTGCACTTTATGAGGCTGAAGTACTCGCTCCTGGGCTTCGCCCTTTCGGCAAGCCTCCAGGCATCCTTGCTGACCGAGATCAGCGCGAGGCCCGGCGGGGTCGCGAGGCACTTCTGGGAGGCGGTGATGCAGACGTCTATCCCCCACTTATCCACAGGGAGGTCGTCGCCGCCCAAGACCGAGATCGCATCGACTATGAAGAGGGCCCCGAACGACTTGGCGACCTCTCCTATCTTCTGGATCTCCCTAACGGTCGTGCCTGTAGAGGTCTCGTTGTAAATCACCGCGACAGCCTTTGCGTCCTTCTCTCTTGCCAGGGTTTCGCTCACCTGATCGGCAGTCGGCGCGGACCCCATCCTGACCTGGATCGGCACTACATCGGCGCCGTATGTGCGGAAAGCCTCGGCGAGCCTCTCGCCGAATGTCCCCCCGACCGGAACGACTATCTTCTCACCAGGAAGGAGGAAGTTGCTCGCCGCACACTCCACCCCTCCAGTGCCAGACGATGTGAGCACAAAAAGGTCGTTCTCCGTCTGGAAGACCTTCTTCGAGTTCTCTAGGATCCTCGAGTGGAGCTGGTGGAACTCCGACCCCCTGTGGTTTATCATCGGCTTGCACATTGCCGCGTAAACGCGTGGCGGTACGTTGGTAGGACCCGGCAGCATGATGAGTTGGGGTAAGCTCATAAACCAAACCTCAACGTAATATCATATGATCTTTTAATATACATTTCGAAAGGGGCATGGAAAGAAGATGACCATTGTGACGCTGACCACGGACTTTGGAGGGCACTACGCTGGGATAATGAAGGGGGTGATGAAGAGAATTGCCCCGCAAGTGGAGGTCATCGACCTCGCGCATGAGATCGAGGCTTGGGACGTCAGGTCCGCAGCATTTGTTCTCCTGTCCTCCTACAAGTACTTCCCAGAGGGGACCGTCCACGTCGCGGTGGTCGACCCCGGGGTAGGGTCAAGGAGGAGGGCGCTCGCGGTTAAGACGCGGAGGTACTTCTTTATCGGTCCGGACAACGGCGTCCTTTCCCCTGCGTCCGAAGAGGACGGCGTGGAGGCGGCATACGAGATAAGCAACCGCGAGTTCATGCTCGAAGAAGTCTCAAGCACGTTTCACGGGAGGGACGTCTTTTCTCCGGCTGCGGCACTGATCGCGTCCGGCAGGGACATAGCTGATTCGGGGCGGCGGGTCGAGGACTGGGAGAGGCTTGCATTCTGGAGGAGGGTCGGGCACAGGTCTGCTGAGTGCGAGGTGGTATATGCCGACAGGTTCGGGAACCTGACGCTGAGCCTCCGTTGCGGCGATGTGGGGCTGAGCGGCGATGTGGGGCTGGTGGTGGACGGGAGGTCGTTCCCGGCCAGAACGGTCAAGACCTTCTCGGACCTTGGGGGCGGCCTGGGAATTCTCGTGGGGAGCGCCGGCTTCTATGAGGTCGTAGTGAACAGGGGCAGTGCGCGCATGGTCACCGGCGCCGCGGTCGGGAGCAGGGTCGGCGTGAAGTGGTGAAGACCCAGCCGCAGGTACGCCAGCTGCGGCGGGAGGGGTGCTGAGATAGACCAGCGGTGTTGCAATGCCACAAGAACTCTTTTATTTGCCCTGCGGGGGATTAATTCTGTGATGCGAAGATGCGTGGCCTCCTCATAGGAAGGTACCAGCCATTCCACAAGGGACATCTGGAAGTCGTAAAGGAAATCCTGAGGGAGGTAGACGAGCTTATAGTTGGGATAGGCAGCGCCCAGATAAGCCATACCCTGGAGAACCCGTTCACAGCGGGGGAGAGGATGACCATGGTCTCATCGGTACTCAAGTCCAACGGTCTTTCGGACAGGTGCCCCTACATAATCCCGATAAACGATGTGTGGAACAACGCCCTCTGGGTCAGGCACGTGAGGTCGCTCACGCCGAATTTCGAGGTGGTCTACACGGGAAACCCCCTGGCGAAGCGGCTCTTCACGGAGGAGGGGGTGGAGGTGAGGACCCCGGCGATGTTTGACAGGTTCAAGTACTCTGGGACGGAGATAAGGAGGAGGATCCTCGAGGGGCTGGACTGGGAGGGGCTCGTCCCAGCAGAGGTCGTCCGGATAATCAAGGATATAGGAGGCATCGAGAGGATCAGAGATATCTCGAAGAGCGACAAGATCACCTTCCTGGAGCCTGGCGATGTCTCTCCCTGACCTTGCCGTTCACGATCCCAACGCCTTCAGCCTCCAGCAGCGCCTTCTTCACTGAATCTCCGTACCCAAACCCGCCCAAGGACATGTCGGATCGAATAACACGGTGGCATGGAACCACCAGCGGGCAGGGGTTTTTCGACAGCACGTTCCCGACGAACCTCGCGAGGCCCGGATTCCCCAGACGTGAGGCGACATCGCGGTATGAGGCGACCTTGCCCTTGGGGATGCCCATGACACATCTCAGCACGGAAACCGCGGCAGCCGACATGCCGTCTGTCGCCAACTGGACCGCTTCCCCTCGGATGACCGCGCTGGCGATCGACTCTGCCCGCCGGTCGGCGGGTACCACCCTGTAATCGCTCACACCTCGCTCCTGCAGGGATCGTATTGCACACTCCACAGAGTGCTGCGGGTCCTCTGATGGCAAAGAGTTCGCGAACAGCCTCCCCTGGCCGTCCAGTGCCAGGGCTATCCACTTTGTTCCGACCCTGCAAGGCAAGACGGATATGCCCATTCCAGTCCACCTTATCAAGAGCCAGATATATCGCCTAGCGGGTTATAAGATCAGGTGATCCATATGATCGAGGTGGACGGATCATACGGGGAGGGGGGAGGGCAGATCCTCAGGGGGGCGGTCTTCCTCTCCTGCGTCACGCGGACTCCCGTAAGGGTCTATAACATAAGGGCAAAGCGCCCCAAACCAGGGCTGCAGCCGCAGCACCTTGCCGGGTTGAGGGCGGCTGCCCGAGTCTCTGGTGGCGTGCTCGAGGGGGCCGAGCCGGGCAGTTGCGAGGTCAGGTTTTCACCCGGCACCGTGACCGGGGGCGACTATACCTTTGAGATTGGGACCGCCGGGAGCACCATGCTGATAGCCCAAGAACTGATACCGATACTTGCGTTCGCGGAGGGGCGATCTGAGGTGAGGATACTCGGGGGTACAGACGTCCCTTGGAGCCCCCCCGTGGACTACTTCAGGAATGTCGCGATCCCTGCATTCAAGATAATCGGCATCGAGGCAGCGGTGGAGCTGGTAAGGAGGGGGCACTTCCCGAGGGGCGGGGGCGAGGTGCGGGTCGAGGTGGCGCCGGTGAAGGCGCTGAACCCGGTGAGGGCAGTTGAGAGGGGGAAGGTCGAGACGATCAGGGGCATTTCGCACTGCACAAACCTGCCTTCCCACATAGCCTCGCGGCAGGCATCCTCCGCGGAGCGCTTTCTGAGGAGGGCGGGTTACGAGAACATAAGGATACTTAGCGAGGCGGGATCAAACCCCGCAGGGGGACCGGGAAGCGGGATCGTGATCTGGGCGGAGGCTGGCACGGGGTTCAGGGTCGGGGCTGACGCGCTTGGATCGAAGGAGAGGAGGGCAGAGGAGGTGGGGGAGATCGCGGCGAGAAAGCTCCTGGAGGAGCTCCAGAGCGGGATGGCGCTGGATTCGCACCTTGGGGACATGCTGATCCCTTTAATAGCCCTGGCGAATGGTGTATCGAGGATCGGAGTCTCGAGGCTCACGCCCCACTCGGAGACGATGATCTGGCTCTGCTCCAAATTCACCGGGAGCGACTTCGAGGTCGAGAAGCTAAAGGGCGGCGGAGCCGCAATAAAGGTCGAAGGAAAGGCACCTTCGAGACCCTGACAGGAGAGCCGGCGTTCTGAGCGGCGGGAACTCTCTCAATTCATTAATTTACTTATCACGCCGCCTATACGCCCTCGCCCCTCCATTCTGGACCCTCGATCGGCCCGACGCCTTCAAGCAACCTCTTTTTGAACGTCTCCAGACCCTCGCCTTTTGCTGCGGAGAGGAGGTCAGACTCCCCGAAGAGGGCGGCTGCCCGCTCCAGCTGTTCCCTGCTTGCGGCGTCGGCCTTGTTCAAGAATGTCAGGACCTTCAGCCCCGGGAAGGCGGCTGAGATCCCGGCCCTCAGCGACTGCTGGCTCTCGAGTGAGAAGCCGTTCGCCTCCGATGCGTCCACAATGAAAGCCATCAGGTTGGCAAGCCTACCGAGGGCCGTTATCGAAAGGCGCTCGGTCCGGTTCATCTCCCCTATGGGGCGGTCCAGGATCCCGGGGGTATCCACCACCTGTATGAGCCGCCTGCCTACGAGGACGTGGCCTATCATCAGCTCCTTTGTCGTGAACGGGTACGGCCTCACCTCGGGCTTTGCCCTTGATATCGAGCGGAGGATCGTGGACTTGCCGACACCCGGGTATCCCGCAAGAACCACCGTGGGGACGGACGGGTCGGCGGCAGGCAGGTCCTTCATCTTCTCCCGCATGTCTGCGATCAGTTGGAGGTCGCCCCTGGCGTCCCTGATTATCGATGCTGCCCTGCCAAGGAACGCCCGCCTTGCGATACCCGCTTCCTGAGGAGTCTTCGCAAACCGGATCCTCCGCTGGCTATCCTTTGCGACCTCGCGGATCACCCTGGCTGCGCGGCTGATCCTCCCCAGCGCAGACCGCACATCGGCTACGCCGGAATGGAGTTCGAGGATCTCCCTGTAGAACGGGTGGAGTCGCTCGATCGTCGGGACCGAATGGACTAGCGCCTCCAAGTACCCTGCAGAAACGCGTTCGCATGCCTTGACCCTTGAGGTCTCCCTCCGCTTCGCCTTCATTATCGCGGGGAGCCGCTTCGGCAGCTCGACCTCGACCTTCTCGGATTCCCGTAGCATCTTTCCCACGATCTCGTCGGCAGTGAGGACTGTCGGCATCGTCTCGAAAGGCTGCTTCACCCTCTGACCCTCCTATCCCATACTACTCTCCCGTCCTTGATTAATGCCACTACGCGGTGGTAGGGGATCACCACCTCTTCGCCCCCTTCGCTGCAGACCAACGCCCTCGGCGCTATGTCGGTGACGTCCTCCCCCTTAATCACCCTCCGGTTGGAAGGGGCACCGCGGTGGACGATCACTATCCCGTACCCGCTGAGACCGCCCTCGCTGGACCACTTTATCCTGTTAAGCATGTCCCTTATTGTAGTCATCTGGAACACGGGTAAAAGCTTATTTAATTCGCTTCTCAACGAGAGAGTGCAAGTGGAGGTTTTAAAAGTTGCCTGAGGCGCAGTTCGGATACCCGGTCACCGGAGCCACGACCGTCGGGATAGCCTGCAGGGATGGCGTGATCCTGGCCTCCGAGAAGAGGGTGACCTACGGTTTCTCCATAATGACTAAGGCCGGCAAGAAGGTCTTTGCGATAAACGACAGGCTTGGCGTGGCGTTTGCAGGGCTCATCTCAGATTCTCAGGCGGTGCTTAGGAGGATCTCCGCAGAGACAAACCTTTACGAGCTTGAGACCCACAAGCCGATGAGCGTCAGGGCTACGGCGAAAATACTCGCCAACCTGCTTTACGCACAGAGGGTCTACCCGGTTTACACCGAAACAATGGTCGGGGGCGTCGACGATGAGGGTGCCAAGCTCTTCGTGCTGGATCCGCTGGGATCGATGATCGAGGACAAGTACGCCGCGCTCGGGACCGGGGGTGCAATAGCGATCGGCATAGTCGAGTCTGCCTACTCCCCGGATATGAGCCTTGATGCGGGTAAGGACTTGGCGGTTAAGGCGGTCAGGGCAGCAATAGCCAGGGACGTTGCCTCGGGCGATGGCGTGGACGTGCTGGTCATCTCCAGTCAGGGTGCAAGAGAGGAGACCCTACCCGCGAAATGAATGAAAACTTAAAGCGGGCGGCGGGCGCCTTGGAAGTGGAGTACGGGGTCCTCAGGTCGCAGGGCTACCACATAGTGGGCAGGCACTCGGCGGTGAAGACCTGCCACTGGACAAGGGAGGCCATCCTCGGGAGGGAGCACTGCTACAAGGGCAAGTTCTACGGTATAGAGAGCCACAGGTGCCTCCAGATGACGCCTGCGGTGAGCAGGTGCTCGAACATGTGCCTCTACTGCTGGCGGGTGCTCCCGCACGAGCACGGATACCCCTCTATTGAGGTCGGCGCGGAGGATCCTCCAGAGCACATCGTCGAAGGTGCGATCGCGGCCCAGAGGAGGGCGCTAAGCGGTTACAAAGGCAACCCGAAGACGGATCCCGACCGGTTCAGGGAGGCGCTGGATCCGAAGCACGCGGCAATAAGCCTCAGCGGCGAGCCCACCGAGTACGCGATGGTAGACGGGCTGCTGTGCGAGTTCAAGAGGAGGGGGATGACCACGTTTCTCGTCACCAACGGCACCAACCCGAAGAAGCTCGGGGAGATCCCCGAGCCGACCCAGCTGTATGTGTCGCTGAGCGCGCCCTCGGAGGAGGTGTACCGTTCGGTCTGCAGACCGGCTTCCGGCGGTAACTGGAGGAGCCTGATGGAGTCGCTCTCGCTGCTCAGGTCATTCTCCTGCCCAACCGTGGTCAGGATGACTGCGGTCAAGGGCCTGAACATGGACGACATTGGTGGATACTCCAGAATAATTTCTAGCGCATCGCCCACGTACGTCGAGGTCAAGGCGTACATGCACGTCGGCTTTTCGGTGACGAGGCTCGGCTACGAGAGCATGCCCAGCCATGAGGAGATCGTCGAGTTCGCCAAGGGGATCGCGGAGAGAACCGGCTACGAACTGGTGGGGGAGGTCCCCATCAGCAGGGTCGCGCTCCTCAGCAGTATAGGCAAACCTAAAAAGGTCTCCGCATCCATCTGATCAAGGTGGCTTCGTTGAAGTTCGAGGGCATAATGGAAGGGATCGCACTTTCCCTCAAGGCAAAGGACATGAAGAGGGAGGAGGTCATCTCCCTGTCCAGGGAGATAATAAGGAGGTCGGGGAGTGCGGTACTCTCGATCCACAGGGGGGAGTTCGCAGCAGCGGAGGAGGGCCTCAAGGCAGCGAGGGGAGCGCTGGAGGGCGCGCTCCAAGCTTGCAGGGACTTCCCCGAGTTCTATTACACAGGCCCCCTACCCCAGGCATTCCAGGAGTATGCCGAGGCGATGATCCTCCTCGCCCTCGTCAGGGACCTGGAGGTCCCGAAGCCGGCAGAATTGGGCGTCCCGCCCGAGCCTTACCTCACAGGGGTGGCTGACGCGGCGGGGGAGCTGAGGAGGTACGCCCTGGACGCGATAAGGAAGGACAGCATCGAGGAGGCGTGGAGGGCCCTCGAGCTGATGGAAGAGGCATATACGTTGCTGAAGGCGATGGACTACCCCCGGGCAGTGGTCCCGAACCTGAGGAGGAAGGTTGACGTGATGAGGAGGCTTGTGGAGGAGACGAGGGGGGACGTCACGCTTGCACACCAAGGCCTCCTGATCAGGAGGGGGATCGAGAAGGCGTCTGTCAAGATGGAAAGGCAAAGGGATAATGAATGAGTGAAAGAGGGTACGAAGAGGCATGAAGATCAGGATCAAAGAGGTGCTTGAGAAGGCCGAGAAGGATTTTGAGCATGCCTGGAAGGAGACAGGCCAGATGGTCGGGGGCAAGGGGGTCTTCGCCCTCGGGAAGAAGGGGACCAAGCATGTCCTCGTCGAGACCGCGAACAGGCTCAGGGAGATCTACCTTGAGCTCGGGTTCGATGAGGCTGTGAACCCGATGATCGTGGACGAGGCGGACATATACAAGCAGTACGGGCATGAGGCGCCTGCGATACTCGACAGGTGCTACTACCTGGCGGCGCTCCCGCGTCCGGACATCGGGATCGGCGCGGAGAAGGTCGCGAAGATAAGAGATGCCGGGGGACCGGCCGACGAGGCCTCGCTCGAGAGGCTCAAGGGGATCTTCCACGACTACAAGAAAGGGAGGGTGGACGGGGATGATCTCGTCGAGGCGGTTGCGGAGGGGCTCGGGGTCCCGGACACGACCGCGCTCAGGGTGCTCAACGAGGTCTTCCCCGAGCTCAGGATGCTTGAGCCGGTGCCGACCAAGCTGTTGCTGAGGTCGCACATGACGAGCGCCTGGTTCCTCACCTGTGCGGCTGTCCAGCACAAGCTGGAGATGCCCGTTATGCTCTTCTCCGTGGGGCTGAGGGCGAGGAGGGAGCAGCAGGAGGACGCGACGCACCTCAGGTTTCACCACGCAGCTTCCTCGATAATCATGGACGAGGAGGTCTCGATCGAGGACGGGAAGCGGGTCTCTGAGGAGGTTATCAAGAGGCTAGGCTTTGGAGAGGTCAGGGTCGAGAGGAAGAAGGTGACTGCCAAGTACTACGCGCCCGGGACCGAGCACGAGGTCTTCGCGAAGGTCAGCGGGACGGGCTGGGTGGAGCTGATGGACTTCGGGCTCTACAGCCCCGTCGCTCTTGCGCGTTACGGGATAGAGTACCCCGTCCTGAACATAGGGATAGGGGTTGAGAGGGTTGCGATGCTCCTCCACGGCTACAAGGACGTCAGGGAGCTCTCCTACCCGCAGTTCTACGGCGAGTGGGTCCTCTCCGACGCCTCACTGGTGAGGCAGATCTCCTTCATTGAGGAGCCGCTGACCGAGGAGGGGAGGGCGGTCGAGAGGGCCATAGTCGAGGCGATCGAGAGGCACAGGGGTGCGGAGAGCCCCTGCGAGTTCGTGGCTTTCGAGGGCAAGGTCTCAGGAAGGGACCTCAGGGTGCTGGTATACGAACCGGATCCGGGTGTGAGGTTGGTCGGGCCGGCCGCATTCAACGAGCTGGTCGTATACAGGGCGAACGTGCTTGGCGTACCGCCGCAGGGGATGGAAAACGTCGAGATCATAAGGGGGGCCAGGGAATCAGGGGTCAGGACTGGCATAAGGTACATAGATGCAGTGGCCAAGATGGCGGCTGCCAGGATCGAGAGGGACGGGCAGGTAGAACTCAGGGTCAGGATGGTGAAGCTGCTCAGCGACATAAACCTGAAGGTATCGGACGTCGGGCTCAGGTACATTTCGAGCAGGCAGGGGAAGATAGACGTGAGGGGGCCTGCCTTCATCGGCGTCAGGTCCGAGTTGGCTAGTGGCAGGCAGTAGCCAAAGCCATTGAGGCGCGGGAAGGGGGCGGAAGTGCATCAAACACCCTTTCGACACTGGGAAGGCCAAGAGGGCGCAGCGCTCCTTAGCCAGGAGGATCTCATTCGAACCGCCTAGGGAGGTCCGTTCGGTCTGCGGGGTGGACGTGTCCTACAGGGGGGAAGAGGGGTACGCCGCGGCGGTTGTGCTGAGCTTGCCTGCCATGGAGGAGGTCGAGGCGGAGGCGGCATCCGGGACGGCACCCATACCTTACATGCCCGGCTTCCTCGGGTTCAGGGAGATGCGGTTTTTTGCCGCGCTATTCAGGAAGCTGAAAACAAAGGCATCGGTATACATGGTGAACGGGCACGGCGCGTTCCATCCTGAGGGGCTCGGCGCAGCCTCGCACTTCGGGGTCGCCTTCGATGTCCCCACAGTAGGGGTCTGTCTATCGCCGCTATCGTTCGAGGGCGGGGAGGTGTCGGGCGACCGCCTTATTGCATACGGAAAAGAGGTCGGGAGGGTGATCCGAACCGCCGGCGGGGGCAGGCTATTCGTCAGCGCGGGACACAGGATGGATCCAGAGAGCGCGATCGGGATCGTGATCAGTTGCATGAGGGGGCACAGGCTACCAGAGCCTTTATTTCTCGCGAACCTATACAGTAAGAGGGCCATGGAGGGCAGATCCTGAGTTGGAAGGTGATCTCTGGTTCGCACTCCTCCAGATCTTTAAGATGGGGGGGCACACAAGGCAGATATTGCTCGGTACCTCGGACTTTGGCAGGATGATCGGCGTCTCGCAGCAGACGGCATCCAGGCGCCTCCTCGAGCTCGCTGAGATGGGGTACGTCACGCGGGAACTGACCCCGGACGGGCAGATTGTGATGATAACCGAGAAGGGGATGGGCGCGATAAGGGAGGTCTACGAAGCGCTCAGGATGGGGCTCGAGGGGATCGACAATGTCAAGTTCCTCAACGGCTACGTCTTCTCCGGATTCGGTGAAGGGGCTTATTATGTCACCAAGAGCGGCTACAGGGAACAGTTCTCGGAGAAGCTCGGGTTCGCCCCTTTTCCGGGCACGCTGAACCTGAGGCTCAGGTCCGCGGCAGACATAAAAGCGAGGACCGAGCTCGAGGCGCTCCCCGGGATCACAATAAAGGGATTCACGAATTCCGAGAGAACCTATGGGGACGTGAAGTGCTTCCTAGCGAAGGTAAACGACATTGCAGACGGGGCTATCCTGATGATACACCGGACCCACTACGGGAAGGAAGTGCTGGAGATAATTGCCCCGGAGAACCTGAGGAAGAGGTTCGGGCTGAGGGACGGGGACATAGTCCAGCTGAAGGTATTTCTTAACCGCGACCATCCGCCTGAGTTTCGCCCTGGCTGAGGCGCTTTGCCAGGCCAGAGTTCAGGAGGGCCCTGATTTTAGAGGAGCTTATGTCTCCGTATTTGCCGAGCCGGATTATCTCGCCCTGGAACCCCTCCCGGCGGAGCACCTCGGCGAGGTCTTCCTGGTCGTACCCGAGGGCGACTATGTCCGGCATGAGCGAATCGAGGATCGCCTTAGTGTCGAAGTCGACTCCCCCAAGGATTGCCCTGTCTACGGGCTTCAGCGCCTCGACGAGCTCCCGCCTGTGCTCCTCGTTCATGACAGGCGGTCTCCCCTTCCTCTTCAGTATCGTCGCGTCCCTGGCCACGACGACGACGAGCTCGCCGCCCGGCCCCGCCAGCTTCTTTGCCTCCTCGAGATAGCGGAGGTGCCCGTAGTGGAGCAGGTCGAAGCATCCGGCAGCGAGGACGATCTTACCCGTCAGTCACACCCCCAAGCTTCCTGGCTGCCGCTCAGCCGGGCGTGGATCCGAAGGTCCACTCGTATCTGAGCCACCCCATGTTCCTGCAAGCATCGATTATCCCCTCACAATAAGCTATGCAGACGAGCGCTGTAATATAGTCCTGCCTTCCGAAATAATACTTGCTGTCCTCGAAGTAGATCTTCGACAGCCTTATGTTCTCCTCTGCCTGCCTACGCAGTGAATCCTCATTCGGCAGGGAGACCTCCATCGTCCTGAACACCCTCTCCGTCGCTGCAATGTATCTTTCAAGCTTCTTTCTGGCTTCTTCCTCGAAGCTCAAAGATATCCCCTCACAAGATCCTCATCCGCCCCAGCTATGAGCGTCAGGGCCTCTGCCTCCATGAAGTGGAGGCGCCCAGGAACTATCAGGGAGTGGGGAGGGGGGCCGAACTCCAGAGGACGAAGGTCGGAAGCCCTGCCGGCCCTGACCAGCTGGGAGGGGGAGCCTGCCCTTGCCAGAACCACCATGAGCGTGTCGCCTGAGACCACGCCTCCCCTCTGCTCCTCCTCCATCTCGAGCAGGAGGCTGATCGCCTCCCCCGCCTTCATGAAACGCCCCTCCTCCACGCGGAGGTCGAGGAAGAAGAGCGTGTGCAAACCGAGGCCCCTGTTCGTCCTCAGAGTCTCGTATGGGACCATTGAGATCGGCTCTGGGAAGGTTATCGTCGCAGATTTCCCGAACTTGTAGTTCTGCAGCCCCGCAGCCCCGGGCGCCACCGATATGATCGAAGGGGCGTTCACAACCTCGACCTTTATGCCCCTCTTGATCGCCCTAAGCCTCAGATCAACGTGTGTGGTGGCCACAAACGGGTCTCCGGCTACGAGAAGGGCAACCTCTCCGTGCGAGGCGGCATCAAGTATCGCTTTCCCATCTTCGACCTCCCTCCTCCCGACTGTCCTGATCTCCTTTCCGACGATCCTGCCCAGTGATTCCAGGTTCAGTCCCGGCATCACGTTCGTGTAGTGCTCGAAGAGGACGAGGTCCGCCGCCCTGGCACGCTCGAGGCCGCGCAGGCTGATCCCCTTCTCATCGTGCAGGCCGAGCCCAATGAACGTAAGCGGAGGCATATACAACCACACACTGGATATCCATAAAGCGATACTTTTAAATTACACCTCCCAAATGGAAAAGTCGGACGGGCCTGTAGCTCAGTACGGTAGAGCGATGGGCTCTTAACCCATTGGCCAAGGGTTCAAATCCCTTCAGGCCCGCCATCCTAAACATTCGCCAATTTTTGTACTAGGACTTAACCTGCGGATTGATCCTTGTCGATCACACCAGCCTGCCCTTGCAGAACCGGTACGTGTCGTCCGCTATCTTCATGAGCTCAGGGTCGTGTGTAGAGAGCAGAACTGTCTTGCCGCTGTCCCTAAGCGAGGAGAAGACGTTGTAGATTATCCGTGAGGTCTCTTCGTCCACAAAGACCGTCGGCTCGTCCGCAAAGATGTACTTCGGCTCCTTGATCAGCGCGCGGACGAAGGCCGCCCTCTGCTGCTCCCCTCCGGAGAGCTGCTCTACGAGGTGCTCGGCCCGGTCCGCAATGCCCAGTTTCGCGAGCCACTCCCTGGCCTTCCCCTCGTAATCCCAGGGTTCGATATCCGAGGAGTAGAGCGGGATGAGTATGTTCTCGAGCGTCGTGTACTGCGGCAGCAGGTTTATGTGCTGGAATATGAAACCGAAGTTCTGCCTCCTGTAAATTGTCCTCCAGAAGTCAGATGCCAGGAGGACGTTCTCTCCGTCGTAGAGGATCTCACCTGAGGTTGGGGTGAGTATGAGCCCGATCATGCTGAGTATGGTCGTCTTCCCGCAGCCACTCGGTCCTGTTAAGGCGACTATCGACTTGTCCTTGACCTTCAGGCTCACGTCCACGACAGCCGCGGTCTCGTTGAACTTGCCCCTGTTGTAGATCTTTGTCAGGTTCTTTACTTCGATCATGCGGCAGCCCTCCTCATCGCAAGCTCGGGGTCGGTGATCGCGTTGAGCCAGGCCGGGACCACGGTCGTTATCAGGAGCGGTATGACCGTCACGGCATAGATCGAGAAGATCGACTGGAGGCTCGCGTACACGGGGAGTCGGAACTCCCTAGGGAGGTACGCCCACCCGAGGAGTATGTCCACCAGCCCGGGGGCGTTGAAGAAGGCGGCATACGAGAATCCGAGAAGCATCCCCAGCGATGTCGCAAAGAACCCGAGGACCAGGCTCTCCACCAGCCTAACCTCGATTATGTCCAGAGTCGAGAAGCCGAAGGTCTTCAGGAGCCCGACCTCGAACTGTGACTCGTGTCCGACCACTATAGCCTGGCTGAAGGCAATCAGCACGATTGCGACGAGCAGGATCGTCCAGAGAGTGGTGAAGATGCCTCCACGGGCACCGTAGGCTGCCTTGTAACCCCTGAGTAGGAGGTCCTGGTCGAGCACCCGGAGGTTCGGGATGGAGTTCATCTTGGAGGCGACCGAAACAGGGTCCTCGGCGGGGCTGACGTATACGCATAGGTCTGTGCAGTACCCCTCTGGCATACTGAAGAAACTGTCAGCGTCGCTGAGAGACATCACAATCATATCTGCGGTGTAGATCGAGGAGGCGTCTGAGAAGACCCCGACGACGTGGAACTTGTTCACCTCGACCGACTCGCTGAGGAGGATTATGTCGTCCCCCACCCGGACATTGAGCATGTAAGCCAGCAGCTTGCCGATCACGATGTTCCCGGTGCCTTCGTCCTCAGGGGTCAGGAACCTCCCCTCCTCAAGGCTGGTGATGACTCCTCTCGAGTAGCCCAACCCCTCGGGATCCAGCCCCACGACGACGAAGGTGTACTGCCCGACGCCAGCGTAGCCCCAGGTCCGCTTGAGTACCTTCTCGACTCCCGGGATATCGGACACAACGTCCGCATAGGAGTATGGTATGAGCTCGATCCGACCCCCCTTGAGGTACTGCAAGGTGAGATCGGGCGCGGCCTCCACGCTGAGCTCTGCCTCCCTCTCGAGCCCGTCCTTCGTGAACAGGACGGCAGAGATCATGGTGGTCGCCACCAAGAATGTAATCAGGATGACGGCAGTCCTCATCCTGTACCTCTTAATACAGTCAAAAGAGTAGTTCAACAGGTTCTTGTGCTTCTTTATCATGTGGATCATCCCTTTACAGCGGTGAAATTGAACCCGGGTATATGCTCCCTGTACTCCCTCAGACGAACCGGCGTGTCAATGAAGCTGGAAGAGACGATGTAGTCGTAGCCCCCCGGGACGTCATAGAGGGACCTGACAAAGATTTCCAGCAGCGGGTTCCTAGTCCCTTCGTAGTTCGTCCCGACAGCGATGCTGGGGAACCCCAGAACCTCACGGATGGCTCTGTCGTGCTCGCGCCCCCACCAATGGACTTCGCTGTAGAGGGCGACAGAGATGAGGGCGGCGGTGAAAATGATCGCAAGCAAGGGCAGCACAATCATCCTTCTCATCATCTTCCCCCCGTAGGTATCACTATGAGGTACCTGAAGTCCCCTTCAAACCCCTTCGACCTGATCTCGACCACGTTGTCTACACCAGCCTGAATCAGCGTGACGAAGCAGCAGGAGGCTATCGAGGTGTTCGTGACTAGCGTTTGGTTAACGTAGGTCTCACCGAACGGGATCCCGTTGAAGGTCACGTCGATGTTCCCGGGGGTCCTGATCGAGAGGGGCTGTACGCCGAGGATCATTATCGACTGCCCCCCGGCGCCGGCGTAGCCGAATATGTCCTTTACAGTCTCGCCCGAGGCGATGGTGAAGTTGTCCGAAACGTACGTGTTTGCATCGACCCACCCCCTCGGCAGGACAACAGGCTGGAAAGGGCTGAAGTAGGGGTGCGCGCTCAGGAAGACGGCTAAGAGAGCCACCACCCCAACCGTGGAGACCGTGAGCACGAGGAACATCGCCCTCAGGGGTTGTGAGACCTGTCTCATTTTATTTCAGCTATAGATTGGCGCTTACAATAAATAAACCTTCCACAGGCGCATTTTGTTTCAGAGTTCAATTCCAAAGACCATAACACTAAACCTTTATGCAACGCATGCGTCTTTCCTAGCAGGAGGAAAAGAGATCATGATATGGACCCCTCTGACTACGGTCATGACAGTGCTGGGAATCTTCGGTCTGGTGCTTGTAGCATACGCATCAAGCAAGGCCTACGCTATCAACCGGAGGATAGCGAGGGCCGGGCTCGAGGAGAAGTACCTCCTCGAGAAGAACTACTACCTGCTGTCGACAGTGGTCTGGGTAATACTAGTATCTAGGATAATTGCAAGCGGGCTCTTCTGGGCTACCAACGAGAGCCTTATCCCTCTTATCCCAGGGGCGATGTGCCAGTTCGGGGTGAGCCAGGCCGGGAGCCCATACTCCTGGATAGACACAGGGGTAAAGCTAGTGGTGATCTTTGCTTACGGGATCTGGCTTGTGCTTGATCTCCTCAACCGCAGGGTGAAGGGGAGCCCGCTGCTGTCGTCCCTCTCTAAGATATTCATACTGCTAGTCCCCCTCCTGCTTCTTGACACCTTACTCGACCTCGCATTCTACTTCACCGTGAGCCCCGTGACCGTCCCGTGCTGCAGGACGGTCTTCACAGAGACCTCTCCGGTCCCCTGCCCCTACTGCTTCGTCTTCCATGACGCCCCGATGTTCCTGGTGGTGATAGTCAGCTACGGGCTCTCGATAGCTTTAGTGCTGTGGGGCTTTGTTGTCAGGCACTACACTGTCAGGGTAAGCGAGATGGAGACGGTCGGGAACGACGCGATGAGGAGGCTCGTCACTTTTGCGCTTGCGTTCGCCGTGATCGGGACGATCGCGCTAATCCCGGCGATAATCCAGGTGCTGGGCGGAGGCCCAATGTTGCACTAGGTGGTGATGGGATGGCATCAAAGCGCGCGGCGGCAATAGTCGCGGCGGCGATAGCAGCTCTCGTCATATCGGCGGTCGCGATAGTTTACTTCAGGGGACAGCAGTCCGCGCTCCCCGAGGAGACTGGGCTCAGCGTGACGGGTGTCGAGTTGAACAGGAGGACGCATACCCTCGTGGGAGTGAATGTGACCTCGTCGCTGGCTTCCGACGTAGGGATAAGGTCCGCCAGCCTGGTCAAGATCCAGTCCGGGATTACTGTGGCATCGACCACTTTCTCGCCGGCGAGGAATATACCGGCGAATTCCCAGTCGTACGTCCCGATAGGTTTTGGCCTGGACCCGGAGGGTGCGGATTACTTCCTGTACCTCGTCACCGACGGCGGGAAGGCCGTGAAGTACAGGGTCTCGTACCCCTGATTTTATTTTATTTTTTTTTTTAGACAAGCGATTTATAGTTGCGTGATAGATCACATATTCATGCCCAGAGGTTTTTGCGAGAGGTGCAGGAGAGGGTGTGTGGGCAGGAGGCCCAAGAACGTCCACATCGCTAAGATGCCAGCAGCAGAGGCTTTGGTGCCTGTCCCCGAAGGGAGTGCCCCTCCGATAGAGCTGGACCTGGCGGAGCTCGAGGCGATGCGCCTGGTGGAATTGGAGAAGCGCTCGTACGACGAGGCTGGGATGATCATGGGGGTGTCCAGGAACACCATATGGCGGCTGGTTGAGAGCGGGAAGGAGAAGGTCATCTCGGCCTTCTTCGAGGGCAGGAAGATCGAGCTGCATAGGCTCTGAGCCGAGGGTTATTGTCATAAAATCGAGTATACGAGCAGTGCAATGCCGAGTAGCGCGCAGTAAACCGAGAACAAGGACAGGCGGTTGGAGAGGACCGCCCGCCTCATGATCCCGATCGACGCGTACCCCACCAGTGCCGATGTCAAGAAGCCGGCGGCGTATTCCGACCCTAAAGAGGCGGACTGGATTCCCGGGAGCTCGTAGAGGAAAGCCCCGAGGATCACTGGGATCGAGAGAAGGAAGGAAAACCTGAACGCTGATGCCTTCTCGACGCCGGAGAGGAGGGCGGAGGATATAGTCATCCCGCTCCGGGATACGCCTGGCGCGATCGCTGCCGCCTGGAACGCCCCGATCAGCAGAGCCCTGGCAACGTCCAGCCGCCTTCCGCCCTTCCCTATTCTTGAGACCAGAAGCGTAGAGGCAGTGACGAGCAGACCTGCCCCGACTGCGAAGAGGTTATGGAAGAGGCCTTCGAAGAGGTCGTTGAAGAGGTAGCCAGCCAAGGCAGCTGGGACCGAGGCGACGGCAACCAGCACCGCTGTCCTGAAGTGCTCAGACTTCGTCTCCAGCCCGAAGACGGAACGGGCGATCTCGAGCAGATCCCTCCGGAAGTACAAGCAGACGGCCACGAGTGTGCCCAGGTGGAGTGTGAGGTCGAATGAGATCGGTGCGCTTACCCCCCATATCTCCTTAATAATCACCAGGTGCCCCGAACTGGATATCGGGAGCCACTCCGTGATCCCTTGGACTATAGCCAAGTAGAATGCCTGCACGAGGTCCAAGCCAAAAACCGCCTACGACACAGATGCGTCCTGGTCTGCAGAGGTCCTCACGACGAACACGGGGCAAGGGGCGTTGTTCACGACGCTGTTGGCGACGCTGCCCATCAGAAGTGCCCTTATCCTGCTCTGCCCGCGCGCCCCTATCACGATCATGTCGGCCGACTTCTCCTTGGCTATCTGGACGATCCTCATCCCGGCGTTCCCGACCGAGAAGTCGAGTAACGCGGTCGGGCTGACCGATCGCTCCTCGGCGGCTCTCACGGCGCTGTTGAGTATCGACTGACCCGCCTCTTCCAGCTCCTTGGCAGCCACCTGGATCCCGCCCACGTCAGAGACCGGCGGGATAGAGACCACGTGGAGCAGGATCAGTTCGGACGAGAAGGTCTTCGCGAAGTGGCAGGCCCAATCGATAACCTTGACGGTCACAGGAGAACCGTCTACGGGCACGAGTATTTTCTTTATCTCCATGAGTAATGAGTTGTACGCATCGGATTAAAGGGTTTTGTCCTGATCAGAACTCGAGGAACCGCGCCATCCGAGCGATTTCAGGGACGTCGCCGAACCTCTCCATGAATGACCTGAGGTCCGGGAATGGGCGTGCCAGCACGACCGATGCTGCCCTCTTTTTCCCTACACCGGGTATGCTCTCTAGCTCCCTGAGCTCGAGCTCGTTTATCCTCACCGGATATCGCAGGCCGCCGACCGACCTCGGGCCATGCGAGACCACTAGGACGTCGATGAACTGCCCCACCTCGAGCTGCCGCGGTATCCCCACGAGGACAGGGTATGACCCGACCTGCCGGCCCCAGGTCATCCCGCCCTGGACGAGCTCCGTCCGGACCCCCCTGAGGACTGTCATGGCTGGCACGACCCTCCTCATCATGGGCAGGTCGATCTCCTCTCTCACCTTGCGCTTGTGGGATAGGAAGAAGTGATGGTGCTTCCTCACGAGGTAGTCTCCTGATGACTCCACACGGGTCGAAGGAATGACCATCAACTGCCTCAGGTTCACGCGCCTGAAGAGCAGCCCGGAGTCGAGGGCGTCCTTCATGAACTCGAAGTTGGCCTCGTATGTGCCCTTCGTCTCACCCGGAAGGCCGTAGACGAAGTTGAGCCCCGGGAGGAGGTGGGGCATCCCGTTCTCCCCCCTCTCAGCCCCCACCCGGTTTATCAGCGAAACCGCTTTCATGGCCCCCTCGTAACCGACCTTCAGGTTGTTCCTCCTGATCACCTCCTCGTCCACCGATTCGATACCAAGCGCCGCGGTATCCCCCGGGGTGTGGTACCTGACTATCTCCCTCAGCGCCTGCTCGGACAGTTCGGGGTGCTCGGCGATCGTGGCCGGGTTGCAGTTGTCTATGTGCAGCACCCGGAGGGAGGGGGCAGCCCTTCGGATCGAGGAGAAGAGGCGCCTTATCGCCGGAGGGTTGGGCGCGGGGTAGGCCAGGCCCCTGTCCCGGGACCCGTACACGAGGAGGTCGGGCTGCCTCCCCAGCCTAAAGTTGACGGCGCCCTCGGAGTGGAGGGCAGCGACTTCGCGGGCGATCCCCCTCACGCTCCTGAACTCAGGGTAGCCGTGGAGCGGCTCTGTGCAGAAGGAGCACCCCCCTATGACGGACCTCGGGCAGCCCCGGTAAGTCTCTATCTCGCAGATAAGCCCGTCCGGGAAGAACGGGTGCTGCCTGACCACCCGCGCACCCCGCTCTGCGAAGGCGTCCGAGCTGCCGGCGTTCTCGCGGACCGAGTCCAAGTCCGCCCGCTCGCTGAACTTATCCTTTATGAGCCGGTGGACGACGACCTCGGGGTCCCCGGTGATGACAAAGTCGTAGAGGGCGGAGAGGTCTCCCACGGTACTCCTGCTGCAGCCGCCCCGCCCGAAGCCGAATCGTACGGCAGGGCCGCATATCGCCCTGTACCTAGACGCTAGGATATCGGGGAGGCGGACGGCGTCGTTGTGCGTTGCCGGCGCTCCGGAGAGGTACTTCCCGGGCACCGTGACCCCGGCGATGAGGACGGAGAGGTCGGAGGACTGCGATACGGCCCTGATCCTCTCCGGGTCGCGCCTGGCGTCGTCTATCGTTACGTAGAGGACCTCGGCACTGGGAGAGGCGGACCATACAGCGCCGGCGACGTACCTGGGGTAGATGTCGATGAAGGGAGGGACGCCGAGGCCTGCGGGCTCGTCGGTGTACCCGTCAATTATGAGGACGCGCATATTGAGACAGCCCCTATGGATGCCGGAGGTGTTCCCATCCCCTCGCCTCCACGGGTCGCTCCGAGGATCCGTCGCTCAGGAATACGCCACTCCCATCCTCGGCCCTGCCTATGGGCAAAAGGCTGCCCCCGCACATCTCGGCGATTTCCCGGGCCTTCTCGAACGCCTCCGGCTTGATCGTGAGGACGATCTCGTACTCCTCGCCGCCGTAGAGGGCGAGGTCCTCGGCACGCAGTCGGTGGATCGAGGCAAACTCAGCGGCGGCATCGGAGACTGGAAGGCTGGAGATGACGAAACGGACGCCGCTGGACTTGGAAATTTCGTGGAGGGTGAAGGCCAGCCCGTCACTCGAGTCCATCGAGGAGGTCACCACCCCGGACTCTGCGAGCGCCACCCCGAGGTCCACCCTCGCCCTAGGCCTGTAGACGCTTTTTAGCAGCCTCGCCCTCAGGTCAGGGGGCGCGCCTCTGCCCTTCATGAGGATCTCGAATGCGGAGGCGGTCTCGCCGAAGGGCCCGGTCACAGCCAGGAGATCTCCCGGGGAAGCCCCAGACCTCGCGACGAGGCGGCTTGCAAAACCGACCATGAAGCCAGCAACGACCAGGTCTCTGGACTCGCCGAGGTCGCCGCCGAGGAAGCTCAGACCGTACTCCCTGCAGGCGGAGAGGACGCCGTCCGCAAGCTCAAGGATCTGATCGGACCGGTAGTTCGGGGGGACCCCGATTGAGTGCATGAACGCGCAGGGTCTGGCGCCCTTGGCTGCGAGGTCGCTCGCGCACATCACAACGGACTTCCTCCCCATCTGGGAGTGGCGCATCCCCCGCGGGGCGTCCGTTCTCCTAACGAACATATCAGCCTTTAGGACCAGGTATTGGCCGTCAGGAAGTCGAATAGCCGAGGCGTCATCCGGGTGCGGCAGCGGGCCGTCCATGCGTGCTCCCGCGAGCTTCCGGTCTACAAGCCGCCAGATCATCTCGATCAGCCCCCTCTCGCCGATGTCCCCCGCTCGCCGAAGCACCGCCCGGAACCCCCTTCAAGCCTGCACTTACAAAAGGTATGGAAAAGGATTTATTTTTTGGCATTGCTTTAGACCGAGGGGAATGCCTTAGTGGCTCAGCCCGGCAGAGCGACGGTTTCGTAAACCGTTGGTCGGGGGTTCAAATCCCCCCTAAGGCTCCACCTGACTTCGCGACCTTTGGCCGGGAAGTTCAAGTCGATCTTTTTACGTTAATTAATATCTTCAGGATGAAGACTTAAAAAGACCAGTTGGTTAATCGGTGCAGATAAAAAAAAGAGGGAAGGAAGGAATTGCGCGCAACAGGCTATGGGTATACAACTTCGCACGGTTCTCTACAGACGAATGGAAGCTGGTTGTTGTTCACATAGTCAAGGAGCGACTTCCAGTAGCCCTGCTCACTCTTATTGCTCCCGAGAAGCGCGGCGTTTGCGTTCTCAATAATCGCCTGTATAGTTATGAAACCCGATGGAACGTAGGCAGAGGGGCCCACGTACACAACAGTCGATCCGTCTAGACCGTGGCGCGTGTTTCAGCACTGTCCCTATCAGCTGGGCAGAGAGCACCCACTTCATCTCCTTTGCGTTGGCGCTGAGCAGATACGTCCTGATTTGGGACTTGTCGGTGAAAGGCGGGTAAGACCATCCGGAAGGCGTGTAAAGGTTTAGTCCGTTGAGTTCATTTATGTCATCGGATGTGATGAGTGCCTGTCCGTTCTTGTTAGACCAGAAACCGATCGTCCTTCCGCCGTATCCCTGCTCGAGTCAGACATTCCCGAAGTCGACTCTTATACAACTGGTTTCGTCGCCCGAGACTATGACTTCGCGTACGGCTTCGGTGTTGCCGTATCGGCTCTGACAGACAGAAGGGCTAAGGGGTATGCAGCCATTAGCAATACAAGTATGAAGATTGCCAGAATTGCTTTTTTCATAAAATTTCCTCCTCTAGTAGTTCTCTAGGATTATTAACTGACCAAACAATATAAAAGTAATTATTTTCGATTTTTCGAACTTATTTATTGTTTTTTTGTAGTTCTAAAATACATATATTGTTATATTTGTATTTCTATAAAACATTTAAACAAGTAAACAGAAGAGGTGGCATAAAGGAGGGGCAGGGGCGAACCTAGCCCGCGGCCGAATACGCGTAATTTGCAACCAGTATCATGGCAGGAGATCGGAGGGAACGTCCTGCAGAATTAAGAACGGTGCGCTTGACTGCCGATGCGGAACGTTCCACCGACCCCTCCTCAGTCAAAGGAGGCGAAGATCACAAAATCGGGTACGTGGATTGAATAATTTGTCTAAAAATCCCCTTATCTCCGGAGGATCTTCACGAACAAAAGAGCGCAGACGAAACCTGCAACGAACGAGGGGATCCCGATCTCGGGCCTCTCGATCGTTCCGCTGAAGAATAGCAGCAATATCAGGAGGAAGGCGGAAACCATCACAAGCCTCAGAACATCCATGTGGAACAACCGATCCAAGAGACGCCACAACTGCAAGATAAAACTATCCTGGTTTTGGGACATGGCGCAGCGACGTCTAAGGATCACGCCTCGAAGAAGGAGCCCACGTAAGGGAGTTTGTTACTCGCCTCTGTCGGGGACTGCGACATCAGGAATATATCGACATACGTACCAGTCTCACGTATCAACCTGAACCTCACTTCGCTCTACCCCACATCCGCTTTCCCGTCAGGCCACTCCTGCCGGGCCCCAGTTAATACTTCCGATAGAAGGAATAAAAACTTTTTTTTATTTTTGCATTACTGTTTAATTGTTATATATAAAAACAATTTATTCTGCTGGCTTAGTTCCTGTCGAAGTACTTCTGGTGGTATTCCTCGGCCCTGTAGAACTTGGACGCCGGCGAGATCTCGGTGACTATGGGTCTTTTGAACCTGCCGGACCTCTCGAGCTGCTCCTTCATTTTCAGTGCCGCCTCCCTCTGTCCCGGGGTATGGTAAAAGACGACCGAGCGGTACTGGCTCCCGATGTCTGGCCCCTGCCGGTTTAGCGTGGTTGGATCGTGGTTTTCCCAGAATGCCTTCAGGAGCTCTTCGTAGGAGACCCTCTCCGGGTCGTAGAAAACCTGGACGACCTCAGCATGCCCTGTCTTTCCGGTGCAGACGTCCTTGTATGTCGGGTTCTCGTAGTCACCGCCCATATAGCCCACCGCCGTGGAGAGAACGCCCTCGATCCTGCTGAAGACGTGTTCGGCACCCCAGAAACACCCCATCCCAAAGGTTGCGACCTCGACAGCCATAATTTATTCCACATGGGTTATTAGTATGAGGCTACAATAATAAACTTAGAGTTTTTGTGGTGATACAATTGGCAGATGAAATGCTTGAAGAGCTTAGGCAAATAAGAAAACTGCTCGAGCCGAAACCTGCGCCGCCACCGCCCCCGCCGCCGAAAGGGCTGATCAACGAGTTCAAAGAATTCATAAAGAACTACAAGGTAATGGGGCTTGCGGTTGCATTCATCCTCGGTTTGTACTTGGGCGCCCTGACGCAGTCGCTTGTAAAAGACATACTGATGCCGCTGATAGGGCTGGCGCTGCCGGGAATTGCTGATCTCGCGACGCTCGAGGTTGCAGTAGGCAGCCAGATATTCCGCGTAGGCAGCTTCCTAGTCGCTGTGATTACATTCATAATCGTCGCCTTCGTGATCTTCGTGCTGGTCAAGATAACAAAGAGGATAGGTATTGAGTAGGCTCTACTATTTTTTTTTATTATTTTGGTTGTTTTTCTCAAGCCTTGACATTAGGAACTCTATCCACACCACATCCGGGGGCGGCTACCTCTGCTAATTAGGCGGTTCAGGGTTAAATACACCGTGCGATCATTATTGGGTTGATCCACTATGGTGTCAGTTGGGAAATTGAGGGCTGCAGAGGCGGCTTTGGGAGAAGTTTCGGACGGGCAGGTGCTCGGGATCGGGACAGGATCCACCGTCGCGATCTTCGCAGGGCTCCTGGGCAAGAAGGTCAGGGAGGAGGGATGGGATGTGTTGTGCGTCCCGACATCCTACCAGTCGGCATACCTGGCGGTCGAGAATGGGCTGCGCCTGACCTCGCTCGATGAACACCCGGTTCTGGACTTGGCCGTGGACGGGGCAGACGAGGTCGACCCCGATCTGAACCTGATAAAGGGCGGAGGAGCGGCGCTGACGAAGGAGAAGGTTGTCGACTCGTCAGCGAAGAGGTTTGTTGTTATCGCGGACAGAACCAAGCTCGTCGAGAGGCTGGGGAAGTTTCCGCTCCCAGTAGAGGTACTCCCCTTCGCGAGGAGGAAGGTTCTGTCCGCCCTGGCAGAGATGGGATCCGATCCGAGGCTCCGGGACGGCGGTGACAGGAAGGATGGGCCGCTGGTCACCGACAACGGTAACTTCATAGTGGATGCCGCTTTCGGCGAGATCCGTGACCCGCGGGGGCTCGAGCTCGAGATCAAGAGGATCCCCGGCGTGGTCGAGGTTGGGCTCTTCGTCGGATTGGCCCACTGCGCGTACATAGGGGACGACTCAGGGGTCAAGCTACTCAGCGGAAAACGGGAATAATTCGCGGTAGTGCCGGGGACGGGACTCGAACCCGCGATTTCCGGATCTCCCATCGAGCGCCTTGTCCAGGTCTTGGATTATGAGTCCGGCGCTCTAGCCAGCCTGAGCCACCCCGGCATTGGAGTTTTTTTACAGCAATCGGCTATTTTAATCCTTCTGATTCGCCCTGAGGGGCAGGCGCCTTCAACAGATCTGCGGAAAAGGGCATAGGAATATTTTTAAACCATATTCTGGAATAATCCGAGATGCCAGATTTCGCCCTAGTAGCTTAGCCCGGCAGAGCGACGGTTTTGTAAACCGTTGGTCGGGGGTTCAAACCCCCCCTAGGGCTCCACAGGAGAAAAAAGAGTTGTTTGTATCGTAAGCGTCACCAGGGCTGCTTCTTCTTCCATATTGCTACGATCTTGTCGATGGCAATGTGCGTGTAGACGCCTTTTTCCGTCTCGAGTGTTAAGACCCCATCCGCGCATGCGACTACCTTGCCCGAGAATTTGTCGCTCCAGCCGCAGTAGACATCCACTTCCATGTTCATCAGGTGACCGATTATGAAAGACTCCACGGGTATTCACCGATTATAGAAAGGCATTCTCCCACTGATATCTCTATCATATGGTCTTACATTGTGAGCCAGGAAAAATATAGAAAGGGAAGAATACCCGGGGATTGTTTCTAGAGTTTCTGCCCGCAGTTCCCGCAGAACTTTGTCCCCGGCGGGTTCTTCTCGCCGCACTTCGGGCAGACAGGTTGCTCGGGCTTTTTCATTGGTGAGCCGCAGTTGGGGCAGAACTTAAAGTTCTCTGGAACTTCTGCCTTGCAGTTGGGGCAGGTCTGTTTAGCCAGCGGTAGCAGGCTGCCGCCGCAGTTGCCGCAGAACTTCGTGTTCACGGGGTTCTTCGCGCCGCACGAGGGGCAAAGGACCACCTGCTGGGGCATCTGAGCCCCTGCTTGGCCCATCTGCTGGGCGAGTATGAACGGCATCCCGAGGCCTACGCCTGCACCGAGGCCTGCGGCTGCAGCGCCTCCACCCTGGCTGTCCTTCAGCTCTGAGGCGGTCTCCTTCATGTACTGCATCATCATTGCCTGCTGTCCCATCCCCGAGGCGAAGCGCCTGGCCTCTTCAGGTATCTTCACCCCCTCGAAGACGGCGTCGATTATCCTTAGACCGATCCTGGCAGCCTCGTCGCTGATCTTGAGTGCCACCTTGTCCGTCGTGGCATCGACGTTCTTGACCAGTTCGAAGATGTCGTGTTGCCCGAACTCGTTGATGATCCTCTCGTTTACAAAACCCCTTATGTAACTCTCAACATCCTTTGAGGTCATTGCCCCGCGGTTGCCGAAGAACTCGATCACGAAGAGCTTGGGCTCCTCGACCTTGTAAAGTGCATACCCGTAGTACCCGAGCTCCGCCTGGTACTTTATGTCGCCACTCGGGGCCGAGTAGGCGGTTCCGCCGAAGTTCGCCCTCATTTGGCTGTTTGAGACAAATATGACCTCGCAGTCGAAGATCTTGTCCATCAAACCGAGTTTGCTGAGCGCTGCCGTGAGCAGCGGGATGTTGGCGCTGGTTATCGTATGCCTCCCGGGCCCGAATACGTCGTATGCTTTCCCGTCCCTGAAGAAGACAGCCCACTGGTTCTCCATCACTATTACCTGGCTGCCAAACTTGAGTGTCAATTTAGGGAAACGGTATGCGATCTCCTCTGGACCTGCATGGTCCCAGGCAACCCTCTCTATGATTGGCATGTCGATCACACTCCAATTGGCCTGAATACGCGCTCCCTTTCGTTCCACTTCTGATCCAGGCTAACTATTTTTGACCGGAGAAGCTTTGTCTTAGCGGATACAGACTGCCAGTCCTCAGCCTCGTAGGATCCGTAGACCTCATCGATAGCCGACTCGAGCTCGCCGAGTCCTTCCCCGAATTCTTTGTCGAATTCAATGCTCTTTGCAAGCCCCTCCTCCCTGATCTCCCCTTTTCTGTCGAACAGGCCCGCGTATCCGTAGTCTGCCCGGTGCACCTTCTCCATCAGGCGATCCATGACCTGCAAGACTTTCTTGAAGTCGTCCCCTTTGAGCCCGGCCTCGAGCGCGGCCAGGTTGATCTCAGACCATTTCTGCCGCATCTCCTTGAAGCTCTGGTAGTAGTTGTCCCTGAGCGCTTTGTCTACCTCGCGTATGTCTTCCTTAGTGCCGTAACCCATCGTAAGGAAGTTTTGGATCCTGCTCAAAATCCCCTGCCTCTCCTTAATTTTTATAAGCGTGTCTGAACTCATCGTGAGACCCCATACACCTGTCCAATACTATCATAACAGTTCCATTTAAATGCGCTTTCAACTGACTATCTCAGGCTTATCTTGAAGGCGGGTCTGCCGCCCCCCAAGGGCTTTCCAGTGCAGCCATCTATGGCGATCACATAGCTTTCGCCCTTCAGATTGTAGTAGACGAACCAGACCGGCGCGTGGATCAGCTCGCCTTCGCTCAGGTACATGGTCGTGCTGATGGTCTCGAGTACGCTCACCCTCCGGCTCGCGATCTGCCTCTCCTTAGCCTCGATCTCCGCCTTTGCCTTGACTTTGGCATCCTCCTCACTCATCTCGGGCTTGAGGAACTCGGATTCGGCGGGGAGCTTCCCCTGGTCGAACGGTATCTTCATCTCCGCGGGGATCTCGTAGAAATCGACCTCGGTGATCAGGCTTGCTCTCGCGAGGACCGGCCACACATAGTGGTTCGAGAAGGTCTGTGCGATCGGTCTGGGCGCACTCTGATTGTAACCGATCCTGGCTCCGGGTCCTCCCCTGCTCCGCATGTAGGCATCGGCGCCCGCGAGGATAATCCTCCCCAGAACCTCGGCCGCCTGTGCATCTGAGCCGGCAGTTGGCACACCTATTCCTCCCCCGACGGTGCCCCTGAAGGAGGTTGTCGTGTTGGCACGGAAGACCCAGAACGGGAGGTACCGCAGGACCAAGTTTGTTATCACCGCTTCCTTGGCCACCCCTATCCGGAATATGCCCTTGTCCATGTACCTCTTCGCAGCCTCTGCGGCTTGCTGCCTGAAGAGCCTGGTCTCGAGCATGCTGTGTTTGCCCAGCCTCTGGCGTGAAGCGATCGTCAAAGAATAGCCACAGTACCTGCAGGTTACGAATATGTCCTCCTGAGTGACGGTGAATGGAGCGCCGCACCTGGGGCAGTTTGTCGGCACCTGCTCCTCCGCTGGTGTTGCCCCGGCGGCAGTAGCTGTGGGACCCGAGGGCACTGCCCCTGAGATTGGGGCTGCCCCCCCAGCCACGTCCGGCGATTTGGGCTTGGGGAGAGTGACCTGGATCTCCTTGGAGGCTTCGAGGTCAGGCCTGCCTGCGACCGCCACAGTCGCCTTGACCATCCAGCTCCTCTGCAGCCATGATCCGTCCTGCCTTCCGCCCTTGTAGCTCGGTCCGAGGTGAGACGGTATGAAGAGCCTGAACTGGAACCTACCGCTATAGCCCTTGGATGCCTTGAACGGCCCAGAGACAGGGACGGGATTGCTGTGCATCAGCAGATCCATCTCTGTGGTCCTAGCCGTGCGCGTCAGCGAATTCATTGGGCTGTACATCCTGGTCTGATCATCGCCGGAATAGTCAAGCAGTGAACCTTTCACCCTCTCCCTGCCGACCAGATCGATGTTCACGGACTGGACTTCAAAGTCCTCTTGTGCCTTCAGCAGTACGACGCCCTCCAGCGTCTCTCCCAAGGTAAACTCGCCCTTGCTTAGCTCCATCTCCAGCCCGGCTTTGGGCGGCGAAAACGACTTGAAGAGGGACAAGCCTCCTTCCTCCGGATAGCAACAAGTGCATACTGGGATCAAGGGTGTATTAAGATTTGTTGGGCTTGGAAGGCAAGACTGAACTCACTAGCCTCGACGCCCAAACTAGGATGTAAGGGATTCGTAAGGATGGGTCGACGGAAGGGGGCAACACCCGACCTGGGGGTGGTACTTTTAATGCTCTCCTCAACTCAACTCTTGAGGAGGATCGCGCTTAGCGGAGGGGGTAAGGAGCGACAGGGCATTTTTGCCTGAAATGCTCCGCCAAGAGTCGAGATACAAGTTCTGCTTGGCATTGATTACTAGGGAATATCTGATACCGACCTCAGGACATTCGGCGAGCCCATAGTCAGAATGGAACTGCTCCGGGGACGCGTAGAAATCGAATAACGTGCCGGGCGCCCCAGTAGGCAACTTCATGGCATCGCCCCATCAATCCGATTCGAGGCGGTCCGAATCATGAAATCGACGGTTAAGGGTTTCCGTTTGGCAAAGCACCAGACCGATCCTTACCCAATCATCCCTCCACTGACGGCTGCCAGCGCACCGCACAAAGCGGCTCTCAGGTCACGAGTATTGCCGCTGCGACCACGCACGTCCACAGCCCGTCCTTGTGGCCCTCGGCGGACTGCACGACGTGGGTCGTCCTTATGATGAGGCCGCTCGCCTTGTAGAGCTGCTCTCTCTCCTCCCACGCCTGGTTGGGGTCGAACGGGATCCCCAGGGTCGTTGCGAGCATCGTCGCTGCAAGGTCCTCAGCGTACTCCCCAGCCTTCTCGCCCTTCATCCCGTAGTCGTGGTGCTCGGCGAGGTAGCCGTAGCTGTTACGGTCGTGCGGGACGGCGAGCCCAATGGCGGCGGAGATAAGCCTGTTCGGCTCGTTCGTCTCGTTCCTAGCCATCACGCAGTGTATTATCTGACCGGGGGAGAGTCGCCTCAGACCCTCGTCCTTCGAGATTATCTGGCAGTTCGGGGGGAATATGCTCGAGACGTTCACAAGGTTGAACTTCTCTATTCCGGCGTCGCGGAGGGCGAGCTCGAAGGCAGCCAACCGCTCCCTGTGGACTCCCACGCCCTTGACGAAGAAAACTTTTGTTGGTATCATAATTAACATGATTCTAACCAAAACTCTGCTTTTAAGCTTGTTCCACACCGACGATCGGATTGAGAAAGGAAGGAAGAAAGGTAAAAAGGAAAGAAAGGGAAAAAATGTTAGTTTAAGATTGCGCTAGGGCTTCATCTGCCTGAACTAGGCCTGCGCCTGTCGCATTCGAATACCAAGAGAATTCCGCCCAGTGGTCAAAGTCGTATACCGAAGCAGACCCTTCAGGTATTGGCAGGGCAGTGGCTTTGAGTATTTCCTCCACCTGTGTCTGGTTCAGATTTGGATTCTTTTGCAGCATCAATGCGACGATTCCGGTAACGTGGGGTGTCGCCATGCTCGTGCCGCCGAGGTAATAGAAGTTGCCGGGGTTACGGCCGAAATACCACCCGAGTCCGTTGCTCCACCACGGAAGGTGGCTGTACCCAGGTAATCCTGGATACGGCCCTCTGACCCAGCTCCCAGGAGCCACGACGTCCAACTGTTGACCTAACGCGGTTATTTCCCTGCTGCTCCAGTCAGTAATGTAGACTTGCCCAACCAATTCCTCTTTGTCCTCTGGCAGATCGTTGAAACCCCATGTGTACTCCTGGAGCCACCAGAGTCGGTATCGCGGCGGGGGTGCAATTTCATTTGGCCAGTACCATTCGTATGTCCAGCCGCATGCACCAACTGAGATCACCTGGGGATATGCCCCCGGATAGCTCATACCGGATTCGCCCTCGTTGCCTGCAGCCGCAACCACGATTACTCCATTTTCGATAGCACGGTTTATCGCCGCCTCAATTACTGGTGAAGGCTCCGGACCTCCGAGGCTCATCGTCACTATCATAGGGCGATACCCAGCGATCGCCAGGTCGGTTGCGTAGTCGATCCCGGCTGCGACAGCCCGGTCGGTCCCGAAGACTTCGGAGCCTCCACCGCCGTGCGGATCGGGGATATTATAGTCAGACAGAACCTTCACAGGGATTATGGTAACCTCAGGCGCGATCCCCTTGACGAATATCGGAGGCAGCGGCAGACCAGCGGCGGCATCTGCGGGGGCGTAGTAGTTGTATCCGAGTATCGTGCTCACGACGTGAGTTCCGTGTGTGCTGCCGGTCGACCCGATGAAGGTCGTCTCGATGATCCTTCCTGTTTCTACCAACTCCCCGGTCTTCTTGTCCCAGGTCAGGATCTCCTTGAACCCCTTACCAAGATCCGTGGCGATCCTCTCCTTAGGGAAGTAGTCCTTCCAGTTCGGGGCAAGGCCTGTGTCCAGTACCGCCACGTAGACTCCCTTGCCAGTGTATTGCGAATCCACATTCTCCAGGTTGACCATGTCATAGTCCCAAGTGGCATAGGCTGTTAGATTGACCTTCGGCGCAGCTATCACTGGAGAGATAATCACAAGGATAGCAAGAATAGACGCAAAAAGTAGTTTTGAACGCAATTACGGTTCACCTGTAAATACTTTGTAGCAAAACATTATAAACATAATTGTTTTACAGTTCAAGACCGGCTGAACATGTGCGAGCAAAGGGATGATTGGAGACTGGCCGCGGAGTCAAGTCGAAGGGCTTTTTCCATTCTAGAGTCATTTTAAATTTTCTTTACCAGATGTAAACCTAAAGGATAAATATAGTTAACTATACTTGCTCGGATTCAGGTGGAGCCACGTGGAGCGCAAGACCTCGCGCGCAAAGGAACTGACCCTGGCAGCGGTATTCGCCGCGCTGATGGCGGTCGGGGCACTCATATCCATTCCGCTGCCGTTCAATCTTGTCCCGTTGAGTCTTCAGACGCTTTTCCTCTACCTCTCCGTTTTGATCCTAAAAGATAGGGCGCCCCTTAGCCAGGCAATATACCTGATGATGGGGGCGGTCGGTCTCCCCGTTTTTGCGAGGGGGATGGCCGGATACGCGGTACTGATAGGACCTACAGGAGGGTTCCTGTTCGGTTTCCTGCTTGCTTCGTTCGCATCGGGCTGGCTAATGCGCAGGGCAGGGGAGAGGGGATACACAGACTTCGCCGCGGTGGGATTGTGCATGGTCGTAGTCTTCGCCCTCGGATGGGTCTGGCTCGCGGGGTGGATGGGCTGGAATTTCTGGGCAGCGCTCTGGGCGGGGGTGATACCGTTCCTTCCTGGCGATCTGTTGAAGGCCGCGGTGGCTGTCGGGGTAGCCAAAAAAATTAGGCTTTGAAGTCATAAAAATTAATTGAATAGAAATTAATTGATTTTGTTCAGTACCTATCGTGATTGAGCTTCTTCCTCAGCCAGATCTTCGAGAGCTCGTCGAAGTTGGGGAAGACCTGCTTCAGCACCGGGAGGTACGACTTTATCTCCTCTTCGGTCATGTACTGGAACTGGTACTCGCCCACGTAAGGCGAGGGGGCCCCCTCCCTCCTTATGAACTCGATGTGCATGAAGTGGTCCCCAGCCCTTATCGTGATCGGCCTCCGGTCGTTGCTCAGGTTTACTATCTCCAAGGCGAGCCTCCCGACGAAGCCGCTGTGGACCTTAGCTGCGTTCAGGAACGAGAGTCCCATCCTCCCGTACCTGCTCTTCGCGGTAAGGTAAGCGACGCATTCAGGCGGCGTGAATACGATCTCCTTCGATATCACATTCTGGTGCTCCAGGTACTGGAGCGTGGTGTCCTCGCCGACCGTGAGTATGTACCCGTCACCGTCCAGCTGGGACTCGACGAAGGGCTCGAGGATCCGGTATTTCTTGTTCATCTCTACGAGGCGGTCTCTGCCTAGTACGCACATAAGAATCACTCTTACCTCTTGAGTCCCCGGTGTTTTTAACTCTAACGGCACCCGCGTACCCTTAGCGACCGCCGCCCTCTTCATCGACGGTGAACGTCGAAGGGATAACCTTTTTTGAGTCAGACGGGATAGAAGATGCCGCTCGTGCAATATCCGCCAGCGGGGTTGTGGTCAAGTTGTTCGACGAGGAGGACATGGAGAAGCTGCTGCTTGCTGGGAAGATAGCCAGAACGGTCAGGCAGGCCGTCCCGCGGATGGTCTTCCAGGGGGCGAGCGTGCTAGGCATATGCGAATGGGTCGAGTCCGAGATCGCCAGAATGGGCGGGAGCCCGGCATTCCCCTGCAACGTCAGCATAAACGAGGTAGGGGCGCACTACACCTCCCCACCTTCGGACACGGCCGTTGTCCCAGACGGGTCGCTGGTCAAGGTCGACCTCGGCGTCCACATAGACGGGTTCATAGCAGACACCGCAGTGACCGTCTCGGTCGGGTCGGAGTTCGAGGACATGATAAAGGCAGTCGAACTCGCGCTAGAGAGGGGCATCCAGGCAGTGAAAGTCAGGGCCAAGATAGGGGAGGTCGGGCCATTGGTCGAGAGGACGATCAGGTCGATGGGCTACAAGCCGATAAGGAACCTCACGGGGCACCAGATCGAGCAGTACACGATCCACAGCGGTCTGAGCATACCTAACGTCTCTGGGGGGGAGCCGCTCGGGAAGTTCCAGCCCTGGTCGGTCTACGCTATAGAGCCCTTCGCCACCCTCCCCAAGGCAGCAGGCGAGGTGAGGGAGAGGGAGCCGGGGAACATCCTGCACCTGGTGAAGCTGAAACGCCCGAAGACCGAGCCTCAGAGGGGGGCATACGAGGAGATCTACAGGAGGTTCAGGACGCTGCCTTTCGCCAGGAGGTGGGTCTCGGGCAGCGGCGAAGCGGTCAGGGCACTGCTTGCGGAGAAGGTCATCTACGAGTACCCCGTCCTCGTCGAGGCTTCTGGCATGCCCATAGCGCAGGCCGAGCACACAGTGATCACGACGGACAGGGAATCGATCGTCACGACCTAGCCCATTGGCGTTGAAAAGATAGGAATTGTAGGAAAAACGGGGATTTTTACTGGGTGTCGGTCAGCGGTTGATCCGTCCCTGCGCCCGGGAGCCTGTCCTTCAACCTGCTCTCCGCGACTGCGGCGGCCTCCTTCAGTATCTTGTCGGCGTCCTCGCTTACAGGTCCGGTGATGAGCGACTCGCCCGTGATGTTCGAGAACGAGACGAGCGTGTCGTTCATTATCCCCGAGAGCTCGCCCAGGGCGGCGTCTGTGGACGGCAAGAACTCGCCGAGGGTCCCCTTGACGCTCTTAACGACCTGCCCGACCGGGACGAGTGCCGCGACCATGTCGCCGAAGTCCTTTGCCATCTCGATGCGCGTATACGCCCTCTCGAGGGCGTACTTCCCGTACTGGGTCTTCTGCTCGATCTTCCTCAGCTCTGCGAGCTCGTTGGCGATCAGCTGCGCCCGCTGGGTATCGTGCTCCCCGTAAGCCTTTACCATCCTCTCGTAGAGGTCCTTGTCCTTGGCGCTGAGTCTCTGCGAAACCCTGTCGAGGTGCTGGATCTGCTCCTGGAGCTTCCTCTTCGCAAGGTTGAGGCGTTCGCTCATCGGGGGCTGCGGGACAATCTGATCCCTCACCCGGTCTGCCGCAGACTCCTTCTCCTGTCTCTGCCACTTATCAGAAATGTTATTTGGCATCGCAGATTCACTGTTTATAGCTAACTTCAGTTGGATATTAAAGCTGCTGGTGGTACATTGGAGCCAGGGGAGATCCTGCGTGCAATGAAGGCTGCGCTTGCGGGGGGCGGGGAGACCGCGCTTGCAGCGGTCGAGGAGCGGCTCAGGGATCCGTTCGCGGTACTGATAGCGACCGTCCTCTCCCACAGAACCAGGGACGAGAAGACGTCCGAGGCTGCGGCGAGGCTCTTCGAGAAGTTCAGGACCCCGCAAGAGCTGGCCGATGCCGACGAGGCTGAGGTCGCGGGGCTGATACGCGGGGTCGGGTTCTACAGGAACAAGGCTCGGGCAGTGATCAGGATTGCAAAGGAGATAAACGAGAAGCACGGCGGCAAGGTCCCCAACAGCCTCGAGGAGTTGATGGAGCTCCCTTCGGTCGGCAGAAAGACCGCGAACTGCACGCTGGTCTACGGATTCGGTTTGGAGGCGATCCCGGTGGACACGCATGTACACAGGATTGCGAACCGGCTCGGGCTCGTCGAAACTGAGAGCCCGGAGGAGACCGAGAGGAGGCTGATGGAGATATTCCCCAGGAGCGCATGGAAGGAGGTAAACGACACATTCGTGATGTTCGGGAAGAGGACATGCAGGCCGGTTGGGCCGAGGTGCCCGAGCTGCCCGCTAAAGGGATTCTGCAAATATTACAGGATCGGGCGTGGTCAGTCACCAAAACCAAAAGGGAGAAAATCGGAACGACGACTATAAGGAATTGACAAAAAGTAGTGGGTAGAGGTAAGAAGGGTATCCGATGATCACTCTTTTACCTCTATCGCCTGGGTAGGGCACTGTGCGACGCAGGCCATGCAGAGGATGCAGTCCTGCTCCCTGACGGGCACTGCCTTGTTGTCATTGAGCTCGAAGACGCTTACCGGGCATATTGAGATGCAGATCGCGTCTCCGTTGCACTTTTCAGGGTCGACTTTTACGGACACCATTTTAATTAACCTCATGTGATTTGAGGCATAACAAGGATTGGCAAATAAGTTTTGCTATGCTTGAGACGCCGAGCTGTGCGCCTCAACGATCTCTTCGAGCCGCCTTATCTCGTCCTCGGTTAGCTCCATGTTGTGTAGCCTGATCAGGGCGGATCTCTTCCTGAATTCCAACCTGCCCCGTTGGAGGCACCAGAATACGTTCTTGCCTTCCTGCTCGGACTGCCCGACCTCTCCCCTCCTAATTAGCTCCTGGAGGTCCACCTTGAGCCCTTCAATCCCCCCTCTGTATCCAGTTGCCCTGAGCTTCAGGAGTAGCTCCTCGATCGTAAGACCGTCCGATGGGTCGTCGGGGAGGCTCTTAATTATGTGGTTGAACCTGTGTCCGGTCCTGCCTGAGAAGCCATGTGGGTCAGAAGGAGGGGGGGACATGTGGAGGCCTTCTTTTTTCGCCTTAGAGTATCCTTTTTCCTGCCGTGGGACCGGCTTTCACATCGTAGACCTCATCCACCCTCAAAAGGGCGATCGCCCTCACCGGGAAGTCCGCCCTCATCGCCTTGGTCTCGGCCCTGATCTTCTCGTAAAGCTCGCCGCTGGTCTGGATCTCAACTTTGCCCTTCAGCTGGTAACCCTCGTTGGTGATTATCTTGCCTTCCTTCTCCTCGGACACCCAGAATGTGACTGCAGCGTAGGGATTCTCCTCGAGATTCTTCCGCGTCTTAAGGAAGTAGTTGTCCACAAGGCAGAGGGTCTCTTCGTCGACAAACCTACCGACCCCTATGGGGACAGCGTTTGGAATGCCTTGTTTAGAGGCCGTCCCGACCACTGCCCGCCTGTACTTGAGTGCCTTGGCGAAGGCATCACGTATGTTTTCGGGCACTTTCATAGAATAAGTACACCAGATCATTTTTTAAGTGAGAGACATTTTAACTCTATCGCTGGTAAGCCCCGGTCGACGATCTTCTCTTTCCTGCCTGGAATGAAATCATGGGAAAATCCGGCGCGGACTAAGCGGTTCTGTTCATGGCAAGGCGGTACCGTTTATGGAACCAAGTCTTCACGAGCTCTGTCAGGAGGAAATACCCCCCCAGGACTAGGGCGAGGAAGACGTAGAACTCCGCCGGCGGGATTACGAACTCGAAGAACTGCCCGATAGGGGAGAACGGGATAAGAAGCCCAACAGCCACTATTGCAAGGCTCCCCGCGACGAGCACCCTGCTGGGGCGGCTCCTGAAGAACGGAACCATCTTCGTCCTTATCGCGAATACTACAAGGGTCTGAGTGCAGAGCGAGACCGTGAACCATGCGGTCTGGAAGAGGGGTTCGGTGGCTCTGTAGATGTAGAGCATGACAAAGAACGTTATGAAGTCGAAGAGCGAACTGATTGGACCGAACACTACCATGAACCTCTTTATGAACGACAGATCCCAGCGCTTCGGCCTGTCCAAGTACTCCCTGTCCACCTGATCGGTTGTGATTGTGAACTGCGAGAAGTCGTAGAGGAGGTTGTTGAGCAGTATCTGGGTGGGGAGCATCGGCAGGAAGGGCAGAAGGAGGGAGGCCCCCGCGACGCTGAACATGTTGCCGAAGTTCGAGCTGACGTTCATCATTATGTACTTCATTGTGTTGCCGAAGGTCTTCCTCCCTTCGATGACGCCCTTCTCGAGCACGGTGAGGCTCTTCCTGAGGAGGATTATGTCGGCGGACTCCTTCGCGACGTCGACCGCATTGTCGACCGAGATCCCGACGTCGGCGCGCCGCATCGAAGGGGCGTCGTTTATGCCGTCGCCGAGGAAGCCGACGACGTGGCCGTTTGCCCTCAGCGCGGCTATGATCCTGTCCTTCTGGGCAGGGGTCAGCCTGGCGAAGACATTCGCCTCCTCGACGACCCTCGAGAGGGCGTCATCGTGCAGCCGGGCGACCTCGCTGCCGAGGACCAGCCCCCTTATCTCGAACCCCAAGTCGTCGCAGACCTTCTTTGTGACTAGTTCGTTGTCGCCGGTCAGGATCTTGAGCTCTATCCCGGCCCCCCTGAGGAGCTTCAGCGACTCGCTGGCATCCTCCTTGGGGGGGTCAAGGAACGCCACAAGCCCCAAGAAGACCATCTCTGTCTCATCGCCTGTTGAATACGAGGGTTTCCGCTCCCTAAGTTTCCGGTAGGCGATCGCAAGAACCCTGAAGCCCTCGGCGCTGAGCCTCCTGTACTGCGCCTCCACGCCTGCCGCGACTCCAGGGGTCATGTCTATGACCCGGTCCTCGTACTCGCAGTAGGAGCATATCTCGAGCATCGATTCGGGTGCGCCCTTTGTGATGAGGAGGGCCTGGTCCTCGTAGTCCACGACCACGGAGACCCTGCGCCTAACGAAGTCAAACGGGACCTCGTCCACCTTGCTGTATTGGGTTATCTCTATATCCCTGTACGCGAGGATTGCCTCGTCGAGAGGGCTCCTGAGCCCGGTCTGGAAGTAGCTGTTCAGGTACGAGAAGAGGAGGACCCTCTCGTCCTCCTTGTCCTCGAGGTTGACATGGAGGACCAGTTTTATCTTGTTCTCAGTGAGCGTCCCAGTCTTGTCGGTGCAGAGCACGTCCATCGTCCCGAAGTTCTGGATCGACGACAGGCGCTTGACTATGACCCCCTTCTTTGACATCGCGAGGGCGCCGTTCGAGAGGTTGACCGAGAGAATCATCGGGAGGAGCTCCGGCGTGAGTCCTACGGCCAGTGCGACCGAGAAGAGGAGGGACTCGAGTATGTCGCGCTTGAAGAGCGCGTTGATGAAGAATACAAAGATCACGAGCACGAATGTGACCTGCATGATCATGAAGCCGAAGCCCCTCAGCCCCCTCTCGAAGTCGGTCTCTGGCGCACTGGCAACGAGCCTCTTTGCGATCTTCCCGAACTCGGTGTTTGCACCCGTCCTGACAACGACCGCTTTCCCGGTGCCGCTCACCACGGAGGTCCCCATGAAGAGGAGGTTCGTCCATTCGCCCGCAGTTCCGGTGCCTGATGGCGCGTCCCCCGGCATCTTCTCGACGGGGATGGACTCACCGGTCAGGGCGGACTGGTTTACGAAGAGGTCTTTGGCAGCGATTACCCTCGCGTCCGCCGGAACGATGTCGCCAGCCGAGAGGTAGATCACATCGCCAGGCACGATCTCGGCAAGACTCACTTCCTGCTTCTTTGAGTCCCTCAACACGGTGGCAGTCGTTGTCACCTTCTCCTTCAAAAGCTGGGCGGCCCGCTCCGCCTTCGCCTCCTGGTAGTAGTCCAGTACGACGCTGATCAGGACGATTGAGAGTATAATTCCCGTGTTGATCAGCTCCCCGAGTGCCCCGGACAGGACCGCGGCGAAGATCAGGATCACGATGAGGGGGCTCTTGAAGTGGGAGAGGAAATCGACTACCGCGGAATGCTCCTTACTTTTTGCAACCTCGTTCCTTCCGCAGAGCTGCAGTCTGGACTCGGCCTCTTCCGAGCTGAGGCCCGACTGGCTTGTCCGCAGCCTCGATAGGACCTCTTCGAGAGGAAGGGGAGCC